>ERZ779622.5-NODE-5-length-168998-cov-38.082045_pt1 | contig 168998 bp, 172 predicted proteins | sample MGYA00514188_ERZ779622 | MGnify/ENA primary metagenome ERZ779622 (study PRJEB29562, sample SAMEA4376702) | mouse gut metagenome | isolation source: Cecum | study: EMG produced TPA metagenomics assembly of the A DSS colitis mouse model was used to assess the... | reverse complement strand
GTTGTCCTTTCCATCAAGGATAAATGGTAAAGCTGGACGCAATTTACTACGGTAAGTATTGCTATCACGGTGAATAATTATGACGTATGAAGAGATTTTGTCTGACGCCAACAACTTGTATAGGGCTTACAAGGCTTCCGTAAAAGGCAGTAAATGGAAAGAAACGACGCAGAAGTTCATGATGAACTTTCTAAGGTACATATTTTCTATCCAGGAAGACCTTCTTAACCGGACTTTAGAAAATGGTCCTGTTGAGGAGTTTTCTCTGTCTGAGCGGGGCCGAGTAAGACCTATATCAAGTATCCGAATCAGAGACCGTATTGTTCGCCATGCTTTATGTGACGAGATTTTGTTACCAGAGGTCAAGAAGCATATTATTTATGATAATGGCGCTTCCATCAAAGGTAGAGGAATTTCACATCAGAGAGACCGCTTTGTGGTGCATCTCCGACGGTACTACAAGCAGTATGGCAACGAAGGATGGATTCTGTTCGGAGACTTCTCAAAATTCTACGACAATATCATTCATGAGATAGCGAAGCGGGAACTGTTAAAGCTCTTTGACGATGACGAGTTTATTGACTGGCTTCTAACACTTATATTTGACGGGTTCAAAATTGATGTTTCTTACATGACAGATGAAGAATACGCCAATTGTATGACCGAAACGTTTAACAAGCTGGATTACAGGGAAATACCCAAGGAACAATTAACCGGCGAGAAGTGGATGGAAAAATCGGTAAACATTGGCGATCAGCTTTCACAAGTCATCGGGATTTACTATCCATACCGCATTGACAACTATGTGAAATATGTAAGAAGCCAGAAATTTTACGGTCGTTATATGGATGACTGGTACATCATGAACCTAAGCAAAGAAGAACTGGTGGACTTGCTTGAGCATATTCGTGTAATCGCCAAAGAACTGGGTATTCACATCAACGAGAAGAAGACTCGCATCGTTAAAATATCCAGTACATACAAATTCCTGCAAGTGAAATACACACTTACCAAGGATGGAAAAATCGTTAAAAGAATCAACCCGGATAGGGTTACGACTATGCGCAGAAAGCTAAAGAAACTGGCTATAAAAGTTGCTAATGGAGAAATCCCATACGAGAATATTGAGAATATGTTCCGAGGCTGGATGGGCAGTTTCTACAAGCTTTTATCAAGACAACAACGAAAAAATCTTATAACGCTGTATGAAGACTTGTTTGATAAGACGCTTTCAATTGTTGGGAAAAAGCTTGTTATATTTGATAAGGAGGAATAAATAAGCATGGAAGGAGATTATATTTCTCGTGAAGAACACAACGAGTTTCGACGCAGCATGGATGCGGAAAATAAGCGGTTAGAAGACGAGAACAACCGGCAGAATCATCGTTTGGAAGTTCTTGAAGAAACCGTAAAACAGGTCGCTTTTATCAGCACCTCTGTGGAGAAACTCGCTTTAAACATGGAGAACATGTTAAAAGAACAGGTCTCTCAGGGAAAACGTTTGGAAACGTTGGAAAGCCGGGATGGAGATATGTGGCGGAAAGTAGTTGGTTACGCAGTAACCGCCATTATCGGAATCATTCTCGGATATATTTTTAAACAACTTGGATTTTAAGGAGGAAACAAATCATGAAGATGAGTAACAAAACCTACGATACCCTGAAATGGATTGCGCAGTATCTGCTTCCGGCAGCCGGCACTTTATATTTTGCTCTGGCCGGCATCTGGGGTCTGCCCTGTGGCGAGCAGGTAGTCGGTACCATTACGGCTGTTGACACTTTCCTGGGCGTTCTTCTGGGAATCAGCGCTGCAAACTACAACAAGGACGCCAAATAACATCGCAAATGCAATCTTTATGGCTATACTCTTCTATGATTCGCTGCCTATCGTGTGTGGGCGGCTTTTATTATTGTGGAGGGTATAGCCGTTTTTGATTGCCAGACAGAAATGGAGGAGAGCTATGAGCTATAAGGTTTCCGGAACAACCATTACTCTTACGCGGGGCGATACTTTCATGGCTCAGATTTCCATTACCCAATCAAATGGAGATCCATATGTACCATCCGAAGGGGATTCTGTTCGTTTCGCGATGAAATCCAACTATACGGATGAAGATACTTTGCTGGTAAAAGATATTCCGATTGATACGCTGAAACTGGTTTTGAACCCGGAAGATACAAAAGACCTCGCTTTTGGAACTTATGTGTACGATGTCCAATTGACGAAGACATCTGGCGAAGTGGATACTTTCATCACTACCTCTAAAATCAAAATAACGGAGGAGGTATGCTGATATGAGCGGTATACAAGCGCTGGATTCGTTAAGTGGAAAGATGTCGGGAGAATCTGTTCTGAAAGGCACTCTTTCTGGCATTGAAAGCCTGAACGGGTCAATCTGTGTTACAAAGGAATACGATACTTACTCCGGGGATTACAAGGTTGTTCCCAAGGCATCTTGTTCTCAGATTTTGAACACCGCAAATAAGGTGCTGAAGGAAGATATTTTGGTTACGGAGGTTCCATATTGGGAAACCAGCAACGAGTCCAACGGCACGACCGCTTATATTGCAAAGGAGGTGGATGCAAATGGCGATCAATAAGGTGATTTATGGCGGTAACACTTTGATCGATTTGACCGGTGACAGCGTTACGAAAGATAAATTGCTGGCTGGTTACACCGCCCACGACAAGAGCGGTAAAGTAATCGAAGGCACTTGCCCGTTTGATGTGGATTCTACGGATGCTACTGTAACCGCTGCTGAAATTCTCAGCGGGCAAACAGCCTATGCAAGAGGCAACAAAGTTTCGGGTGCTATGAAGAACAATGGAGCCGTTTCCGAGGCGATTACAGACAAAGATTCGGTCTATACGATTCCTATCGGTTATCACGATGGCTCAGGAACAGTGCAGCTTGATGCAACTGAAAAGGCCAAGCTCATACCCGGCAATATTAAAAAGGGTGTCAGCGTTTTGGGAGTAGAGGGTGACTGCGAACCATCTTCGGATGTTACAGCGCAGGCAAAGACAGCGACGCCTTCTACGGTAAAGCAAACAATCCTTCCTGATGATGGAGTTGATTATCTGTCCCAGGTTGTGATAAATCCTATTGCCTACGTTGAATCTGCTAATTCGGCAGGGGGTACAACGGTAACGATTGCGGGGTGATTGGATGGCTGTAAATAAGGTCGTTTACGGTACAGAGATTCTAATTGACCTCACGAACGATACGGTTACTCCTGATACCTTATTCAAGGGTTGCACTGCACATCTGGCAGATGGTACAATAGTTACCGGAACGTTGTTCAGCAATTATCCGGACGAACAGTGCTTTTACGATACCCTTCAGGATTTGAATGGGAACAATATTGAAGATATTTCCGGCTCTGAAATAAAGGGTAAAACGGTGTATCGGAAAGTGTAGAAAAGTCGTTTATTTCTTGACTATTCCTACACTTCACCGAGGAAAGCATTGAAAATACTGGATTTTTTGTTTCTATGATATAAAAATATGATAGATTACAAAATAGCCGTTATAGGTGATATTCACAGTAATTATGTGGGGCTTGGGAGGTGTATCGAACATGCCTTAAAGCAAGATACCGATGAGTTTTTGTTTCTTGGGGATTATATCAGCGACTGTCCCTATCCGCAGAAAACAATGAAGATTGTCTATGAGATGGATCGCGATTATAAGTGCCGTTTTATCCGGGGAAACCGGGAAGATTATATGCTGAACCACAGGAAAAATTCGGGGGAGAGGTGGACATATTCTTCCGCCAGTGGCAGTCTGCTTTACACTTATGAGAATCTGACGGAACGGGATTTTCAATTTTTTGAAAGCCTTGCTATTCAAGGTTATTATGAGAGAGAGGGATATCAGCCTTTTCGTTATTGTCACGGTTCCTTAGTTCGTTCCAATGAGATATTGGAACCGAACGGTGAAAATACCATCCAGATTATGAAAGGTCTTGATGTGAATTTACTGATATCCGGACATGTACATTTTCAGGAAGAAAAGGTATACGATGGCAAGAAGATACTGCATCCGGGTTCGGTGGGTGTTCCCTGTTATTTTGACGGAAGAACACAGTATATAATGCTTCACGGGTCAAAAAGAGGATGGGAAGCGGAATTTTTTCAACTGGATTATGATGTGGAAAAATTGGTAAAGGATTTTGAAACTTCCGGGTTAAATGAAAAATCGCTGGCATGGTCGAAAATCACAATTCACACGCTTCGTACAGGTATCGACCATAATTTGGCATGTCTGACAAGGGCAAAAGAGTTGTGTAAGGAGGCGGAAGGAAGCGTGAACTGGCCGGATATTCCCGAGAAATACTGGCAGCAGACTTTGAGGGAATTTGGGATTGCGGATTGAATTTAGTAAAATGAATCGAATAAAAAAGGTTCCTGCGTCGAAAAGCAGGAACCTTTTTATGCACACTTTTTAGTTTTCTTCCTCATTATTATGATTAATAACCATAGATACGATGCCACACGCAATGCCAAAAACGGGATAGACCACCCATGCAATATGCCATAATTTTCCAAGTAGACCGCATCCGAGAAAGATCATGGTGGCAACCATCATAATGCTGCCGCAGATGACACCGATTTTTTTATCGTTTTTGTAGGTCTGCGAATTGTGGTCATGCATCAGGTTGTAGCGCTCAATATTGTATTTGCTGTCCTGTGTGCCTGCGTAGACAAACAATATAACAGCTATGGTTACAAGGAACATAAATATAGCGCCGCCAAGTGCATCGAAGTCAATCCTGTTCCGTATCATATGGTTGGCAGAAATAACCGCGTCAAGCGTGACTGCCAGAATCATGCCGAAAATAATGAGAACGACCCCGGTAGTGATAAATTGAATCAGTTTTTTGTGAAATGCTTCTTTTTCCTCATCCGAATAAAAGTTTTCTATGTATGGATATTTCTTTTCAAAATAACTTCTCTGTAAGCCGGAAACAATAAAAATTGCTACGGCTGCTATTACGAAGAAAAGAAATATGATGCCGGAAAATTCATCCATATCAAAACCATGTACTTTAGGAATAAAAGTATTTAAAAGCAGCATAATAGTAACTCCGCTCAAGATTAGTCCCACACCTGTTGTAATTCTTCTGCTGAATTGATTCATAAACTGATCATAGTTGCATTTGTCCTCCACATACTGCGAGCTGATGTCTTTCTGCACCAGATCGTCCAAACTACAGTGGAAGAGATTGGCAAGCTGCAACAGTTTATCCATTTCAGGGTAGGTCGTATCCGATTCCCATTTGGAGACAGACTGTCTTGATACTTCTAAAGATTCCGCCAATTGTTCCTGTGTGATGTTGTCCCGTTTTCTTAAAAATTGTAAGTTTTGTCCTAAGCTCATAATGTAATCTCCTGTTCTTTTTTCCGCGAGCAATGGGCCAAGCGGATGTGTAAGCACATCCATTTGGCGAATGCTGCGAGAGTTTAATACCCTGCAGCTTACTACGGGGTATTTGACTTGCGCCGGCTATGGTCATATTGTAGGATAGCGGAGATGTAAAGACCATCAATTTCATGTTGCTTTTAAATATTTTCATGTAAAGTTGCGGTTGCATCCCCGTAAATACGGCGTTTTTAACGATAGCGGAACAAAATAGAAGATTGACACTGAATCGTTACGATCAGACAATTTTCTCAAAATCTTCGATGCCGTGTTTGCACCATGGGCAGATAAAATCGGGCGGAAGTTCTTCTCCTTCATAGACATAGCCGCAGACTATGCAGCGCCATCCCTTTGTGGTGGAAGCTTCCGGTTTGGGTTTTACAAATTCATGGTAGTAGGAATAGGTCATTGCCTTTTCGTCAGAAATGACATCACAGTCGTTTACCGAGCAGATAAAGAGCATGTGTGTTCCCAAATCGACTGTATTGATCACTTTACAGTCAATAAAAGCCGAAGTGTGCTCTTTGAGGTAAGGAAGCTCCTGCCCTGTCATTGTGAAAGGATAGTCCACGAATTTATCAGTTTCGCGTCCGCTCTGGAAACCGAAATGTTTGAAAAGGGAAAAAGGCGCTGTCTCGGAAAGCACGGACAGAGATACCATATTTGATTTCTGTATGATCTCGCAGGTCAGGTTCTCTTTGTTGACTGCCACTGCAATCTGCAGGGGGTTGCTTGTCACCTGCATCACCGTGTTTACGATACAGCCGTTCATTTTTGTGTCAAACTTGGATGCCGCCACATAAAGACCGTAGGATAATTGAAATAAAGCATTGGTATTCATAATGATCTCCTTTACGTTTACATATATTTTTATTATGTGAAAAAGCAGAGGTATTATTCGTTTCGACTGCCTTTTCCGCATTTATATTATTATAGATACACCCTATTTATTTGTAAAGGGTCGGCTGTACGATCGAAAAATAAATTGTAAAATATTGTATTTAAACGTATAATGATAGTATGTTTAAAAAGAAGGGTCAGCTATAAGTGGAGAGGAGAACAAGTTTTGGAAATTCAATTTCAGTCACGTTGGTTTGAGAAATGTATCAGGGATTATCTGGGGATTGCAGATAGAAAAATTACGACAGAAGATGTCAGCGTTATCAAATATTTGTATGTGAGTACAACTGACGGTTATTTTTTAGGATTTGGCAAAGGCGATCTGCCTGCAAATTTTGAGTTTTCAGATGCGGGAGATGAGTGGTTCTGCCGTTGTCTGTCAGATACGGGAAAATATCGTACAGTAGAAGAGTTTATAGATATAAGGGAATGGGAAGATAGTAAAGAACTTCAAATTAAAAGTGAACTTTTAGATGAAGAATGTGAAGATGAAGACGCATCAGATATGCGGGATTTTGAGAGCAGCGTCAAAATTTATGAGCCTGAAGAAAATGATTTTGATGGGCTTGTAAGGAATGAAATGACGTATGACTATGGAATACTTTATCCGGAAGATTTTGTACATCTGAAAAATCTGGAAGTTGTGCGTCTCATGTCCTGTGAGACAGAGATTCATAGTCTGGCGTTTTTAGAATCGTTGTCTAAAATACATGTTTTGGAAGTGGGACAGGTAAGTTTACATACGCTTGAAGGTTTAGATAAAATGATCGGGCTTGAAAAGCTTTGTATATGGGCAAATTAAGTTCCTATTATTAAAAATATATCTGGCTTTAATACAGAAAAGCAGAGATTCGGAAGAGTCCCTGCTTTTTTCCTGCCCAATTGACTGGTGAAAAGTAACAGTTCAGCTCAGGACTTTGCACTTGCTGCAAAGTCCGTGAGAATAAGTAATGGCTGAAAAGAATCCGGCCTCTTTGCCGAAGGCAAAATTGGAATAGGCCGAATTCAGTAACTATGAAGCCGAAGGCTGAATAGTTATGGTCATAATCCCGGTATATTGCAAATATAATGAAAATAAGGGCGCATATTTCACCGAATTTGCAAATCCGAAAAAAAGAGGATAAAATAGGAGATATTGTAATATGAAAGACGAAAACAATATTTCAAAAGCGATAGAGGAAAGACGAGAGAAGGATATGAAATTCGAGAGTGCGGAACAAAAGAGACATTATATGTTGGAAGAACCAGTGGAAAAACTGGTATGCCGTCTGGCGATGCCTACCATATTAAGTATGCTGGTCACTTCGTTTTATAATATGGCGGACACTTTTTTTGTGGGAAAACTTGATACCCAGTCCACAGCGGCGGTAGGGATTGTCTTTTCCCTGATGGCGATTATTCAGGCAATCGGATTTCTGTTTGGACACGGTTCCGGCAATTTTATTTCCCGGAAATTGGGCGCGGGTGATATTGAAGAGGCGGAGAAAATGTCCGCGGTTGGCTTTTTTACTTCCTTCATGGCAGGCGTGGCAATTATGGTAGGATGTATGTTTTTTATCGAACCGCTCTCCTATCTGCTCGGTTCCACGGAGACGATCCAGCCGTATACAGTGGCTTATCTGCGGATCATTCTGATCGGTGCACCTGCCATGACGGCGTCTTTGGTGTTAAATAACCAGATGCGTTTTCAAGGAAGCGCTTTTTATGCTATGATCGGTATCGTGTCGGGCGCGGTGATCAATATTGTTCTGGATCCGATTCTGATTTTCTGGTGCGGCATGGGTGTTGCCGGGGCGGCGCTTGCTACAACCATAAGTCAGTATTTAAGTTTCTTTTTCCTATTGATTATGATAAGGCGTGGCGGGAATATTCAGATCCGTTTCCAGAATTTTAAACCGAGCCTGCATTTTTTTATCGAAGTGATCCGGGGCGGGATTCCTTCCCTATTCCGTCAGGGGCTTGCCAGTGTTGCTACAATTTGTCTGAATCATGCGGCGGGCGTTTACGGCGACGCGGCTATCGCGGGAATGTCCATTGTGTCACGTATTATGATGTTTGCCAATTCCGCACTGATCGGTTTCGGTCAGGGCTTTCAGCCTGTGTGCGGTTTCAATTACGGGGCGAAACGATATGAACGGGTGTTAAAGGCGTTTGGTTTCTGTGTGAAAGTGGCTTTCGTCTGTCTTCTGGGAATGGCGGTTGTGGTATATATCTTTGCGCCTCAGCTTGTGACTATTTTCAGAAAAGATGATCCGGACGTTATCATGGTAGGAACGGCGGCACTGCGGTATTCGGTGATTGCTTTTCCGTTAGCTGCGTGGATTATCATGTGTAATATGATGTTGCAGTCCATCGGCAAGGGATTGAAAGCGTCCATCGTTGCTTCCGCCAGACAGGGTATTTTCTTTTTGCCCCTCATTGCCATTCTGCCGCATTTTTTCGGGCTTGCGGGAGTGGAAGCATGTCAGGCGGTGTCGGATTTCTGCGCGCTTACGGTGTCGATTCCACTTGGGGTGAGTGTGATTAGGGAGATGAAGAGGGAGGAAAGGGAAGAAAACGATAGTGATTTGTAAATGGGTGGATTATAATTTTAGTATATTATGATTTAGTAGTTTATGTTTTAGTAATTTATACTTTAGTAAATTGTAATTGACTAAAATAAAATGATATGGTATATTATTGAGTAACAGGAGGGGTACAAGCTATGTTTATTGGCAGAGAGCGGGAACTGGCATCCTTGAATCAATTATACCAGTCTGATAAATTTGAGTTTGCAGTCGTTTATGGTCGCCGTCGTGTAGGAAAATCGGCGCTGATCAATCAGTTTATCCGAAATAAAAAAAGCATTTATTTTATGGGCGTTGAGAGCAATGCCGCGCAGAATCTGGGAAATTTTAGTAAAAGTATTATGGAATTTGGGACGGGCATTCCTGCGGAGATGTCTTTTGTATCCTTTCAGGCGGCGCTAGAATATGTCTTTAAAATAGCTGAAAAAGAAAGGCTTATCCTTGCCATTGACGAATATCCTTATGTGGCTCGTTCTTCCAAGAGTCTTGCTTCCACTTTACAGCTTTTGATTGACCAGTATAAAGACAGTTCTAAGTTGATGTTGATTCTCTGCGGCTCCTCCATGTCTTATATGGAAGATCATGTGCTGGCTTACAAATCGCCGCTCTATGGCAGACGGACAGCACAGATGAAGATACTGCCTTTTAATTTTGAGGACGTCTGTCGCTACTATAAAAATTTTTCTGATCAAGATAAAGCGCTGGCTTACGGAATCGTGGGAGGAACACCGCAGTATCTGTTACAGATGGACGACAGTAAAAGCATAGAAGAAAATATAAAGAATACGTTTTTGAATCCTATTTCTTTTTTGTTTGAGGAGCCGGAAAATCTATTAAAGCAGGAAGTGAGAGAACCTGCTCTGTATAATGCCATTATTACCGCTATAGCGACGGGCGCTTCGCGGATGGCGGAGATTTCCACAAAAGTGGGAGAAGACACGAGTGTCTGTGTGACTTATCTGAAAAATCTGATTGCGTTGGGACTGGTTCGCAAGGAAACGCCTTACGGTGAAAAGGCTTCCAGAAAATCTATTTATTTTATTGATGACAATATGTTTCGATTTTGGTACCGATTTATACCAGAAAACAGTTCCATGATTGTCCGCGGGGCTGTTGATGTGGTTTATAAACGGATGGAACCATATCTGTCTGATTATATGGGAAAGGTATTTGAAGAGATTTGTAAGCAGTATCTTTGGAAACTTCTGCTTACAGGGAAATCGCCCGTAGAATTTAAAGAGCTTGGCCGCTGGTGGGGTACGGATTCATCTACCAGAAGTCAGGCAGAGATTGATATCATGGGGGAAGAAGATCAAGATACTGCACTATTTGCCGAGTGTAAATGGACAAACGAAAAAGTAGATGCGGGTGTTTTGGAAAAACTGGCGGAAAAAAGCAGGCTGTTCCATTACCGTAATACCCATCTCTATCTTTTTGCCAAAAATGGATTTACGAGAGGATGCGAAGAAAAGGCGGGAGAGATGGGGAATGTGAAGATGGTTTCCTATAGCGATATTATAAAGTTGTTAGGGTGAATGTTTAATGTACTGTTCTATATATAAATGTTGATGAATTTTCGTATTAGGATAAAGTAGTATAAACATTACTTTATCCTAATATTTTATATGTGCAGCCCCATGCAGAGGAAGTATGCTGCTAAAGCAGCGCATGGGGCGCGCGTCTAGTAGGGAAGATGAATCTTTTCTACTCGATTAAACTTATAGCAACTTATAGGATAAATTTTACAGAGTCAAGCGTAAATAAGTTGACGAAGGCGTAATTGTATGAAATAATGTGGATGGAGGTGAATCCTATGTTTAAAGTAAATCCATACAGACCGGGAGCCGGATTGATGCCGACTTATTTAGCCGGACGTGATGAAGATATAGAGAACGTTACCCAGATGTTTGAGGCACTTTCTATGAATATGCCTGTACAGTCTATTATTTTCAGTGGATTACGGGGCGTAGGTAAAACTGTTCTGATCAATAGTCTGCAAAAAATTGCCGAGGATAAGGATATTTTTTGTAAACATATTGAAGTGGAAGAGAGAAACGATTTTATTTCTCAGATTGCCGCCTGTTCACAAGCATTTTTAAGGAAGGTAAGCGCGAAAGAAAAATTCAGACATTTGATACAGAAGCCGCTCGACGCAATTAAAGCATTGGTTATTTCGTTTGATCCAAGTGACAGTACCTTTTCTCTGTCTATGCAGGAAAAGGAATTATATAAATCCGTTAATTTAACGCAGGGTCTGACAGATGTATTTACAACAGTCGGTGAGACGGCATATAAGGCAGGTATTCCTATTTGCTTCTTTATTGATGAAATCCAATATATGAAACCAAAGGAGCTGGGCTCTTTGATTTCTGCTTTGCATCGTACCAATCAATTGGGATATCCGGTAATGGTAATTGGCGCCGGACTGCCCAAAATATATAAGATGTTGTCGGATGAAAGATCTTATTCCGAAAGATTATTTTTATATAAAGAAATCGGTTCTTTGACGGATGAACAGTCCAGAAATGCGATTGAAATACCTGCGCAGAAATTTGAGATTCATTATACAGATAAAGCAATAGAACAAATTATTTCTATTACGAAAGGCTATCCTTTTTTTATTCAGCAGATGTGTCAGGTGGTTTATAAAAATGCGGTTGAAAAGGAGATAGGATGCGGCTGTGTGGAAAGCAGTACAGAAGAGTTTTATAAACTTCTGGATGTAGGTTTTTTTAAGGTCAGATACGAGAGATGCGCAGACAGTGATAAAAAATTTATTTTTGCCATGGTGGAATGTGGAGAACTGCCGTGTACGATTGCCAATGTGGCGAAGAATCTGAATAAAAGCGTAAGTTCTATATCTACCACAAGAGCGCAGCTAATCAATAAGGGAATTATTTATCCGATCAGATATAGGGAATTGGATTTTACAGTGCCAGAGTTTAGCGGATATATCCAGAGATTGGAAGAGTATAGATTGTGGTGTGAAGAAAAGGAATTGTAATTTTTGAAGGCCGTTTTTGTAGAAAAAAGTTATATATGATAAATTGGAGAGAATGGAGGGAGAAAGTATGAGAAGAAAAATGCAGGCATTATTTCAAAACGGAGACAAGGACACTTTTGCCCATGCAGAATAGCGGGCATATAGAACTCTGCATGGGCGGCTAAAACTATATGTTCTGCTGTTTCTGCACTTTATTTATGCAAAGATCGTCAACCCTGCAGCAAGCTGCAAGATTGACTCGTAAATAAGGAGCGGTGAAAATGAAATATATAAATGCAGCAGAGATATTGCCGGATCAGCTATTGAAGGAGCTTCAAAGATATGTGAGTGGTGAGGTACTTTATATTCCTAAGGCGTCAGACAAGAAGGAATGGGGAACTGCCAACGGTTCGCGCCTGTTTTATCAGAAGCGGAATGAGGAAATAAAAAGGCTTTATAAAGCCGGGTATTCTCTGGATATATTAGTGGAACGCTATCATCTGGCATATAGCACGATCAGGAAAATAGTATACGGATAATTGCAGGACGCTTGCCCGAAAGGCAGGCGTCTTTTGCGGTGATTTTATTTATAGTCATTCTCATCCCTGTCAGTATTGTTTCCTGTCTGTTACAATGATGACGTATCATAAGTTTCACAAATTAATTTCTTAAAAATAGAAAAATACAAGGAAAGTGAGGGATCAGAGGTATGAAAAACATAACGACGAAGCAGTTTCAGTTATTATCGGACAATCAGACGGTATGGGATTTACTAGTCGAGAATTACGCGGAAAATGGAGTAGAGGCGCCATTTTTTGAATACGCGCTTACCTCAAGCTGGCTGGATAAACGTTATCTTTATCTAAACAGACTTTGGTTTGATAAAGGGAAGGCAGTTGCCATTGTTTTCTATGAACAGCCGTGTACAGATATATATTTTAGCCTGCATCAGGGATATGAAGCGTTAGCGGAGGAGATGATAGCATATGCGGAAAAGTACATGCCGGGAAATGAGAAAGAAAAGACATTCTTTTTTTGCCCGGGGCAGCAGGCGCTGATGGATGCTGCAGAAAAAAAGGGGTACAGACAGGAATTTACCATCGAGAATTATGTCATTGATTTTGATACGGCGCAATTAAATTACCCATTGCCGGAGGGGTTTCATTTTGTAAAACACGATAAGGTGGACCCGGTAAAACATGCGATTTGCTGTTGGAAAGGGTTTGACCATGAGGATAAGGGTCCGTTTGAAAACTGGGAAGGGGAAGATCCGGGAACGCCATGGAATCCCCAAAAAGCATATCAGGGTACCATTAGCGATATTATGGCTCCGCCCCCGCATTCTACATATGAGTATAATGTAATAATTGCAAATGAAAGAGAAGAATATGTCTGTTTTTCGGGAATGTGGTGGGTGCCGGAAAATAAGCTCGCATATATGGAGCCGCTTTGTACGATCCCCGAATATCGTCATAAAGGTCTGGCGGCAGCGGCGCTTTCTGTGCATTATCGAAGAATGAAGGAGCTGGGGGCTGCGTGTATGACTGGCGGAGGAAACGAGTTTTACCGCAGAATAGGATACAATCGCAAAAATCAGACATACGGCTGGAAAAGGTAAGAGAAGGGGGAATAAATGAATGATAAATTTGGAAGAAAGAAATAGGAAGATAATCGATTCCGTAATCCGTAAAGCAAATACTGTGTGCCCGGAATCTCTTGCTCTAATCGGAATAAACGGCTCTTTTATGACCGGTGATTACTATGAAAAGTCAGATTTGGATTTGCTGATTCTGATCAATGATGAATGAACATCCCAATATTTCCAAACTGATGGATTCGGAAATTGTGTATTGTGCGGATGAGAAATATAAAGAAAAATTACTTGAATTGCGGCAAAAAGCAAAGGATATTCTTGAGGCGCCTTTCTCCGGGGAAGATTATGAGAAGGCAGAAAAAGAGTTAAGAGAGGCGGAACATTGTTATGCGATGGCGATGCTTTCTGGCGAGAGTTCCAGAGTGTCAGAATGGGCGGGCGGTGTCGTTTATTATGTCGAAAATGCGATAGCGATGTTAAATAAGCAGTATTTTCATTATGGCGTGAAACGTGCGTATGAAGAATTGAATGCCATGAAGAAGCGACCTGAAAAACTTTGCGATATGATAGATCATGTAGTATCGGCAGTTTCTGCCGCATCTGTAAAAGAGCATGTAACCATACTGATGAAGGAAACAACAGCCGTGTTTCATCAGGTAAAGAAGACGATTCCCACAGAGAAGAAACCGATAGCTGCAGATATAATCGGCGGCACTTATGAGGAAATGTATTCAAACTGGCGAAATAAGATGTATCTGGCTGCTTCCACAGGAAACAGACACCTTGCCTTTATGAGTCTAATCAGCGCAAATGTAATGTTTGCTGAGATCAGCAGTCAAGTGGATATAGGTGACTATGATATTTTGGGCTGTTATAATCCGAAGGATTTACAGCAGACGGCACACGCGTACGATCATATTCTGCATACATATCTGGGTGAATACAGAAAAGGGGGTGTATCGGAGAGGCGGTATTCGGATATTGATGCGTTTGTAACGGATTATCTGATGAATCGGCAGTAAGCATAGGTATTAGTTGAATTTTAGCTGCGTTTTTTGAAGAAGGTTATATATATAAGTTGCGGTGTATGCAAATTTTATCCTAATTTTTATATAAGTTTTTGAATTATCCGCATAAACACTATACTTATAAGCAATTTCATAATTGCAAAAACATTCATTTTACCACGAATTTACCACGATTGAATGAGCCTTGATATGACAATAAAACTGATAAGGGAGATAGCACATGAAAGCTGTGTATCTCCCTTTGTTCATGCTAAATGACTACTTTACTCTGATTTCAAACTTCAAGATAGCTTTCATCATTTCCGCATGGATTTCTCCTTTTAATTCTTCATCAACTTGCATAAGTAGAGCACCATTTGCGTGATAGCATGGTCGTAAGCATACTTTGGAGATATAAGCGTTATAAAAATCTAATATTTCTCTGATTGCCTTTTCATCTCCGCTGGTCGCTTTGCAAATGAGGTTATAAGAGGGATAACCATAATTTTTTTTCATTTGTTCTATTTCCTTTCGTTTAATAACTTCTGTAATTTCTTTAGTCCTCTATCCCGTCTGCTGTTAATAGCAGAACGTGATACATGATACAATTCTGAAATTTCTCTGTCATTCATGCCTTGAAAGAAATGTAACAAGATAGCAGTACGCTGTTTTTCTGTCAATTCTTGTAAAGCTATACCCAGCTCTTCATTAGATACACGAATTGTAAAATTCAAAACTTGAAATGATGTAAAATCAAAAAAAAATTCATCGTTTATGCCATGTTCAACACGTTTCATTTCAGACAATTCACAAAACAAAATTTCATGCCTAGAACGTCCTGCAATTTGTCTTCTGTGGCTTGATAATGTACCTTTTATCAAAATCATCATCAAAGCATTAAACTGTAAACAAACAGCTTTCTCAAAAGAAGATGTTCCCATAATCTCACCCCCTTTCCGCAAAAGCCTAAATATATAAACGGAAAATATTAAATACCGTTTATACCGTTTTAGAGGATATATAGAAAAGAGTGGTGCTATGAAAAAAGCCCGAACAAAACATATAGTTTGTACGGGCAACACATTATTACATTATTCTTTTTTTATTGTAAGGTATTTTAAAAAGCGTGACGGTACGCTTGTAAGTTCTTCAAAAGTACCTCGTTCAATAATCTCTCCATTTTCCATATAAATAATATTATCGTATAATTCTAACAGTTCTTTTTTCAAATTATGAGTAATGGTAATGATTGTCAAGCCCTCTATCTTTAACAAATGATTTTCAATGTCATAGGCTGTCTGCATATCAATAGCAGAAGTACCCTCATCTAATATCAGAATGGGTTTGTTTCTTATTAAAGCACGTGCTACTGCAATCCTTTGCTTTTGTCCTCCTGAAAGATTAGAGCCGTTTTCTCCTGCTTCATAGAGTAACCCCTCTGGAAGTTTTTCGATAACGTCATTTAAACCACTGGCTTTTACAGCCTTATCTATGGACTCTTTGGAATAGTCTTCATGTAGGCAAATATTATCGTAGACACTCTCATTAAACATATAGATATTTTGGTGAATGATAGAAGATAGTTGAACAATATCATTTTCATTCATCATATTTAAGTCGGTATTGTCATAAAGGATTTTTCCGCTATATTCGGTGTAATATCCAGCCAAGAGTTTCACTAAGGTTGTTTTCCCACAACCACTTTTTCCTACGATTACATATTTTTTTCCTTTTTCAATATGAAGATTTATCTTGTCTAAAACTCTGTTTTGTTTCTCATAAGCAAAAGATAAATTGCTGATGGAAACAACGCTGTTAAATGTAGCTGGCTGCTTTTTTGGTACTTCATTCAATTCATATTTGGATAATACTGTAAGCTTTTCTATAATCGGTTGTATGCTTTTGATTTTTGGTATATTCGTAAATATCATAATCAACGGATTAGCTAGATTACTGCTTACTTGTACCATACCCAACAGAGTTCCCACAGTTATACGCTCTGTAATGATAAAATAGGCAGATAGAAACAGAACAACTATTTGAACCATGAGTGCAAGAAAGGAAGATAAGCCCTCATTCAATGCAAATAATTTGTCAACACTATATTTAGTATGGATTGTATCACTATTTTCTTTATCGAATTTTTGTATTACATATTGTTTCATCGAATAAGATTTAATAATTTCAAATCCAGATAAAATATCTTTTAATTTGGTTGTAAAATCTGCTAATTGTGAAGAAAGTGTATTTTGCCTTTTTTCCAACTCTTTACCTAATAGACTTGGAACAAGAAACATCAAAGTAATTGCAACAAATACAACGATAGTTACAATAACATCAAAATAAATCATCAATACAAAGGAAGAAATAAAAATAACAGTATATTGAACTACTTCAAAGAATGGGAGTAAAAAGTTATCTTCTATCATTTTTACGTCATTTGTAATAATGGATAGATAATCGGCAGTATTCCTTTTTCCGAAATCTCCCATACTTTGACTAACTATCCCTTTAAATACATCAGTTCGAATTTGCTTAATGATTTTGCAAGTAATCCTTTTGCTAAGCAAGGATTGAAGATATAGAAAAATTCCCAGCATAACAAAATAAAAAATGGAGAACAAAACCATTGGAATAAATTGTTGCATATTCTTTTCCACAGCTATGTCTAATAATTTCTGTAAGAGTACAGCCATAAATACATACCCTAGGGAAGCAATTATGCTTGTTAAAATAGTGAAAAGAAGTAATACCTTGTTTTGTTTCATGTATATTTTCATAAAATCCTCCTTAATCATAATTATACATGGTGTATGTATGTATAATTCTAAAAATAAAATTGCCTTTCGACAATCTTATTTTTGCTAAGCGTTTTCCTTAAATAATCTAACTACTTCATCATCAATTATCGGAAGCCCCAAATTATCCATGATTTTTTTAATCATTAAAAATTTTTCCCATGCTTCATCTTCTGTCACCATATATATGGTGGGTATTGACCAAAAGTTAGTTAAAAGGACAAATAACTCTGCTAATAGTCTTGAATGTTTTGTTTGTATAGAACCGTCTTTTATTCCTTCTTCTATTAGTTCTTGATACATAGGAACTAGCTCTTTGTTACTTTCTATCAATTTCTTTAAAAAAGCAGGACTTTCCATAAGCTGCATAGAAGCAATGCTTAATTTATGGTGTTCTGTATCATCAAAAGATGTCTTCATAACAAATTTTAGTTTTTCTAAACCATTTAGCTCTTTATGTTGTTTTGCCTTTTCAAAAGGATTTATTTCATCAAAAAGTTTTTCGCATAACGCTTCAAATACTTCCTCTTTGGACTTAAAGTGATGATAAAAAGCACCTCTTGTTAAGCCTCCCATTTCTGCTATAATGTCTAATACTGTTGTTTCTTCATAACCTTTTTCTAAAAACAATTTTAAAGAAGCATCTAAAATTTTTTGAATAGTTTCTTCAGGATATTTATTACGTGGCAATCTTGCACCTCCTCATACATACACTTTACACGTATACATTATCATGCAGTATGCACGTATGTCAATATTTTTTTGTTCAATGCAACATTCTTATTCTTTATTCCTCTTGATTACCTCAAAACAGTAAAGAAAAAGTCCTGTCAAGAGCCTTGCCACCGTAGGTGGTGCTTGCACTCTTGATCGGACTTTTTGTTTGCTGTATCTTCTGTGAGAGGTTTTGGTGATGAGTTTTTATTTCACATATTTTCCCGCCCGGTACAGTGAAAAATTGAAATCCCGGATTCCCATACCTTTTGTACAGTCTTCCATCTTGCAATAATAGGATTTCATCCAGTAGTAATCAGGGTAATCGGGGTAAGTATAATATCCGTTTTCATCGACGGACGTCTTTTCCAGCATATCTTCCACACTGATCAGATAAGGATTGACTGACGGATCCAAAATTGCGGGTGCGGCGTCCGGCGAAAGACTGCACAAGTAATCGTAGTCAGCACCGTTTGCCAGATTATAGCTGGCAATCAGATAATCCGGTTTGGAAAAAGACAGAAAAGTATAACATATCCCTACAACCGCCAATCCATATAGAAATAACGGAAACCGGCTGTAAAAAATGAACACGGTAACGCCAGCCATCAGAAGAAAGATGACGGCGAGAGCCCACAGGACAAACAGCCTTAAAAAGGTAAGCGCGTAGGTATCGATGTACATAATCATCCGCAGGGCGCTGGAAAAAATCATAATAAAGGTACAGCCGCAGATCACCGCCAGTATCACCCGCAGAGGTTTGCTTTCCCGGAACAGGTAAAGACAGATCAGCACGAGCAGCAGATTGATGACGCAGACAGCGAGAAGCTGGAAAAATCCTTCCCTGGCGTATCTTGCGTATGTGTAATTTTCCGGCAGTTTCATGTTGCCGATAAACAGGTAAAGGATCTGTACTATGCTGAAAAACAGATAAAGAATGCTGAGCAGGGAAGTAAAGACAATGGCAATGACAGGATCAAACCAAGCCTTTTCCTCTGTCTTTTCTTTGACATCCTTTCTGCAGAGCGCCGCCAACAGAGCATAGGAAGAGAAAAAAACCACTGTTATCACAACAAGAATCTTGATTACTTCCAATATGTTTAATGTTTTTAATAAGTGAAAAAGCATGTTTTCAAAAACGGCGTCCGCGCCGACTAACAGCAAAGTCATGCAGAACAGAAGGGGAATAGCAATGACAATTCCTATGAACGCGGGCAAAAAATAACTTTTCTTCTCGGGTTTTTCCTTCTTTTCCGCATCAAAATAAGAAACCATGTCGCTAAAGGGGCTGATCAGGCAGCAGAAAAAGCAACCGATTGTCTGAAAAACAGCGGTAAAGTAACGTGGAAAATTCCATCTCCTGTCATTGTATATTGTATGCAGCATAAGAATCAGAGAAAAAAGTAAAATGCCGCACTTGTTCATAAAAAGGACAGGCAGGGAAGCAGTCAGGCAGTTAGAAATGCCTAATAGAACGATACCCATGATGTAAAATACGCTGTCTTTTTTGAATGGAACCCCTAACTTTTTCATAGAGAAGAAGAAACAGCAAAGGGTTCCGATGACGAAAAAAGGGTAAGTGATCCCCGACGTGTTTTTGTAGAGGCAGAAGGCGTAAAACGCTGAGTAGATCAGACAGCCGATACCAAACGACGGGAATTGCCGTCTCATGCTGCTGGTATATTCGGTTTCCGAATCTTCCGTGATTCTTTCTGCGGGTTGTAAGTAAACTGTAGTTGTAGGTTCCATCATTTCCTCCATTTCCTGCGCGCCTGCGCAAATCTGATTATTGTTATGTCTGGTAATCCGGCGTTTCGAATTGCATTCATGTAAATGTTTCTGCTTATACAGAGCTCCGAACGGTGATATAACAGAGTTCTATGTTTCTTTCATATCAGAGCTGTCTTCTTCTGCGGAAGTTTCCTCGTCCTCCACATACTGCAATAGGTCGCCGGGCTGGCAATTTAACGCCTTGCAGATTTCGTTTAAGGTGGAGAGGCGGATCGCTTTCGCTTTATTATTTTTTAGGATGGACAGATTCGCGAGGGTAATGTCGATTTCGCCGGCAAGTTCGGTCAGCCCCTTTTTGCGCATTGCCATCATAACATCCAAATTTATAATAATTGCCATGGTAATCTCTCTTTCTCTGTTTGATAAACTTGAAAGTTGTTGTTTTTCTTCAGCGTGCATTAGATCGTCAGATCGTTTTCTTCCTTGTAGGTGATGGCTTTGTCAAAAACGCCTGCCAGAACCTTGCTGAACAGTCCGGCAATCACAAAGACCAGAATCACGACAAATACCGCAGGAGTCAGATAGAGAAAAAGGCGGCATGCCGTAATTACTGCAATGAAAAAGCTATAAATGCTCATTTTCTCAAGGCTCACTACGTTCTCCCGGATAAAGCAGTCGTCGTCCAACACGGAGCGGAACATTTTCCGAAGCTGCTGTAATATCAGCACTGCAAATATGCCGGAAAGAAAGAACAGGAGGCAGAGAGAATAGTAATTTTCTGCAAAGTAACTGTTGAATCTGCCGTAAAACTTAATACTCAGGGGAAGTGTGGCTATCACAACGATTCCCGCATAAAACATGGTATCCAACAAAAATTTGGTAAACAAGGTAAGTCGATTTTTCATCTCAGTCGATCCTTTCTACGCCGCAGACTTTGAAAGTTGTGGACAAAAGTTTATATTTGTGGTTTTCGTTTCCAGTCTGATAAGTTTAAAATAGCACTGTCAAAAGCGATTGTCAATAAAATTTTATCGATTTTCGATAAAATATTATTTTTGCTCAATAACATGGGAAGTATATAGATAAAAGGTATAACACGATATGCAAAATAAGAATTTGCTATTTATATACAAATAATTTAAGATAGAGTTATTATAATAAGCTGTTCATATTGATTGGAATTAGTACAGTTACAAGGTAGTAAAAAACATGAAAGTTTCAGAATGGAGGGTTCGTATGGTTTATCGTGATTTTCAAGGAATGCGGTTATCTGCGCTTGGCATGGGCGCAATGCGCCTGCCGGTAGTAAACGGCAATGACGCGGAGATTGACAGCGCGGCGACAGAAGAGATGGTTGCCTATGCGATGGAGCATGGGGTCAATTATTATGACACTGCATGGGGATACCACAACGGAAATTCTGAACTGGTGATGGGAAAGGCGCTGGCGAAATATCTGCGCGACAGCTTTTATCTGGCAACCAAGTTTCCCGGATATGACTTGTCCAACATGCCGAAGGTGAAGGAAATTTTCGAGAAACAGCTTGAAAAGTGCGGCGTGGATTATTTTGATTTTTATCTTTTCCACAATGTATGTGAAATGAATATCGACGCCTACCTGGATGAAAAATACGGTATCTATACATATCTGATGGAACAGAAGAAGAATGGGCGTATTAAGCATCTCGGTTTTTCCGCTCACGGAAATTATGATGTGATGAAGCGGTTTTTGGAGGCATACGGAGAAGATATGGAGTTTTGCCAGATCCAGTTAAATTACCTTGACTGGTCATTTCAGGATGCGAAGGGCAAAGTGGAGCTGCTAGAATCTTACCATATTCCCGTCTGGGTGATGGAACCGCTGCGCGGCGGACGGCTGGCAAAACTTGCTGAGAAGGAAGAGACGGTATTAAAAGGTTTACGTCCGGAGGAGGGTATTCCGGCATGGGCATTTCGGTTTTTACAGAGCATCCCCGGTGTGGTTGTCACGCTCTCGGGTATGTCTGATCTGGAGCAGTTAAAAGAGAATATTCGGACGTTTGAGACGGAAAAACCGCTCGCAAAAGAGGAGATGGACACGCTTCTTTCCATTGCAGACGGCATGTTAAACGGAATGCTGCCCTGCACGTCATGCCGCTATTGTACAAGCCATTGTCCGCAGGGGCTTGATATTCCTATGCTCTTAAACCTTTACAATGAACACAGCTTTACGGGCGGCGGATTTATCGCACCGATGGCGCTTTCTGCAGTACCACAGGAAAAGCATCCTTCCGCCTGTGTCGGGTGTCGGAGCTGTGAAAAAGTCTGCCCGCAGCAGATTAAGATTTCCGAGGCAATGTCAAATTTCAGCGAAAAACTGAAAGGATAATGAGAAAAGAGAAAGCGGAGGGAAAAGGATGAAAGCATTATTTATCGGCGGTACGGGCATTATCAGCACGGCGATTGTAAAACAGCTGGCACAGATGCCTTTGTGGGAAGTATGGCTTTTAAACCGTGGCAGCAGGAAGGACGTGGTGCCGGGGAATGTGCACCAGATTATAGCGGATATCAATGACGAGACGGCGGTTGCGGAGCAGATTGCGGACCTTTCTTTTGACGTAGTCTGCGAGTTTATCGGATTTCGTGTGGAGGATGTGGAGCGGGATTACCGTCTGTTCAAGGGAAAAACGAAGCAGTATATTTACACCAGTTCCGCTTCGGCATACCACAAACCGGCGGCGGGTTACGTGGTGAGTGAGGGGACGACCCTTGCAAACCCGCACTGGCAGTATTCCAGAGACAAAATTGCCTGTGAGGATTTTCTGATGAAAAAATACCGGGAAGAGGGATTTCCCGTCACGATTGTGCGCCCCAGCCACACGTATGACGAGCAGCATATTCCTCTCGGCGTGCACGGAAAAAACGGGTTCTGGCAAGTCATTAAGCGCATGATGGATGGAAAACCCGTTATCATTCAGGGGGACGGCACTTCGCTCTGGACGCTCACCTTCAACACGGATTTTGCCGTCGGCTATATCAGTCTGATGGGAAACCGCCACGCTATCGGCGAGGCTTTCCAGATTACGGGGGACGAGACGCTCACTTGGAACCAGATTTACGCAACGATCGCGGATGCGCTTGACGTGGAGTTGAAGCCCTATTATGTGTCTTCCGAATATCTGGCGGCGGTGGGAGACAAGTACGGCTATGACTTTGAAGGCAGTCTGATCGGAGACAAGTCGGTTTCCGTTGTCTTCGATAACAGCAAGCTGAAGAAGCTGGCGCCGGACATGCGGACGCAGGTGCGGTTTGATCAGGGCGCCAGAATTGCCCTCGATTATGTCCTGTCCCACCCGGAGGAATGTCAGAAGGAGGACCCTGAGTTTGACGAGTGGTGCGACCGCGTGATCGCGGCGGTGGAGAAATCAAAGAACGAGGTTTGATTTATAAAAACGGCGTCAATCAAAAATCTGTTCCGCCTTCGTTTCATAGCCTCTTGCATGTTTTACGATGTCAGCGCGGTACAGTTCCGGAATATCCCGCTTAATTCGGTCAACGCTGTTAAAATCATTACGATATCCTATACATTTCTGCGTATGTTAATGAGAGAGCCGGTTTCTATATAATCATACCGGTCATCTGCCAAAAAATATTTGATTGCAGCGCGAGCTGTCGGGAAAAGCTGTACTTCGTCAAAGATAATTAATGTTTCCCGCTCGTAAAGTTTTTAAACAAAAAAGAAGTATCGCTCCATAAAATATAGTTTATGAAACGATACTTCTTTATCCTGCAAAATTAAAATTGTATATATTATGCGGGAGAATGCGAAGCATGCTCTAAATAGCTGTTTCCAAGCGACATTTTTACAGTCTCACATCCACCGGATGATAACCGTAAGACGCCTGTGTCTCCACCGTTTCAGTGTCAGGCGTATCGGAGACGGTTTCGCTTAAGTTTTCGTTGTCTTTCTCCTCGCCGGACATGTTCTTTTCTTCTTTTCCTTTGTCCTCTGTACGGTCAGCCGTCATGTCTTTTTCAGAAGCATTCTTGAGTTCTTCCCCTGCCTGTGCCAGAAACGAGAGCTGGTCGGAGGTGGCTTTCTGCGCCGCTTCTCTCGCGTCTGCAAGCTCGGTTTCCTTCAGCTCTGTGCTGCCACCTCTGCTGGAATCTAACGCAATTTCAGATTCCAGAACATTTGCCCTACCTTCCATTTTTTGAGCTGTACTTCCTTGTACGCTCGCCTGCTTCATGGAGACATCCGCGGAAACCATAGCGGTCATGCTGCTTGTGGACATGCTGCTGCCGGGATTGTTATTTTGGGATTCTGGCTTTTTGGTACCCATCAGATCATCGAAGGAGGATTTTTCCTTTTTCTTTTCCCTCTCTTCCCGCTTTACGTCAATCTGATGCTGGCGGAGCTGGATCTGCAGTTCGCTGATCTGTTTTTGGATTTCCTGCCGCTTTTTCATTTTCGTGTCCGCAGGCATCTCCTGATTGGAAGAAACTTCTTTTAAATCATTTTGCAGTTTTTCAATCTGCTGCTGCAGGTTTTTGCTCTCCGCATCCATTTGCCCACTTTTGCCTGCTGTCATTCCCGCTGTGTTCTGGGACGCGCCCGCGCCGCCTATTCCGTTTATGTTCATAAATGCTCCTTTCCCGCGCACGTTCCACTCATAGATGTTGTCAAAATTACAGAAGATGTCATTTCGTCGGGTGCGCGCAGACATAAAATTCGTATGTCATCTTCTTCTCTGTCCTTTATTTCGTCGCGGCAGCAAGGTTTATCAAGAGATCATGTTGTGGAAGAACTTTAAATCGTTGTGAAGGTATAGGCGATGTACTTTTAAACCCTGGCTCCTGTTTTTTGTTTGTATTCCACTTTCTCTCTTGGACGGAAATTTCAGGTTGCAATTAAGAAAATTGGAATTGTAGCCTAACTGTTGTACTTTGTAACAGATTTTACCCGTCAGCCGTGTTATATCTCACCCTCCCGTGTGGTTCCGCCGCTTACATAGGTGACGGGCAGGCAGACGAGCGGCGGTTTGGCGGATATATTTTCCTGTAAGAGCAGATTGACGCACATTTCGGCAATTTCCGGCACGGGCTGCACAATGGTGGAGCAGACATGTTCTGCCCCCGGAAAAACCCGAATGCCGTCAAAGCCGATCACCTGTACGTCCTCCGGGACGCGCAGATTTAACTGGCGGAGCGTCTTTATAATGAGATAAGCCAGTCTGTCCGTCACACAAAAAATCCCGTCAAAAGAGAGTCTGCCGTCATGCATATGCTCGGAAAGAAACCGCGTGAACTCCTCAAAAGGTTCCCCGTCATTCAGTATTTTCATTTTATAGGAAAGTCCCCTTGAGAGACAGCCGTTTTCAAAACCGGCTTTGCGCTTGTTAGGCTCATTGTCCAGCGAGGAGCCTATGCGGAGAAATGCGACGTTGGTGCAGCCAAGGTCTGCCAGCTTCTCCGCGGCAAGCTGGCCACCGGCAAAATTATCGCTCGCCACACAGGGGATTTTGGAGCCCATGGAGCGGTCGATCGCGACAAAAGGGGTATTTTCCTCAATCTGCAGATTTGGATTGTAGGTCAGCCCGATGATGCCGTCCACTTTATTCTGCTGCGCCATGGTGATATATTCCTGTTCCTGGTCGGAGTTAACAGTGCAGCATAACAGCATACGGTATCTGCGTTTCAGGAGCGAGAGATTGATATGGTAAGCGAGGGAGGCGAAAAAAGGATCCTCCGTGTTGGGAAGCAGAAGGGCGACAGTATAGGTCTTGTTAGCCTTCAAACCCTGCGCGTAGCTGTTGACCTGGTAATTTAATTTTTTGATTGCCTCTTCCACGCGGAGCCTGTAAGATTCCCCGACGGGAATGCCGTTTACCACTTTGGAAACAGTTCCCAGCGCAACGCCGGCTTCTCTTGCCACATCTTTCATAGTAGGAACGGAATGTTCTGATTTCATAACAGCCTCTTTTCTGTTTCATGCGTATATATGAAACTTCATGAAATGTACTTGATAAACAGGCAGCCAGACAGGGAATAAACGAAAAAATCCGGTTGCAACAGCAGGAAATTCACTTGATATATTGTTATTATAAAGGAAAAAAACAGGCATGTAAAGTCCGAAATGAAACGATATATGAAACGTTATATGAAAGAAGAGTTGATGGGCGATTACACGAAGGATTATGTATTCCTGCCGATTCTCGACGGACCGGACGGTACGCACAATGTAACAATCCGCACAGGCGGCGGTATTAACAGCGGGCAGCTCAATATTACGAAGGCTTGCAAAAGTCCGGCAAATCTTCTAAAATTTTATGACAGGTGGTATGATCCTGAAATCGTGATGCAGATGCAGTATGGTCCGATTGGCACTTATTTTACAGGGCAGGACGAAAACGGCGTATGGCTGAGTATTTCTGATGAGGAGAGTCAGGAAAAGTACGGAAAAAGTTCCGGCGAGTTAAAAGGCGAGTGCGAAGTGGCAGGACCCAAACTGATTCTCAGCGATTACTATCAGACGACCTTTAAGATGGAGGATCGCGCTATTGAGCGGCTGACGGACTTGTATGATTTCTGGATGCCCTATGTGGACGATACCGCGACTTATCCTGTGGACTGTGTGTTCACGGGAAGAGAGCTGGATGATATCGACTGGTATAAGGGGAATTTTGAGAGTGCGGTTTCCGAGCAGGAAGGATTGTGGATCAAAAACGGCGGTCCCACGGATGAGGAGTGGAATGCTTATATTGAACATTTGACGAAGAAGTGCGGTATGGAGAAACTGTTGACCGTATATCAGAACGCGTATGACCGTTATTCCGGCAAAACTCCCGCAGAATAATATCCGTAGACACAAGCGGAAAACAAAGAGTGGGAAATGACCGATGGGTAAGATTGTGAAAAGAATGGACATGGAGGTATTTTATGATAAGCCAGACGTTGCGTGACGCCAGAAAATATGAAGAGACAATGGAGAAAAAAATCGGCAGCGAGAATCGACCGGGATTTCATTTGGCGGCAAGAGTGGGATGGATGAACGATCCCAACGGGTTCTCCTATTACAAAGGGAAATATCATCTCTTTTATCAGTACAATCCCTACGATTCCCACTGGGGACCGATGCACTGGGGTCATGCGGTGAGCAAGGACCTGCTGCACTGGGAGTACCTTCCGGCGGCGCTTGCGCCGGACGCGGATTTTGACAGGGACGGCTGCTTTTCTGGCAGCGCGGCAGTTCTGCCGGACGGTCGGCAGCTGTTGATTTACACGGGTGTAATTAGGGAGACGCAGCCGGACGGCAGTATGCGCGACGTGCAGACACAATGCCTTGCGGTGGGCGACGGTGTGGATTATGAAAAGTACGCGGGCAACCCGGTGCTTACAAAGGAAGATCTGCCGGATAACGGGAGCAAGTTTGACTTCCGCGACCCCAAGATCTGGAAGACGGCGGACGGCGCTTACCGTTGTGTCGTTGGAAACTGCACGCCGGAGAGGGACGGACAGATTCTCCTCTTCAGCAGCGAGGATGGATTTAGGTGGAAGTATGAAAAAATACTGGCGGCGAACAATAAACGTTACGGTATGATGTGGGAATGCCCCGATTTCTTTGAGCTGGACGGCAAGGCGGTGCTGCTCACCAGTCCCATGGATATGCTGCCGCAAGGCTTTGAGTATCACAACGGAAACGGTACCTTATGTCTGATCGGCTCCTACGATAAAGACAGCGATACCTTTACGGAGGAATATAATCAGGCGACAGATTACGGGATTGATTTTTACGCGACACAGACTTTGCTTACGCCGGACGGCAGGAGAGTGATGATCGGGTGGATGCAGAACTGGGATACCTGTAATCTCCATGCGCCCGATCAGCCGTGGTTTGGGCAGATGAGCCTGCCGAGAGAATTGTCGATACGTGACGGCAGACTGTATCAGAATCCTGTGCGCGAGCTGGAAAATCTGCGCGGAGAAGAGGTGCGGCATGAAAATGTGACTTTCCACGATGTGATAAAGCTTGCCGGGGTGGAAGGCAGGACAGTGGATATGGAACTGACGCTGCGCCCTGCGGATGCGGAAAATATTTACCACAAGTTTGCGGTGCGGTTTGCGCAGAACGATACGTACCATACTTCCGTCAGCTTCAGACCGTACGAATCCATTGTCAAGATAGACAGAAAATTTTCGGGTTCAAGGCGTGCCATTATTCATCAGCGGCGTTGCCAAGTGCGCAACAAAGATGGTAATATAAAGATGCGTATCATATTGGACAGATTCAGTGTGGAAGTGTTTGTGAACGACGGAGAGTATGTGTTGAGCGCAACTTTATACACCGATCTTGCGGCGGACGGTATTTCTTTCTTTGCGGACGGGGATGTGACGATGGACGTCGTGAAGTACGCATTAAACTAAATGGGAGGGAACGGTGAATGAAGAAATACGACGTGACTGCACTTGGAGAACTGTTGATTGACTTTACGGAAAACGGTACCAGCGGACAGGGGAATCCGATTTACGAGGCGAATCCCGGCGGTGCGCCGTGCAATGTGCTCGCCATGTTGGCAAAACTGGAAAGAAAGACTGCGTTTATCGGCAAAGTGGGGCAGGACATTTTCGGAAACCGTCTGAAAGAGATTGTGGCGGCGGCGGGAATTGACGTTTCCAATCTGGTGACGGACAAAGACGTCAGGACAACGTTGGCATTTGTGGAGACATTTCCGGACGGTGACAGAGACTTTTCCTTTTACAGAAATCCCGGCGCGGATATGATGCTTCGGGAGGACGAAGTAAATGAGGATATCCTGCGGGATACGAAGATATTTCATTTTGGCACCCTGTCCTTGACCCACGAGGAAGTCAGGCGGGCGACGAAGAAGGCAGTGGAAACGGCAAAAGCAGCTGGGGCGGTTATTTCCTTCGATCCGAATCTGAGGGAACCTTTATGGGATTCTTTGGAAGAGGCGAAAGAGCAGACGGCTTACGGGCTTTCCAAATGCGATTTCCTGAAAATTTCCGACAATGAGATTCGATGGTTTACCGGGGAGGAAGACTTCGATGCCGGTATCTGTAAGCTGCGCGGACAGTATGACATTCCACTGATTGTACTGTCTATGGGAAAAGACGGGAGCCGCGCTTATTATAAGGATTTACGGGTGGAGGTCGCGCCGTTTTTGCAGGAAAATACGATAGAGACCACAGGGGCGGGGGACACGTTCGGCGCCTGTTGTCTGCATTATGTATTGCAGTGTGGTCTGGACGGATTTGATGAGGACAGCCTGCGGGAGATGCTGGTCTTCGCCAATGCGGCGGCGTCCATTATCACGACCCGCAAGGGAGCGCTCCGGGTGATGCCGACTATGAATGAAGTACAGGAGTTAATAAAGAAATTTAAATGAGTTTCCTCACTCTTTAAAAGGCGGATGGTGTTGTGCAAGGTTTTAACGGATACAGCACTATTCGCCTTTTATTGTTTGTAACATAACCCGCAGCATGCAACACTCCTCCTGTTGAAATATTTCTTTGCTGATCTCGATATCGCCCAGATACTTTCGCGCCGCATGGCGGACGGAGCTAAGACCGAAACCGTGCCCTTCCCCTTCTTTTGTGGTGACGGGAAGTCTGCTCTGCTCGTCTGTCTTCAGCTCGCCTGTAAAGCTGTTGGCGATTTCGATGATATACATATTTTTTCTGCGGTAAGAGGAGAGGAAAATGTGCGTGTCGGGAGAGTTTTCCCGTTCGGCTGCTTCAATGGCGTTGGAGAGCCCGTTATTTAAAATAATACTGATATCAAAGGCATTGATTTCACTGTCGGCAGGGTAATGGAAGTCGCAGGTAAAGACAATGCCTTTTTCGTCCATTTCCTTTTTGCGGTCGGAGAGAATGACATCTGTCACAGGATTGCCGCTTGAGATTCCAAAAGACGCTGCCTGCATCTGGTCCTGCAGTGCTGCTGTATAGGCTTGCGCTTCCTCGGATTCCCCCTGTGTGTAAAGCTGTTTGAGGGTCATCAGGTGATTGCCCATGTCGTGGCGCAAGGCGCGCATATCTTTGTAGAGACGTTCCGCCTCTGTAATGTGGGATTCCAAGTCCTGCATCTGTCTGGAGAATATTTCCCGCTGCCTATCTTCCTCCTGTTCGGTTTTCCATTGGCGAAACAGCCAGATGATGGCAAGGTTTGTTGCATAACAAATGACTGCATAAATCCCAATCAGCATTTCGTAACCAATTTTTACAGACAGAGACGCCTGCTCGAGCGCGCTTGTGTATACATTATAATAGAAAAAAATCATCACGTAAGCGCATATGCCGGACAAAGAGGGGATAGTCAGAATCAAAAATTCCCGCAGCTTCATGTGTTCCTGTTTTTTTCCGTAAACCCGTAATAGGAACCGCACGCCGACGTACATTAAGAAAAAGCCAAACAGTGAGTCACGCACACATTCTATCACATAAACGCGAAACCATACAATCTTATCATTATTGGAAATGAATTTATATATTAACGGATGCCAAGCAAATACCGTCTGTCCGACAATGCGCCATGCCTGCCAGCGCAGACTGAAAAAAGTAATGGAAAGAAAGAGTTTCTGACGGATATATACAGGATTAAGAAGGCACATGACAAAAAATGTCCCCAAAATGCCGATGCCGTAGGCGAGAATGGCATTGATATAATAGGGCATATAATGCAGAAACAGCATAATACAAGCATAAGCAGCAGCTACCAGCCACGTCCGTGATTTTTGCAAACGACCGGATGAAGTATCTAAGAGAAACGGTTTTGCCAAAGAGGCATAACAATATGCCGTTAACAGTATCGTGGTGAGCGAGTAAATATGGTCTACTATTTCATAATATTGTTCCAAATCGTTCATCTGCCTGCCCCCTTGCCGTTTGTACGGCTGATATACTGCATATACTGCCGTACAAACCCGGCAAACTGCTTTTTGGACATGGGAACGGCGTCCGTTTCCAGCCAGACCGTATCGGCACTATATTTTTCCACATACTGCAAATTTACCAGATAAGCGCGGTGGGTGCGGTAAAAATCCGCCCCGGTCTGTTCGGAGAGTTCTGTCAGCTTTCCGTAATATTCGATATCGCCGTTTACGGTGTGAAGCAGGACCTTGCGGTTGAAAACTTCTGCGTAAATAATGTCCGGGAGCAGTACCCTTGTGGAGAGACCGCCTCTTTTTACGAGAATTGCGCGGGGTGCAGTCAAGCTATTTTTCCCGTCTGCGTTTGTTATCGGGTGTACCAGATTGTGTTGGGACGCTGCCCTTTTTGTAGGAGTTTGCAGGTCAGATTTTTCCGTCTGCCTTGCATATTGCAGCAGGGCGTTGTTTAATACTTCGTACAGTCTTTTGTCGTCAAAAGGCTTTACCAAGTAGTGAAAGGCGTTTACGTCAAACGCTTCGTAGACATATTCTGACAATGCAGTCACAAATATAAGAATCATATCCTGATTTTTGATGCGTAATTCTTTTGCAGTCTGCATCCCGTTTTTGCCGGGCATCTGGATATCCAGAAAAAGTACGTCCGGCACGTTTTCCGCGGGGAGCGCAAGCAGACTTTCTCCCGAATCAAAGTCGAAAATCTGACAATGCATCCCGGCGTTTTGACAATGTTTTTCTATTTTTCGCCGCAGCATTTCCCGCAGGGCGGTTTCGTCGTCACATATTGCAATCTTTACTGTTTTCATCTGCTTTTCCCCGTTTATCATAAGATAAGTATACATGATAATCTGTAAAATGCCCTTTCTTTTCAGAAAAAATGTTGTGAATGACCAAATTTTTGATGTAAGCGAAAAAGGCTGTAAGACAGCGCTCCGAATTTGTCCGTATATCTTTGTACATATCTGAAAATATGTGTTACACTGAAACTGTACTATATAAACCGAGCTTCGTTTAGTTGTGAGTTCCGTTTTGCGGATTCATATATAGAGAGAAGCGGCATCAGAAATTGAAATTGTGTAAAGGGTGAACAAAATGACAGGGATGGATGACGGAAAAGTAATTTTAAAGAAAGTAATCACTGCGGATGAGGAGGAGCCGGATACGGCGGTATCGGAAAAAGCGTCGCCGGCAGCTTCAAAGAAGGTGATTATAGCAGATACGGAACTTCAAGAAGAAACGGCGGTGCCTGTTCTCTCGGATGATATCAAAATGCTTGTGACGAGCATGATTCATAAAGAGGGAAAAGCTTTCGCAAGGGTTTCCTTCCTGCGGGACAACGACTGGGCGGAAGGAATCGTGCCGGGCGGTAAGATTGAGAAGGCGGAGGGCTTTAACGAGGAGGAGATCAAGAAACTGGAAGCGTATCTTGCCGGGGAGCAGGAGATGATTCTGCAGGAGGCGAAGGGAGTCAATCCGATTAAGAATTTGTTTGGTATGCCATAAGATTTTCACTAAAAATTTGAATTTACTTTGGGGGTATTTTAATCAGAAAAAGTATATTATTGAAACAGGAATAAAAAAAGAAAAGGTACCGCATTAAAAGATAGAAGATGCATTATAGGATATGGGGGATAAGATGATATTCGGAGATTTTTCGGAGTGGACGGCACAAAATCTTATCATACGGGTCATAGCGTCCATGATTCTCGGAGGAATTATTGGTCTGGACCGCGGCATGAAACACCGGGGCGCGGGCACAAAGACGATGACGGTGGTCTGCTTGGGAGCAACGCTTGTCATGCTGACGGAGCAGTATATCCAGATTCACTTTCCGGGACTTGCCAACATGAACCGTCTGGCGGCGCAGGTCATAAGCGGGGTTGGTTTCCTCGGCGTGGGAACGATTATCATAAGTAATCACCGGGTCAGGGGACTGACGACGGCGGCGACGCTCTGGGCGAGCGCGGCCATCGGTCTGGCGGTGGGAATTGGATTTGTGGAAGGCGGCGTGCTGATTACGCTCGTCATGCTGTTCTGTCTGCATGTGCTTCCCTTTGTGGAGCGTTTTGTTACCAGAAGCACCAGATACTGTAATGTGATTATTGATCTGGAGGAAATCCGTTATCTGCATGTGATAATACAGGATTTGAAAGCTGCTGATATCTCTGTGGATTCCATGGAAATCAGCAACTCCAGAATTGGGGACAGCGTGTCGGCTTATCTGATTTTACATACAAAGAGGACAATAGAAAATACGGAAATCTATGAGATTATCACGAAGTCGGACAAGGTGGAGTCGGTGGATTTTCTGTGAATTACTGTATTATCAACCCCACCGGGCAATGGTCGGATCCCATCACTTCATTGTATATGAAAGCGTCCTGCAATCTGCCTTCCAGAGATGAGGAAGTGAGGAAATAGTCGATGCGCCACCCCGCGTTTTTTGCCCGCGCGCTGAAACGGTAGGACCACCACGAATAAACGCCCTCCAGATCAGGATAAAAATAACGGAAAGTGTCAATAAATCCGGCATCCACAAGAGCTGTGAACTTTCCCCGCTCTTCATCTGTAAATCCGGCGTTTTTGCGATTGGTTTTCGGGTTTTTTAAGTCGATTTCCTTATGTGCTACGTTCAAATCGCCGCAGAAAATGACAGGTTTGGATACTTCCAGTTTTTTCAGGTAGGCGAGAAAGTCGTCTTCCCATTTCATACGGTAATCCAGACGAGCCAGCTCGTTCTGGGAGTTGGGCGTATAGACGGTAACGAAATAAAAGTCGGGATATTCCAGCGTGATGACGCGCCCCTCGTGGTCGTGTTCCTCCACGCCGATTCCGTAAGTGACTTTCAGCGCTTCTTCTTTTGCAAAAATGGCAGTGCCGGAATAACCTTTCTTTTCCGCATAATTCCAGTATTGATGATAGCCTGGCAGCTCCAGATCAATCTGTCCCGCCTGCAGTTTGGTCTCCTGTAAGCAGAAAATATCTGCGTCCGTTTCCTTAAAAAAATCTAAAAAGCCTTTGCCCATACAAGCTCTGATCCCGTTTACATTCCATGAGATAAATTTCATAATTGGTCTTGTCCCTTTCTTTTGTATAATATTGGATAAAATTATTTTAATTCAATTTTCTGCTCTCTGCACCAGTTGATGTATGCCTCTCTGCCTAAACCACTGCCTGCACTTTTTACTCATTCCGAATCACCATTTTTATAAAATTTTGGAATCTCATTCCTTACAATCTCATCCGACAGGGCGCGCATACCGTCCAGCCGCTCCTCATAATTTTCCACAGTCAGTCGGTCCTCTCCCTTTGCCAGCTTGTCATAAACCCAGTAATTGATATCCTTGGAGAAGTGGATCATGTCCATATATAGGTCTAAATTCGTAATAATTTCTTTTGCGTCCTGATAATAATATATTTCCACATTGTCGTAGGCAAGCAGCGCCTTTACCGTCTGTTTTTCATTGTAAATGACGGAGTCCAGCTCCCCTGTCCGATAGGCGTTGTCCCACCAGAGCATGGAGTAAGGTGAGAAAAAGAATTTAAATGTTGTATCCGGGTGCGTCTCAACCATTTCCGTCAAAAGCGCGATATTTTTTTTGAGAGCATCCGCAGTCGCAGTTTCCGGCTGCATCTGCGCGACGGAAGGTATTCTGGCGTACATGCCGGTCGCCATATCCGCGCCGAAATATTTCCACTGTGCCCAGTTGTAGGAATCGCCCTCGTCATAGTCCCCGATAAGGGAGAATGCCAGCATATAGGGAATTTTTTCCATCATCACATCTTTATTCAGCGTATATTGATAATCATTGAAATGGTTTTTGTCGTAGAGGTACATCGGGCAGCCCGTGGAGACATAGGTGGGTTCGTCGCTGGCGGAGAGGGAGGAAGGGTCTATGTTGTAAAAGACATAATCCAGCTCGTGATTCTCGTAGGCAATATCCAGAAGCATCTTCAAATCTGCGGTGGCGCCGTACGAACGGATCGCCTTGATGGTCTGACAGTCAAATCCTTGGTCGAACCAACCGTTGTTATAGTTTTCACAGACGGAGGAACCCACGATCAGCGCATTGTAATCAAAGTTTCGAAGCGTCCCCACACACTGGTATTCCTTGTCCGTCAGCACAGCTTTCAAACCGGGCAGCGGTTTGTGATACTGGTAAAAGGGGTCAAAAAGTACAACCGCACCGATTATCGCCGCGAGGAGAATAAGCGTTCTTATGAAAAACGATTGAATAAATTTTTTGTTTGAAATCATGGATTTATGCCTTTCGTTGGTTTGACCGTGCAATTCATAATTTGTTGCGCAGATTATGCAGCCCTTTTTATTATTTGTGCAGGATCATACTGTTGCTAAAAGTTGAAGTACAAAAATGTACTTACCTGCGACAGGGAAATCACGCACCATATGAATAAAATGCAAATACCCCAGCACCTGCCGGAAGTTAACTCGTTGCGGGTCGCACGCTCGTAGGCATTTTTGTGGAAAATCAGGTAAAACGCCAGCACAAACAATGCAAGCATAACAAACAGGTACAGGTAATTAACCGCTGCCGGAGCCGCCAGTTCCAGAGCCTGTTTGAGCACATATATTTCCGAGATGTCGAGTTGTGCGGCAATCTCAAACAGTTTGCCGTTAAAGCGCAGGGACAGGAGGTTTTTGAAAAGCTGTCCTGCCGCCAGCATACTGCTGCTTCTGAAAAAAAAGAGCGAGAGATTAAAAAGAGTAAAGGTAATGATCCAGCCAATAGGCGCGGGGATGTGAAAACGGGAAGGACGTTTTTCTTCCCTGCCGCGAATGCCCACAACACTGAGATTATCCAATACAACCAGCAGCCCCTGCATGGCGCCCCACGCCACATAAGTCCATGCCGCGCCGTGCCAGAGCCCGCTCAGCAAAAAGACAATAAAAGTATTGAGAAGCATACGCGCGCGTCCTTTTCGGCTGCCGCCAAGCGGAATATACACATAAGTGATAAAGAACCGCGACAGCGTAATGTGCCACCGCTGCCAAAATTCCTTGATGCTGCAGGAACGATAGGGCGAATCAAAGTTTAAGGGCAGTTCCACATGGAACATTCTGCCCAGACCGATTGCCATATCGGAATACCCGCTGAAATCAAAGTAGAGTTCAAAGCTGTAAGCGAGAATCACAAAAACAGTGGATATTGCGTCCAGTGAGAAAGTCTGCGCAAAGCCGAAGTTTGCCATCAGTCCAAACGTGTCCGCGAGCAGCACTTTTTTGGCAAGCCCCAGAACGAACAAGTAAATGCCACGCGCAAAAGAGGCGCTGTCAAAACGGCGTCTTTCAGGGTCTTCAAACTGAGGAATGATTTCGCTGTGCAGTACGATTGGTCCGGCGATCAACTGCGGGAAAAAGGTCACAAAGGTCAGGTAGTTGATAAAATCGTAGTGCCTGCATCTGCCAAGCGCCCGGTCAATGATATAGGACATCTGCTGAAAGGTAAAAAAGCTGATACCAAGAGGCAGCAGGATGTGCTTCAAATTAAAATCCGAATGGAAGGCAAGATTTATGTTTTCAATAAAGAAGTCATAATATTTGAAGTAAAATAAAATGCCAAGATTCAGAATAAGACCTGTCAGAAGACCGATTTTCCCGGAGACGGAGAGAGGAGCCTTATCTGATGCGGTATTTCTCCTTGTTTCACCGTCGATACCACACGCAGAGCCGTGAACAACGGTACCTGCATCCGAGAGAGGATATTTTGCCTGCGCTCGATTCAAAGCGAAGCTCAACAAGTAGTTCAGCCCGATACTGCACAGGATAATGGCGAGATAACGAACATTGAAATAAGCATAGAACCACAGGGACATGACGGACAGAAAAAGGCTTGCCAGCCTATACCGCCCGAGTCTGTTAAGCCCGTACCACCCGATCAGCGCAACGGGTAGAAATATGAAGATAAAGATATAGGAATTAAACAGCATAAATTTCCGAAATTCCTCTCTGAAAATACATAAATTTGTAAATACAGGTAAAAAATAATAGTGTGAAGCAGCAGGATTCCTGTTTCTGATATAGTATACCAAATTAGACTGCCGCTTACAAATTAAAATGATATCCGAAGAATTGATTTTTCATACAGAGGATATCAGACGGTGGCGGTGCATATGCCGCGCGGAAGAAATCAAAACAAATATTGAAGTTAAAATCGGAAAAACGGAGGATTATCATGCATAAATTAACAATTATGATCGTGATTTTTTGTTTCCTTTTATTATCCGGCTGCGGACAGGAGGAACTGGCGGAAGAAGATTTGGTAGACGGACGGGAAACGGTCGGGGAACAGAGAGCGGAGGAAGTGGAGGCGGGAAATTTTCCGCTTTTCTGGGATGGAGAGGAGGAGCGGCAGTTTTATACTTTGCCGGAGCTGGAGGAGGAAGTAAAAGAGCTCCTTGGAGATAACTATTGGCCGGAAGTCAATTTATCGGCGGCGGAGCTGGAAAGGCTGACAGGAATCACGGAGGATATGTATGTGGATTTTCTGGCGGAGAGGCAGATGCTTGACGCGCACATAGATACCATGATCATCATTCACGCAAAAGAGGATTACGTGGGAACAATCGAGCAGGCGATTGAAACCTACCGAAGCGGCTTGATTGAGCAGAATAAAAATTATCCGCAAAATCTGAGCAAGGCAAGAGCATCCCGTATCGAGACAATCAACGACTATATCTGCTTCGTCCAGCTTGGGGCTGACACCACGCCTCTGGCGGATCGGGGTAATGAGGCGGTGATGGCACATTGTCTGGAGGAGAACGAAAAGGCGCTGTATGTGCTGGAGCAGGCGATTTTGCAGTAAGCAGGAGGGCAGATCCGGTATGGTTTTGAGCCTCCTGTTTGCGTTTTTGCGCTCGTGAGGTTCTTTCTTATTTTCTTATTTCAGGTTATAATGTTCGTGAAGGCAACCGCAGGTTTTGCGAGCGTGCACTGCGAATCAGGCAACTTGGAAGGAAAATTTCGTATGAACATAAATCTGACAGCGAAATATTTGCAGCATTTGCGCAAATGTCGTAATTACACACAGGAAGAGCTGGCGGCAAGACTGGATATTTCGAGGCAAGCGGTTTCTAAATGGGAAACGGGGGTAACGGTTCCCGATGTGGATGTCCTGTTAAAGATATCTAAGCTGTATGACATTTCAATTAACGATATATTAGAGCCTAAAATCCGGCCGCAGAGAATCGTGGATTTTGAGCAGATTTCTGCCATTCCCGAGAAAGAACTAAAAGAAATACTGAGACAATTAGATAAGGATTCTCTGGTCATAGCGTTGATGGGGGCGTCGCCTGATACCAATCAATTTTGTGAAAAGATGTTTCCGGATATTGATTTTGAAAAAGCGCGAAACGAAATCGGCAGAGTCAGGGTGGAAACGGTGGAGGAGATGCAGAAACAGATTGTCTCCATGATAAATTTAGAGGCAGCTGACGGGAAGGCAGATACATAAATATGATTGAACATAGAAAATGGGAATCCGTAGACAATCTGATTCGGGAAGTAAAAGAAAAATTGCAGGGGCGGGAAAAACTCTCCTGTCTGTTTGAGAAATGTTATGCGAACACCTTACATACGACAGTACGGGAACCTGCGGATGGCGGTACCTATGTGATTACGGGTGATATTCCCGCTATGTGGCTGCGGGATTCTACGGCACAGATGCGCCCCTATCTCATTCCCGCAAAGAAAGATCCGGCTCTGGCTAAACTGATTGCCGGAGTGGTGAGGAGACAATTTTTTTATATCAACATTGACCCATATGCCAACGCTTTCAATGAAACCGCAAACGGCGCCTGCTGGGATAAGAATGACTTACAGCGAAATGACTGGCTGTGGGAGCGCAAGTATGAGGTGGATTCTCTATGTTATCCGATTCAGCTTGCTTATCTGCTCTGGAAGAATACAGGCTGTACCAGCCAGTTTAACGAGGATTTTCAGCGGGGAGCGGACAGAATAATACAGACTTTCCGCCGGGAACAGAACCATGAGAAAAATTCGTCTTACCGATTTGTGCGGGAAAATACTTATTTTACGGATACCTTATCGCGGGAAGGAAAAGGCGCGCTAGTGAAAGGTGATATCGGATTGACGTGGTCGGGTTTCCGTCCCAGCGACGACGCCTGCACATATGGCTATCTGATTCCCTCCAATATGTTTGCCGTAATCGTGCTGGGGTATCTGGAAGAGATTGAGAAAATAGTATATCATAGTGAACAGATGCAGACGGAAGCCGCCTGTCTCAGACAGCAGATCGAAGAAGGAATCGGGAGGTACGGGATTGTTGAGACAGAGGATTACGGAAAAATTTATGCTTACGAGGTGGACGGTTTCGGGCAGTATAATTTGATGGACGATGCCAATATTCCCAGCCTGCTTTCTTTGCCTTATCTGGGATATCGTGGTGACGCTGAGGTTATACGGAATACAAGACGCTTTATTTTGAGTGAGGCTAACCCCTATTACTATCGGGGAAAATTTTCCTGTGGGATTGGCAGTCCCCACACGCCGGTCAGGCATGTCTGGCAGTTGGCTCTTATTATGCAGGGAATGACTTCGGCGGATGAGAGAGAGAGGGAAGATATTTTGCGGATGCTGTCGGAAACGGATGCCGGGACGGGTCTGATGCATGAGAGTATGCATGTGGATGATCCGTCACGCTATACGAGGGAATGGTTTTCCTGGGCGAACGCGCTGTTTTGTGAATGGATTCTCGAAATTTGCGGGTATAAGATCGTAAAGTAGCAAAGTAGGGGATATAATGTTTGAATTAACACTAAGGAGAAAATAGAAGGGGAAATAACCATGGCTGTACAGTATAGAAAATTGACAGAAAACGATCTGGAGATTTTCATAGAAATGAGAATTCGTCAGCTCCGGGAAGAGGGAGCGACCGAGGAGATTGATTTAGAGCCGGCTTTATTTGATTATTACAGGCGGCATATGTCGGACGGTACGTTTGTGTCATGGCTTGCCGTTGACGGGGAAAAAATCGTGGGCACAAGCGGGATGTCCTTTGTGGAAAAGCCGCCGTATTTCAGTTGCCCAAGCGGAAAGATCGGTCTGCTTTCCAGTATGTATACGGCTGATGAATACCGCAGACAGGGCATTGCAAAGGCTTTATTGACGCACGTGGCGGAGGAGGCGAGAGAATACGGCTGCGGCTGTGTGCAGATTACCGCCTCGGATATGGGCGTACTGCTTTACACGGATTTCGGGTTTGTGAAGAACGGGAACTTTATGCAATACAAATTCTGAGGATTGTTTGTAAAATGGAGTCCGACTCTGGATATGCTTTGACTGCAGTAAACTTCCCGGACATGTCAATACTCATAAAATGCGACCGTTAATTCGGAAATTTCCGACATTCTTTGCGGTAAAAGCAGATGGAAATGGCGGTGGCGATCGTCCAGCCCACAGGCCATGCGAACCAGATACCGATGGCGCTCTGTGTCAGGTCGGACAGGAGAAACGCCAAAATCACGCGCAGCGCCAAGTCTGTGAAAGTGGCTGCCATAAACTGCCGCATGGCGCTGATGCCCCGGAGAATACCGTCCGCGATCAGCTTGGCGGACACGACAAAATAGAACGGCGACAGAATCCACAGAAATTGCCGTCCCGTCAGCATAGCCGCTGCCGCGTCTCCTTCCATGAACAAAAGGAGCAAATATTTTCCGAGAAAAATATAGAGGGCACAGAAAGGAATGCACAGGCACCACACCATTTTGATGCCGGCACGGAAACCGTCTTTCAGACGGCTGTATTTTCCGGCGCCCAAATTCTGTGCGGCAAAATTGGAAATACCGTTTCCGATCGTAGTGAAGGAGGTAATAACCAGATTGTTTAACTTTACGGCGGCGGAATATCCTGCCATGACGGAGGCGCCGAAACCGTTGATGACGCTCTGAATCAGGATGTTTCCTATGGAGATAAAACTTTGCTGGAGAATGCTCGGTACGGCGATTACCACAATTTTTTTTAACAGTTCGGCGTCAAACAAAGCCGGACTTTTGCCGCAGGGAATTTTTTTCAATCTTATCCATACGGTCAGTACGGCGAGAAAGCAGCTGACGCCCTGACATAAAAAAGTCGCCCACGCCACGCCGGCAACACCCATCTGAAATGCTTTTACGAATAGAATATCCACTGCGATATTTGATGTGGAAGAGACCGCCAGAAAATAAAAGGGGGTTTTGGAATCTCCGAGGGCAGAAAAAATACCGGTTGCAATATTGTAGAAAAAGACAAAGGGCAGTCCCCATACATAAATATCCAGATAAAGCTTTGAGTCAGCAAGCAGCTCCTCCGGCGTCCGGATCAGGCGGAGCAGCGGATCGCATCCCAAAATGCCGATCAGCATCAGCGCGCCGCATACGACAGCGCTGAAAAGGCAGGCGGTGGATACGGCGGTTTTGAGTCTGCTGTAGTCTTTTGCGCCAAACAGCTGGGAGGTGATGACGGAGCATCCCATATTGCAGCCGAAAGCAAAAGCAATGAAGATCAGGGTGATTTCATAACTGTTTCCCACGGCAGCAAGCGCATTTTCTCCGATAAATTTTCCTGCCACAAGGCTGTCCGCAATGTTATAAAGCTGTTGAAAGATAATGCTGCCGAAAAGAGGAAGGCAGAACTGCCACAATACCTTTTTTGGTTCTCCAATGGTCAAATCCTTATTCATAAATACCGCGTCCTTTCCTACATTCCATTTACATATATCCGAGAACGTATTATAATTCATTTTATTGGATGTGAAAAATGTATATGTTATATTGGAGAAATATAAAATTTATATGGATATTAATTTTGAGTATTATAAAATTTACTACTATGTAGCAAAATACGAAAATATAACGAGAGCGGCGACGGCGCTTGGCAGTAACCAGCCTAATGTGACGCGTGTGATGAAACTGTTGGAATCCCAGCTTGGATGCCGTCTGTTTATCCGCGAGGCAAGGGGGATTCGTCTGACGGAGGAAGGAGAACGACTCTATTCTCATGTGGAGGTTGCCTACAGGCATTTGATGAATGCCCAGGAAGAAATTGGGGGACCGGCAATTTTAGGTGGCGGTTCGGTGGAGATCGGGACGACGGAGACGGCGCTTCACCTCTTTTTACTGGACGCCCTGCATGATTTCCGGCAGAGGTACCCGGAAGTAAAAATCAAAATCCATAATCATACAACACCGGAGACAGTCAGACAGCTCACCGGCGGCAGGGTGGATTTTGCGGTGATTACCATGCCCTATGAACTGCCGGCGACCGTTTCGGGGTTTCCCGTGCTGGATTTTGAGGAAATTCTTGTGGGCGGAACGCAGTATAAGGATTTGTGTAAAACTTCGTTGAAACTAAAAGATATTAGAAAATATCCGTGGATCGGGCTGGGCAGGGAGAGCGCGACCTACGCTCTTTATAAAGATTTTTTCATACAGCACGGTGTAGATTTTGAGCCGGACATGGAAGTGGAGACATCGGACCTTATGCTGCCGCTTATTGAAAACAACTTTGGTATCGGTTTTGTGCCAGAGAAGATTGCCGCGCCTTTGATTGGGGAAGGGAAGCTCGTACAGATACCGATAGACGGCGATATCCCGGGGCGGTCTATACAGGTTGTTTCCGATCGGGGACGGGGGAAAAATTTTGCGGCGGACACGCTCTATAAATATCTGAAGAACTTTTCACAGAAAATATTTTGATATAAACAAATTTTGTGTCTGCGCGCTGTTTGACAAAAACTTAGTATGTGCAGAATCGGGGCAGAAATGGAGAAAATGATGGATATCAATTTATATTATCAGGAGAAGGGTGAGGGCGAGCCGTTGTTACTTTTGCACGGAAATGGAGAGAACGGCGCTTATTTTGTTAATCAAGTGGCTTATTTTTCCGACAGATACCGGGTGATTACGGTGGATACGAGAGGACACGGGAAATCCCCGCGGGGGACGGCGCCTTTTACCATGGCGCAGTTTGCTATGGACTTACAAAAACTGATGGAAAAACTGGAGATACACAAAGCAATCATACTGGGCTTTTCCGATGGCGCAAATATTGCCATGAAGTTTGCGTTAAAATATCCGGATCGGGTGAAAGCGCTCATCCTAAACGGCGGGAATCTGGATACGAAGGGGGTCAAGAGAAGCATACAGATTCCGATAGAGATTGGCTATCGGTTTGCAAAACTGTTTGCAAGAAAGTCGGAAGAAGCGAAATCCCATATGGAAATTTTGGGATTGATGGTGAATGAACCGAATATTCAGCCCGAAGAACTGCGTGCGATTCAGGCGCCGACGCTCGTCATTGTGGGAACGAAGGATATGATTAAGCAGGAGCATACGGAAATCATTGCGCAGAGCATACCGAATGCGAAGCTTTCCGTGATTTCGGGGGATCATTTTATCGCAAATAAGAACCCGGAGGCGTTTAATAAAGTTGTGGAAGATTTTTTATGGACAAGTCCGTAGAAACATATTTCTTCCTTTTAAAGACTTTTTCTTGACATAGTCAGAGAAAAGCTATTTTCAGCAGTTTATTTATTGCCGCAAACAAATTACAGACGCTTTTTGACAATCATATTCCCCAGATATCATTGAAACAATTTATGCTGCTTTCCATTGTTCGACAGTCGGGGGAACCGTTAACCTTTACGCAGTTGGGAAATATATTAGGCTGTTCCAGACAGAATATAAAAAAACTGGCGGAAATTTTGGAAAAAAAGGGGTTTGTTACCATTCAGCAGAGCCCCCATGATACAAGAGCCATGTGCATCTGTCCAACAGAAAAAGTGAATGATTATTTTGCCAATGATTTTTCAGAATATCAGGAGGAGCTGAAATATCTTTTTGAAGTTTATTCGGACAAGGAGATTGAAACACTTTTCATATTATTATCAAAACTGTATGAGGGGATAGATCATTTGGAAAAGAGGATTACCAATAGGGAAAATGTGAGTGATAGTGGGCAGCAGGCACTAGAAAATAGCAAAAACAGGAAGAGGTAGGCAGATGAAAACAATCGTCATTTACAGTTCAAAAACAGGATTTACAAGGCGGTACGCCGGGTGGATTGCAAAGGAGACAGGAGCGGAATGTCTTTCGCTTGCGGAGGCGAAAAAGAAGGATCTGGCAGGATACGACGCCATTGTTTTCGGAGGCTGGGCGTGTGTGGGCAGTATCAAGGACATCGGCTGGTTTACGGAGAATATGGAACGGTGGAAGGGGAAAAAGCGGATTGTGTTCTGTGTCGGCGCGAGCCCGGTTACTTCGGACGTGGAAAAGTCGCTCGCACAAAATTTTAATGAGCCAAAGTTAGAGGAGGTGAACGTATTTTACTGCCCGGGAGGGCTTAATTATGAGAATATGTCTGTGCGGACAAGGCTGATGATGCGGATGTTTGTGAAGGCGATCAAGGCGAAAAAGGATAAGTCCGCTATAGAGGAAGAAATGGCAAGGGTCATGTCCGCCTCTTATGACATTTCGGATAAAAAGTATATAGAACCGATTATAAAATGCTTGAGGGGATAATTTAATCCTCTCAGCATTTTTTTTAATGTCAAAATCCCCAATTATTGATATAATCTAAGTAGTTCGACACAAAGCGAGATGAAGACAAAGGAAAAGTGTCCTTTTAAGGACGCTTCGGAATGGAGAGAAAATCGTATGCAGGGTTTTATCCGAATTTCAAAATATGCAGGAATGCGAAACGACCTGGCGCAGGCAGGCGGCGGCAACACCTCCGTGAAACTGGACGATCAGGTTATGCTGGTGAAAAGCTCAGGGTTTCAGCTTGCGGACGTGAGTGAGAACAGCGGGTATTCAAAAATTGATTACCGTCTGATTGCGGATTATTTTAAAGAAAATCTTTTGGTGGACCGGCAATCCGCAGAGACCGCGGCGGAACAGACAGTCCTGACGGAGGATGCGGGGAATGCGCTTCTCACAAAGGCACAGATGGCGGGCGGGCGCGCTTCCATTGAGACGTTTCTTCATGCGGTGACGGGAAAGTACACGCTGCATTCTCACCCCACATTAGTGAATATTCTGACGGCAAGAAAAGACGGCAGGGAAATTCTGGAGGAGCTGTTTCCCGATGCAGTTTATGTGTCCTATCGGAAACCGGGCGCGGCGCTTGCGGAAACATATTACAAAATCTGTCAGGCGGCAGGGGCGCCGGAAATCATTTTTTTGGAGAGCCATGGGCTTGTGGTGAGCGGCGATCTGGCGGAAGGTGTGATTTCCCGGACGGAAGAGGTACTGGAAAAGATTGCGGCGTATTTACAAGTCTCCTATGAGGCGTATCCGAATGCGACAAAGCTCTGGAATGTCTTTGCAGAAATGCCGGCTCTTGCGGACAGGATTGTGTATCTTACCGAGAACCGCTTTTTGTCCCCGGAGACGGCAGAGGGGGATATCTTGAACGAGGAGATGTGGAATCACGCGTTCTGCCCGGACTGTGTGGTTTACGGGTCGAAAAAACCGTTGTTTCTGGCGGATGATTTCAGAGAGGCGGATATTACCTCTTTTATAGAGAAAAACGGGATTCCGGCAATGGTCTGCTATAAGGGGTATTTTTACATTCTGGCGGAGAGTGTGAAGAAGGCGCAGGAGATCGAGAATGTGATGAGCTTTGCGGCGCAGGTGCAGGCGGCAAACCGCTCCCATGAGATTCGATATCTGAGCGAGGGGCAGCAGGACGCGCTCTTAAACTGGGACGCGGAAAAATATCGTCGGAAATTGTAAAAGGGATATGAGGAGCGAATATAAAGATGGCGGCAGAGGAAGCGCTTTGAGCGATTTATATGCAGGCGGATATGAAAATCGAAGTGGTGAAAGCGTGAGCTTTATAGGCAGGGGGATTGTCATATGAACATATTTATACCCATGACGGGTTACGGTTCCCGTTTTGTGGCGGCGGGGTACAAAGAATTGAAACCATTTATTCCGGTGATGGGAAAGCCGGTTATTGAATGGATTGTGAAAGGTATGTACCCGAAAGACGTACAGTTTATTTTTGTGTGTCGTGGGGAGCATTTACAGAATGACCCTTCCATGAAGGGAAAACTGCTTGCGCTTGCGCCGGGGGCGATCATTGTAACAATAGAAGAATGGGTGAAAAAGGGGCCTGTGTATGACGTGCTTCGCGCGTACAGGGCGTTATGCGCGGCGAGTGAGAACAAAGAAACGCTGGGTTATGTAGATAAAATGCAGGCAGACGGAAACGGGGTGCGGATTGAAGAGAATACGTCGGCTGAAGGTTTTCACAGAGAGGACGGCTGCATCATCAACTACTGTGATTTTTATATGACATGGGATTTCCAGATGTTTGCAAGAGAGGCGACAGCGCGGGACTGCGACGGGGCGGTGCCCTGCTATACGGGATTTCATCCGAACCTTCTGCCGCAGAACAACTTTTACGCATCCTGTCTGACAGATGCGGAAGACAATTTAGTGGAAATCCGGGAGAAGTATTCCTTTGAGCAGGATAAGACGAAAGCGAAGCATTCGCCGGGCGTCTACTATTTTAAAAACGGCGCGGTGATGGAGAAATATTGTCAGATTCTGACGGAACATGAGGAATGCGCCATTAACGGGGAATATTATGCGAGCCTGCCCTACAATTTTATGGTAGAGGACGGGCTTAAGGTGTGGGTTCCAACGGATGTGCCGTATTTCTGTCAGTGGGGTACGCCGGAGGATATGCGTGAGTTTGTGTATTGGACGGATTTGATTCTTCAAATAAAAGGGCATACGACAGAAAGGGCGCCAAAACAGTGCAGGAATGGAAAAATTTTAATCCCCATGGCGGGCGCGGGGCAGCGCTTTGCCGATGCAGGCTACCGTGTACATAAACCGGCGATTCCCACAATCGACCGATACGATGGGACAGAGAAACCGATGGTTGTCTGTGCCACCAAGGATCTGCCAGGGGTGGCGGCGGACGGGAGCAATGTGATCTATGTGGACCGCACATTCCACCGGGAGGACGGGGTGGAGGACGCCATCAGGGCATATTATGAAAAGGCGCAGTTTATCACGATTGACCGGCTCACGGAGGGGCAGGCATGTACCTGTATGTTAGCGAAAGATTATTTGGATCCGGAGGAGGAACTTCTGATCGCGGGCTGCGACAATGGGATGGACATTGACCGGGCGGCGTTTGAGGAGACGAAGCGGGCGTGTGACTGTATTGTATTTACTTACCGTCACAATGAAGCGGTGCTGCAAAACCCCAATGCCTACGGCTGGATGCTTACCGATGAAGCGGGCAATATCACGGGCACATCCATCAAAAAAGCGATTTCCGATACCCCTATGGAGGACCCTGCGGTGGTAGCAACTTTCTGGTTTAGAAAGGCAAAGGTCTTTTTTGACGCTACGGAGAAAATGATCCGGGAGAATGACAGAATCAATGGGGAATTCTATGTAGACCAGACAGTGAAACATGTGATAGACTTAGGATATCGCGCGAAGATTTTTGATATCAACCGCTATGTTGGCTGGGGAACGCCTGCGGACTACGAGGGGTACCAGAATACTTTCGCATATTTTAAAGCGTTTCTTATGCGAGAAGGTCTGATTTTGGCAGAGAAATAAATTAGTTTGCCGGATCAGATGCCGGATGAATGGTGCGCGCTGTCTGATAAAAGGCAGCAATCAGAGTTTTACTGTACAGAAAGATATGGGCTGTAAAATGTTACGTGCGCTCGACATGGAGAAAAATTACCAAAAATACCTGAGAACTGCCATTATAGTGGGGGTCTTATTTAAGTTACTTTTGATGGGGCTTTTTTCTTCCGATTATCAGGATCAGATGTTTATTCCTTTTGTGGACCTCTTTTTACATGGGGAGAATCCGTATCAGGTCTACTATGATAACGGGCTGCTGCCCTCTTTTCCTTATCCGCCTGTTATGCTTCTGGTGGAGTGTATCGGCGGCGTTTTTGTTACTTTTATAAGCGGGATGCCGGTATTTTTCAGGAATCTGGTCTTTAAACTTCCTATTCTTTTTGCGGATCTTCTCGGTTTATATTATCTGTTCCGTATTTCCAGAGATAAAAGAAAATATATATTAGCGCTGTATTTTTTGTCGCCGATTATTTTATACGCGTCTTACATGCACGGTCAGCTTGATTTGATTCCTACCGTATTTCTGGTGGGAGCGGTTTATTATCTGAGCGAAATGAGTATGGTGGTGAAAAGAGAGCATGTATACGAGCGGCGCTTTATTCTCTTTCTTACATTGGCTCTTGCCTCTAAGTTTCATATCGCGGCGGCGCTGCCCCTCTTTTTTCTCTACATTTATAAGAGAAAAGGCTGGAAGAAGGCAATATGGATGACGGGGCTGCCAATTGTTTTGACGGTGGTGGTTTTGCTGCCGTTCTGGGGAAGCGGTTTTGCTAATATGGTTCTGCTCAACAAAGAACAGCAGGCGATTAACAGGGTGTATTTAGATTATGGAAACGCGCATCTGCTTCTGACTGTGCTGGTTTTACTTTTTCTCTATTTTCAGGCTTTTCGGGTTAACCAGATGAACCGCGATCTCCTGATCAGTATGACGGGGCTTCTGTTTTCCGTGTTTCTTGTCTTTGTTCCGGCAATGCCGGCATGGTTTATCTGGATTGTGCCGTTTTTCATGCTGTATCTGGCGAGACAGGGTGAAAACCGCGGGAAGATGGTATTGGTTTACGGCGGATTTAACGCGTTGTATCTTTTGTATTATGTCTTTATCCACACGACACGGTTTGTAGATTTATACTTTCTGGGCAGGAGTTTTTCTTTTTTGAAGCTGTCCGACGAAGGAATCAGGGACATTGTCTTTTCGCTGATGGTAGGCTTTTTTCTGATTCTGGTGGTATGTATGTATCTCTACGGGGTGGGAAGCAACTCCTATTACCGCAGGCGGAACCGTCCTTTTACGATCGGTATCGCAGGGGACAGCGGTGCAGGAAAGACCAGGCTGTTAAAAAGTCTGGAGGCGCTTTTGTCAAAGGAGCGGGTGCTTGCACTGGAGGGAGACGGCGACCATAAATGGGAGCGGGGCGACCGGAACTGGGAAGAAATGACGCATTTAAATCCCCGTGCCAATTATCTTTACAGGCAGGCGGAAGATTTAAAAGTGCTCCGCGGGAATAATACGATAAAACGTGTGGATTATGACCATGAAACAGGCAAATTTACACGAAAGCGGAGGCTGTCGCCAAAGCCCTATGTCGTTTTATGCGGTCTGCATTCCCTGTATTTGCCGCAGATGCGGCAGGTGCTCGACATGAAAGTGTATCTGGATACGGATGAAGCGCTTCGACGCCACTGGAAACTGCGCAGGGATCAGGGCGAGCGGGGGCATGACAGGGAGGCGGTTCTTGAGCAGATTAAGGCGAGGCGCGGGGATGCCGAGAAATATATCTATCCGCAGAGACAGTATGCCGATCTGGTGATACGTTATTTTGACGAAACACTCTTAAAAAGACCTGACAGAGCCGGAAAAATAAAGGATATTACGCTGGGCGTGGAATTTGTGCTGGACGCGGGGATTAACGTGGAGCCGCTGCTCACGCTTTTGCGTGACCGCGGCGTTTCAGGCGAGTTGTCATACGATGATCTTCTGCATCAGAAGGTTTCCTTCCGCGGGGAGGACCTGAATGCGGGCAAAAATGTCTGGGCAAAAACGGCGGCGGCAGTGATTCCGCAGATTGAGGATCTGACGGGCGGCAGTATTCTCTGGGAAGAAGGTGCAGGAGGATTGGTACAGTTAATGCTTCTTCTTGTGATTGGTGAGATCATGAAGAGGGATTGAAATAAAGCAAATCATGTAAGAAGGGTAGCTATGAAGGTGCCGAATAGTTACAGGAGGGGGAACAGATGATAAAGGCAGTGATTTTTGATCTGGACGATACCTTGTATGATTACAAAGCGTTGGAGCGGGCGGCTTTTGAATGTGTGGGTGAGCTTGTGCGCGAACGGCTCGGCGTGAGTGAGGAACAATGCGAGGAAGCTTTTATGCGGGCGAGGCATGCCACCAAGGAAATGCTGGGGGAGACGGCGACTTCCCACAGCAGAATGCTCTACTTTCAGAAGACTTTAGAGTATCTGGACATCAGACCACTGTATCTGGCGCTTGAAATGTATGAGACTTACTGGGGATTTTTTTTGGACAATATGAGTATGTATCCCGGCGCCAGGGAACTTCTGGAGGCATTGCATGAAAAATATATCCGCGTGGGAGTCTGCACGGATCTGCTGGCGCATATCCAGCACAGGAAACTGCGAAGACTCGGCATGATGGATGATGTAGACTGTCTGGTGACGAGTGAGGAGGCGGGGGTGGAAAAACCGGCTCCAGGGATTTTTAAGCTGTGTCTTGAGAAGCTTCGGCTGCCTGCAGAGGTGGTCTGCTTTGTGGGGGACAATCTGGAACGGGATGTGAAAGGCGCGATGGCAGCAGGACTGCAGGCTGTCTGGTTTCACCCGGGGGCTTCCCAGGAAGAAAAGGCACAGGACGGCATTGACGCTGTATCGGATTACAGGGAACTGTATGAACTGCTTGGCAGGAAAATTGAGGGAGGCTTATAAAATACTGTTCTGTATCAGGGAAAGGATGAAAAGCGTGAAACTTTCGATAGTAGTACCATGCTATAATGAGAAGGAAAATCTGCCGTTACTTTTAGAACGGTTTAATGAAGTAATCAAAGGGCGGGATATGGAGGTCATTCTGGTGGATAACGGCTCCACGGACGGCAGTGCGGATGTGCTGCGGGAGTTGCTGCCTCGTTACGCCTTCGCAAAGATTGTGACTGTAGAGGTAAATCAGGGATACGGTTACGGGATTATACAGGGGTTAAAGGAATGCCGGGGGGAATATATCGGATGGACCCATGCGGACATGCAGACAGATCCCGGGGATATTGTGCGGGCTCTGGAGTTAATTGAAAAAGAAAAGGGACTTGTCTTTGTGAAAGGAAACCGAAAGGGCAGACCTCTTTTTGACGTATTTTTTACTGTTGGCATGAGCGTCTTTGAAAGCTGTTATCTGCATGAAAAACTGTACGATATCAATGCGCAGCCTAATATTTTTCCCAGAATATTTTATGATGAGTGGCAGGAGCCGCCCTATGACTTTTCACTGGATCTGTACGCACTGTATATGGCAAAGAAAAAGGGGTTGAAAGTATTGCGGTTTCCGGTGGGTTTTCCGGAGAGAGTACACGGCACGTCGAAATGGAACACGGGGCTTGCGTCGAAGTGGAAGTTTATTAAGCGGACGGTTGAGTTTAGCGTGAAGTTGAAGAAAAGCGGAAGTTTGCAAAACTAAAAGCGTCTGGAAACTTCTGTGGGTGAATTTAGGAAGCAGAAATTATCCGTTAGGATGATTCGGAATACAAATATAAATATACGAGAGAATGGTAATTAAAATAGAAAAGATGGAGAGAACGCGATGGCGACAGAATACATAGCGCACAGAATTAATACCAAGGCGGAACTTTTACAACTGCCGGAAGAATACGGCGTCGAGCTGGATCTGCGGGATGACCTGAACGGGCGGATTTATATATCACACAATCCCTTTGAGCCGGGAGAAGATTTTGAGGAATACTGCAAAGTGTATCACCACGGCACCATGATCTTAAATATCAAGAGCGAGCGCATTGAGCATAAGGCGCTGGAATATATGGAAAAATATCAGATCAAAAATTATTTTTTTCTGGATTCTTCCTTTCCCATGATTAAGCTGCTCACGGACATGGGTGTGAAGCAGGTGGCTCTCCGTTTCAGCGAGCTGGAAGGGCTGGATACCATACGCAATATGGCGGGGCGCGCCGGGTGGGTATGGGTGGACTGCTTTACAAAGGCGCCCATTGACAGAGAAAGTTATAAGGAATTAAAATCCCTCGGCTATAAGCTCTGTTTCGTGTCCCCGGAATTGGAGGGGCAGGAGGAAAAGATTACTGAGTATAAGAAATATATAGAAGAGCAGGGCATTCTCTTTGATGCCATATGCACAAAGAGTTATCATATTAAGGACTGGATGTAGATCATTATTTTTTACACCTGCGCCATGCACTTGCTGCATGATACCGGAGTCAGGGTTTTCACGGTAAAAGACTGCAAGTGGAAGCGCGTTTGCACTTTTAGCATGGAGGAAAGGATGTTTCGATTGACAAAAGAATGGCAAAAAAGAGCCGGCATGGCGGCGGCGGTTTTTTTTACGCTTGCGGCGGGTATGCTTTTGTTTTACAGACATTGGCAGTTTGAGCTGCCGCTATATCCAAATGTGGATGAGCAGCTTTCGCTTGGCTGTATTTATGAACTGTTGGGGCAGCATCTCTATGCGGGAGACATCTACGTGCTCGATTTTTTCCGCTATCCTCATCTGACCTTCTATTACGCGGCAGTGGGGGCGCGCATTCTGGGAAAGTTTCTGGCGGGCGTGGATACTGTGGTGCTTTTGCGCTATGTGGTCTGTGGCACGGCGCTTCTCTCAAATGTGTGTGTTTATTTCAGCGTTAAGATTATGACGAATAGACGGAAATATGCCTATCTGGGATTCCTTCTGTCGGTGTTTTCTCTTTATGGCTATGCTTATTTGTATTATACGGGACCGGACACGCTTCTCTTTGCGGTGGCAAACCTTATTCTGCTTCTGGGTTGTCTGATCTGGCGGGAGAAGGATGAGGAGCGCGCCGTCTATCTCTGGTATCCGATGCTTGCGGTCTGTATCGGTCTTGCTACGGCGGCTAAGTATCACGGCATTGTCTTTGGCGTTTTCTGGCTGGCGCTGCATATCGGCAAAAAATATTGGAAACATCACAGAAACAATTATCTTTTCTTTTTGGACTGTATCGTGTTGGCGTTGACTTTTGTGCTCTGCAATTATTCGCTTTTCTTTCATTTTAAGACTTTTATCGGGGATAATTTATATAACCTGAACCATTATGCATGGGGGCATCCCGGCATCGAACATAACTTGCCGTTTTTGGGATATCTTGAGGCATACGCGCTGTCCTCTTATGGGATTTTTGGCGGATTGCTTCTGCTTTTGGGGATTGTGTATCTGATGCGAAAAAAGGTGTGGGGGGAGCTTGTCATCTTTTCTTTGATGCCGCTCGTGATTCTGGTGCTTTTGTCGAAGTACAGCATTGTGCTTGGCAGAAATATGTCCCTCGTTCTGCCGTTTGCTTTTCTGTTTATGAGTTACGGGCTGGTGGAGACGGAAACAATTTTTATGGCGCTGCTGGAAAAGCGCGGTACAGCGGGGCAGAAGAAAAATTCGGGGAAAGCAGGAGGTAGTACGGCAGCAGTCGTGGCGGTTCTCGTGCTTTGTAATGCGGAAACAGTTCTGGGCAATTACCGGTATGATCTTACTTACGATCATGCGGCGGCATATATCGAGGAAAATATTCCTGCGGGCGCAAGGGTTTACTGCACTTCCTATATGCCTTTGATGGATGCGGAAAAGTATGAGATTGTGGAGATTGGGGAAGATATTTCTCTTCTGCCGGAAATGCTTGCCGAAAAGGAGTATTACATCGACGTGGAGTACGCCACCGGATACTTTTCCCAGAAAAAGGACTATCTGCTCTTTCGGGGAGGGGATATGTACCCGGACAAAAAAGCGGCGTATGAGCAAAAAACGGGAGAGTATACCGTCATGGAAAGCTGGCAGGGCGTTTCCTATGGCGGGGAATGGAAATACAGGATCGGATATTTTGACCTGCTTTTAAAGAGTCCCGGTGCATATTATGTAGGACCATCGATTACCATTTATCGGTAAAATATTCTGCAGCAGTTAACGGAACGCATAAAAATTTCGCTTACAAAAAAGATTTTATGATGATAAAATGTAATCGAAAGGTGGGTTTTATTATGCGTTGGATACCGCTGCAGAGGGCAGACAGCAGAAAGTGGAGACTCTGTGCCCTGCATGATGACTGTATGGCGTATGAAGTTACAACATTAGAATCTGAGCATGTAGAAACGATTCTGTTCTATGCAGCATATATGAATGACGGCATAGACGGCGGAATAGAAACGGAAATTCTGGAAAAATTGGAGAGACTGAAAAAGCAGTATAAATTAAGCTAAAAATTCACGCAAAAGCACTTCCAGTTCCTCGGCTTCGGAAGGGGTGAAAGCCGGGGAACTTTTTTTGTGCTCCGCATTTTTCTCGAATATAGGCTCCTTTTTGATGCCGGTGTCTTCGCTGGGCTTGTCCAGACCGGCAGCTACGTTTTTTGACTTTTGTGCGGAGTCTTCCATGCCGACCATGCGCATGTCAAGGCGTGTCTGTTCCAGGCGGTTCGCCAGATGATTTTCCAGATAATCTACCAGGTTGGTGCGCAGCATGTTTATTTTGCCGGGCACATCAATCAGGGAAGTGGCGGCAAAATAGAGGTACAGACCAAGAAAGCTGACGAAATAAAAAGGCGCGATTGTCAGAAAGCTCTCCTCTTGAATGATACTGATACAGGCGCCAATTCCGGCAACCAGCACGGAAAGCAGCGTAAGCTGTCCCGAAAGGTGTCGAAATAAGGTCACGGGGATTTTTCCGAGGCTGATCTGGTTCAGAAACTTGTCCACGAAAACGGAAACATTGGGAATGCTTTCGTGAAGTTGTCTGCAGCTTGTGAATTTCAGTTTCAGCTGCTGCAAAGATTTATTTTTTGTGGCGGACATGTTTTCCGTTTCCCGAATCAGCCTGCGGTATAGCACACCGAGCAGAATCTGGCATAAAATACTGCAAAAGAGCAATGTCAGGATAACAAGCATAAAATATTTATGACGAAAAAAAAGTGCAAGCATGGTTACCTCCGTTATTTAGAGTGCATACTTATATTATATTAGCTTTTGTTTGGGAAAAAAGACCTAAGGCATCGACAAATTTCGCTGTAAACGCTTGACAGGACGAGACGCATTTTCTTGCACTATGGGGATTGATGATATATACTTTATGATAGATGGTAAATAGTGACAAGAAAAAGAGGAGGAAACGGATATGATTTTTCAGCCGAAGGGCGTCTGTTCCAATGCGATAGACGTGGAGATGGAAGAAGGTATTATCAAATCTGTGAAATTTACAGGCGGATGCAACGGTAACACACAGGGTATTTCCCGGCTGGTCGTCGGCATGAAGGCGGAAGATGCGATCAGCAGGCTAAAAGGTATTAAATGCGGATTTAAAAGCACATCCTGTCCGGACCAGCTGGCGTGTGCGTTGGAACAGATGTTAGAAAATGCGTGAAAGGCTTGGATGTTACTATGGGCAAAAAGATTGTACTGACAGGCGGTGGCACCGCCGGGCATGTGACGCCGAACATGGCGCTGATTCCGAGACTTCGGGAATTAGAATATGACATTGTATACATGGGTTCCTACGACGGTATCGAAAAGAAACTGATCGAGGACTTTGATATTCCTTATTACGGTATTGCGACGGGCAAGTTCAGGCGGTATTTTGATCCGAAAAATTTCTCCGACCCGTTCCGTGTCATCAAGGGAATGCGGGAATCCAGAAAGTATTTGAAGGAGATTAAGCCAGACGTGCTCTTTTCCAAGGGCGGTTTTGTCAGCGTGCCGGTGGTGCGCGCCGCAGCGTCTCTGGGGATTCCCTGTATTATCCACGAGTCGGACATGACGCCCGGACTGGCAAATAAGCTTTGTATTCCTGTAGCGAAAAAGGTGTGCTGTAATTTCCCGGAGACTTTCAGCCAGTTACCTGCGACAAAGGCAGTGCTGACAGGTTCGCCGATCCGCAAGGAACTTGCTGCGGGCAATAAGGAAGCCGGATATGGGCTGTGCGGTTTTGACAGTACGAAGCCGGTTATTATGGTAGTAGGCGGAAGTCTTGGTTCGGCGGCGATTAATCAGGCGGTCAGGGATGTTCTGCCGGAGCTTTTGAAAGATTTTCAGGTAGTGCATTTGTGCGGTAAGGAAAAGGTGGATAATCTTCTGCTCACCACGCAGGGCTATAAGCAGTTTGAGTATGTAAAGTCCGAACTGAAAGATATTTTTGCTATGGCGGATATCGTGATTTCCCGTGCCGGCGCCAATGCAATCAGCGAAATTCTGGCGCTGAAAAAGCCGAATATCCTGATTCCTCTGCCGTCGTCAAGCAGCAGGGGGGATCAGCTTCTAAATGCGAAATCCTATGAATCACAGGGATTCAGTATCGTGATCGACGAGGATGATATGACCAACAAGCTGCTCCTTGAAAAAATACAGGAGCTTTACTTTAACAGGTTCACCTATATCGACGCTATGAAGAAGAGCAGCCAGAGGGATGCGATTGGCACCATTATCGGGCTGATTGAGGAGGAAGCGAATACAAAGTAAACAGAAAAGAGCCAGACTTCGGTCTGGTTTTTTTGACACCCTGCCTGGCAGTTTCTTACGAGCCGAGAGTCTATAAAAATTCTTTTGACTGCTGGGCGATCTCCGTACCCTACCAGGCCATGGTAACTGTTGATACGGAAGCGATGTATGCTTATTTTCGTATTTTGGAAGACGCGAAACTTGTGCCAGCGGATGGGGTAACGCGTGAACAGGCAGGGATAGAGGAGGCTTCCGATCGCATTTTTGTGGCGTATTACAGCGGGCAAACGAGAGAGGGCGGGCAGGCAGAGCCGGACCGCGGAATGACTTTTCGCTTTGGGAATCAGGATGAAGCAGGGAATTACTATGTGGAAACCGGCGGTAAGCTTTGGCTTGCGGATCAGGCTGCGGTTGATAAACTTTTTGAGATTAACCCTTACGAATTGATATTAAAAGTAATGAGCGTCGCCTTTGAGAGAAACAGGGAAGACGCGCCGAAGATTATACAGCGTTACTATGCTTTTGACGGGACATATGCATCCGTGCGGGTGAATGGTACAGAGTTCTTTCTGGTGAGCAGGGAGGCGCTCGCATCTGTGCAGGAAAAATTGAGGGATGAGGAGAGGGCTTTTGGGGGAAACTCTTGAAAAACCAATGTTTCAATGCTACACTTATGGAAAGAAACGGAAATCGCGAATATATGATAGCGTTTCGGATTGGAGGAAAAAATGAGCAAAGTTACATTTGACTATTCAAAAGCAGCATCCTTTATTGGGGAGAACGAAGTCGAGTCCATGAAGAAGCTGGCGCTTGACGCAAAAGAGGTGCTTGTGAGCAAGTCGGGTGCGGGAAATGATTTTCTTGGGTGGATCGACCTGCCGGTGGACTATGACAAAGAGGAGTTTGCGCGGATCAAGAAGGCTGCAGGGAAGATTCAGGGCGATTCCGAAGTGCTTGTGGTAATCGGTATCGGCGGTTCCTATCTGGGCGCGCGCGCGGCGATCGAGTTTTTGCGCCACAGCTTCTACAATGTGGTGGACAAGTCTGTCAGAAAAACACCCGAAATTTATTTTGTAGGTAATTCCATCAGTTCTACTTATATTAAGCACCTGATCGACGTGATCGGGGACAGGGATTTCTCCATCAACATGATCTCCAAGTCCGGCACGACTACGGAACCTGCAATCGCGTTCCGCGTATTCAAGGAGATGGCGGAGAAGAAATACGGCAAAGAGGGCGCGGCGAAGAGAATCTACGCCACCACTGACAAGGCGAGAGGATCTCTCAAGAATCTGGCAAACGAGGAAGGTTACGAGAGTTTTGTCGTTCCCGATGATGTGGGCGGACGCTTCTCTGTATTGACGGCGGTAGGTCTGCTTCCCATCGCGGTATCCGGCGCGGATATCGATAAGCTGATGGAAGGCGCTGCGGAAGGCAGAAAGATGGCGCTGGAGGCTCCTTTCGAGGAGAACGACGCTGTGAAATATGCGGCGCTGCGCAACATTCTGTTACGAAAGGGCAAAGTGATCGAGATTTTGGCAAACTATGAGCCCAGCGCGCACTACGTTTCCGAGTGGTGGAAGCAGCTTTACGGCGAGTCCGAGGGCAAGGATCAGAAGGGCATTTTCCCGGCAAGTGTGGACTTGACCACCGACCTGCATTCCATGGGACAGTTTATTCAGGACGGTTCCCGTACCATGTTTGAGACGGTGTTAAACATTGAGACAAGCAGGGAAGAGATCATCATCGGTGAGGAGCCGGTAGATCTGGACGGGCTCAATTATCTGGCGGGCAAGAACGTGGACTTCGTCAACAAGAGCGCGATGAACGGCACCATTCTGGCGCACACCGACGGACAGGTTCCGAACTTTATGATCAATGTGCCCGAGGTGAACGAGTTCTATCTGGGAGAGCTGTTCTACTTCTTCGAGTTTGCCTGCGGTGTCAGCGGATATCTTCTCGGTGTGAATCCGTTCAACCAGCCGGGTGTGGAGAGCTACAAGAAGAACATGTTTGCACTTCTCGGCAAGCCGGGCTTCGAGGCGCAGAGGGAAGAGCTGCTGAAGAGGCTGTAAGTAAAAGTAAGTTTCATGATAATAGGTTACGGTATGGAAAGCAGGTGATTGTATGGTCATGACAGACAGTCAGTTTAAAGGTTTTGTCAGATTTGTTTTGGACGATATCAAAGAAGTGCTTGAAAATATGCCGGACAGTAAGGAAAAAGAAAAGCTGCAAAAGGTAGCGGATAATTTACAGCAGACACTTGAGGATTAAAGTGTGATTGTATGATAAAACAGGCGCATATCTCCATAAGGGGGTATGCGCCAAAATTTTTTGATTTGAAAAAGGGTATACAGATGTGGTATTTTAAAATAATCGGACATTGTATGGAGAAAAAGGTTGAATAAATTCTCTGATGAACAATTTATTCAACCAAAAATTTGTGCAGAAGCATCACAAATTTGCTTGATCGCAGAGTAGAATTTGAAATTCTGCTCGCGTTCCTCAGCATTGAATGCTTCGGAATGGAGGAAAAGATGAAAACAAAATGTAATCCTATATTATATTCTGATTTTCCGGATCCGGATATTATCAGGGTTGGCGATACTTATTATATGGCAAGCACGACGATGCACTTTATGCCGGGCTGCGATATTCTGCGCTCTTATGATCTTATGAACTGGGAGTTTGTAACCCATGCGTACGGGACGCTGGAGGACACTCCCGGGCACCGGCTGGAGGGCGGAAAGCATATTTACGGGCAGGGAATGTGGGCGCCGTCCTTTCGGTATCACGAGGGTATTTTTTATCTCTGCTTTACGGCGAACGATACGCACAAAACATATCTCATGACGGCACGGAATCCTGCCGGACCGTGGAGAGTGGAAAATATAGAGGGGTTTTATCATGACAGCTCTCTGTTTTTCGATGACGACGGAAAAGTGTATATCGTATATGGGAATACGGAGCTGTATCTGACACAGTTGAGGGCAGATCTGAAAGGACCTCTTGAAGGAGGGCTTCACAGACGGATTGTCCGGGACAAGGGAGCGCTTCATCTTGGCTATGAAGGCTCCCATCTGTACAAAAAGGATGGGAGATACTATCTGTTTACGTGTCATATTCCCGCTTGGGGGAATGAGAGAAAAACGGAAGACTGTTTTATTGCGGATTCTCTGGAAGGGGAGTTCAGAGGGAAATGCATTATAGACGATGATATGGGGTTTCACAATCTGGGTGTTGCGCAGGGAGGCATGGTGGATACGCCGGAGGGAGACTGGTATTTGTTTATGTTTCAGGACAGGGGAGCGGTCGGCAGAGTGCCTTTGGTGATGCCGTTACATTTCGATGATGCGGGATATCCGACTATCGGAAAGGACGGCAAGGTGCCGGTTCATGTTTCTGTGCCCGGCACCAGACCGGATCATGTCTATCAGCCTTTGAACGGCAGCGACGATTTCCTGTACCAGGCTGACGAAAACGGCAGGGTACATTTAAAACCTTTCTGGCAGTTTAATCATAATCCGATTGACAGACTGTGGTCTGTGACTGAGCGGCAGGGTGCATTTCGGGTTTACACGGAGGAAGTCTGTGACTGTCTGCCCTTTGCGCATAATGTGCTGACCCAGAGGAGTTATGGACCGGCGTGCGCCGCCTGGGTGACAGTGGATGGAAGCAGAATGAAAGACGGGGATTATGCCGGTATTTGCGCATGGATCGGCGGCTATGGGGCAATCGCGCTGACAAAGGACAAAGGAGACTACTATCTGGTGATGTTTGCGAGACCTGCCGCGGATGAAACGGTGGAGGCAGACCCGGATTTTCTGAGTACGCCCGTAGAATATGAGAGAATCCCGCTGCCTGCTTCAAGCGCTGTGTTGAGAGTAGATTTGGATTTCAAAGACAAAAAGGATACGGCTGACTTTTTCTATGAGGAGAACGGAAGATGGAAGGCGCTTGGAATCAGCCACCGGCTGTTCTTTAAGCTGGACCATTTTACCGGATGCAGATTTGGTCTGTTTGCGTATGCCACGCGGCAGCCCGGAGGACATGTTGACTTTATGAAGTTCAGATACCGGATTGGGGAAGAGCATGGGCAGATACAGGAGAAAGCTTGAAAACTTTATGAATGACTTTAATGTCAGAAAAAAGCTGTTTATCATTTATGTTTTCTGCGTGATCATACCGTTGGTTCTGACTGACAGCATTATCTTATATATTTTGCTTGATGCGGAAAAAAAGGAACAGCTTTATGAGTTTGAAAATCTTGCTAATGCAGTCAGGTATAATCTGGAGTATACTTTTGAGGAAGTTGTTAAAGAAATGAACGATATCTATGTGGACAGTGAAATTAACAGCTTTCTGAATGAAAACTACAGGGACGGATATGCGTTTTTTGCCGCCAGCGTGGAGTTTGCGAGAAAAAAGTCTCTGGATATGCCGGGCGGATATGATATTTCCAATGTGGTCATATATGCGGACAATGATACCATTGTAAACGGCGGTCATTATTACCGTTTGTCTGAGGCAGAGAATACGGAGTGGTATCGCAAATATCTGGATTCGGAAAAGGGATTAACCTTTGTGTCGTATTATGTCGGTAAGTCTGATATGTCGGCATTGTCCATGCGACGGATTTCTTTAGTCAGGCGCCTCGATTATTTTAAAAAGGACAGTTGTGAAAAAATCCTCAGAGTGGATCTGGATTATAACCGCATCCTCAGAGAACTGACACAGATTAGTTTTGGAAATCAGATTTATGTGTGTCAGGGAGACCGGATTTTGTTTTCCAACGGGAAGCATTCCGGCAGTCAGGAGGATTTTCACACGCTTACGGGAGAAGAGCAGATTGCATTTAAAAGCTCTTTTGAGATGTACGGGCAGGAAATGGATGTGCTGATTATGGAGCCGCAAAGTTCTGTGTTTCAGAATTTAGAAAAGCATGTTCCTCTGATTATTTTCTTGGTAGTGATAAATCTTCTTCTGCCGATGATCATGGTTTCTACGGTAAATAAATCCTTTACCGGCAGGCTTTGGGAGTTGAGCGCCGCGTTTGACCAGATACAGGAGGGAACGCTGCAGGGGATAGAGAATGCGAGAGGTAAGGATGAAATCGGAACATTGATGAGGAACTATAACCGCATGGTAAAGAAGATGAATGACCTGATCCTCCATGTATATAAAAACAGGCTGGAGAAACAGGAGATAGAGCTTGCCAGACAAAATGCGGAGCTTCTTGCCTTACACAGCCAGATCAATCCCCATTTTCTCTTTAACGTGCTGGAAAGCATCCGGATGCGGTCGCTGATTCAGGGAGAGGAGGTGACGGCAGGTATGATAGAAAAGCTGGCGATTCTGGAACGGCAGAATATCAACTGGGCATCCGATCATGTAAAGCTGGAGGAGGAAATGAGTTTCGTGGAAGCATATCTGGAACTGCAGCAATACCGTTTCGGAAATCGGCTGCGATATGAGATGGACTTGCCGGAGATATGCGCGGATTATTATGTGCCTAAGCTGACACTTACAACGTTTGTGGAAAATGCCTGTGTTCACGGCATGGAAAAAAAGACTTCTACCTGCTGGATATACGTGCGGGTATATCTGAAAAATCCGTTTTTGTATATTGAGATAGAAGATACGGGGAGCGGAATGGATGAGACAACCGTAGCGAAGATGAATGAGAGTATGTGTAACTGCACGATTGACGATATCAAGGAAAATGAGCATATCGGCATTATCAATGCGTGTCTTCGCCTTAAGAGGATTTCCAAAGGTAATGTACTGTTCTCTTTGGAGAGCGAGGAAGGCGTCGGAACATTTATGACGATCAAGGTGGAGTCGGAGTACTTGCTGATGAAAGAATAGGAAGGGCTGCATAATGTTGATGAAAGTAATGTTGGTGGATGATGAACCTTTTATACTGCAGGGGTTATCGGTAATTATCGACTGGGAAACGGAAGGGTTTGAGATTGTGAAGAAAGCTTCCGACGGAGAGGAGGCGATTGCATATCTCAGGGAGAATAAAGTCGATCTCATTATCACGGATATTCGTATGCCAAAAATCACCGGTATTGAACTGCTGGAAACAGTGAGGGAGGAACAGCTTTCTGACGCCTACATATTTATTCTGAGCGGATATAATGACTTCAAGTACGCACAGGCGGCGATCCGTTATTCCGCCATGGAGTATATTTTAAAGCCGGTGCAGAAGGAGCAGCTTCTCGAAAGTGTCAGGCGGGTGGTGGCAAAGACGGAGAACAGAATACAGGAAGAGTTGGACAGCCGCCGGATGCAGAGAGGGTATCTGTTACAGAATATGACGGCATTGCTGCAAGGTAAAGGAAAGGAGGAGAACCTGACTTATGTGAGAGAAAACTTTCGCTGCGGGCAGGGAATCCGATATCTTCATATTTGCCTGAATGACCTTCTTGCGCTGGAAGAAATGTCGGATGAGGAAGTATCTGAACTAAAGGACGGTGTATACGAGCAGGTATCCCAGTACTTGCGGGAGGATGCAGATCATCTGTTTAAGGATTTCTTTGTGTATGAGGAAGATTATGAAATCGGATTTATCTATTGCGAATATATGACGAAGGAAAAAAAGCTTTCGGAGGAAGAGTTTATGAAGGCTTTGCAAAAAACGGCGCAGAGTGGCAGTAAAAATCTGCCGGTAATCCTGCTTGTGGGGAAAAGGGTGGAGGATATTACGAAGATTTCCCATTCTTACAGTTCCGCCTGCGTTCTTCGTTCCTTTAAGGGGTTTCAAGATACGAAAAGCGTTTATTATTATGAGAAAGAAGTGCAGGTTAATCCTTCAGGAACCGTTCTTTGCAAACAGCCTTTGGACGATCTGGTGTCGGCTGTCAATGAGAACGATACACTTCGGATCAATAAGAGCGTGGATTTGCTTTTCTCAGAGATGGATAAGCTGGATCGGAACAGAGAGACCGTGACAATGAATTTGAGCTGGCTGATTTTTCGGCTTTTGGATCTGGCGGCGGAACAGGACGAGTCCGTCAATCAGGATGAGGTGCTCTCTTATATCAGCGGCAGTGTGTCCAGAGAAGAAATCATTCGGGGCAGCAGGGCGCATCTGCGCAAGTTTGCCTGCGAGTATGCGGAGTATCTCGTGCAGCTTCGCAAGAATGTGTCGAAAGGGGTTCTAACGGAGATTGAGAATGAAATCAGGGAGCGTTATGCGGAGAACCTGACGCTGCGGGAGCTGGGACAGAAATATTATATCAACAGCTCCTATCTCGGACAGATTTTCCGAAAACGGTATGGACAGTCCTTCAAAAACTACCTGAATAACTACAGAATCACAGAGGCGGCATCCCAGCTGATTAGAACCGATAAAAAGATTGGTCAGATTGCCGAGGATGTAGGGTATCGGGACTTGGACTATTTTATCAGTCGTTTTATAGAGCAGGAGGGTTGTACGCCTTCCCGGTACCGTAAGAGCGCAAGAGCAGAGGAATGAAAAAGAAAAAGGCAGGCCCGGTAAATTTTAGCAGCTAGAATTTATCGGGCTTATTTATAGAGTTTATCGGGTTGAAGGTTTTCGTCCATGTAATAAAATTGTAGTATCACTAAAAAATCATGAGGGAGGACAAACGAATGAAAAGAAAGAAACTGACAGCGCTTTTGTTGACAGTGGCGATGACAGCGTCCGTTCTTGTCGGCTGCGGCGGCGGTGATGCGGGCGAAAGCGCGGAAACAACGGGTTCCCCGGAAACTGAGGGGGAGGGGTCGGATGAAACGGCAGGAACATCCGAAGACGGTAAAGAGATTATCGACTTTACGATGTTTATCGCCATGCCCGGTCCTGAGATCAACGACGGCAACTAGATTCAGGAAATTATCGCACAGAAGACCGGCGTGAGGGTAAAGGAGACATGGCTTACCGGTCAGACGGCGGCCGAAGCTGTGGGAACGATCATTGCCGGAGGGGAGTATCCTGATTTTATAGACGGCGGCGACGGTCAGATGGCGTTATATGATGCCGATGCACTGGTTGCATGGGACGACTATCTTGACAAATATCCGAAGCTGAAGGAAATGTATTCCGATGAGGAGTGGGACAGATTCCGTCAGGCGGACGGCAAAATTTACTGGGCAAATATTTTCCAGAATACATACGGCGAGTCCAAGGCGACAACCCACAATGACGAGGCCTTCTGGATTCAGGCAAAAGTGCTTGCGTGGGACAATTATCCGGAGATCAAAACATTAGACCAGTATTTTGATCTGCTAGAGCGTTACGCGGAGGCAAATCCGGCGATGGAGGACGGCACGGAGATTATTCCTTACACCATTTTGTGTGAGGACTGGAGATATTTCTGTATCGAAAATGCGGGACAGTTCCTTGACGGTTATCCGAACGACGGCTCGGTTATCGTAAATACCGACACCATGAAGATTGAAGATTATAACACCAGCGATACGACCCAGAGATATTTGAAGAAACTGAACGAGGAATATAACAAAGGCATCGTTGATCATGAGTTTGCAACCCAGACCTATGACGAATATATCGCAAAGCTTTCTACCGGCCGCGTGCTCGGTATGTGCGATCAGTGGTGGGATTTTGCGTACACCGTAAACGATGTATTTAAGCAGCAGGGTCTTGATTTGAAGGGATGCAACTATGTTCCTCTCGGTCTTACCATTGATGAAGGCATGGATAACATGTGGCATACCTACGGGGATACGCAGAATACGGCAAACGGCGTGGCGATTACCACAAGCTGTAAGGACGTGGATGCAGCCTTCCAGTTCTTAGAGGACTGTCTGGATCAGGAGATCCACGATCTCAGATTTTGGGGTATTGAGGGTGTAGATTATATGGTAGATGAGGATGGCCTCTACTACAGAACCGAAGAGCAGAGAATGCAGTGCGCGAATACGGAGTATAAGGCATCTCATCTGTGCACTTATTCCTATCTGCCGCAGTATCTGGGAACCAGCAGGGACGGCAAGAACGCGATGCAGCCCCCGGAGCAGACCTCTGAGTTTTTTGCCAGCCTGGCACAACCGCTGGTAGACTGCTTTAACGCATACGGTGTTACCACCTATGTGGAAATGATTGGCTCTGTAGATAAAGAGACAGGTCCTTGGTTCCCGATGTACTCTTACTCCAACAACATGACGACGGAGACTCCCGGCGGCGTGGCGTGGACCAAGATGGGAGAGGTGAAGCATGAATGGCTTCCCAAGGTAGTTATGTCGGATTCTTTTGACTCTGCATGGAGCGATTATATGACGGCGTACAGCGCATGTGCACCGGAAGATTTCCTTTCCGAGATGCAGGCGGAGCTTGACCGCAGGGCGGGGCAGGCACAGTAAACACATGCAGGGAACGACCTGAAGACAGTGGAGGGGGACTATATTGCGATAGCAGCTATGTAGTTCCCCTTATTTCTCGAAACAGTTGTGGGCATAGAAGGAGATGGAATATGAGTCGGGGGAAAAAACAGGCGAAACAGAAAATTACATGGAAAGAGGTGAAACGGCAGAAGGTATTGCTCATCTGGGCAGCGCTTTTTGTGATTTACGGTTTTATTTTCTATTATCTGCCGCTTGGCGGCTGGATTATGGCGTTTCAGAATTATAAGCCAAAAACAGGATTGCTTCACTCTAAATTCATTGGTCTTGACAAATTTAAATTTTTATTTGGGGATGCAACCTTTATCCGGGTTATTCGCAATACGCTGGCGATGGGTACCATTAATCTGGTGACATCGTTTATTTTGGCTATTGTATTTGCTATTTTATTAAATGAGGTTAAAAATGTTCTGGGAAAGAAAATGGTGCAGACGATTTCCTATCTGCCGCATTTCCTGTCGTGGATTATCGTTACCGGTATTTTGCATGACGCACTTTCCTCAACGGGTATCGTGAATGAAATTTTATTAAAATTGGGTATTGTTGAATCGCAGATTAATTTCTTTGCGCATGAAAGCTATTTCTGGCCCATTGTCGCCTTTGCCAATCTGTGGAAAGAGACAGGATGGAACGCGATCATTTATCTGGCGGCAATCACGGCGATTGACCCGAGCCTCTATGAAGCGGCGTCCATAGACGGTGCGGGAAGATGGGCAAAGATCAGATATATCACACTTCCGGGCATCAAGCCGACTATTATGATACTGCTTCTGATGAATGTGGGAAATGTTCTGAACGCAGGATTTGAAGTACAGTACATCTTAGGAAACGGACTGGTGCAGAAGGTATCCCAGACGATCGATATCTACGTGCTGAACTGGGGTATCAGCCAGAATGATTATTCGCTGGGTACGGCGGCAGGTATCTTTAAGAGTGTGGTCAGCATTGTCCTGATCCTGATTGCAAACCGCATAGCGAAGCGATCCGGTGAAGAAAGCTTATTCTAGGGAGGGGCGTAAAGATGAAGAAAAAAAGTTTAGGGGATCGGATTTTTGAGATTTGCAATACGATCTTTATGGTAGCCTTTGTTATTATAACATTGTATCCCGTATTGAATACGCTCGCCATTTCTTTTAATGACGGTATCGATACGGTGCGCGGCGGTATTCACCTGATTCCGAGAAAATTTACTTTGCAGAATTACTATACCGTGTTACATAAACAGAATATGGTTACGGGCGCCTATATCACGGTACTCAGGACAGTGGTCGGAACCTTCCTTGCGTTGGCGACCAATGCGCTGCTGGCGTTTATCGTGAGCAGAAAGCGGTTTTTGTTTAAGTCACAGTTGTCTCTGTTTTGGGTTATCACCATGTATGTGAACGGTGGACTGATTCCGACATTCCTGCTTTATAAAAGTCTGCATCTGACAGGTACCTTCTGGGTGTACGTGATTCCCGGAACGGTCAGCGCTTTCAACATGCTGGTGCTTCGAACCTATATGGTCGGTCTGCCCGATTCTCTGGAGGAATCGGCACAACTTGATGGAGCGGGATATATGACGATTTTTGTGAAAATTATTTCTCCTCTCTGTAAACCCGTGTACGCGACGGTGGCTCTGTTTGTGGCGGTGGGACAGTGGAACTCATGGTTTGACGCCATGCTTTACAACCGTATGTCCGATAAGTATACTACTTTACAGTATGAGTTGATGAAGCTTTTATCCTCTGTCATGCAGCAGAGCGGCAGCGCAGACAGCGCGAGGAATTCAGCGAATTCCATAACGCCCGCGTCTATCCGGGCGGCGGCGACGATTGCGACCATGCTGCCTATCGTATGTCTGTATCCGTTCCTGCAAAGATACTTTGTGACGGGTCTGACGATTGGCGGCGTCAAAGAATAGAGTGAGAAGTAGTATATCTCATTCAGGAGAATGCCTGAAATACGGCATTCTCCGCAGAGTGGAATCATAGCAGCTAAGGTGAGAAATCGTGGTGGTTGGATTGAAAAGAGAGGCAGATTAATTAAGATGCAGTATCGCAACGTGTTTAGAGAAATCGGTATATCAGAGGAAGAGATTGCGGAGAGACGGAAGGAAATTGTCCACACTTTCTTCTATGATAATGAGGAAAAGGTATATCATCCGGTGGGGGATGATATGGCTTATATAGAGGATACCGGAAACCATGATGCGCGGACGGAGGGCATGTCTTACGGCATGATGATGTGCGTGCAGCTCGATATGAAGGAGGAGTTTGACCGCCTCTGGAAATGGGCAAAGACTTATATGTGGATGGATGCCGGGGAAAATGAAGGTTATTTTGCCTGGTCCTGTGCGCCGGATGGCTCTAAAAACGCTTACGGACCTGCGCCGGATGGAGAAGAATTCTTTGCCATGGCACTGTTTTTCGCTTCCCACAGGTGGGGGGACAGTGAGGGAATTTTTCAATATGAGAAGGAGGCAAGAGACATTTTGTCGGCTTGTCTCCATAAAGGGGAAAATGGACGGGCGGGAGAGCCTATGTGGAACAGAGGGAATTGCCAGATTCTTTTTGTGCCGGGGTCTTCCTTTACGGATCCTTCCTATCATTTGCCGCATTTTTATGAGCTGTTTGCAAAATGGGCGAATGAGGAGGATCGCGGTTTTTGGGCAAGAGCAGCCAAAGCCAGCAGAGCGTATCTGGCGGCGGCATGCCATGCGGATACGGGAATGTCGGCGGAATATGCGAATTTTGACGGTTCTCCGGTCTACACGGAATTTGAGTGGGGGCAGCACGGATATTTTTATTCGGACGCTTACCGCACCGCGGCAAATATCGGACTGGATTACAGTTGGAATGGAATCGACGCGGGACAGCGCGCCGCGGCGGAAAGATTACAGTATTTTCTCGGCGTAACCAGACGGGAAAATCCGTATATGACGTATCGGATCAACGGGGAAGTGATCGACCAGTCGGCGCTGCATCCGGTGGGGATGCTTGCAACAACAGCGCAGGGGACATTAGCTGTTTTGGGGCGGCTGGATGAGGCGGAACTGTCTGATTCGCAGAAACTTGCCAGGGAATGGACGGAACGGTTTTTCAGAGAGCCGATGCGGAAGGGTGAGCGAAGGTATTACGATAACTGCCTTTATCTGTTTGCGTATCTGGCGTTGTCGGGGAGTTACCGGGTGTGGTAAAGGCGTTCAATTATTGTATTTTGGTGACACGCATGTTAGGATAGATTTGCAGGGACACAGGCTGTTTGGTCTGTGTCTTTTATCTTTTTGCCGGAGGTATAAAGTCATGTCAGCTGGGGAAAAAACGCGCGGTGCGAAAAGAATTGTCTCCTGCTATGAATTTAATGAAAACGCATATAATGAATGCAGGATAAAGGCTTTTGAATCGATTGCAGGATTGTGTGATCCTTTCCACCACAGGTTGCGCAAATATACAGAGCCCTGTATAGAAAGCAACCCTGCGTTTTGGTAAGATGCGAGTACCAAAACAAAAGGAGGAACATCATATGGATTTTTCAGAAAAACTTTTAACCTTGCGAAAGGCAAAGAATCTGACGCAGGAGGAGCTGGCGGAAAAGCTGAACGTTTCAAGACAGTCCGTTTCCAAGTGGGAGAGCGGGCAGGCGGTTCCGGAGCTGGATAAGATCGTGGCGATCAGTACGGTATTCGACGTCACCACGGATTATCTGTTAAAGTCGTCGGAGATCGACGATCTGTCCGTAAAGACGGAAATGCTGGAAAAACAGCAGGAGCAGATGCTTGCCAGAGAAAAGCGGCAGCAGAAGATCAGGGAGTGCGTTTTATACGGCATTGTCATTTATCTGGTGTTTTTTGCCGTATGGTTTTTGGAGCGCGCCCTTTTCTGGGACTATATTTTCTGGGAGTCAGACATAGACATATGGAGTTTTGGCATAGTGATGGCAGAATTTTTAGCAGCCACGGCGGCGGTGGTTTTCGTGTGTGCCAGAAAACTTAAGGGTGAGAAACGGTAATATTTGTTATACAGCGGTCTCTGTACGCGGAGGGCGTTTCCCCATACTTGGAGCGAAACGCCCTCGTAAAGTAAGATATATTATGAAAACCGACATTTTCTGCAACATCTATTATTTTATCTGAAGTTTCTATTAATTGTCCGGCGGCGATTTCCAGACGGTAATCTATTACATATTGCGAAAAGCTTTTTCCTGTCAGTTCCTTAAATAATTTCATAAAATGGCTCGGCGAGAAGCCACAGATTGCTGCGGCTTTCTCCACTGTGATTGTGCAGTTGTAGTTGGACTGTATATATAAAAGCAGGTTTTTCAGCTTATCATAATTATTTTTTAAAGAGAGCTCCGCGCAGCTTGTGGGGGAACTGTACTGGCTGATATGGTGCACGATGGCAAAGAGATTGGATTTTACCATCAATTCCTCACTTTTTTTGCGGTTTTCTATTAAATGTATGATATGAGGGCGCAAAAGGCGGTTTAAATCCATTTCCGATGCAAGGGAAAGAGGAGGCAGCTTGGTGTGACAGTACAGCGGTTTAAAATATTTTTCGTAGCAGGCGTCATTGGTCGAATAATTTAACAGGGAAAACTGGAACAAAATGTTAAAATATTCCATTTGGGCGTCCGGGTATTGTTCTATGGAGTGAACCGACTGAGGAGGAACAATAACAATATCGTCTGTCTTTACAATATATGGGTGGGACTGTATGGTGATCACGCCCTGCCCGCTGCAGATATAGATGATTTCCATCTCCTCATGCCAATGCAGGGGGTAGAAAGGAAAAAATCCGGGCTCGCGGAGGGTGGACACATCTGGAGTTCCTTGACAATATATTTGCTGAATGCTAGAATTAATAAGTATTTTAGAATCATTCTAATTTGTATAAAGAAAGTGCGTTTATGACAAAGTACGAAAAGGAAATATATAACATCATTACCGACTCCACAGGACATCTTACTGTGGAACAGATTTATCTGGAGCTTAAAAAGAAATGTCCGAAGGTTGTTCTGGCAACTGTTTACAATAATGTAAATAAGCTGTGGAAAGCTGGTCGGATTCGCAAAATATCTGTTGAAAATATGCCGGACAGATATGACCGGGTGATAAAGCATGACCATCTGATATGTCAGAAGTGCGGCAGATTAGCGGATATTTCATTGGAAGATTTGACTGCTTCTCTGCGCGGACAGATGGGGGAAGAGTTTCTGTTTTATGATTTGAAGATTTTTTACATATGCCCGGATTGCAGAAAAAAGGATCTATAAAAATTTATATATAAAGAGGGGACAGCTATGGGTATTTTAATGAGACCGAAAAAAGAGAACCTGTTATTGTCGATGTCGGAACTTGCGGAGGCGGATTATGGAAAAAAGTCTGCCGAGCTGGAACAGATGTACCGCCGCCTGCTTGCGGGGCGCGCCCGGTTTGAGGAAGTGATGGCGAACGTATTGGATTCCGTGATGCAGATCAGCTCTCTGGATCTTTCCCTGAATCACTATTCCGAAATTCTTCAGAAGGTGTCGGACAGTGTTTCGGACGCTACAGAATTGATCCATAACGCTTCTGATGAGGCGGACTCTATTGCCAGAATGGTTTCTGCGCAGCATGAGGAGCTGACCAATACGATTATTGAGATTTCGGAGGAGTCCAATCTTGTCTATCAGCGCATTGATGAGAGCCAGCAGGAGCTGACCGCGACGAAGGGATTGTCCGACAGTACGATCAGCGCGTCAAAAGAGATGCAGCAGGACATGAACCAGCTCTCTAAGATTATCAGTCAGATGAATAATGTGATTGAAGGGATCAACGCCATTTCCTCACAGACAAACCTTCTCGCGCTGAATGCGTCCATCGAAGCGGCAAGAGCAGGGGAGGCCGGTAAGGGCTTTGCGGTTGTCGCTGATGAGATCCGTGAGCTGGCGGACGAGACGAAGAAGCTGACCGCGAGCATGGGTCATTTTGTGGCAGACATTCACAGCGCATCGGCAAAGAGTGTGGAGAGTGTTGACAATACCATTGAATCGCTGGAAACCGTTACGCAGAAAATCAGTCATGTGTGGGAGCTGAATGAGGATAACAGGCAGCATGTAGAGAAGATTACCAATAATATCTCATCTCTGGCAAGTCTCAGTGAAGAGATCAGCAGTTCGATTATTGAGTTGGAATCCCGCTCTTCGGATATCAATGTGCAGTGCGGCGTGCTGCATGAGGATACTGTGCATTTGAGGGAACACGGCAAAAGCATCGACAACGTAGCCAAGCCGCTGGAAGCGATTGAATCGACGCTGGATGAATCTGTCAAAATCATGGGTGCGATGGCAAAGGACGCTTTTTACAGACTGGAAGACCAGAATTTTGCGGGATACATCGAGAAGGCAATTGCAGCGCACAAAAACTGGCTGGCAAATCTGGAGCGGATTGTCAAAGAGCGGACGATCCTGCCTTTGCAGGTGAATGAAAGGAAGTGCGGATTCGGTCATTTTTATTATGCGGTCGAACCGGACAGACAGGAGATTATGAAGCTGTGGAAGGAGCTGGGCGAAAAGCATAAGAGGTTCCATGCATACGGCAAACAGGTAATTGACGCGCTGTTTGACGGGGATTACAGCAGGGCGGAGAATGTCTGCCGGGAGGCAAAGCAATACTCCGCCACACTGATCAGCGACCTCGAACAGATTAAAAAAATGAGTCAGGGTCATGTATAAAGGACGGCATAAAAAAGAATGTGCAATCATTGTCAGGATGCTTGCTTTGGCAAGTTGCAGCATTCTTTTTTTTGCGTGTGGGGATAAGCATGGGGATAACGGAACAGTCACAGGCATTCGTGCAGCTGAGGAGGAAGTAACCGGGCAGGAGCCGGAACCGTTGCAGGAGACCGCGGAATCATCCGTGCAGGATCAGGATGTTGCGGATAGAGCTGAAGCGTCACAGGAGATCGTAGCTGGCGCGGAAGCAGACGTCACAGATGAGGAATCGACAGACCTTGCGGAATACAATGAAGAAAAATTTTTTGAGTATGCGGAGAAGTGGGAGGTGAACCGGGCGGAGGCGGAAAGCTACTATCGGAGATTGTGTGACGACAACGTTTTTCGGCATCAGACAGCATGGCTGGTCTGGGTGGATGTTGAGGATCTGGATCAGAACGGACAGGCGGACATGGCGGTCATGGTAAAGGACGATGAATACAGTGGTTATGGCGAGGGGTGTATTTATTTTTATATGAATGAGGACGAGCCATATTGTTTTCGGGATGAGGAATATCCATTCCATTTTGGATTTTATTTAATCCCCGGGGATTTTGACAATGACGGGAATACGGAGATCGCTTTCGAGTCGCCCGGCTCCGGAGTCGGCGCCGCGGGTGACTGGCATCCCAGAATTTTAAAGTATAGAAACCATACGATGGAGCCGATGAATTTTCCCGGCGACGATTATGATGGGAGGGGTATCCGTATTGAGATAACACAGGAGGAGAAATGGGATACTTACAGCGCCTATTGTGCATATCTGGATGACACGATCGTGTTTGAGGCGGAGAACATAGCCGACCCGGATGCGAGCCAGCCCTGTGGCGGCAATTCCAGAGGGTATTTCAATTTGCGGCGTAGCGAGTATGAGGGAAGGGATGCGCTGGAGGTGTCGGAATACCTTTATGGGGAAGGCGGGACCGGGCATGGATTGGGGTTTGCGAAATTTCTGATTGTGTGGGATGAGAATGGGGAGGGAGAGATTGTTAAGTGGTGGGTGGAGCCGTTTGAAAACTAAAAACGGGTCAATGATGGAAGCAGAGCTGAGGAAGGACGGATGAAACCATTGCGTTTGTCTACTCAAAAAACAGTAGCGCCGTCGCAGTAAACACTTCGCTCTCTACCTCAATTTCCAGACTGCCGTTATACTTCTCCACCTTTTCCCGCACATTGCGAAGACCGATTCCGTGATGGCGGGCGTCGGCTTTGGTGGTGGGAAAAATTCCGAACAGCTTTCTGGGCGGCACGCAGGGATTTTGTATTTTAATGATTAAAAATTGATGGATTCTGCGCAGCGTCACCTCTATACGGGGCGGCGTTTTTGCCTGCCTTATATAATGCTGGCACGCCTCCATGGCATTGTCCAGTAAATTAAATAAAATGACGCACAAGTCGTCGGAAGTAATGTTACAGTCTTTTGGAAATTCCGCATTTACATCCATCTCAATTCCCTGCCTTTTCGCATCGAGGACGGTGTGGTTCAAAATGGCGTCCACAATGTCAACGCCGCTCCATGTGGTGTCGGACAGCTCGTTGATGGGCGCGCTGATGGAGTTGACATATTCCGTAATTTCGGAGATTTCATGCTTCTTTGCAAGGTGATAGATCATCTGCAGGTGATGATTCATGTCGTGGTATAAGCGTTCGTTTTTCTGGTATAAATCGGTGAGAAGGTGGTAATTTTCTTCCAGCACCTGATTTTTCCGTTCCAGAAAGCGTATTTTGTTTTTTCGCGTCAGTGGCATAGTATCCTCCATGCTTGTCCTATAGAAAACTTTGGCAGTGAGATGCCTTTATAAGCTGCTTTTTTCTCTGAATAATTGTAAATGGATGTGAAATCTGACGCGGGTGTGAGTAATCTTTATGGAGAATGCAAGACAGTGCTGTCAGATTTTGTCCTGCCAATATTTATTCAGTCGCTTTTTTAATTCCGGCAGGCGGCTCTGGGAAACAGGCAGACGTGTCTGATCCGTCAGAATACAGTCGGTGTGGGAAATTCCTGTCACATGCCGCAGATTCACAATATATCCCCGCTCAATAAAATAGAATTCTTCGGAGTGCAGTTCGTCAAATACTTCCGCCAGTGTTTTGCGCACGCGCCTGTTCCGGTCGGTGCCGATCTCCTCCTGCCGCCCGGATGCAGTAGTATGAAAGAGGGCGTTCTTGCCGTCTTTTCCAATATAGAGAATTTCCTTGTAAGGAATGCGCTCAAGGCGGTTCTGGCTGCTGATAATGTAGGAGTCCGTGTTCTGGATTTCCAGAAGGGAAACCGCGTCTTTCAGCGCGTGGGGCAGCCGCTCTTTCAACTGGTTTTTGGGAATATAGCGGAAAATATGAAGCTCATAAGCATCCACGGCATATTTATAGTGGGCGGTCACAAAAATCATCAGTGCGTCGGGCAGAAGCTCGTGAACCCGCTTTGCCAGCTCCATCCCGGAAAGCCCGGGCATCTCAATGTCGAGAAGTAGAAGGTCAAAACGTTTGCCGTCCTGAATGTCATAGAAGAGATCCTTTCCGTTCGTGTAAGTTGACAGAATGGAAAAGGTCTGCTGCTGTCTCATACAGCCTTCCGTTATTTCCTTGATTTCGTCTAAAAGAAGCGTCTCGTCGTCGCAGATAGCAATTTGCAGCATAATTATTTGGGTTCCTTTATCAAATATATTCAAAAATACTTTGAATTGCATCCGATACATTAATCATTTCGGAAAATGGTAGTCTGTCTGTTTTTTTATAACCACGGACAGATAAATCTAACAATGCGAGCTTTTCGCAATGAATATATCCTTCTGTATTTTCTGTAGACATCCATACATGGAGAGGTCCGGATCTGGCATTGGTGATAATTGGACATCCTATTATTTCACCACTGGTATTAAAAAAATCTTTACTGGCAACTAATACAGGATGTTTGATTTTTTCTACTTTTAGAATATCACCTTGATGTAAATGTTCCATTACCACACCTCTCTTCCGACAGGTTCACCCCAATCATATTCGCCATCGAGCATTAGTTTTCCATCAAATTCTGCAGCCCTTTCTTCCAATGTTTTATGCCGAAAAGGCTTCGCTAAAGTAATGACGCCGTTTGATACTGTAACATCTAAAAATTCGTTTAATGTTATTCCGGCACTTTTCAGTATTTCTTTTGGCAGTCTGATTCCTTGACTATTTCCCCATTCTTTTACCTGTGTCTGCATGAAAAACCTCCTTACAATTTAGTATATACTTAGTATATACTATGTAAGAAAAAATAACAATCTATATTTGTCTAAAGTAACAGCAGATGGCATTTAAACATTTTTAGTATAGATAATCTACCCGGCATATGCAACGAAAATTAAAGGACAAAAAGGGGGAATTGGAGGACATATAAAATGAGCGCGTTACTTTTGTGATATATTATGGTTGTAGCCAATCGCGGTACGCAGGGCAAAGCCCGTCAGCCCGGAAAGCAGGGAACTTTCCGGGCTTGTACTGCAAGAAAAGGAGTGTGTCATGAAAGAAGGCTTTTTATATCGGACATTTTCATCCTGCAGTTTCGCGCTGAAAACCGGGTGGAGAATCAGCAAAAAACGAGTGATTCTGGAATTTTTACACTGGGCGTTTATGTATGTGGACTGGCTTCTGGTTTCCTGTGTCCTGATCCGCTTTATACTGGATATGGCGATGAAACGGACTTCTTTTGAAAAAATGATGGTGTATGTCTGGAGTGTCGTGCTGCTGGAAGCGCTTTTAAAAATATACAGCCGGTATTTTGAATCGTATGTGAAGCCGGTCACGGATGTGAAACTGTACGACGGCATCAACCGCATGTTGTATGACAAGGCGTGTCAGGTGGATATGCGCTGCTTTGAGGACAGCGAGTTCTACAATGAGTATATGATGGCGGTCAGTCAGGCGCACACGAAACTGCCTGAAACGCTGGAAGGGGTCTGCCAGATTCTGGCGAGATTTGTCGCGATGATCTGCGGCATGGTCATTATCTATCAGATTGACCGTCTGGCGGCGCTGTTTATTATCTTTCCGATTCTCGGCAATTTTGTGTTTTATGGTGTGTTAAACAGCCGGATTTTTCGTATGGAGCGGGAAAATATCGTATTCCAGAGAATGGCGGACTATGTGAACCGCACGGTGCATCTGGGAGAATATGCGAAAGAGATACGGATGACCAATGTATTCCGGCTGCTGAAAAAGCAGTATGACAAAGCGGTTGCCGCAATCCGCAAGGTGATTGGGAATTATTCTCTGGGAAATATGATCCTGTTCTGGCTGTTCCAGTATTTTACCTTTACTTTACTGCAGGAGGGGGCGGTGCTCTACGCCGGCTACCGGGTGCTGGTCAGCGGAACCATGGTGTTTGCGCAGATGGCGGTGATCCAGACGACGATGAACTCCAACACATGGACGCTGATCGGGTTTGCGGATTCGGTGATGGCGATTGTCAAGAACGGCTTGTATCTGGAGCAGACGAGACATTTTCTGCAGTACGAGCCTGCGATCCCGGAAGATCAGGAAGGGCTTTTGCCGGAACTTCCGATATGCAGCGTGGAATTTGAGCATGTGTCTTTTGGATATAAAGAGGGGGACTGGGTTCTCAGGGACATTCACTTTAAGATCGAGGGCAGTCAGAGCGTGGCGCTGGCGGGGTACAACGGCGCCGGGAAAAGCACGCTGATGAAACTGCTGATGCGGCTCTACGACCCAAGCGAGGGTCGGATTCTGGTGAACGGCATTGACATCCGGGAATATCAGGTAAAGGCGTATAGGGACTTGTTTGCCACGGCTTTCCAAAACGGAAAAATTTTTGCCAATACCATTGAAGAAAATATTCTGATGGGACGGCATACGGATGAAAAGCAGGATCGGGAAAAGGTAGAGCGGGCGCTTAAGCTGGCGGATATGTATGAGGAGGTAGAGAGTCAGCCGCTTAAGGAAAAGACAATTCTCACCCGTGAGTTCTCCAAGGAGGGCGTGGTATTTTCCGGCGGGCAGAACCAGAAGATACTGGCGGCGAGGGCTTTTGCGAAGGACAGCCCGATCGCGGTGTTTGACGAGCCCAGCAGCGCCCTTGACCCGATAGCGGAGTATCATCTATTTGAGAACATCAGAGAGTATGGGAAGGACAGGATCTTGTTCTTTATTTCCCACAGGCTGTCTTCCGTGCGGGACGCGGATGTGGTTTTTTACTTAAAAAACGGAAGGATTCAGGAAAGAGGGTCGCACGGCGATTTGATGAGCCGGGATGGGGAGTACGCTTCGCTGTATCGGCTGCAGGCGGAGAACTATTTGACATGAGAAAGGAATTGATATTGCAATGAAAGAAATGCTTACATGGCGGCAGGTGATCGCGCAACAGTGGTTTCTGACAAAATTTTGTTTCAAACACGCGCCGGGATTTATGGCATACCATCTGTTTGAGGCGGTTAAGTTACAGATTTCGATCTTTTTTGAATTTACCTTTGCGGTGAACTATGTGCTGACCGTGGCGGAAGAGGGAGGGGACTTTCGGAAGATCCTTATGTGCATGGGCATACTGATGGGGGCGATCGCGGTGTCAACGGTGACTTTTGCCATCTACAAACACTATGTGTTCCCACGGGGAAAACAGACGCTGTATCAGGCGCTGCGGATGGAGATTTATGAGAAGTCAAAGGAGATCGACCTGTCCTGTTATGACGACAAGGATTTCTATGAGACGTTTATTCTGGCGACGGAGGAGACGGACCGCTGTCTGAACCGTTTTCTCGTTTTTGAAAACTCTGTCATTGCGCGGTCGGTCGGTATCACCTGTACGATCGTCTATTGTGCCTATATTAATCCTGTCGCGCTGTTGATTTTAGCGGCAATTCTTCCGTTTGAACTGCTCTGTGTCGTGCAGGAGAACAAAAAGGCGGTGGAGGCGCGTATGGAGCGGCTGCCCCATGAGCAGCAGCGGGAGTATGGGAACCGGGTATTTTATCTGTCCGACTATGCCGGGGAACTGCGTCTGAATCCGCAGATGAAAGAGGAATGCCGGACGGAATACGCGGAGGAAAACCATAAGATAGAGGAGGTCAATAAAAAGTATGGGAAATCACTGTTTCTGTATGGTCTGCTCCGTGAGGGTTTTTTAGCGCGGCTCGTCAAGGAGGGTGCCGTCTGGTCGCTTCTTCTGTACCAGATGCTCGTGCTGCGGGTGCTGTCAGGAGCGCAGCTTGTCACAAGCCGTTCCTGTATCTGGCGGGCTTCCAATAATATAGAAATTGTGATTACCAGTTTTCGGACAGTGGCGGAAAACTCGGCTTACATTTACCGGATCCGGGAATTTCTGCAGATGGAGCCGACGATTGTATCGAGAGGGGAAAAGCCCGTGCCGGAGGGCAGCGGCAGTCTCTCGGTGGAGCATGTGGATTTCGGCTATCTTCCGGGGCAGCAGGTATTGCGTGACGTGACACTCACCGTTGAGCCGGGACAGAAAATCGCACTGGTAGGTTACAACGGTTCCGGCAAGACCACGCTGGTGAAACTATTGCTGCGATTATATGACCCCGATAGCGGAAAAATATGTTATCATGGAAATGACATCCGGGATTATCAGGTGATGGCGTATCGGCGCAGTGTCGGTTCTGTCTTTCAGGATTTTAAAATATATGCGGCAAGCCTTAAGGAAAATGTGCTGATGGATGTGGAAAACGGCAGTCGGGAGGAGAGTTACGGCGTGGAACAGGCGTTATATGACGCGCATTTTACGCTGGAAGACAACAGGCTTTCCTACCAGATTGAGACGCCGCTCACGACGGAATTTGAGAAGGACGGGATCAATCTGTCGGGCGGGGAGGCGCAGAAGGTGGCGATTGCCCGCACACTTTATCGGAAGCAGGACCTGATTATTATGGACGAGCCGAGCAGCGCCCTTGACCCGCTGGCGGAGTATCGGCTGAATCAAGAGTTAAACGAGATTGCGAAGGACAAGACCGTTATTTTCATATCCCACAGGCTGTCCACCGTGCGGGACGCGGACTGTATTTATATGATGGAGAACGGGCGGATTGTGGAGTCCGGCACGCACGAGCAGTTACTTTCCAAGGGTGGAAAATATGCGGCTATGTGGAAGATGCAGGCAGGGCTGTACGCGGATGTGTTCCGGTATGCGTGAGCGTTGTCAGGAAAAAATTCTATAAATGAAATGCAGACATTTTCCCGGGATATCTGATGATGAAATTGAGGAAGTTAAAGGAGAGGTTTTTGCCCCCGATCAGGATATGTCATCAAGAAAAATGAGAAAGGATGTCTCAAATGAAAAATGGAAAATCAAAACGCTCTCCAGTGGAGAGGGAATTACATAAAATTGAACGCAAGGAAGAAAAACTCATCCAAAGTGCAAAAAATCAAAATGCGTCTTCCGGCTGGAAATCAAAGCTGGAGGGAAAAATACCTGAAAATACACTCGCTGTACTTAAAAAAGCTTTTTCAAAGGGGTTTGCTGTCATTTTTGAGAGAGGATCTGTCCTCATTGAAAAGACCTATGACAGGGATTCCATCGAAAAGGATTTCCAAATCAAAGATTATGCCATGGACATAAAGGGTGGCAGGAAAGAGATTGGACGGATTCAATCGGGCGTGTCCAAAAACAATATCCTGAATACTGCGGTTACTACGGTGGAGGGCATCGGGCTTGGCGCACTTGGTATCGGTCTGCCGGATATCATTATCTGGGTGGGTGTACTGCTCCGGGGTGTATATGAAACAGCGTTAAAGTATGGATTTGACTACGATTCTTCGGAAGAAAAGCTGTTTATCCTTAAAATGATTGAAACGGCAATGCTCTCAGGGGAGAAATGGATTGCCGCAGAAGCAGAGGTCAACCAATTCATCCTTCGGGCGGCTCATGCTGTCCCGGGAAATGATGAGATGAAAGAACAAATAGAAAAAACGGCGGATGCTTTTGCGACGGAGATGCTTGTGACAAAGTTCATTCAGGGTCTTCCCATAGTGGGGATGATCGGCGGGGCGGCGAATCCGATTTATTACCAGCGGATTATGCGTTATGTGCAGATGAAATATCGAAAACGGTATCTGATGGGGAAATGATTTTTTCGCGGCAGCTATGAAAATCGCAATGCAGGCGGTAACGGAGGTGCAGGCATGAGAACAGAAAATGAAATGTACAGCCTTATATTGGAGGTGGCGAAAAACGATGACAGAATCAAGGCCGTCTATATGAATGGTTCGAGAACAAATGAAAACGTTCCAAAAGACATGTTTCAGGATTACGATATCGTCTATGTGGTGGAGGAGACCCAGAGCTTTATAGAGGACAAAGACTGGATCCGGGTGTTCGGAGAGATTCTTTATATGCAGTATCCCGATGAAAATCCGAACTATCCAAGCGATCAGAAAAATTCTTATGGCTATCTGATGCAGTTTGCGGACGGCATTCGGATTGATTTGACCATACAGTCCGTCAATTGTGCGCTACAGCGAATTAAGGAGGATAAGCTCTGCAAAATTTTGCTGGATAAAGAACATATATTACCCGAAATTGAGGCGGCAACGGATCGCCAGTATTGGGTGAAAAAGCCGACCAAAGAACAATACCTGGCGGCTTGCAATGAATTTTGGTGGTGTACCAATAATATCGCAAAGGGATTGTGGCGAAAGGAAATTCCTTATGTGCAGGATATGACAAATTACTGCGTCAGACCGCAGCTTATCACGATGTTAAACTGGAAAGCCGGTATTTTGACAGAATGGTCGGTGAGCACCGGGAAATCGTCAAAATACTTGTCTCAATGGCTTTCGGAGGAAGAGTGGCAGATGCTTTTATCGACCTATTTTGACGGCGACGTGGATCACGCGTGGGCGGCAGTTTTTCGTATGTGCGGGCTGTTTGAAAACACGGCGCGGTTTGTCGGGGAAAAGCTGGGATGGGAATATAATGAAAAAGAAGGAAAGGGAGCGCGGGAGTTTCTGGAATGGGTGCAGCAGATGGCGAAATAGCTTCTGCGTTTCGCTTGGAAGTATTATGCAAGGGTGTCTGGGAACCGAATACTACATTTACGAGTTCTTCATCAAAAGAGACCGCCAGCAGGAAGGGCTTGGGACGGTCTTTTTGTGTGAAATCGAATCCTATGTGAAAACTATCGGTGAAATCATATATTCCTGCAGACCGAGCGGTGGCAAAAATGTTTGATTAAAACCACTTCACCATCGCTTTTGCCCATGTCTTGAAAAAGAGCCAGTTTGATGATACTTGCTCGTCGATTGCGCGGCAGGCGTTTTCGTAATCGAAAGGCTGTCTGTTGCTGATCTGCGTGTAAGTGCCGACTGCACGGGAATAGCCCAGCGCAACTTTTCCGTTGGCGGCGTCCCCGACCGCCACCTGTGCGCCGTGTGCCGACGCGCCGAAAGCAAACTGACCAATACTCATCGCGCCCATGGAGAAGATGCCGAAGGCAAAGGCGCCAAAGCTGATCACACCAAAGGAAAAACTGCCAAAAGAGACCAGCCCGAAGGCAAGAACGGCGAAGGCGAGTAATCCCAGAGAGACAAGGCCGAAGCATAGTCCGCCCATCGCCACATAGCCGATAGCGAGCCAGCCCTGTGCGACCGCGCCGATGGCGATCACACCTTTGGCACGGTGGATGCCCAACCCCAGATTGATATGCACAAGGGGAAGGTTTCCGATCATTTTTTTACTCTTATATTCATAGTGGGGTCTTCGCCCGATGCGGTATGCTCCCTGGGGATATTCTTCCGTCCGGGGCGGCTCTTCTTTCGCTGTCCCATATGTTTCTTCCGTCTCTTTCAGAAGATAATCGGTGGTGACTTCAAAAAGTTCACTGATCGCCACGATCTTATCCAGTTCGGGGACTGACTGGTCTGTCTCCCACTTTGAAACGGACTGTCTTGATACGCCCAGCTTTTCGCCGAAGGTTTCCTGTGACAATCCCTGTTCTGTTCGCAGTCTGAAAATTTTTTCTCCAAGCGTCATGTTTTTTTCCTCCAAATATTTCTCTGTATTTGAGTAGCCGTATAACTTTATATAAGTTTTTATAGCTTTGTGTCTTTCCGGCTTACTTTGATTATAGAAAAGATTGGGGGAAAGGCTATACAGGCGACTTGGAAATTTGTCAACTGGCGGTTGCAGGCGCGTGTTTATGCGGGTTTGTTAAAATATTCCTGTCTGAATAAATTCTGCGAACCTTGGGTTTTTACTTCTCAAATTCCCCATATTTCCCCACCATCACCGCCCGGGAATCCGTTCCGTGCCCGATGAATGCAGTTTTCGCCACAGGAAGTTCCGGCGTGATAAACCTTTTCAACAGTGTCCATACATCCGGCTTGCACTTTTCCTGCTCCATCTGGGTGAAAGTGCCGAGCAGAATCCCGCGCACCTGCTTAAATGCCCCAAGCTGCTGTAACTGGCTGAAATACGTGAGCATCTGAGGCGCGGTGCCGCCCAGAGATTCCAAAAGCAGAATCTTGTCTGTCAGTTCCGGGAAATACGGGGTACCCGCAAGCTTTAAAAAGCAACGGACATTTCCGCCTACAACAACGCCTTTCATTGCAGTTCCCTGCAAAAAGGTATAGGGAAACTGAAAAAGCGTTTCCCTGTTTCCGAAAACCGCATTTTTAAAATTTTCCTGCTGCTCTTCGGCGTGGTCGTACATGAAATTACAGATCTGATACAGCGCGGAAGGCTTTCCCGTCTTTGTATAGATGGCGTTGATCACGGTTGTCAGATCGCTGTAACCCCAGAACATTTTATCGCAGGCGGCGATCGCTCCGTAATCCAGATAAGGCAGAATCCCGTTGGCGATGTCTCCGCCTGAGATATCGAAAATCCCTTTCACGGTATCGTCACGGTAAAAGTCCATCAACGCCTGCGCGCGCTCTATGGCGCCGCCGCTCTCCACACTTCCCCGTTCAAAAATATAGGGAGAAAACACCGGGACAAAGTGCATTCCCAGAAGAACCGACTCCAGCCGTCTTATTTTTGTTTCTTTTCTTTTTTCCCAGCCGTTGGAACAGCAAACAATCCCCATTTTATCGCCGGGCTTCATGCGCATTTCCATAAGAATCCCCTTTTCAGAAAAATTATTTATATGTGTCATCTGCCGTCGTTTTCTGCCCTGCCTGGCATCCTGCGCACCGGCTGCAGTCGCCGCCGCAGGAAAAAGATTTTCCCGCTTTTTTATCTTTGATCATCTGCCGTATGGCAAGTATTGCCGCGCCCGCCACAAGCAGTAATACTATTAATGTTCCCATATATGTTGCTCCCAACTGTTTCCCTTATAATTGCATCGACCCAAAATCATTACCACTAATAATAATTGAAATTATAGCACGCTGCCAACTGAATCACAATGGAGGGCTGTTTTCTGTGCTTTGAAATATGCAGATAAATATAGTATGATATAACTTGTAATTTGAGAGGGGATGCTATAGGAAAAAAGGAAGTGACAGTTCAGCTTAGGACTATGCATTTACTGCAAAGTTCGTGAGAACACGTAAAGGCTGAGAAAAGTTAATTTATGGAAAATAAGGAATTTTGGGAGGAAGATTACCATGCAAAAGATTAAACTGGGTTCCCATGTAAAGATGGCGGGGAAGGAAATGTTTCTGGGGTCGGTAAAGGAGGCGGAGTCCTACGGGGCGAACGTTCTGATGCTCTATACGGGCGCGCCGCAGAATACGGTGAGAAAAGAGATTGAGGCGTTAAATATTGAGGCGGGATGGGCGTATGCCAAAGATGCGGGAATTGAGGAGATCGTGGTTCACGCGCCATATATTATCAATCTGGGAAACACCGTGAAGCCGGAGACATTTGAGCTGGCGGTAACTTTTCTTGAGAAGGAAATAAAACGGACAGCGGCTATGCGCAGCCGGATCCTTGTGCTGCATCCGGGCGCGCATGTGGGAGCCGGGGAGGAAATTGGAATCGCGCAGATTATAAAAGGGCTTAACCTTGTGCTTGATGAGAATGAGGACGATGTTTTGATCGCGCTGGAAACGATGGCAGGCAAAGGAAGCGAGCTGGGAAGAACTTTTGAGGAATTGAAAATGATTTACGACGGTGTGTACAAAAGGGACAGGCTGCGCGTCTGCTTTGATACCTGCCATGTGAATGACGCGGGCTATCATCTGGTTGAGGATTATGAAGGGGTGCTGCAGCAGTTTGATGAGGTAATCGGGCTTTCACAGATCGCGGCGATACATGTCAACGACAGCATGAATGCCTGCGGGGCGCGCAAAGACCGCCATGCCAATATCGGTGAAGGGCATATCGGAACGGACATTTTAAAGAGAATTGTCCATGACGAAAGATTTGCTCAGGTGCCGAAGATTTTGGAGACGCCTTGGATTTGCGAGGAGGGCAGTAAGGAGAAAACGATTCCGCCGTACAAGGAGGAGATTGCGCTGCTGCTTGGTGATTGATTCCCGCGAGTAATGATCTGATTGAGCGTTGCTCAGTTTGCGGCTGCGACGCAGACATTTGGCGATTGCCTGCCATTTCAAAACGGGAAGGAGTATGTCCTATGCAATGTCTGATACAGGAACTGAGGATTGCCGGCATGGACTGCCGCTTGTATCTGCCGCCCGGTTACGGGGAGGGAGAGGCGCGTTACCCGGTGATCTACGTCAACGGTGAGATTCCGATAGAAGGGATCGTGACTAATCTGGTCAATGCGGGCGTGCAGGCGGACTTTCTTCTTCTTTCCATCCAGCCCGAAAGCTGGAACGACGACTTTACGCCGTGGGCGGCGCCTGCGTTCCGGGCGGGGGAGGAAGCGCCGCAGGGCAGGGCGGATGCCTATTTATCCTGTCTGACAGAAAAGATAAAGCCGTACATGGACGCCCATTATCGGACGAAACCGGAACCGGCACACACGGCGCTGCTTGGCTATTCTCTGGGCGGGCTTACGGCGGTTTACGCGATTTATAAAACGGATGTGTTCGGCGTGATCGCCAGCCTTTCCGGGTCGCTCTGGTTTGACGGTTTCTGTGAGTTTATGGAGCGGGAAAAGCCGATTCGGACGGACTTGCGGATATATCTTTCCCTCGGAAAAAAGGAGAGCCGCAGTAAAAATCCGCGCATGAGCCGGGTGGCGGAATGCACACAGCGGGCGAAGGAAATTCTGGCAGGGCAGGTGTGTTTTGAGTGGAATGAGGGCGGACATTTTCACGACATAGAAGGCAGGTTTGCGAAGGCGCTTATGTATTTGCGCATAGGAACAAGGGTTGTCTGATATCGGAATTGGAAAGCGTAAAGGGATGCGGGGAATATAGAAGATTTTTTTGAAAATATAGGCAGAACCGCAGACAGCAAAAAGGTGTGGGATGATTTTAAGCGTAAGCAGGAGAACTGACATTCCGAATTATTATTCCGAATGGTTTTACAACAGAATAAAAGAGGGCTTCTTATATGTCCGCAATCCAATAAATGCGCATCAGATCAGCGAAATTAAAATAACGCCGGACGTGGTGGACTGTATCGTTTTTTGGACAAAGAATCCCCTGCCGATGATGGAAAGGCTGGATGAGCTAAAAGCGTACCCTTATTATTTTCAGTTTACGCTTACGGGGTATGGGAATGATGTCGAAGTAAATGTGCCCGATAAAAAAGCGTCCATGATTCCGATTTTCCGAGAGCTATCAAGTAGAATTGGCAGGGAGAGAGTGATTTGGAGATATGATCCCATTTTCTTTTCAGATAAGTACACGGCGCAGTATCACATAAAAGCATTCACAGGCCTTGCGGAAGCGTTAAACGGCTATACCGACAAATGTGTGATCAGTTTTGTGGATATGTATGCCAAAAACAGGAAAAGGATGGAGAGCCTGTCCAGCTATGATCTGGATGAAGGTGAACTGAGAAAGTTTGCGAGGGAATTGAGCGGGATCGCAGACGATAATCATATGGAAATCGGCAGCTGCGCGGAAAAAATAGAGCTGGACGGATGCGGAATCGTCCATAACTGCTGTATTGATAAGGCGTTGATTGAAAAAATAACCGGGTGCAGACTGAAGGTTTGCAAAGACAAAAATCAGCGCCCGGCATGTGGTTGTGTGGAAAGCGTTGACGTAGGAACTTATCATACATGCAAAAACGGCTGCGCCTATTGTTATGCAAATGCAGGTGAGAAGAGCGTGGCGAGGAACGCGTCGAAGTATGATCCTGCGTCGCCGCTATTGTGTAGTCATCTGGAAGCAGGGGACAGGGTGAGCCAGAAGAAGGTGGCGTCATGGAAGGAAACGCAGTTGAGTATTTTTGATTTATAGCGGGCGTCTGCTGATTTTAGTGGATGCCTGTGCTGTCCTCCGCATCCGCATATTTGTCAAAACGGTACTGCGCAACGACCGTATTCCCCAATAGCGTAATCGCCCGTGCCGGGCAGGAATTAACGCAGCGGTAGCACATGGTACAGCGGTTTCCGGGAACAGCTTTGCCGTTTTTCACCGCAATATTTTCCATCGGGCAAAGACGGGCGCACAGCCCACATCCCGTACAGGCATCATTGATTTTTAACCTGTCACTATAGTCCTTTGTTTTCCCGTAAAACCACAGACGCTGACCGAACAGTCCCGCGATTCGGTCATAGAAATATAAACCGTCTTTCGGGTATCTGCCCTGTCTGATTTTCGCTGCGCATTTCTCTATTTTCTGATCTGCGGTTCGGATCATTTCCCGGTGTTTCACGATCGATTTTTTCAACAGCTTCACATCACCGATGGAATCCGGCATACAGATATGTAAGCCGCCGACAATGTCCGCACCGTATTTTCTTAATAAGCGCGCCGCACAGCCTGCGCCGTCTCCGCTAAATAATGCCTGAGTAGCGACGCAGAGCACCTTTTTGCCATTCCAGATTGCGGAATGGTCTTTGATGAACTCCCTCACCATAACGGGCATATTTGAATACTGGACAGGGTATGCCAGAACAATGAAATCGTGCCGAGATAATAAATCTGCCGCAGATTTATCTTCCATCGGGATTGTCTGTGCGGTTTCATCCAGAAGACGCACCAGTTTTTCCGTACAGTGCTTTGTATTTCCTGTGCCGCTGAAATAGATGCCGATCATTGTTATTCCTTAATTTCATCAATATTTGTGAGGTTTACGCCTGCTATCGTTAGAAAACTTTTCAAATATAAATATTCCTTTTTAAATTTCGCATATGTTTTAATAGAATTTTCTTCTTTTGCCAGTAACATATATTCTTGAATTAAAGTTTTCAATTCAAATTTAGTATATCATAGGCGAGGAACAAAGTCTATTTTAACCGTTTGCTGTGTCTGCAGCTGCATAAAATAAGCTAAAAATTTTCTTGACAAAGCGACACGCATGACGCATAATGGAAAGCGACATAAGTGTTGCAAAATGAAATGGGCGAGGAGTTTTGATTAAGCGCTGGAGTGGAGGATTCGCATGAGCCTGAGAGGAGACAAGACAAAACAGGAAATTCGGGACAAGGCATATCAGCTTTTTGCGGAAAAGGGATTTAAAGAAGTGACCATGAAAGATATCTGTGAGCGGACAGGATTAAGCCGTGGAGGCTTATATCGTCATTACGAAAGTACGGAACAGATTTTTCTGGAAATTGTCAATGCTTTTTCCGACCAGCAGAAAAACGATGTGTGTGAAAAAATCGAAAAGCGTGTTCCGGCGGCTGTGATATTGGAGGAGCTTCTGACAAAATACGAAAAAGAAATGGGCGACCGGGAAAGTTCGTTCAGCCTTGCCATCTGTGAATATTACAGCAATCCGGCAGCTTCTAAAGAAGACAACTCGGTAAAAAGGCAGTATGAAATCTCGAAGTCCGCATGGCTGGAACTGATCCATTATGGAATAGGCACAAAAGAATTTAACTGCGCAGATCCGGAAGCTGTTTTTCATATGCTTGTGTTCGCGTATCAAGGCGTGCGAATGTACAGCAGACTGATGGAGATGGACCGAAATATTCCCGCTCAGATAACAAACGAAATAAGAATGCGATTACTGGCAGAGGAGGTTTGACATGAAAAATGATATTTGTCTGGTAAGACCCACTTTGGAACATAAGGAAGAAGCGCTTGCGTACCGTGAGGAGCATTTTCGGCACGGGGAAAAGATTATTTACGGGAGCGAGCTTTTTGACAAGACGGAGAGTTACGAGGAGTGGCTGACTTCCGTAACGCGAAATACCGATCCCGCGACGGTAAATGAAAACTGGGTGGTCACGGACACTTTTTTTGCGGTGAGAAAGAGTGACGGCAGGATTGTCGGTATCATTGACCTGAGGCATACGCTGAATGACTTTTTGAAGGATCTGGGGAATTGCGGTTACAGCGTGCGTCCTTCCGAAAGGAAAAAGGGATATGCGTCAGAGATGCTAAGTCAGCTTTTAAAGACAGCAAAAGAGGCGGGAATGAAAGAACTTCATATTTCCGTCGAAAAGGAAAACGCTGCGTCTGTGAAAGTCATACGGAAAAACGGCGGCGCTTATGAGCGGAGCTTTTCCTGCGAAGGGGAAGCCGCGGATATTTATAGGATTGCAATCGGCCCCCGCTCCACCCAAAAGGATAATAAATGACAAATTGTACATGAAAAAATGGGATTTCCGGCAAATTTGGAGAAAGATAACCAGATACAAGAAAGAATGAAAGCCGACGCCAAACTTTGTGCGATGGCGCCGGCTGGAAAGAGCAGTTATACAGGTAGTATTTTTATTCTGACTTCCGATAAAACCCTTCAATCGCGTCCGCAAAAAACGCCGCAGTTCCATCGCCGTATTCCTTATCCAGCTTGGACTGCATGGGCTCTTGGCGGTAAAATTGCGCGTGGGCGAGCATAAAATCCCGCTCCTTTTTAATGCCTGCCGCCTGCTTCATCACGAAACCATATTCCCCCACGATTTCCTTGACCTCGAAGGAATCTGTAGGACAGCCGCGTTTTTCGGCAAGCTTGTGCAGGATTGTGTCGACTCTGCGCTGATAGCTTTCCGCGGCTTCTTTGCTCATCGGATGCTTAGAGGCGTCCTGATAAGCCTCCTTTCCGCCGTACCATTCGATGACCTTTGCATAAGATTTCTGCATCTGTTCCGACGACAGCGCTTCGATATAGTGCGCCCGCCATTTTTCTGCGCCTCCAAACTCGTCAATGGCAATCTGGCGGATATTCTCCGGCATCTGCGCGTACATGGCGTCAAACATTTCCTCTATTTCCGTTCTGTTGAAAATTGCAAAATCCATATTATTCTCTCCTTTCAGAATATCGTCAATGCTGGCGATTAAACGCTCTGTACGTGTTTTCTGCGCTACCAGCATTTCCCGTTGCATCTGTAGTATTTGTTTCTGGTCGAGGACAGGGTCGTCCATGATGGCTTTGATCTTCTTTAAAGGAAGGTCAAATTCGCGGAAAAACAAAATCTGCTGTAAGGTTTCCAGCGCTTTATCGTCATAAAGCCGGTATCCCGCCTCACTTTTTGCCGTGGGTGTAAGCAGCCCGATCTGGTCGTAGTAGTGGAGCGTGCGCACGCTGATATCCGTGATATCTGAAAGTTCCTTTACTGTTCTCATGTTTTCCTCCGTTTCAGATGGTTTCCTGTTCCCGATAAGAACACTGTACACTATGACGCAGTGTAAGGGTCAAGAGATTTTTATATTTTATTGCAGTAATTTATTGATTTTTCCGATCTTTTTTGTAAAAATAAGAGAGGACGGCGTATGGTCCGCTGCTGTCCGGAGAGAAATCATATTGCAAGAGAGAAGGGAACAACAGATGGAAAGAAAAGTAGGAACAGTATCGAGAGGTATACGCTGCCCGATTATCCGACAGGGAGATGATTTGGCGAAGATTGTTGTGGACAGTTTGATGGACGCATCCGGGGCGGAAGGGTTTGCGCTTCGTGACAGGGATGTGATTGCGGTGACGGAGTCCATCGTGGCGAGGGCGCAGGGTAACTATGCCACAGTGGAGGCGATTGCCCAGGATGTGAGGGAAAAGCTCGGCGGTGAGACGGTTGGCGTAATTTTTCCTATTTTATCGAGGAACCGCTTTGCGATCTGCTTAAGGGGAATCGCAATGGGCGCGAAGAAGATTGTGCTGATGCTCAGTTATCCAAGCGATGAAGTGGGCAATGAGCTCGTCTCACTGGATCAATTGGATGGGGCGGGGGTCAATCCTTACAGCGATGTGCTGACACTGGAAAAATACCGCGAACTTTTTGGAGAGAATAAGCATCCGTTTACCGGGGTGGATTATGTGGCGTATTATGAAGAGCTGATCAAAGAGGCGGGCGCGGAGGTAGAGATTCTCTTTGCCAACGACTGCCGCAGTATTCTTCCTTATACAAAGAAAGTGATAAACTGCGATATTCACACGCGGGCGCGCACGAAGAGGCTTCTCAGGGACGCGGGCGTGGAGGTTGTTGCCGGGTTGGACGATATTTTGAACCAGCCTGTAAACGGCAGCGGATGCAACGAGAAATACGGTCTGCTTGGCTCCAATAAGTCCACCGAGGACACGATCAAGTTGTTCCCGAGGGAGTGTACCGATCTGGTGATGGATATCCAGAAAGCTATTTTGGACAGAACCGGCAAACATGTGGAAGTTATGGTCTACGGTGACGGCGCGTTCAAAGACCCGGTAGGAAAGATTTGGGAGCTTGCCGACCCCTGCGTTTCTCCCGCCAGCACGCCGGGGCTGGAGGGTACGCCCAATGAAGTGAAATTAAAATATCTGGCAGACAATGATTTTAAGGATTTGTCCGGCGAGGCGCTCAAAGAGGCGATTTCCGACCGCATCAGGGAGAAGAAGGATAATCTGGTAGGCGATATGGCGTCCCAGGGTACAACCCCCAGACGGCTGACCGACCTGATCGGTTCTCTGTGCGACCTGACGAGCGGTTCGGGTGACAAGGGCACGCCGGTGGTTTTGATTCAGGGGTATTTTGACAATTATGTGAGCTAAAATAATTATTTATCGGGAGGTGCCTATGAGGCTTGTGGTTTTGGAGCGCAACAGCGTGGGAACGGACGTGGATGTAAGCTGCTACGAAAAATTCGGTGAGGTGACTTATTACCCGAACACAGTGGCGGAAAATACGGCGGAGCGGGTGAAGGACGCGGATATCGTTATCGCGAACAAAGCGCCCATGAATGAGAGCACTTTGAAGGATGCAGCGAATGTGAAGCTGATCTGTCTGTTTGCGACAGGATTTGACAATGTGGATCTGGCGTACTGCAAAAGCCGCGGCATCAAGGTTGCAAATGTGGTGAATTACAGCACGGCGGCAGTGGTGCAGCACACGATTCTGCTGGCTCTGGCGCTTGAGGAGAATCTGATTCACTATGACAATTATGTGAAATCCGGCGAATATGGCGCGCAGGACCGTTTTTCCAATTTCGACCGACCCTTTCGCGAGCTTGAGGGAAAGACATGGGGCATCGTGGGCATGGGAAATATCGGTCGCGGGGTGGCGCGCGTGGCGCAGGCTCTGGGCTGTAAAGTAATCTTTTATTCGGCTTCCGGCAAGAGCACCTGCACAGAGTATGAGAGAGTGGAGTTTGACGCGCTTCTTGCGCAGTCGGATATCTTGTCCCTGCACTGTCCTCTGAGCGACAGAACGAGAGGGCTTATCAACAAAGAGGCGTTTTCCAAGATGAAGCAGTCGGCTGTTCTTGTCAACGTGGCGAGGGGTCCGGTGGTGGATACACAGGCGCTCTATGAGGCGCTGACGCGGGAGCAGATCGCGGCTGCGGGTCTTGACGTACTGGAGAAGGAACCCATCAGCAGGGATAATCCGTTAAATGAGATCAAGGACAGCACAAAGCTGATTATCACCCCGCATCTGGCGTGGGCGAGCACGGAGGCGAGGGAGCGTCTGGTGGATGAAGTGGCGAAAAACATACAGGCGTTTCTGGACGGGGAAGAGAGAAATATTGTAAACGGGTAATGGAGGTAAAAATGGGAATTGTAATTGAGAATGCCCTCGTGGTTTTGCCTGAGGGCTCGGAAGATGTGATCCAAGAGACATCGCTCTATATTGAGGGGGACAAAATAGCGGGGATCGGTGATATGCCGGCGGGATTTACCGCAGATAAGGTGATTGACGGTACGGATAAGCTGGTGATTCCGGGGCTGATTAACTGCCATACCCATTCCTACATGTCCTTTATGCGAAATGTGGCGGATGACCTTTCCTTTATGGACTGGCTTTTTGGGACGATCGATCCGATCGAACAGCAGATGACGGACGAGGACACTTACTGGGGTGCGAATCTGGCGATTATCGAGATGATGAAGAGCGGCACCACCTGTTTCAACGATATGCAGATGAACATTCACCAGACGACCCGCGCCGTGAAGGAGTCCGGCATGCGTGCCGTGATCTGCCGTGGTCTTGTGGGCAGCGGCAATGATGAGGCGGGGCAGTCCCGCCTGCGTCAGGCTTACGAAGAGCGGGATGCCGCGAAAGACTGTGACAGGCTTACCTTTAAGCTGGGGCCGCACGCGCCTTACACCTGTGACGACGAATTTTTAAAGATCGTGGCGGCTGAGGCAAAAAAGGAAAAAATGGGCATTCATGTGCATCTGTCGGAGAGCGAGAGCGAAATTTCACAGATTCAGGAAAAGTATGGATGCACGCCGATTGCTCTGGCGGAGAAATGCGGTATTTTCGATGTGCCGGCAATTGCGGCGCACTGTGTGCAGGTCACGGACGAAGATATTGCTATCTTAAAACGGAAAAATGTGAGCGTTGTGACCAACCCGGCAAGTAATATGAAACTCGGGAACGGCTTTGCGCCGATTGCGAAAATGCTTGACGCGGGCATCAATGTGTGTCTTGGCACAGACGGCGCAGCGAGCAATAACTGCCTGAACCTGTTCCATGAGCTGAGTCTGTTGACGCTGATTCATAAAGGCACGGGAAAGACGCCGCAGTGTGTCAGCGCAAAGGAAGGTTTCCGTATAGCGACCATCAACGGCGCGAAGGCGCTCGGGCTGGAGAAGGAGATTGGATCTATTGAGGTTGGCAAGAAAGCGGATCTGGCGATTCTTGATCTGAATACGCCATCCCTCACGCCCAGAAACAATCTGATCGCCGGGCTGTCCTATTCCGCCAACGGTTCCGAGGTCGATACAGTGATAATCAACGGGCAGATTACAATGGAGAACCGCAAGATTCTGACAGTGGATGAGAAGCTGGTCTATGGGAAGATTCAGGATATTATCGTCAGAATGGGTCTTGACAAGAAAACTTACTAAAAAATTATGGAATTATAGGAACTTTTTTGGTATAATCTACATATAAGCATCGAGCAGTGCACATCCGCCAGAATAACAGCGGCGGGGAACCTGCTCACCGAAGCGGTTATTCTGACGGATGTATAGGGCGACAGCCCGTGAGCGAGATGAAGCGAAGCGGAATCGAGCTGCACTGCGAGGAAAGGGAATAACAGCGGCGGGGAGCCTGCACTGCGGAAGACAAAGGTATTTGGGGAGGGGAACGGATATGCTGGCAACACTGATACCATATTTTGATAAGGACATGAAGGTTTCGGCTTACGCGCTGGCCTCACAGAGGGAAAACAGCCTTTTGAATCCGCCGATTTTCGGATCGAGCAGTCCGAATGGTCTGGCTGAGATCGAAGGTCTGGAGATTGTACATAATATTGGCATTGACACTTTGTCTCCGGGGACAGTTGTGCTGATTCCGGTAAGCCATATTGCGGTATTTTCAGATCTTGAATCGAAATGCGACGAGTTCCGCGGCAGGGTTGTTCTTGTGTTTGACAATGAGGTGGAGAACAGCGAAGCCTACAGAAAGCGTTTTGCACAGCTGAAGGAAAAAGGCTATATGCTGGCGATGTCAAAACTGCCTGTAAGCCGGTATGAGGAAAACAGGGATCTGCTTAAGCTGATGGATTATGTTATTTTAGACCAAAAAGCGGTGGAGCTCGCAAAAGCGAAGATTTATTTCAAAAGACAGTATCCGCAGATTAAAATATGTGTGGGAAATATTGACAGTCAGGAAATATTTGACAGCTTGAAAGAGGATCAGGATTTCTATCGGTTCGAGGGCAAGTTTTACCGCATCCCGATCACAAAGGGGGAGAACGAGGTTTCCCCGCTGAAAATCAACTATCTGGAGCTTATGAATATCGTTAATGCCCCGGATTTCGAGTTGACGAAAGCGGCAGATGTCATCGGAAGAGATACCGCGCTGGTAGTGGAACTTCTCAAGATGGTGAACCACATCGCGATCAATTCCCAGGTAACTTCCATCCGCCATGCGGCGGCAATTCTGGGACAGCGGGAGTTGAAAAAGTGGATCAATACCGTGATTACAAAGGAGCTGTGCGCGGACAGACCGAATGAAGTGGCGAGAACCTCCATGCTCCGTGCGAAATTTATGGAGAGCTTGGCTCCTGTCTTCGGACTGGGAACGAAATCGGCAGAAGTATTTCTGATGGGTCTGTTTTCCATTTTGAATATCATCTTAAATATGCCTATGGAAGACGCGATGAAGATGGTTACGGTCTCCAAGGAGATTGAGGATGCGCTTGTGCGGGGCACGGGAGATCTGGCAGGGATTTACTCTTTTGTGGTAAACTATGAGGCTGCGGACTGGCAGGAGATCAGCAGACAGCTTATCGTGCTGAATGTAGATACCAACACAATCTATCAGGCGTACACCGAGACCGTCTGCTGGTATAAAGAGATGTTTTTCGAGACGAGCGTATAATTCACGCCAGCCTCGCAGACATAATAAGTGATGATAGGACAGACGACCATCACTATAATAAAAATTCGGCTGATTAATATTTTAGGAGGACACTATCATGGGCAGTGAAATCAGAGACATTAATCTTGCCGAATCCGGTGAGAGAAAAATCGAGTGGGTGAAGAGGAACTGCGACCTGCTTCGCACCCTGGAAAAGGAATTTTCCGAGAGCAAACCCTTTGCGGGCAAGAAGGTAACACTGTCCGTACATCTGGAGGCGAAGACGGCGTATCTTTGTCTGGTGCTTGCCGCAGGCGGCGCTGAGATGTATGTGACAGGATCAAACCCTTTGTCCACTCAGGACGATGTGGCGGCAGCGCTTGTAAAGGCGGGGCTTGAGGTACATGCCTGGTACAATGCGACGCCGGAAGAGTACGAGACACACATCCGCCATGTACTGGAGGCGGAGCCGAACATTATTATTGATGACGGCGGTGATCTGGTGACGATGGTGCATACACAGATGCCTCACCTCATTCCGAACATTATCGGCGGCTGTGAGGAGACGACCACAGGAATCATCCGCCTGGAGGCGATGAACAATGCGGGAGAGTTGAAATTCCCCATGGTCCGCGTCAACAATGCGGCATGCAAGCATTTCTTTGACAACAGATATGGCACGGGCCAGTCCGTCTGGGACGGCATCAACAGGACCACGAATCTGATCGTGGCAGGAAAGATTGTCGTTGTGGCAGGCTACGGCTGGTGCGGCAAGGGAACGGCGATGCGAGCGAAAGGACTGGGCGCGCGGGTTATCGTGACAGAGATTGATCCGATCAAGGCGATTGAGGCAGTGATGGACGGCTTCGATGTGATGCCGATGAAGGAAGCGGCTAAAGTGGGCGATTTCTTCATCACTGTGACGGGCTGTGACGGCGTAATTGACAAAGAGGATTTTGCGGAGATGAAAGAGGGCGCAATCCTTTGCAACGCAGGACATTTTGACTGTGAGATCGACATGGCGTGGCTGAAAGCTAACGCGGTGGAGACAAGGGAACAGCGCAAGAACATTATGGGTTATAAGCTGCCTACGGGTCAGTGGATTTTCGTTCTGGCGGAAGGTCGTCTCGTGAATCTGGCAGCAGGCGACGGACATCCCGCTGAGATCATGGATATGAGCTTTGCGATTCAGGCGCTCTCCGCGAAGTATCTGGTGGAGCACGCAAGTGAGCTGAAAGAAAAGCTGATTGATGTGCCGGAGGAAGTGGATAAGGATGTGGCTAAGAGAAAGCTGGCATTCCTCGGCAAGGAGATCGATGTACTGACGCCGGAGCAGGAGAAGTATCTGAACAGCTATACTGTGTAAAAGCAGGGAGCAAAGAGTGAGAAATTGATACCCACACTTTGAAAATACTCGCTGGGGGTCATCACGCTCTCAGAGAGCAGTTTCTTGGCGATTTGAGCAGGCCCCGGGCTGTTGCTTGACCGCATGGGCCTGTCTATCAAAAATAAGTAGTATGACAGCGACAGGCGCATTTACATTTATTAAACACAAACAATCACTTGCCGGGGGAAGCCCCCTTGGAACCCCCATCAACGATAATGCGTCTCACCGTGAGACGCATTATTTTATCAAGAACTCAGCTTTTTCCTGTAATATCAACTCAATCTTTCTTTATGTTCTCTTGCCTTTTTTCCTAATACAAAATATAATCAAAATCATATCAGGCAAAAAGAATGATAGCGATTTAGGAGGCATTATGGCAAACATTTTGATCGTCGAAGATGAAAAGGCCATGCAGGACATTATTGCGGACTATATGCGAAAGGGCGGACACGCCTGTTTTACCACTGACGATGGCATAGATGCCCTTGCCACGCTGAAAAATCATCCTATGGATTTAATGATCCTGGATGTGATGATGCCCCATCTGGACGGCTTCTCTGTCTGCAAGATGGCGCGGGAAATGAGCGATATGCCCATTATCATGCTCACCGCCAAAAGTGCGGAGGATGACAAATTGAAAGGCTATGATTACGGCGCGGATGACTACATGACAAAGCCTTTCAGCCCCAAGGTGCTGCTTGCAAAGGTGAACGCCCTCCTGCGCCGATCTTCCCCCGCTTCTGCCGGAGCGATCACCGCCGGGAAAATCATGCTCCACCCCAACGCACACAAGGTCAAGCTGGACGGTCAGGAGATCACCTTGACCCACAAGGAATATGAATTGCTCGCCTTTCTGATGGCAAACCCTGGGCAGGTATTCAATCGGGAACAGCTTTTGAACCGTGTTTGGGGCTATGATTTCGAGGGAACGACCCGCACCGTGGACACCCACATTAAGACCCTTCGGCAAAAGCTGGGGGACGAAGGAAGGCATATTGTCACACTGATACGCTCCGGCTATAAATTTGAGGTGACGGTATGAAAGAAGTATTTTCACTCCGTACTGTTCGGAAAAAGATTTTAATGCTGTCAAAGCTGGCAGGGCTGGCGTTGATTTTTTCCTATGTCCTCTCCACCGGCCTGCCGATCAGCGGGGATGTCTCTTTTCTGCTTTGGCTGGGATTTGTCCTGCTGCTGGTCCTGGGCATCGACTTTTTTATGAGCCGCTTTATCACGAAACCAATGTCCAAACTGAACGCCTCCGCAAAGCGCATGGCAGGACTGGATTTTTCCGCTCCCTGCGACCTTGTTTCAACCGATGAATTTGGGGAGTTGTCCGCCAGTCTGAACACTCTGGCCGAAAATCTGCAACAGGCTCTTGCACGGTTGGAGGACGCAAACACGCAGCTTGAAAAGGACGTGGAAAAGGAGCGGCTTCTCCTTTCTGAGCGCAAAGAGCTGGTGGATAACCTATCTCATGAAATGAAAACCCCGCTGGGCATTATCCGGGCCTATGCCGAGGGCTTGCAGGACGAGGCGGACGAGGCCAAAAAGCAGAAATACACCAAGGTGATCGTTTCCGAAGTGGAGCGTATGAACGACCTGATCGTGACCCTGTTGGATTTGTCGGCCCTGGAAAGCGGAGCTGCAAACTTGAAGATTTCCCGATTTGACTTTGTAGAGCTGGTTGAAACGGTAGCCGGGCGGCTTCTGATCGACGCCCCGGACACCGACTTTGAACTGCAATATGAACTGCCGGAGCAAAAGGCTTTTGTGCGGACAGACCGGCGGCGCATGGAGCAGGTTTTGGATAACTTGATCGTCAACACCAAGAAAAATGTGTATCCCGGCGGCTCCGGCCTGGGACTTTCCATTGTGGCGCAAATCCTGTCCATACAAGATTTACCCTACGGCGCGGAAAACCAAACGGACGGGGTACAGTTCTATTTCTCCATCCCCGTCACAGAATAATTTCACACGAATTTCGCAGCGGCCTCACATCAATTTCACACCGCAACCCTAAACTCTCCTTATCACAAATAGGGAGGGTTTTTTATGTTCTTAGGTTTAGCGTGGTACTGGTGGCTGGTGATTATGGCGGTGCTGATTATCTCCATCCCTTTCAAGGTCAAGTTTATGAAGTGGTGGAGCAAACGCCAGCGGGAGAAGAAAGGCCCGCGCGGGAAGTGGGGTGATGACGAGTGATCGAGGTTAAAAACCTGACGTTCTCCTACGGCAAAGACAAGCAGGCCCTCCACGGCCTGGACTTCACCGTGGAGGACGGGGAGATTTTTGGCTTCCTGGGGCCGAATGGCTCCGGGAAGTCCACAACACAAAAGATACTCACCGGGATACTAAGAGGCCATGGCGGTAAGGTTTCCCTGTTCGGGCAGGACATTTCCGCCGCCCACGGGCAGGAATTTTTTCAGAAGATCGGCGTCCTGTTTGAGTTTCCCTACCTGTACGCCAATTTGAGCGCCGTAGACAATCTGAACTACTTCGCCTCTTTCTACCCAAGGGAGCAGCGGCGGAATGTGGGGGAACTGTTGGATGCGCTGGAATTTAAGCCGGACTTTCTGAAAAAGCCGGTATCCTCCTACTCCAAGGGGATGCGGCAGAGGGTAAGCATGGCGCGGGCGCTGGTAAGCAACCCACGGTTGCTGTTCCTGGACGAACCCACCAGCGGGCTTGACCCCTCCGGCGCGGTGCTGTTCCGAACAATCATTGAGCAGGAGCGCAAAAAGGGAACGACGGTTTTTGTCACCACCCATAACATGGTGGACGCCGATTTACTGTGTGACCGAGTGGCCTTTATTTCCAATGGAAATTTGGTAGCCCTGGATACGCCTAAACGTCTAAAAGAGAAAAACAGCAATCATCGGGTCGTGATTGACTATCTGTATCAAGGACAACGGGAAACAAAAACCATAGAGGCACCGGAGCTGGAGGCGGGCATTCCCTTTGCCCACGACGAGATCATCAGCATCCACTCCAAGGAGCCGACCTTGGAGGATATGTTCATCCAGTACACAGGGAGGGGGCTGTCCTGATGGGAAAAGGCTTTTGCGTCCTGTTCAAAAAAGACTGCCGGATGCTGGTATCAGGGAAATTTTTCCTGATGGCGGTAGGTTTTCTGGCTCTTTATACGGTGTATGTGAATCTGGGCTATATCCGTTTCATGCAGATGCCGCCCTACAATGTATATCTGTACGACCCTGCAGGGACGCAGACGGAAAAATCCTCTCTGGTGCAGGTCGTTCCGTCCATGGAGGCTATGGATGCCGCCCTGTTCTCCGACGCCAACGGGGTAGGACTGGATGCCAGCGCCGGGGACGTGCGGGTGGTACTCTATAAGGGAGCGGAACACGTTGACTGCCACCGGGCTGACTATGCCCTGTCCCTGCTGCGGCCCTTCACCGGCAGCGCCCCGGAGATCATTGGGACAAATACGCCGGAACAAAAGGCGCGGAAAGAGATCACCTGTGAGCTGCTGTTTTTTGAACTGGCCGCTGTGGGATTCCTGGGAATCGCCGCTGTGCTGTTCAAGGAAAAGGGGATGGGGGTCATTTGTGTCCACGCCATCCTCCCGTTGCGCAAAGAGCTGTTTCTTCTGTCCAAGCTGGCGGTGTTTCTGCTCTCCGATCTGGCCTTTGCGGTGCCGCTCACCCTGCTGAATGTGGGGGTCACGGACGGAGCGGCGATACTGCCCGCCGTCTTGCTGCAGACGACCATCCTGTCACTGATTATGGCCCTGGTGGGTTTGCTCTGCGCCCTTCTGCTGAAAGATTTTCGGCAATTTACGCTGGTCTATCTGATGATTGCCATTTTCGCTGCGACCCCCGTATTTTTATCCGCCAATACATCAATCAAATTTGACTGGATTGGCTATCATCCGTTCTATCATGTCTATATGGGCCTGAAAAATGCCTATTTCGGAACGGACATTTCCCCTGCCTATTATGCTGGCGCCGTCGGTATAATCGTGCTGCTGTTCCTAATGGTGCGGCTTGCGTTTCAGCGGGAAATCGGAAAGGAGGGGTGAGGCGTGAAAGGCTTAAAATATCAACTGAAAAGTGTCCTGCGGGATAAATTCTGCCTAATGACCTTTCTGCTGCCCATCCTGGTCGCCGTGGCATTGAATTTTATGGGTTCCATTGATCTGTCCAGTCTGGGAGAACTTCACTTCAGTATACTGGAAAACGACCTGCCCCCACAGACAATCACATGGCTGGAGCGGTACGGCCCGGTGACAGCTTATGGGACACAGGAAGAACTGGCTGCGGCCATCAAGGAACCGTCTACCAATGTGATCGGCGTAAAAGCAGACGGGGACAGCCTCAAAACTGCAGTCAGTGGGGACGAGCTGGATATTTTTCGGCAGGCGGCGGCAACCCTTCCGGCCCTCTATGAACAACGGAAAAACGCTGAACAGGCAGAAGTCCAGGTGTTGGAGCGGCCCGATATTTTGGGAAACTTTCAAGGAATTTTTATTTTTGCTGTGCTGATTGTCGCTATGTTCATGGGCTGCACGTTCAACGCTATGAACATCATCTCCGAAAAAGAGGACGGCGTAGCTTTCATCAACGAAATTCTTCCTATGACACCCAGTCAGTACATTTTTCAGAAAGTCGTGGTGGGCTTCCTCTTTGGCAGCCTGTCCTCTCTTGTAACGGCGTGTATCTGTTTCCGATTGTCCTGGCAAAATTTCGGGCTGTTGCTGGCACTGATTGTGCTGTCGTCCTTTGTGGCTGCACTGATTGGCCTGTTTATCGGTAAGCTCTCCGAGGGTCTGATGATTGGCGTGGTCTATATCAAGATTGTCATGCTCGTGTTTATTGCAGTACCCATTGTATGCGCTCTAATCGGGATGAGCGGGTTACTGACGGTTATTTGCAATATCGTTCCATCCCAGCCCGCTTTTGATGGCATTATGGCACTGTCCACCGGGAACATAAGAGCGGCGGTAAAGGACATTGGTATTCTGGCTGTTCATGGTATCGCGTGGTTTGTGTTGTATGTTTTATGGCATAAAAGGCACGCAACTCAATAATCAGAAAAATCTCGTCGTCACCCATACATTCTTTCGGAAAAGTGGAGAACTGGTGAAAGTTTAGCCAGAGGGATTGACAAATTTATTTGGTAACACATGGAATAGCCAGTCTGCTTGCTGATAATGCAATGGTTTATGATGAAGCATACTGTATAAAGATATTGTCTAATGCCTATTTTGGCGCAATGTATCTGCTAAAAGAAGCGGCGATTTTGGCTATGGCGGTTTCGTTGTACTCCAAAAAGGTTTTTGCAGTTCTTGAAATGGAATCCGCTGTAAAATTCTTGGGAAAAACATAAAATATTACAAAAAGCAGAAAAATCTGACGCAGGAACAGATGGCAGAAAGTCTGGAATTGTCGGTCGGTTTCACCAGTCAGGTAGAGCGGGGCATTGCAAAGATGAGTCTTGACACACTGATTGATTTATGCGATATTTTGAATTGTTCCGCAGGAGATATTATATGCTAAAGGCATATGTAGACCATTTATAACGGTAAATGATCTGGTGCGGAAGAAATTAAGCGCTGCGTCAGATCTGGGTCAATTTCGGTTCGGCGTTTCGGAATGGAGGAAATCATGAGTAAGAATTATCAGAAATTTGCAGAAGGTTTATTACAATATCTGAACGAAAGTCCCACAGCGTTTCACGCCGTGGAAAATGCGGCGGCCATTCTTACAGAGAGCGGTTTTAGGGAACTAAAGGAAACAGAAGCCTGGTCACTGGAAAAAGGCGGCAGATATTTTGTAGTAAAAAACAGCTCGGCGATGATTGCCTTTACGGTGGGAAAGGGCGATCCGGCGAAGGAAGGTTTTCACATCATCGGTGCACACACGGATTCACCGGGGCTCAAGATCAAGCCGGACGCCTGCACCGTTACGCCGGACGGCTATGTGAAGGTGAATGTGGAAGTATACGGCGGGGCGATACTGCAGACATGGTTTGACAGACCGCTGGCGCTGGCCGGGCGGGTGATCGTGAAGGAAAACGGCATATTGCGGGAAAGGCTGGTTCAGATCGACAAGCCCGTTTTTATGATTCCGAATCTCTGCATTCATTTCAACAGAGATAAGAATGAAAAGGGTTCCTGCAATAAACAGACCGAAATCCTGCCGTTTCTGTCCATGAAGGAAGAAGGCTTGGAGAAGGAAGATTATCTGCCGGTTCTGCTGCAGGAAGAAACGGGTATCAAAAAAGCGGACCTTGTGGATTACGAACTGTTTCTGTATGAGTACCAGAAAGGGATTTTTACGGGGAAAAAGCAGGAGTTTATCTCGGCATCCCGGATTGACGATCTGTCGATGGTCTACGCGGGATTGACTGCACTGACGGAAGCGGAAACGGGAGCGGGGTGCCAGGTGCTTGCGGCCTTTGACAATGAGGAGGTGGGGAGCACCACCGCGCAGGGAGCCAATTCCGGGCTTTTGCTGCATGTTTTAAACCGCATCTGCAAGAATCTGGGGATGACGGATGAGGGGTATTTTCAGGCGGTTGCCAATTCGACTTCCATTTCAGCGGATCTGGCGCACGCGGTGCACCCGAATTACAGTGACAAGCATGATACGGAAAGCCGTCCGGTGTTAGGGGGCGGTCCTGTGATTAAATATTCCGCGGGCCAGCGGTACGCCACGACTGCGCTGAGCGCCGCCTATTTTGTGGAAGCCTGTGAGCGGGCGGGCGTTCCTTATCAGAAGTTTGTAAACAGGAATGATATCGCGGGTGGCTCTACGATCGGTCCCGCGCTTTCTGGGCTGACCACAATTCCTGCGGTGGATATGGGCGCGCCGATTCTGGCAATGCACTCCATCCGGGAGTTTGGGGCAGTGGCGGATATGGTTTATACGAAGCAGGCTTTTCTGGCGTACTATAAAGGCGGACGGCTTTGACGCTGGCCGTTTGTTCCTGCGAGTAGCGAGCCGGAGAACTGCATACAAAAATTTGAGGATGTGATCCGGCAAGCAAAAACCGCCCCGCATTAGGGACGGTTTTACTATCGGTTTCGTTATAGTATGCAGGGAATTAACCCTTCGTGACAGGCACCCATAATTCGCAGAACAGACCCTTTTCACCTTTTTCAAAGTAGATTTCAAAGTCCGTGTCGTCCGTTTGCACATAGCCCGTCTGCGGGGAAAATTCTTTGTGGAACTTGCCCCAGACTTCACCGATGCAGTCTCCGTCATCGCCAAGGCATTTGAATACGGCATAGTCTGCGGGCTCGGTATTCCAAATGGTATAACCGCTTTTTAAGAGGGCATCTAACCCGGCGCGGTCCGTATCGTCGTCAACGATAATGCCAATACCGTAATTAAAGTGCGTTTCGTTTTCTTTCGTGGGGCTGCATAAGCCGTATACGTCCCGCTTCCCTTCCTTCCGAAGCTGCTTCATGGGCTCGACCAGATTTTTGTCATAGCATTCCGTCCAGAAATCGGGAATGCTGTGGTCGCTGTCATCATTGATGATTTCGTTGGGAAAAGCCCTCACCATTGCAAGAAACTGCTGCGATTCTTTGTGTTCCATTCTGTAATCCATAATACTACCACCTTCCGTTATGATTTTTATCACAAGGGGATTGAACAGATGAAGCTTTGCGCCCGGCTTTTTTGCCTGCTTCGGCGTGGAGCCGTGGAAGCGCAGAAAAGCCTTGGAAAAGCTCTCCGGCGATTCATAGCCGTACTTGTAGGCGGCGTCAATGACGGACAGATCCGTTGTCTGCAGCTCCTGCGCAGCGAGCGTGAGACGGCGGCTTCTGAGATATTCATTGGCGGTCATTCCGGCGATAAAGCTGAATGTCCGATGGAAGTTATAGTTGGACATGTGTATGCTGGCTGCCACGTCGGTATAGTTAATGTCCTCATAAATGTGTTCTTCCATATAGTGTATTGCCTGTTGAATCAGCTGTATTGACATATCGTTTTCTTCCTTTCCTGCCGCGCGGGCCTGATCTTTAATTGCTCTCCTTGTGTAAAATCATTGTACAGAATTGCTGAAGGTAAATCCTGTTCCTGCTTGCGCAAGTTTGTTCCGTTCGAACCATAAATCATTTTCTAATATTTTGAAACCAAAAGTCAATATCTGACGTCTAATGACCGTAAAACAAATGGAAGGAGGCTTGTATTTGTTTTACAATCATACGCGCGTAGGAGAAAACGAATGAAAAGCATTGATACAAAGTCTTGTGTAAAGAAGGCGCAGAGGCATGATAAAGATGCATTTACCGAACTAATGCAGTTATATCTGAAAGATATGTATAGAACGGCCATTGCAATTCTGATGAATGAAGAAGATGCCGCAGATGCACTTCAGGATACCATTCTCACTTGTTGGGAAAAGTTATATACACTTAAAAAACCGGAGTTCTTTAAGACATGGATGACAAGAATACTTATCAACCATTGCTATGATATCATAAGAGCGAATGCAGTTTACAGGAATGCAGAAGCCTATGAGGAACCGTCAAAATGCGATGAGTATAATCTTGAATTGAAGGAGGCATATGCCTCTATAGACGAACGATACCGATTGCCCATGGAATTGTATTATAGTCAGGGATTCAAGATGAGAGAGATTGCAGAAATGTTGTCATTACCATTAAATACCGTAAAGACGTGGATTTCAAGAGGAAGAAAACAAGTGGAAAAGTATTATAGCGATTGTCAGGAGGATAGAAATGGCAAATAAGAAAACTATACTTTCTGAAGAAATAGAATTATCGGAAATTGTGTTGAAAAAAACAAATCAGGCCTTTGAAATGATTAAGCAGGAGGATATTGTTTCTATGAAAAAAACACATAAAAGAAGAAAAAAAATGTTTAAAACACAGGCTGCCGCTGCAGCAGGCGTCTGCATATTGGCAGTTAGCGGCATAAGCGCCGCTGCGGCAGTTCATCACTATTGGGGGAGAGGCATGAACGGAAATATTCAGGCATCCGATGAGCAGCAGCAAGCGCTTACAGAAAAGAATATAGCAAAAGTGTATCGTGAAGAGCCGGACAGTCCGTCGCCTGCCGTGACAATTAACGGTGTTACAATAGAACCGCGTCCGGCGCTGTCCTCCATGCGCGCCAGATGTCCCGTGACAATTAACGGTGTTACAATAGAACCGGATACCGTAATTGCGGATGAGAGATTTGTATATATGGCATTTCGCATTTCCGGCTACAGCGTGGCGGATCGGACGGAGCCGGGATTCGATATGGTAAATGTGTACCAGGGAGATCATCCTGAGGATGAAAGTGCATGGGTTAATATGAGCGGAACCATGTACGATGGAATTGTCCTTGATGAAAACGGCGCATCGGTATATGAAGATGGAACGTCTGTGGAAAGTTATGAAGATGGAAGCGTTATTTCTCATTATACTGATGATAACGGAAATATGGAATACATTATTCAGGCAAGTGCTGCGGACAAGAACGATTCACTTCTCGGCAAAACACTGCATGTTGCATTCAAAGATTTGGGAACCTTTTCAAAAGCGACATTTATTCCTGCAGTGGAGGGGGTCTGGAATTTTGAATTAAATCTTTCCGATGTCAGTTCAACCCGGAATATTAAGGTAGGGAAAAAAGTGGAAGGAACGGGTTTCACGATGGAAGATATTAGTATCTCGCCGATTTCCATCCAGGTAAATTATTCTGTCAGTGAAGCTCCGACGGAACATGAAGACGATCTTGGTATTCCCGAAGTCAAAGGGGTTGTATTAAAAGACGGAACAAGAATTTCATACTTAGCGAATCCCGGCAGATTGGGATATACGGACAACAATAAGTCAAATGCGTATCAGATAGCAGGTTTTGCCCGGGTTGTTGATGTTGACGAGATAGCTGCGCTAATCGTTTTAACATCGCATGAAAACGAAAAAGTCGAGATACCGCTTTCAGAATAAAATATAAATGTTTTTCGATTCTGCTTCCGGCTCCTGCCAAAGCCAGATATAGGAGCTTTTGCAGAATCGAAAACTTAAAGGAAGGTTTGTATTGACAAAGTTTGTTTACACGCGTAGACTATAAGTAGAAAGTCTACACGTGTAAACATTAGGAAAACAAGAGAAAGAATGCAAGGGGGATGATTATGAAAGAAACAAAGATATCCGACGCGGAACTGGAAATACTGGAAACACTCTGGGCGGCGGGGGAAGCATTAAACGCCAACGAGATCCGCGCGCGGCTAAATGAGAAAAAGGACTGGGAGCGCACCACGGTGCTGACGCTGATCCGCAGACTGCTTGACAAGGGGGTGATCGGGCAGGAGAAGCGGGAGGTTTATTATTACGCCCCTCTTGTAGAGAGAAACGATTATGTGAAAGAGGAGACGAAAAGTTTTCTGAATAAATTTTTTAAGGGAGACGCAAAAAATTTGGCGGCGGCTCTCATTGCGGATGAGGATTTGAGCCGGGAAGACATTGAGGAACTGAGGGATTATTTTCGCGCTAGCTTTCGTTAAGGCAGATGGAATTAAGGAATAGATTGTCTGGCAACTTATTCGCGTAGTCTATCATTTGGAGAATTTGAGGTGGAGGGAATTATGACACGATTATTTTCTGTTATTTTGTCGTTATCGGTATCCGGCGGGCTGGTTGGACTTTTGGTTCTGGCGTTTCGCCCGGCAGCCAGTCGGTTTTTTGCAAAGCGGTGGACATACTGCCTCTGGCTTCTGGTGATTGCGAGACTGCTTGTGCCTGTGCACGGGGACATCAATCTGATGGCATATTTGTCGGCGAAGCTGCCGGGGGCAGGGAGCAGTCCGAGCCAGGCGGGCAGCGAGGCGGAACTGGACGGACGCGCGACAACGGCATGGGAAGGTTTGCAGGATGAATCGGAGAGCGCGGATGGCGCGGAGGCAACGGATGGGACTTTGCGTGAGGCTGGCGGTGTTGAGGCGGAAGCAGACGCAGAGAGGGTTGAGGGAGCGGTTGGGCAGGATCGAGCAGAGAGTTTGACAGAGAGCGGGCGCGCTGGAAGTGAACTGCATGAGACGGGCGGCATGGCGGCAGAAGTCGGGAAAGCAGCAGAGCAGGATATGGTACAGACTGGCGGGTCTCGGTCGGCAGTAGGCGCAGGATCTGCCAGTGGCGTGACTGACGGGACAGTGGGCAGCGTTTGGAAACAGATATTGCAGGTTGCCGCAGTTGTCTGGTTGATCGGCGTGCTCTTTACGGCGCTGCGGAAACTTTGGATTTACCGTCGGTTTGTAAAGGAAATCAGTGCGTGTGGCATGGAGAATGCGAACCGAAGGGGGCTAAGTCAGGGCGGAATGTCGGGCGCGGCGGGCGCGCCTGTAAGCGACCGGCAGATTCTTGGGCAGTATGCGGAAATACAGAAACGGCTCGACGTGCGAAAGATCGTGCCACTTTATGAGAGTGTGGTCATTGACAGCCCGATGCTGGTCGGACTTTGCAGCCCCTGCATATATTTGCCCTCCGGGTTATTGAGGGAGGTGAGGGGGAAGGAAAACGATATCGGTCTGATGCTGCACCATGAACTGGTTCACTACAAAAGGCACGACATTTGGTACAAATGGCTGTTTCAGGCGGCGCTGTGCGTACACTGGTTTAACCCGCTTGTGTATATATTTAACCGCAAGTTTCACATAGACTGCGAACTTGCCTGTGATGAGACGGTGCTGAAACTTCTCTCAGAGGAAGGACGCAGGGCATATGGGAATGTGCTGTTGGATGTGGCGCAGAAAAACTGGTTTGAGGGCGCGTTTTCGGGGAAAGGTATGGGAATGTACAGAAACATGCCGACTATGACGCTTCTGGAGGAAAAGAGTACATTGAAGGAGAGGCTGCGGGGAATCGCGCGGTATCATAAAACGGGATTGGCAGTCGGGATCTGTTCGGCGGTGGTGCTGGTTCTGTTTCTGGGACTGGCGCTCGTCTGCGGCGCGGCAGGTGTCCGTGGTGGTTCGGGGGAAACTTTTTCTATGCGTAATTATGGAAACCCTGCGGTGAATTTTGTGGAGCATTTCTGGGAAAAATCGATGTGGTCAGAAATGTGGGGGGATTCTTTCGAACTGAATCAGCCGATTTTGGTAAGCAGTAACGGAAAGGCTTATCGGATGTACGACGATGACGCCCTGATTGCAGAGGACAGCACGAACGACTGCTGGCGCGCATGGGTATATTCCGGGGGCGACAGAAGCGTGAATGCGCAGAAGTTTATGTTTAACGGCTCCGATACCTTATGGATTTTGTATGCTAATAAGGAAACGACGCTGGAGATATCTTCTGTATTCCGTCTCTATGACGGCCGCTTTAAGATTGTCTGTGTCAGACCGGACCAGACTGTGCAGACACTCAACGAAAGTGGGGAGGAGAACACGGTTAAAGTCACGCTGCCCCAGGGCAGAAACGTGATCAAGATGGTGGGGCAGAAAGCGAAGCTGGAAGATTTAGGCGTAGCATACGGAAAGATAAAACAGGGGGATTTTGACGGCATCTATGAAGATGAAACCAGTGAGTATGCTTATCAGGTGCTGGATGGAAAACAGCGGCTTGATCCTGCCCGGCTGAAAGATGTCTGTCCGTATCTGAAAAAGAAAGAGGTGAGCGAGTTAGGTCGCAGAGCATGGGAGGACGGCGTGCCATTATCGAGGGAAGACTGGCAGGATTTGTTTATCTATTCCGACGAGAAGATGACGGCGCAGTATCTTCTGGAGGGGCTGCAGGCGGGCAGAGCCGGGGAATTTGACAGCAGCATACTTGTCGAGATTGCGCCGTATATGGTGGCGGAGGATGTGAGTGAATGTTTCCGGTATCTTTTAGAGCGGGATGCAGTGTCCGATTCTGACTGGGAGAGTATCTTTGTGTATTCCGATGCGAACAAGTCGGCGAAATATCTGGCGGAGGCGCTGCGGATAGGAAAAGCAGACGGTTTCAATGACGAGGCGCTTGAGCAGATCTGTTACCGGGTGTCCGTGAAAGAGCTGACGGATGTTGTGACGGCGATGGATGAATTGTCTTTTGAGGGTCTGGAACATGTGCTGGCATTCGTGCAGCAGATGGATGAGGCAGTCGACTGCATCTGTCATTACATTGACCTGGGGAATGCGCTGACAGATGCACAGCTGCGGGAGATAAAGGCTTATTTGAGCGAGGAGGACTTTTACCGGATTGTGGAGTATAACGGGGGAAAGAAATAAGAAAGTGCGTGGTTTGTGAGGGCTGTCTATAAATGGACAGTCCTTTTGTTTTGACACTGTTTTGTGCGCAGTATATAATGGAATGTATCTTGAGTGCAGTCGGAAGTAGAGACCTTCGATTCTCCGTTCGCTGACGAGAATATACTGCTTTTAGATGAAAAAGTAAATTCAGAAACGGAGATAACGGTTATGTCATATCCAATGGTGCACTTATAAAGTGGCATATGAGTTGTACGTGCAGCATGGCGGCGGGTGGATAGAACGACCGGGAGATTTCCTGCTCGGTTCCGCCGCACCGGATGCGGTGCACTTCCATGACGGGTATCAGGTTTCTCTGAAAGAAAAAAGTCATTTGTGGGAATTTGGACCGCGCTGGGGCATAACGCTCGACAGTGAGGGATGGCTGGAAGCGATCCGTAAGTTTTGGGAAAAAAATCAAAGTGTCGAAAACAGGGATTTTATGGTGGGCTATTGCGCGCATCTTTTGACGGACTGGGAGAATACGTTTGAATTATAATATGTATGTAAGGGGTACATTATGAACACACAGGAAAACACAAGAACTTACAAATCCGGGGAGTTAATGAAACGGTTTCTCCCCTACTATAAAAAATACTGGAAGATCGTAGTAATCGACCTGCTCTGTGCGGGACTTACGACCATCTGCGAACTGGTACTGCCGATGATTATCCGCTTTATCACCAATGCGGGGATGAACGATCTGGCGTCGTTGACTATATCAGTCGTTATCCGGCTGGGTGTATTATATCTGTGTCTGCGCATCGTTGACACGGTGGCGAATTTTTACATGGCTTACACGGGACATGTGATGGGCACGCGGATTGAGACGGATATGCGGCGGGATGCATATGCCCATTTGCAAAAATTATCGGATACCTACTATAATAATACCAAGGTCGGCCAGATTATGGGGCGCATCACCAACGACCTTTTTGACGTGACGGAATTTTCGCACCACTGCCCGGAGGAGTTTTTTATTGCGGGAATCAAGGCAGTGATTTCCTTTATCATTCTGGCGCAGATCAGCGTGGGGCTGACGTTGATTATCTTTGTGGTGGTGCCGATTATGGCGGTGACCTGTACGGCAGTCAATCTGCGGATGCGGGAGGCATTTCGGAAACAACGTGTGCAGATTGGCGAGCTGAATGCCCGTATTGAGGACAGTCTGCTTGGGCAGAAAGTGGTGAAGGCGTTCACCAACGAGGAGAAGGAAAAGGAGAAATTCGAGCGGGACAATCAGAACTTTTTCCGTATTAAAAAAGAGACATACAAGTTTATGGCGGCGTTCCAGACGACCACGAGGGCGTTTGACGGTCTGATGTATCTGGTGCTTCTGGTAGCGGGCGGCATTTTTATGGTGAAAGGGAAAATCGCGCCCGGCGATCTGGTGGCGTATGTCATGTATGTGACCACGCTGATCGCGACAATCCGCCGCATTATTGAATTTGCGGAGCAGTTCCAGCGGGGTATGACGGGGATTGAGCGCTTTGTACAAATTATGGACAGCGATATTGAAATTTTTGACGAGCCGGGCGCATCAGTGTGCATGAACCCGAAAGGCAATATTTCTTTCCGCAATGTCAGCTTTGAGTATCCCGATGATCACAATGTGGTGTTCCGGGGGTTAAATCTGGAGATTCATCAAGGCGAGAAGATTGCCATTGTGGGTCCTTCCGGTGGCGGAAAGACGACGTTGTGCAATCTGATTCCCCGGTTTTATGATATTGACCAAGGGGAGATTTTGCTGGACGGGAAAAATATCCATGGGTATACGATTAAGAGCCTGCGGCAGAATATCGGTATGGTACAGCAGGACGTTTATCTTTTTTCCGGCACGGTCTATGAAAATATCGCTTACGGCAGGGAGAATGCCACGAGGGATGAAGTGGTGGAGGCGGCGAAGCAGGCGGGCGCGCATGAGTTTATTGCGGCATTGAAGGATGGGTATGACACCTATGTGGGAGAGCGCGGTGTGAAGCTTTCCGGCGGGCAGAAACAGCGTATCAGCATTGCCCGGGTATTTTTGAAAAATCCGCCGATTCTCATTATGGATGAAGCCACTTCCGCTCTGGACAACGAGAGTGAATTTCAGGTGGCAAAATCGCTGGAAGCGCTGGCGAAGGGAAGAACGACGATCACTATTGCGCACCGGCTGTCCAGCATCCGCAATTCTGACCGAATTCTGGTGCTGACGGAGGAGGGCATCGTGGAGGAGGGAACCCATGAGAGCCTGCTCGCACAGAATGGCATTTACCATCATTTTTATGTGACGGCGAATGAGTTGAAGTAGAGGAAAGAAAGTATGGGTGCAGATAAAAAACAACGGATTTTGATCGTGGAGGATGACCGTCCGCTTGCGGGCGGTCTATGCCGTGCCCTGCAAAATGAGAAGACTGTGACAGTGAGCTGTCATACCCTGCGGGAGGCGGAGAAGCTGCTTGTCGGGGGAGAAAGCGTATCGGTGGCATTGAATCAGACAACAGCATCAGGAGCAAACGCGCGGACGGAGTTCGATCTTGTGGTGCTGGATGTGAATCTGCCCGACGGAAACGGTTTGGACTTCCTACAGCAAATAAAGGCAAAGTATGACATATGCGTGATCATGTTGACTGCAAACGACATGGAAACAGATATCGTGGCAGGTCTGGAAGCCGGGGCGGACGATTATATTACGAAACCTTTCAGTCTGGCGGTACTCCGGGCGCGGGTGGCGACCCAGCTTCGGCGGGTGAAGCAGAGCAGACAGACGGGCAGTATGGCGTTGGACACGGAGAGCAGACCGGGGATAGGTGCCGGATATATGGCGGCGCACAGTGTGGAGAATGGGACAGCGGCGGATGCCATGGCGCAGGGTGTTATATCGGGTGCAGACGCATTTTCACACGAAGAAGGATGGATTACTGACGGTGACTACCGGTTTCATTTTGCGAAAATGTTGTTTTACCGTTGGGAGGAACAGATCGAGCCCAGCAAGGGAGAGCAGAAGCTGCTTCGCCTTCTCATAGAGAATAGGGGTATCACTTTGACGAGAGACCGGCTGCTTGAATGTATCTGGTCAGTGGATGCGGCGTTTGTGGATGAAAATACGCTGTCTGTCACGGTGAAACGACTGCGGGACAAGCTGGGTGCGCAGGAGCGGATTAAAACGGTGTACGGTATTGGATACCGATGGGAGTAGGTGAAAGGGGGTGCTTTCGTGACAGTAGATGAACTGAGAGAATTGATTCATTCGGGGGAGAAAATGGATGTTGAATTTAAAAAATCAGAGAATGGACTAAATAAGGATATTTATGAATCGGTCTGTTCTTTCAACAATAGAAATGGAGGGCATTTGATTCTGGGAATTGCAGACACGACAAAGGAAATTGTCGGGGTTAACCCACAGAAAGTTGATAAAATACTGAAAGATTTTACCACATCCGTAAATAATGCGAATAAGATTAACCCTTCTATGTATCTTGTGCCGGAAGTTTATGAAATTGATGGGAAAAAAATTATTTATATATGGGTTCCGGAAGGAATGCAGGTCAGGCGTCTGAACGGGCGTATTTTAGATAGAACGTATGAGGGGGATATTGATATCACAGATAATGCGGAGCTGGTGTACAAAATGTATGCCAGAAAGCAGAGCACGTATTTTGTAAATAAAGTGTATTCCAAACTTGGAATGGAGTTCTTGGATTATGATGTGATCCGAAGGGCAAAGAAAATGGCGGTATCACGAGTAGACAGCCATGCATGGGAAAATATGAATGAGGAAGAAATTCTCAGAAGTTCTGGCCTTATATTGACGGATCCCGATACGGGCCGGGAAGGCATTACGCTTGCGGCTATACTGCTGTTTGGCAAAGACAGCACCATTATGTCAGTGTTGCCGCAGTATAAAACCGATGCCATATATCGGGTGAAAAATATGGACCGTTATGACGACAGAGAAGTGATTATCACGAATTTGATTGACAGTTACCGCAGACTGATGGATTTTGGTAAGAAACACTTAAATGATACTTTCGTGCTTGATGGCGACCAGAGTGTCAGTGCAAGAGATAAAATTTTGCGGGAAGTTATTTCTAATATTTTGGCGCACAGAGATTTTGCAAACGCATATACGGCACAGTTTGTTATTGAAAAGGAAAGGGTATTTACGAAGAACAGCAACCTGCCGCACGGACATGGAGAGCTGCAGCTCAATAAATTTGAACCATTTCCAAAGAATCCGCCTATTTCAAAAGTGTTTCGGGAGATTGGCTATGCGGATGAATTGGGTTCAGGTATGAGAAATACTTACAAATATACAAAACTTTATTCAGGAGAATCCCCTGTTTTTGTGGAAGGCGAAGTGTTTGAGATTCTGATTCCAATGGGACATGTTGCGGGATTGCAGACAGGTCCGGAAAAAATATTAGAAGAAAGCAGCAAAGAAAACAGCAAAGAAAACAGCAAAGAAAACAGCAAAGAAAACAACAAAGAAAACAGCAAAGAAAACAACAATGAGATAAGCGGCAAAATTATAGACATTTTACAGGCCGAACCAGAATTATCTATTGAAAAGATTGCGAAAAGACTGCAAGTGACAAACGGGACAGTAAGATATTCCATCGAAATGCTAAAGCGCACCGGCGTTCTTGAACATATTGGCCCTACCAAAAAAGGAAAATGGGTTATATACCATGGAAAATAAAACAGGGGTTGTTTTGTTCGCTGTCGGTCTTATTTGTCTGTTAGCCGCTATTTTGATTGTGGCTGTAGATTTCTATTTTCGAAGACGAAGCCTTCGCCGTATGCATAACATGATACAGTCAGCTATAGACGGCACTTTCCGGGCTGACAATTTTGATGAGTCCCTGCTTGCGGCCATGGAGAATAAGCTGGAAGAGTATTTGGCCGTATCGGAAACCAGAATGGAAAAAGCGGCGGCGGAACAGGCGAAGACGAAAACGTTGATTGCGGATATTTCACATCAGACGAAAACGCCGATAGCAAATCTGCTTCTTTACACAGAGCTGTTAAAGGAGGAGGAAGAGGTCAAAGGCAATGAAACCGTTGCACGGTTGGAAAGTCAGGTGGAAAGGTTGGATTTTCTGATCCAGTCATTGGTGAAACTGTCGAGGCTGGAGACGGGAATCCTTGTACTTCATCCCAGAAAAAATACATTTACAGGGCTTTTGGAGGAGGCGGAAAAGCAATATGCGGACTGCGCGCGGGAAAAAGGCCTGTATCTGCATGTACTGATTGAGGAGGCGAAAGGAGTCACTGCCTGTTTTGATCCGAAATGGACGCTGGAAGCGTTAAATAACCTGATAGATAACGCCATAAAATATACGCAGACAGGGGGCGTTACCGTAAGTGTGAAACCCTACAAACTTTTTGTCTGTATTGAGGTGGCGGACACGGGGATTGGAATTGCAGAAGAAGAACATGCCAAAATATTTGGACGGTTTTACCGTGCGATGGCGGTTTCTGATGAGAAGGGCGTGGGGATCGGCTTGTATTTGGTCAGGGAAATCCTGAGACAACAGTCCGGTTATATAAAACTTGATTCCGAGGTTGGAAAAGGAACGGTATTTTCCATGTATTTTCCTACGGACTCAGATACAGGTTCCGGGTGATGTGACGCGAAAAGAACGGCTGCACGGATGGTCATATCAGTTTGAAGTTATAATTCTTACAAAACTGTCACAATTTATTTTATTCGTGAAAGAATGTGGAAAGAATGCTGTGAGATAATCTGTATTGTGGAGAACAGTGTATGGTGTGCTTCACAATACAGATTATTTTTGATAAAAGCAAAGCCCAAATGAGCAGGCCGGGAGTCAGTGCGGACTGCGGATGTGGGTGGCGGCTGTGAGTAAGCACAGCGCTAAGCAATCGGCTTTTATCACATAAAAAGGAGGAAAAAGTATGGCGATTTTGTCGACAAAAGACTTAAAAAAGGTATACGGGTCAGGTGAGAATGAGGTGCACGCGCTGGCCGGGGTAAATTTTCAGGTGGAAAAAGGGGAATTTGTGGCCATTGTGGGCACATCCGGCAGCGGGAAGAGCACGCTCCTTCACATGCTGGGCGGGCTTGACCGTCCGACTTCCGGCGGCGTCACGGTGGACGGCAAGGAAATCTTTACCTTAAAGGACGAAGAATTGACTATATTTCGTCGCCGAAAGATTGGGTTTGTGTTCCAGAATTATAATCTGGTACCGGTGTTAAACGTCTACGAAAACATTCTTCTTCCGGTGCAGCTCGACGGGGGCAGTCCCGACCAGGGATATATCAAAGAAATCATTGACACGCTGGGGTTGGCATCGAAGTTGAACAATCTGCCCAACAACCTCTCCGGCGGGCAGCAACAGAGAGTGGCTATCGCCCGCGCGTTGGCATCGAAGCCCGCCATTATTCTGGCTGACGAGCCGACGGGCAATCTGGACTCGAAGACCAGCCAGGATGTATTAAGCCTGCTGAAAGTGACAGGGCAGAAATTCTCGCAGACCATTGTGATGATTACGCACAATGAGGCGATTGCGCAGATGGCGGACCGGGTGATTCGCATAGAGGATGGGAAAATCGCGTGAAAATTACTTCTAGCCGCGAGGGCATTTCGCGGAGAAGTACTAAGTTTCACACCAGAGAATGCCCAAAATACGGGCATTTTCCGTGCAGGAAAACGGAGAGGAGAGAAGAACAGCATGAATGTTTCCAACAGAAAAATCATCCGCCGTCTCAGCATAGCAAGCTTCAAGGCGGCGAAAATCAGAAATATGATCACGGTGGCGGCGATTGCGCTGACTACGATACTGTTTACAGTACTTTTTACGGTGGGCATGTCCATGAAGCACGGCTTTGAGCAGTCGAATTTCCGGCAGGCGGGCGGTTACAACCACGGCGGGTTTAAGTATCTGACGAAGGAGCAGTTTGATGAATTAAAAGATGATCCGCTGATTAAGGAATACGGAAATCGGATATTCTGTGGTATGCCGGAGAAGGAGCCTTTCCATAAAAGCCATGTGGAGGTCAGTTACTGCGACGAAAACACGGCAAAATGGATGTTTTTGGAACCAATCGAAGGGCGGCTCCCCAAAGAGGGTACCAACGAGGCGGCTACGGATTTGAGAGTCCTCTCCCTGTTGGGGGTGGAGCCTGTCATCGGCAATGAGTTCACCATGACGTTTCTGGTGGATGGGGAGGAGACGACGGAAACCTTTACGCTGTGCGGCTATTGGGATTATGATGAAATAATCGTGGCAAACCATGTACTCATTCCCGAAAGCCGGACGCAGGAGATTTTTGAGAAGCTGGGTACGCAGGGTGAGGATGGCATGACCGGTTTCAGGAATTTGGACGTGATGTTCAAAAACGCCTCCAACATAGAGGAAAATATGAATACCATTCTGGAGCGACATGGCTATCAGTCGGAAGGGTTGGATCAAGGGGATAACTATATCCGAACTGGCGTTAACTGGGGTTATATGTCGGCACAGTTTGAGGATTCCCTTGATATTTCTACGGTGCTTGCCCTGGCTGCGGTGATGCTGCTGATTATTTTTACGGGCTATCTGATTATCTACAATATTTTTCAGATATCGGTGTCAAACGACGTGCGGTTTTACGGGCTGTTAAAGACCATCGGTACCACGGGGCGGCAGATTAAGCGGATTATTTCCATGCAGGCGTTTCTGCTTTCGGCGCTGGGGATTCCGATCGGTCTGGCGCTGGGCTATGGTGTGGGCGTATTTATGACGGGCGTTGTGGTGTCCCGGCTGGATGGTATAGAGTTGACTTATTCGGTCAGTCCCGTCATCTTTCTGGGCGCAGCAGTCTTTTCGCTGGTGACGGTCTGGCTGTCCTGCCGGAAGCCCCGCAGGATGGCGGCGAAGATTTCCCCTGTGGAGGCGGTGCGCTACACGGAAGGAGCCGGAACGAAAAAGAAGAGCAGGAAAGGGGAGAAGGGCGCGTCCATCCTGCGCATGGCGATGGCGAACCTTGGCAGAAATAAGAGCAAGACCGCGATTACGGTCATTTCCATGTCCTTTGCGGTGGTGATTCTGAATATTACTTTTATTCTGGCAAACGGCTTTGATATGGATAAATACTTAAAACGGGTGGTAGCAGATTTTATCATTGCACAAGCGCCTTATTTTCAGGCGTCTACCTTTGACAAGACAGGAATTTTGCCGGAGGAAGTTGTTTCGCAGATTGAGGCGCTTGACGGGGTGAAAGGCGGCAGGACTTATCAGAAAACATTTGATGCGCAGGAGTTTGTCTCAGAGGAGTGGGTACGGAAGCAGAATGGAAAATATGGAAGTCCGGAGCAGGTGGACAGCTATGTGGAGATGCTGGAAAAGGCAGGCGACATGCGCGCCGACCGGGTGCAGCTTTACGGGATGGAAGACTTTGTGCTGGATAAGCTTCCTGTAATTGAAGGCGACCTCAGTAAGTTAAAAGAGGGCGGCAATTATGTGGCTGCTGTTTACAGTGACGACGACTACGGTAATCTCCATGAGGATTCCCACTGGGCGAAGCTGGGGGACAAAATAACCATCCGCTATGTGAAGGAGTATGAGTATTTTAACCCGGAAACCGGAGAGATTTACGGGGAGGACGAGGATCTAAGCGAAAGCAATAAGCCGTATCGGACGAGAGCCAAGATATATGAGGATAAGGCATATGAGGTAGCGGCTCTGGTGACTGTGCCGGGAAAGATTTCTTACCGCTATTATGGGGCGGATGAGTTCGTGATGGGCGCGGACACTTTTAAACGGGATTCCGGTACATCGGATATTCTCTATTACGCCTTTGACTGCGAGGACGACAAGGTGGCGCAGGTGGAACAGTGGATGCAGGACTTTGCGGGCGGGGACGACTCCATGTACGACTATGAGAGCAGGAAGAGTGAGGAGGAAGAGTTTTACGGTTTCCGCAATATGTTTGTGATGGTGGGCAGCGGCGCGGCGCTGATCGTAGGCATGGTCGGTATCCTGAATTTCTTAAATGCGATACTCACGGGCATTATGGCGAGGAAACGGGAGTTCGCGGTGCTGCAGTCTGTGGGCATGACAGGAAAACAGCTCAATCAGATGCTGATTACGGAGGGTATGGTGTTCGCGGGCAGTTCCATTGTGATTACCTTGATTCTGACCGTTGTCATGGGACCGCTGGCCAGTGACGTTTTGGAGGGGATGTTCTGGTTTTTCAGCTATCATCTGACCGTGACGCCAATCCTTGTGGTAGCGCCTGTGTTCCTCGCGATCGGAGCGGTGATTCCCTTATTTTCCTATCATTATGTAGCAAAACGGTCGGTGGTGGAAAGGCTCAGGGAAGCGGAATAGTAAACTTAATATATGCAAAATGAACTCCCGGTCGGATAAATGTCCGAAAGTCATATTCATTTCTTTGCTCCAATCGTATATAATAGATACAATATAGCTAAAAGGGATAAGGATGCGGGCTTTAGGATCGGGAGGGAGCTTATGGTTATAAAGCACAATTTATCTGCAATGAACGCGGATAGAATGTTTGGTAAAACAGAAAAGACAAAGAGTAAAAATATGGAAAAGCTCTCGTCGGGTTATAAGATTAACCGCGCGGCAGATGATGCGGCAGGGCTTTCTATATCCGAGAAGATGAGAAGACAGATCCGGGGACTCACGCAGGCGTCCGCCAATTCCCAGGAAGGTATTTCACTGGTACAGATTGCCGACGGTGCGATGGCAGAAGTACATGATATGCTCCATCGGGGATCGGAACTGTGCATTAAGGCGGCAACGGGGACGTTAACGCTTCAGGACCGGAGCGCAATTCAAATGGAAATAGACCAGCTGCTGAAGGAAATAAACGAAATCGGCGTAAGGACGACTTATAATGAGATACCGATTCTTCAGGGGAGCGCGCCGCAGCTTGTGGAAGGCGATCCGTCGATCATTGCAGTCGGGGGTCTGCCCAAATGGGTTCCCGTAGGTTCGAAAAATAATCTGAATGAAGAGTATACCACGCAGGAGACGTTTAAATATACGGATGTCAATGGTAATCCGGCGACACAGCTGGTCAGTATTACTCACGAGGCCGCGACGATAGATTTCAGGCAGTTTAACGGGTCACAGAGCCAGATTAACGAATTGATCGGAAACGGTTTTTACTGTACCTGTTGTACCTGTACCAGACATTATAGTATCCGGTTTACTGGAGGAACTTCCAGCAGCATAGAGACCAGCGGTACTCATTTCATATATAATATTGGAATTGAGGGAGCCAAGAATGCCAGTGAATTGATACAGCGTATTTTACAGGGGACGGATAACGGTAATCCCCGTGGTCATTTTACGAATATGGTAGAGGATAACGGTAAATTAGTTATCTATGATGACAGATCCAATACGGCAAGGCCTACTTTGCCGGTCGGTAATGGGACTACGCTTGGAATCTGGGACGGATGGAAGAATCCTCAGTTTTATATTACGGCACATGACAAATACGGGCGGTTTGGTCCAGGTGTTGCCCTTTCGATTGATGAAATGGACGATTATATCAAGAAAAACTGGGTTCATATTCAGATGGGAGCCGAAGCGGGACAGCACCTTGATATAGCGTTGCCCTTTATTTCGGCACCGGTGATGGGAGTCAGTCAGGTGGATGTAACAACGCAGGACGGAGCCAGTGCCGGAATTGACGCCTTTAAGCATGCAGTGGAATATGTGAGCGGAGAAAGAAGCCGGATGGGAGCGTACCAAAACCGCTTGGAACATATCATTAACAATTTGGATAATATAGTTGAAAATACGCAGGCGTCTGAATCGTGGATCCGCGATGCTGACGTGGCGAAAGTGATGGTTGAGTTTGTAACAAATCAGGTTTTATCACAGACAGGGCAGTTTATGCTGGCGCAGAGCAATCAAAACAGGGAAGGGATATTAAGCCTGCTGCAATAATCAGGGAAAATGAATCTTTTCTACTCAATTATAAATATACAATATGACAGTAAAAATATTTTCCGCTACATTTTTCCAATAAGAGGTTGCGCGAAGGGTTAAAGATGCGGTATAGTATAGTAGAAGAATTACCATCGGCATAATGCGATTATTTATGAGAAGGATGTAACAGACGTATGGGACAACTGGCACCATTAGATCAGGATAAAATGGCGGAGGCAGCACATATTTGCATGTCTCATTCCGCGACCTCATTAAATACACTGACGAGACAGGTTATTAAGGTCAGCCCGCCTTCGGTGAAGCTTGTGAACAGCGCGGATATTAAAAATATTCTGGTGGCGTTTGGGTTGGGCAGTGTCACGGTACAGATTGATTACAAGGACGATTTTCATGGCAATAATCTTTTAATGCTCAAGGAAAATGACGTTAAGGTAATCATGGATCTGATGATGGGCGGACCGGGGACGGCGGCTCCCGGCGAGCTAAACGAAATGCATCTGTCCTGTGTGTCGGAGGTCATGAACCAGATGATGGGTTCTTCGGCTATCTCTCTTACGGAGATGATTAACAAAACAGTGGATATCAATCCGCCAAAGGCAACCTTAGTAAACGCGAAAGAGGACGTAGACTCCATAGACATTCTTCCTTTTCCCGGAGATCAGATGGTGATTATCCTTTCCCGCTTCGAAGCGGTGAAGATGTTCAAGGGGATTATGATCCGTATTTTCCCGGTAGAAGAGACGAGATTTATCTGCGATAATTTTAAAACGCGTTAAATGTAAGGCGCAGGATCATCAATGTTTGTGTGAGAGGAAACAATAATTTTGTAAGGGGTATTTTTCAGGAATCGCTTTTTCAGACATCTTATATCCGCGAACAACGAGCCAAGCAGCCATGCTTGCATGGATATTTGGCGACTGTCGTGAGAGTCAGAACCGACAGGGTTCTGACTGGCAAATTTTCACAACAGAAGAGACGGCTTATACCATAAAATGTGCCAAAAATGATTTTCCATTCCGAAATGTACTTACGAGGAAGTTTTTAAAGTGTTACAATGTAGTTAGGGGTACTGCGGATTGGTGTGCCACAATTATGGAGGAGCCGCCGCAATTGGAGCTGTCAACTGGCAAGGGTTAGAAAATTTGGAGGGTGCTATGTTTGAGAAGGGAGAACTGATCATGTGCGGCGGACACGGTGTCTGTCGCGTTATTGACATTACGGGGAATCCGATTGACAGGTCGGATTCAAAGAAAAAGTATTATGTGCTGGAGCCGGTTTTTGAGAAAGCCAGTACGATTTATACGCCTGTGGACAATGAGAAGATTGTCATGCGCAGGATTATGAACAGGGAAGAGGCGGAGAAGCTGATTGCGCATATCGAGGAGATCGATACCGTGTGGGTTCAGGAGGAGAAACGCAGGGAGCAGACTTACAAGGAGGCGATCCGTACCTACGATTCCCGGAGTCTTGTGCAGATCATCAAGACGCTTTACCAACGGAAGAGGAGCCGTATCAATGAAGGCAAGAAAGTTCTTTCTTCTGATGAACAATATCTGCATAAGGCGGAAGAACTGCTTTACAGCGAAATGTCTCTGGCGCTCTCCATACCGAAGGACGAGGTGGAGTCTTATATAGCTAAGGCGGTGGACAAGCGGAAAGTTACGGTATAAAGATTAGGAAGCAGAAGGGCAGAAGACGAAAGTTTTCTGCTCTTTCTTTATATAATAGGAAATTGCGAGACCGCGAAGCCGGTCCCGGGAGTTAATTCCGCAGGCATTTACTCCGTGGCACCTTTTGGCGGGCGGCAGCGTGTTATAAGTAGAAGCTTCAAAAACGATCCATGGATTGGGAAAGGTGAAAATTTATGACAATAGAGGAAGTGGTGACAAAATACAGTCCCATGCTCTACAGGATCTGTGTGGTTATGCTCGGCAACGAGGCGGACGCGCAGGATGCGGTGCAGGATACGATTTGCAGATACCTGGAATGCAGGAAAGAATTTCGGGACGGGGAACATGAAAAGGCATGGCTGATCAAGGTAGCCCAAAACCGGTGCCGCGATATGCGGCGGTTTCAGATGAGGCATCCGCAGGTGGCGATTGACGAGATCACGGCGAGCTATGAAAATCCCGAATACAGTCAGGTGCTGGCGGAACTGGTAGCTCTGCCCCTCCCGGTAAAGGCGGCGGTGTATCTGCATTATATAGAAGGATATAAAACCGCAGAAGTGTCGGAAATACTTGGAATTTCCGTTAATGCGGTGAAAAAACGTCTGCAGAGAGGACGGAAACTGCTTCGTCTGCGGCTGGAGGAAGAGTGATGTACGCGGCTGCAGATCGTGCGGAGGAAGGGACGGATGAAGATGGAAGGGAAGAGGAAGGGAGACGGCATATGAATATAATGGACTTGAAAAATGCGGTGAACGGGATAGGCTTTGAGGAAGAGAAACAGAGACAGATGATTCTGGAGATAGGAGCGAAGAAGAAAACGCACGGATATATGAGAGCCCTGCGGTCGGCCGCAGCCGTAATTGTCTGCATTGTGGCAGTAGGGATTCTTAGTGTGCCTGTGCGGGCGGTGGTGAATTCTCTGGTGCAGGAGAGGATGGAGAGTCTGCAGGAGGAAGAGGTTGCCCGGATTACCAATCAGATACAGGAACAGCAGACCGAGGCGAACAGCTTCACAAGAGAGTATACAGAGGGGGAAAAGGAGCGCAGAGGAGAACTCTATGCAAAGTATCTCGACGGTCTTTTTCCGACAGGCGAGCTGACACTGGTGGATAGCGAGGAGGAGGCCAAAGAGCACGAGTTTTGTTTTCTGACGACTACGGGCGTCTTTTATCTGCCAGCGAACAGGGAATTGACGGACGAAGAGATTCTTCAAAAGATTGACTTTGAGAGAAAGCAGGACTATGCCTTGCAGGAGCAGAACGCCGAAGAAATTGCCCGGAGAAAGGCGGCGGAGAAAGAGCAGATCAAAGAGGTGGTTGCATCCGGCGGCATTACGGAAGAGCAGGCGGTGGAGACTGCGACAGGATATCTGCAGCAGGTGTTCGGGCTTGACGGGAGCGGCATGGAGTTAAATCACTATTATAATGAGTCTGCTGTGGAACCGGTAATCGATGCAAACACATACTGCGTGAACTGGAGCGATTATGGAAATTACCGATATTATTATTTCCATATTGACGCGCTGGACGGCACATTGCGTTCCCTGTCGTACAGCCACGATATCCAGGAAGCCGAGGCGGTCAGGCCCGCTGTTTCAGAGGCGTCGGGAAAAATTGCCAATATCAAGAGACAGGCGCAGGACTTTTTGGAGGAAAAGCTGAAAATCCGGGGAAGCTATAAAGAAGTGAAGAGTTATTACAGGGTGAACGTTACGGATAAAATGGTGAGCAGGCTGGTTGATGTCCTGTTTGTCGGGGAGGACGGCGCGTCGTATCTGGTGGCGTGCAGATGGAACGGGGAAGCGGACGATTTCTCGGTGACGACGAAGGAGGACTATGAGGAGCGGCTTCGGGAAGAGGTGGAACTAAATATGTATTATTATGAAACAAGGGAAGAAAGAGAAGTAGAGATTGAGATCGTGGAAAACTAAAAAGACAGATGGCATAAAGAAACCGGGTGCTTGTACACCCGGTTTTGGCTTATGAGCCAGATCAAATCAGTCATGCTGCGGATGTGAGCCGATTTTATTGATCGCGGACATCACGGTAGTCAGAATCTCTACCTCAGCCTGTGGCTGGTAATTGTTTAATTTCTGAAAAAGCGCTCCAGTATTTGTACGTACATACTGGGGCGAAAGTCTGTTCAGCGCATAGGACATCATGTCCAATTTGCAGTTATCACAGGAACAAATCTCGGGCATCGTGGGCAGCAGTTTATTGAGCTGATATTCCACGGCATCCTCCATGATATTTTTTAAGCCTTCCATTCCGAACCTCCCTCATTAAGCTACACAATTTTATATTAGTACAAATTTCCCAAAGAATCAATTACTATTTTATAGAATATTGGTGAATAGAGAAGAATTTGCACATTTTGTGAAAAATTACCCATGCTTGCTTTTTTTTGAAAGAATGGTATTATAAATTCGGTATCTTTTGCTGTGCCTTTAAAACGAGGTATCAATAATACGGGGGGAAAGTATGGAAATAATTTTAGACGTGATACACGATACTTATATAGACAGTCTCAGGATTCTGCCGTTTTTGTTTCTGGCTTATCTGGCAATGGAATGTCTGGAGCATTGGACAGGTGGCAGAATGCAGGTGATTGTCAGGAAATCGGGAAAGGCGGGACCGGCGATTGGCGGTATTCTGGGCATTTTTCCGCAGTGCGGGTTTTCCGCGGCAGCAGCAAATCTCTATGCGGGCAGGATTATTACCTTGGGGACCCTTATGGCGGTGTTTTTGTCCACTTCCGATGAAATGCTGCCCATAATGATTTCCGAAAATGTAGGGATTTCCATGATCGGGAAGATTCTGCTGATCAAAGTACTTTTTGCGCTGGCGGCGGGATTTCTCGTGGATGTGCTGTTTCGAAAGAAGGAGGAGCCGCAGATCGGGCATCTGTGCGAACGGCAGCACTGCCATTGTGAAAGGGGCATCTGGCGGTCGGCTTTCAGCCATACATGGAGAATCTTCTTATATATAATATTGGTTTCCCTGATTTTGAACTTTGTGATTGCGCTGATCGGTGAGGAGACGCTGGCGGCAGTGGTTTTAAATAGACCTGCGCTCAGCCTGTTTGTATCGGCTCTTGTGGGCATGATCCCGAACTGTGCTTCCTCTGTTGTGCTGACGCAGCTTTATCTGGGCGGCGTGCTGGGCGCAGGCGCGCTGACGGCAGGGCTTTTGTCAGGCTCCGGCGTGGGTTTTCTTGTGCTGCTTCGGGTGAATGAGAACAGGAAGGAAAATCTGCGGATATTCGGGCTTTTGTATGTGCTCGGCGTGGTCGGCGGCGCGCTGGTAGAATTGTTGGGGGTTGGATTTTGATTTAGAGGGGGTCGAGCTGAGAGGATAAAAAAAGAACCGTCCCCAGAGCTCTTGCGTCTCCAAAAACAGTTCTTCCAAGTGCACCGCCAGGGGCTCGAACCCTGGACACCCTGATTAAGAGTCAGGTGCTCTACCAACTGAGCTAGCGGTGCATGTCCTCTTCTGTGTTAAGATTCAATGCTTTGCATTCAATCAACGCAAAAATTATTATAGTATAATGTTTTCCGTAATGCAAGTATTTTTTTAAATAATTTTTAAGAATATTTAAAAATTTTTTAGTATTTGCATTTAGCAGGCTGAGATGATACATTATTCACAGATTTAAACGACTGGTTTATGCAGCTTTAGTAACCACAGGGTATGGGCGGCGGAAGGGAGAGATTTTATGATCTTTGAGAGTCATGCGCATTATGATGACGAGGACTTTGATGCGGACAGGGAGGAGCTGCTCGCTTCGCTGGCGGCGCACGGGATCGGCACGGTGGTCAATATCGGCGCCAGTCTGGCAGGGAGCGAGGCGACGGTGAAGCTGGCGGAACAGTATCCTTTTATATATGGGGCGGTGGGCGTGCATCCCAGCGAGGTGGAGGAGCTTACGGAGGAAGGTGTGGAGCGGCTGCGTGCGTGGTGCAGCCACGAGAAGATCGTTGCGGTGGGCGAGACGGGGCTGGATTATCATTATCCTGAGCCAGCGGTATCTGTGCAGAAAGAGTGGTTTGCCAGACAGCTTGTACTTGCGGGGGAGGTAAAGCTTCCCGTGATTATCCATTCCAGAGAGGCGGCGAAGGATACGCTGGACATCATGCAGGCGCATCGCGCGGGGGACATCGGCGGCGTGGTGCACTGCTTTTCCTATGCGAAGGAGATGGCGCGGGAATATCTGAACATGGATTTCTATTTTGGCATTGGCGGCGTGATCACCTTTAAAAACGCGAAGAAGCTGAAAGAGGCGGTGCAGTATATTCCGATGGATAAGATTCTCCTTGAGACGGACAGTCCCTATCTTTCGCCGGAACCGCACCGGGGAGAGCGAAATTCCTCGTTGAATCTGCCATTTGTGGCGGAAGCGATTGCGGAACTTAAGGGGATTTCCAGCGAGGAAGTGGTGGAAACCACTGAGAGGAACGCGAGAAGGCTGTTCGGTTTATGAGGGCATTGAAGGAGATACAGGGCTCGGAGCTGCCGCGAGGGATATAAGAGGGAAGGACGTGACGTGAAGCAGCCGCGAGGGAAAAGCTGGCGGCTGCCGGAATGCGGAAACAGAGGAAGGCGGGTCATGGCAGACTTAGGAAATTTTACAAATACATCGGAGATAATTAAGAAATATCAGTTTCATATGCAGAAGAAATACGGGCAGAATTTTCTGATTGACGGCAATATTCTCGCAAAGATTGTGGAGGCGGCACAGATCACAAAAGAAGACTGCGTGCTGGAGATCGGGCCGGGGATTGGCACGATGACGCAATATCTTGCGGAGGCGGCGGGCCGGGTTGTGGCAGTGGAAATTGACAGGGAACTCATACCGATTCTGGAAGAAACGCTGTCCCCCTATAATAATGTCACAGTGATGTGTGCGGATATTCTGAAAGTGGATCTTGCCGCGCTGGTAAGGGAGAACGGCGGACGTCCTATCAAGGTGGTGGCAAACCTCCCCTATTATATTACGACGCCGATCATTATGGCGCTCTTTGAGAGCCGGGTGCCTCTTGCGAGTATTACGGTCATGGTACAGAGCGAGGTGGCGGACCGTATGCAGACGGGACCGGGCTCTAAGGATTACGGGGCTTTGTCGTTGGCGGTGCAGTATTATGCGAAGCCGGAGATTGTTGCGAGAGTGCCGGCGTCCTGCTTCCTGCCCCGTCCCAACGTGGACAGCACGGTGGTGCGGCTGACGAAATATGAGAAGCCGTTGGTGGAAGCGGCTGACGAAGCGTTTCTGTTCGCTGTCATTCGGGCGTCTTTTAACCAGAGGCGGAAAACACTGGCAAACGGTCTCGCCAACGCGGGAGGATTGGGTGTGTCGAGAGTACAGGTGGAGGCGGTTCTGGAAGAGATGGGCCTTTCCTCAATGGTGCGCGGGGAAACGTTTACTTTAGAACAGTTTGCAGAATTATCTAACCGCCTTCTGCAGATGAGAAAGTGAGGGGCGTCTTTTATTTAAATACAAGATAAGGGAATTTTTTCAGCATATAGTTCCATATATTGGGAGAAGAGGTGCTTTTTTTCGACGGAATTTGTTTACATTGATAAGGGACTATGGTAAACTAAAACCGATAATAGGGTCATTGTGTAAACGGATAAAACAGTAAAAGTACGTTGATGAGGTGGGCACCTTGGATAAGTTTGAATACAAAGCAAGCGCAGACGAGATCAAAGCGCTTATAGCAGAGGGAGAGTATGCGGAAGCGGCGAAGATTGCTGATAAAATTGACTGGCGCAGGGTCAGAAGCGTGATGATGCTCTGTACAATCAGTGATCTGTATAAGATCAACAGACGATTTCAGGAGAGCAAGGACATTCTGCTCCTTGCCTATGAAAAGCACCCTACGGGCAGGCTGATTATTTATTCCCTGTGCGAGCTTTGCATTAAGATGGGAGAGTACGATCAGGCAAGCGAATATTATAAGGAATTTGTGCAGATTGCGCCGAGAGATACGGGGCGCTATGTTTTACAGTACCGCCTTTATGAGGCGCTGGATGTCAGTATAGAAGAGCGGATCGCGATTTTGGAGGAGTTTAAAAAACGGGAGCCGCGAGAGAAATGGGTGTACGAGCTGGCTTATCTTTATCACCGCATCGGTCTTACCACGAAATGCGTGGAGGAGTGCGATGAGATGTTCCTCTGGTTTGGAGAGGGGAGATATGTGATCAAGGCGCTTGAGTTAAAGGCGCTGCATCAGCCGCTCAGCCCGGAGCAGCAGGAGAAGTATGACGCATACATAGAGGGAAGAAGCGCCGGGGAAAATGTGGACGAGGAGCTGGAAGTGGAGGAGCAGCCTGACGAGAGCGCTGAGGATGTGCAGGCACTGGAAGAGACCGACTACGGCGAAACCGGGTTTTACGGGGAAGAGGAGGACGTGCTGGCAGCTCCCACCACAGAACTGCCTGAGGTCAAGCCGGTGGATGTGGGGCAGTATAATACCATAAATCTGCAGATGGCGCTGGCGGAGAGCATGAAGGAGGTTCTGGACGACGGGGATGATGTTTCCCGCGGCGTGAAGGAGTCAGAGGACGAGGCGGACATGTCAGAAGACATGGGAGAATTTGAGGAGACTGCGGATTTTTCGGGGGATGCGGGGGAAACCGCATCGGAGGAGACATATGAAGCCGGGGAAGCGGAAACCTTTGAAGAGCCGGAAGTTCCGATAAAAAACGAACCGATACCTTTCGAGGAACCGAGAGAACGGAAACCCCAGCCTTCCATTACAGATACGATTATTGCGCCGCTTCTGGAGGAAACGGCGAAGCTGCCCAATATAAACGCCCTGAATGAAGAAGAATTGCAGACGGCAAGCGAGGAGATCGTGCAGGATGACACGGTGGCATTCGACGCACAGAAAATCATAGAGGAAATGACAAGAGAGGCGGAGAGGCTGCAGGCAAGAGCGATCAGAGAGCAGGCGCTGGCGGCATCCAAGCCCACGGAATACGATAAATATCTGGCGCAGGAGTATGACGGGCAGATCAGTTTCGTACTGCCTGACGCGGAAAAGGTGGAGAAGCAGATTACCGGTCAGCTCAGCATCGACGATATTATGGCTGAGTGGGAACAGCTCAAAAAGGATAATCAGGAGAAGCGGATGGAGGATGTCCGTCAGCATATTATGGCACAGACGGGCAGCCTGTTTGCAAACTTCGACGAAGCTACGAAGAACGGCCTTCTGGAAGAGCTGGAAAAAGCCTTTATGGCGGCAATTATGAAGGAATCCAGTAAAAATCCGCATGTGAAGAAAGTGGTTTTCCCGGATGATATGCCGGAACGGGAAGTTTCGGTTAAGAAGGCGGAGCCTGCTCCTGCGAGGAAGGAGGAGCCGGAGCCGGTTCGGGAGCCGGAAGATACGGACACTTTGGAAGACGCGGATACCAAGGAGACCGATGTACAGAAACCCGCGGGGAAGCCTGCGAGGGAAGCTGCCCCCGCACAGGAGGCAGGGGAGGTGGATTCCGGGGAAGAAACCGCGAAGGACAGGGAACTCAGCCCGGAAGAGCAGGAGCTTTTCGGGAAGTTTGTGCATCAGCGTAAATCCAAGAAACAGCTGATCCATGTGCTGGACAACATGAGTCTGGCGTCCTGCACGGGTAATATCATTATTACCGGGGAGGAGGAGGTTACTACAATATCCTTGGCGAAAGCGCTGATCAGGGAAATGCAGTACAATGACAGCAATTTCTCCGGGAAGGTGGCAAAGATTGAAGGGCACGTCCTGAATAAGAAGAATGTGGAGGCGACTTTCTCCAAAATGGATAATGGCGCACTGATTATTGTAGAGGCGGCGAAGCTGAAAGCGGCTACCGTGGCGTCCATGGTTAAGGTGCTTGAGAAAGAGAATATGGGGCTTCTGGCGCTGCTTGTAGGAACGAAGACTGAGTTGAATGAGCTGCTTTCCAAACACAGCGCGCTGGCAAACAGCTTCAATCTGCGCGTGGATATTGAGCCCCTCGATAATGAAGCATTGGTTGCCTACGCGAAACAGTATGCGGAAGAGATGGAGTATTCCATTGATGAATTTGGTATTCTTGCGCTTCATACGAGGATTGCGGATCGACAGACGAGCGACCATGAAGTGACGCTCTCCGAGGTAAAAGATCTGGTGGACGAGGCGATCGAGTACGCCAATAAAAAAACGCCGAAACATTTTATGGATATTTTGCTCGCAAAGAGGTATGATGAAGAGGACATGATTATACTGCGGGAGAAAGACTTCATGCATTACTAAAATAAAGCAGTTTATTCTAGTCTCTCATGCAATAAAAAACAGGGGGTTAGGTTATGGCAGTAAAGAAAGCGGCTAAGCCGTCGGGAGTGCAGAAAAAGCAGGGGAAACAGGAAAAGTCGGTTCCCCAGAAAGCAGAGAAGGAGACGATGGAGGAGGTATTTATCTCCGAGGCTGACCAGTATGTGTTCGCGCAGGGAACGCACTATGACATTTATAAAAAGCTGGGGGCACACCCTTCCGTGGAAAACGGCGTGAAGGGTATGTTTTTCGCAGTATGGGCGCCCAACGCGGCAAGCGTTCATGTGATAGGAACCTTTAACGGCTGGGATGAAGAAAAACACGCGATGGAGAAACTGGGTCCCGGCGGTATCTATAAGCTTTTTATCCCGGATGTGGGCGAAAATGAGCTTTACAAGTATCTGATCCGCACACCAGCGGGCGAAAAGCTTTATAAGGCAGATCCCTTTGCCAATTATGCGGAGATGCGTCCGGGAAATGCGTCCAAAACTTTTGATATCAGTAAGTTCAAATGGTCGGACAGCGCATGGATGACGGCAAGGGACGGCAAGGATTATAATCAGGAGCCCATGGCAATCTATGAGTGCCACATCGGTTCGTGGATGAAACATCCCGACGGCACGGAGCAAGGATTCTATAATTACCGTGAGTTTGCGGACAGAATCGTAGATTATCTGAAGGAGATGCACTACACGCATATAGAGCTTATGGGTATTGCGGAATATCCGTTCGACGGTTCCTGGGGGTATCAGGTGACAGGTTATTACGCACCCACTTCCAGACATGGTGATCCTTCCGATTTTATGTATCTGATCAACAAGCTGCATAAGAATAAAATAGGTGTTATCCTTGACTGGGTTCCGGCGCATTTTGCGACTGACGCGCACGGGCTTGGGCGTTTTGACGGACAGTGTATCTTTGAGCATCCCGATCCGAGAATCGGCGAGCATCCTGACTGGGGCACGAAGATATTTAATTATGCGAAGAATGAGGTCAGGAATTTCCTGATTGCGAACGTTCTCTACTGGATCAGAGAGTACCATATCGACGGCATCCGAATTGACGCAGTGGCGTCCATGCTCTATCTGGACTACAGCAAGCAGGAGGGTCAGTGGGTACCGAATAAATACGGCGGCAATGAAAATCTCGATGCGATTGAGTTCTTTAAGCACCTGAATTCCGTGGTGCACGGCGCATATCCCGGCTTCCTCACTATTGCAGAGGAGTCCACGGCGTGGCCGAAAGTGACGGGCAAGGTGGAAGAGGACGGTCTTGGTTTCAGCTTCAAATGGAACATGGGATGGATGCATGATTTCTGCGAATATATGAAACTTGACCCGTATTTCCGCAAGAATAACCACTATGCCATGACTTTCGCCATGAGTTATAATAACAGCGAAAATTATATCCTGCCGCTTTCCCATGACGAAGTAGTGCACCTGAAATGTTCCATGGTCAACAAGATGCCCGGTTATCCCGTGGATAAGTACGCGAATCTGCGCGTGGGTTACGCCTATATGATGGGGCATTCCGGCAAGAAGCTGCTCTTTATGGGGCAGGATTTCGGTCAGGAGAGAGAGTGGAGTGAGACGAGAGAGCTTGACTGGAATCTTCTCGGTGAGGAACAGAACAAGGGGATGCACGAGTATGTGAAGGAGCTGCTTGCCCTTTATAACAAGTATCCGGCGATGTATACGATCGACAACGACTGGGCGGGCTTCGAGTGGCTGAATGCCGACGACGCGGACCGCAGTACATACAGTTTCTACCGCAAGGATAAAACCGGCAAGAACAATATCATGTTTGTGCTCAATATGACTCCTATGAAGTGGGAGAACTATAAGATCGGGGTGCCGAAGAAGAAAAAGTATAAGCTGCTCTTAAACAGCGACGACAAGCGTTTCGGGGGAAACGGGAATGTGATTCCCGCTGAGATTGCGGCGGTGAAAGAGCCGTGTAATTTTAAGGATTACAGTATTTCGTTTGACCTGCCGCCTTATACGGCTGCGGTATTTATATTTTAGTATTTAAAATGCCGCACACTCAGGTGATTGGGTGTGCGGTATTTTGGCGGACAGACAGATCATCCCTAGCTATCTGAATAGTCTTCGGTGAGGTCGTCCGCCTGTGTTATAATATCAAATATAGTTTCTTCTACAACTTTTATACACTCATCAAGGTGTTTTTGAATCTCATCTCCCCAAAATCGGATGACGGTCCATCCCATAAACAGCAATTGTTTGTTAACTTCGTCATCCCGCTCTTTATTACGGGATATTTTTGAAATCCAGTATTCACTGTTGTGCCCTTTTTGGAGGCGTGGCTTCAGCACTTCCCAATCTTTGCCATGAAAAAAATCCCCATCACAAAAAATGGCAATTTTATATTTTGTAATGACAATATCGGGGGTTCCCGGCAAGCTTTTATAATTTTTTCTGTATCGGATTCCTTTTTGCCACAGTGCTTTACGCAATATGATTTCGATTTTCGTATCATAAGGCTTAATATGCTGCATATTTTTCCGGCGTTGATCTTTGGTAAGCCTGTCCATTTGCGGTGTCTCCTTATTTGGCTGTCCAGGAAGCTGTCAGCATCCGTCTGTCGGCAATAAATTGCTTGGCGGCTTTAACAGCATGTGTGACAAATAAATCGAGGGTATCGTTGACTTTATATATCCTGCCATTATTTTCGGAAATACCTGACATGGCATACATACCATGCCATCCATTGACAGGATAGGATCCGCCACCATTTACCATGTGTTTAAACTCATCCATATTAAGAAAAGAGCCGTCTAATGTAACAGCCACAGACCAGAATAACCCCTCCATGGCATTTTTGGAAAAGTTTACGTCGCGCCCGACTCTGTCGCGTATACTTGTTTTGGACTGAATACATCCAAAGACGTGGGTATCTCCATGTATTACTTGTATCGCATATAAGTCAAAATCTTTTCCCCATGAATTAAGGCCTTTGATATCGTCAGAAGTATTGTTCAATGAGCCTTCTTTAATCATTTTGGTCAGATCGGACTGCAGAATGAATCTGATTTCATTATTCTGTAATTCGTCATTGTCAATACTGGCAATATAGCGTTCAAAAGAATGCCCGCTTGATTTTATCCAGCTTTGGTGGGCGGAAAGGCAACGTTCAAGGACATTTGCCTGTTCAGTTTCTGAAATATTAAAATCTGACAAGTTAGCTACATTAAGTTTGTGGACCAAAGCTATATTTTTCCAGATTTCATCTTCAGAAACTATGTCTGCATAATGCAGCAGAGACTCGACAAGTGTTGTATCTATTGCTTTCCTCTGAGCCGCCAGCTTTGCTGATTGGGAGTTTTTCCCTTGGCATTCTATAAGATATGCTTCATTCCAAGTTCTCGTATAAGTGCTTTTGCAAAAGGCAAAATAATCTGAATTATTTTTCATCATTGTACTCCGCTAAAAGCCTGTTCAGTTCTGTTCCCCAAGCGTAAGCTAAAAGTGGTGGGACTGCATCCCCAATCTGTTCATATTTGTCCTGCACTTCGCGGTCGATATGGGGGACGAGATATGGGCCGCCAGAAAAATGATAAGCGTCAGGAAAGGACTGCAGTCTGGCGCATTCCCTGACAGTCAGTGCCCGGTCATATTTGGGGTGGACAAATTCATCCAGACAATGGCTCGTTACCGTGGGGGAAGGCTCATCCGATTTCAGGCGGTAATTGCGCTTGATAAACATTTTTTTCGGCAGTACTCGTCTTTCCTGCAATTTTTCTCGTTCTGACCCGACGTAACGCTCAAATAAATCTTTTAAACTTTCACCCTGTTTCAACAAAGAAAATCTTTCCAATGTGCAGCTTCGGTGTCTCATTGGCATATGGTAAGTAAGTTCACTGACTGTCCCGGAATCTATTTTCCAGAATGCATTATCTCGCATCCGATTTGCATAATCTGACTGTGCCTGTGTATAATTTTTATTTTCTGTATCAGAGTTTGGCACAACATTTGGGAGCCCGCAAAATGCTTCTTTTACGGTAACGGGTTTATCACAGGTAGCTTTTGGGGAAGAAAGTTTTAGGTTTCTGTCTTTGGTGGCAAGGATAAAAAAGCGGTTTCTCTTTTGGGGTACTCCATAATCCACGGCGTTTAGGACAAACTCTTCATAATTTGTGTAACCACATTCTTTCAGCTCATCCTTTAACAGGTCTACTATAAGCTTATTGGAATTTTTTTGAACTTTTTTGGTCGTGATGGCGGGTACGTTCTCAAACAGGATCATTTTGGCATTGGTAATTCGGGCGATGCGGATTCCCTCTCGGAAAAGGAACTGCCTGTCATCATAAAAAGAGCGGGAGGTATTTCCGGCAGTAGAAAAAGTTTCGCAGGGCATACCTGACGTAACCAGATCAATTCCCTCTTTGGGAATGTAAGGCAGGATCTGTTCTGCTGTAACATTTCTTATATCAGAGTGGATAACATGTACCGACGGATGATTGGCTGAATATGTATCAACGCAGCTTTTAATGTATTCTATGGCTACTTTTGTGTCAAATCCTGCGGCATGTAATCCCGTACAGATTCCGCCGGGACCGCTAAAACAGTCTATATGCGTGAATGCCATTATTTGTTTTCCTCCACGATGTATCGAAATTTCTTCAGCTTTGCAGATTACCATATTCTGTTTGATACATGGAAATTGTCAAAGCGAAACCGGAATGGTTTCCTGCAAAAGATGAAACCTCAAATATGATTAGATAAAGTGTAGCAGAGGGAAACGTTGGTGTCAATAGCAAGGCAGAACAAAAGAAAACGGAAAAACGTTAATTAGCTTTAGAAATTGATCGTCTCATCTCGCATTGACAGGAATACAGACATGTAGTACTATGAGGAAAAAGGAGGAGAAGACTATGAATGAAGTACTACTTTCTGACTCCGAAAAAGAAATTCTGGAGTGGATGTGGAAGGAAGACAAGGAGTATTCCTACAGGGACGTTGCGGCACAGTTTGGAGAAGACTCGGAAAAGGGGTGGAAAAAGCAGACATTATCTACATTTTTAACCCGGATGGAACAAAAAGGTGTCATATCTGTCCGATGTGAAGGGGAAGAGCGTTTTAAGAAAAGGCGGTATTTTAAGGCGTTAAACAGGCAGGAGTATGAGAAAGCAAGGGCGAGGCATCTCCTGGATTCCTATTTTGACGGGTCCCTGAATCTGTTTATGTCGGCATTCAGCGGAGGCGAAAAACTGGGCGGGAAAGAGGCGGACGAACTGAGAAAGTTTCTGGAGGACATGTAATGCTTATTCTGGCAATGTCACTTAGCGGAAGTCTGGTATTCCTTGCCATTGTGCTGTGTGCTGTTTTGGGGAAAAGAGTGATTTCCCCTGGATGGGTGTACAGTATGCTCAGGCTTGACCTGCTTTTCTTCTGTCTGCCGTTTCCCAAGTACAACAGCGGGTATAAATATGGATTGCTCCGTATACTGGGCATTCGGCAACAGTGGGACATGAAAGATATTGTGACGGCGAATTTCATTGGGATAGAAGAAAGCGGTAGGATCCATATAAGCTTTCAGACGTACATAGTTGTGATCTGGGCTGTCTGGGTGTGCGGCATGCTGCTGGCAGCAGTCAGAAATCTGCAAAAGTATCGAGAGGTGAAGCTGTTAAAAGAAAATCCGCGGGTAAGCCAGTCAGATTATCTGGCGGTATTTGACAGAGTGAAAAAGGAAGTGGGAGTCTCCAGAGGCGTGACTTTACTGCTTGCCAGTGATGCGGAAACGGTATGTACCATAGGCGTATTCCGAAAATATGTCATTGTGCCCGAGAGCGGGCTGACGGAAGAAGAGATTTATTTCAGTCTGAAGCATGAACTGATCCATGTAAAGAGAGCAGATGTGGCGTGGCGGTATCTTGGGATGTTTGCTGTTCTTCTGCATTGGTTTAACCCGCTGGCATATCTTTATTTTTATGCAATGTCTCTCTATTGCGAACAGAGTTGTGATGCCATTCTGGTGCGAAACATTGACAGAGCGGCTCGCAAGAGATATGGAAACTTGATTATTAATATGGCGCAGGATGATGGACTTGACAAAAGAAAATATCGGACATACTTAAGTGGAAGCAAAAAAATGATTAAATGGAGATTGATTGATATGATGGAGAGCAGAAAAAGAAATAGGATAGAGAGAATGGTGTCCCTGGCGCTGGGGATGATTATTCTGTTTGGGGGGTCTTTGAGTGTTTGCGCTTATGAGAACCCTCAGGTGATAAGGGGAGCGGAAAATGTGTTTTTTGAGACACTTTCGGACGAACAGGGAACCGTGAAGTTTCATGTGGGAGAGATACAGTATTCAGAAGGAGAGATATTAGATTTTACGAAATTTGTGGGAGATGATGGCAGTCGCCATGATCTGCCGGATGTTGAGAAGGATAACATAGAAAGAGCAGGCTGTATACATGCTTATGTGAGCGGATATGTTGGAGTGCATCATAAGAACTCGGATGGAAGCTGCAAGACGGATTATTATTATGCAGACAGATGCAGTAAGTGTGGCAGGCTGGAAATGAAAGGGTATTCCCATACAGAAACATCGACGAAATGCACACATTAAAACCAAAATTATACGATATGAATAGTTGGAAAGTAAGAGTGATGTTTACCTTGACATGTGATTATGGTTGTAGTATATTATCCCCAGAACTACATATGTGTAGTTCTGGGGATTTTAACAATTTGCAAACAAAAAATAAAAAAGACTAACTATTAATTAAAAAAGGAGACCGTGATGCAGATAAATGGTATGAATATTTTTATGGGAGCATATGCGGAGCGTATTAAAAACGGGCTGGATCAGAGAACTATATCCATCAGTAAAGAGAAAACAGAGGAAGCTGCAGCATATGTTGAAAAGGCTCTTCATTCATCGGTTTTTCAGAATCAGGGAGTGAAAGTGTCGATTTCTAAAGAGGGTATGGACTTTCTTTGCAGTGAAGAAGGATTTCAGAAGATGAAGCAGGATGGGGCAGACCTTTTTATTAAGAATGAGATTCAGAAAAAGGAAAATGCCAAGGATAAGAATCCCGATGATCCTTTCTGGGAAAATACCATAAACCAGTGGCTGGTATTCAGTGAAATGCTGTACAATAATGGTTTTTATACAGGGATGACTGATGAGGAGGTGGATCAGTTTGAAGATACTCTGGCACATATCACTTATGGGATGGATTGTCTGAGCCGAAGCCAAAATCAATATACAATGCAGATGGAATTTCGTCCAGTCAAAGAAAAATATAAGTTCTTCCAGTCAGAAAGCGAAGCGATAGCAGGACTGGAATCGTCTGTAGCAGCGCTTCGATACTTGTCGGACAGTTTGTTGCCGGAAGAACACAGGGAAGGTTTTAATCAGTTAATTGATAAGTATTATCAGCATAATAATGAGGTGCTTTCTGAATACGATAATCCTATGGAAGCCATTGGAAGGACGATTGCGGGAATGCATTCGGATGAGAGTTTCTTTTCTCATCGTACGAGTGAGTATAAATATACTTTAAGGCTTGGTATGATAGAAAAATCAGAACAGGAAAAGAAAGCGTACCGGCAGGGTTTGCAGATATTGTTTGAGAAAATGAAAAACAATGGAAATGATGCATCCATATGGGAACAAATTAAGGAGTACTTTCTGGACTATTCGACTGACAATAGTAATGATGGCGGGTTTCGCAATTATGTTTATGATGATGCAGAGTATTTATTCAGTCATATGAAAAGCTGCTGGAGCAGATTGTTTGCGTTAGGAATGGATTGACTTGACATGGGCTTGCTTATACAGTATATTATCGGCAGAATTACTATAATGTAGTTCTGCCGATTTTGGCTGGTTGTAAACGATCAGATTTTAAGAGGGAAAGGATGAAAATACTGAAAAAAGGAAGGGGAAACAACGCAGGGTGATTTTCGATACGTGCGTAGTGTGTGCCCGAATGTAAACGTTACTGGTTATCGTGCGAGTATGAGGAATAATTATGAAAAGATTTAAAAGAGGTAAAATTTTATTTGGAAGTCTACTGGTTTTTTCATTTGCAATAATACTTCTATTATACGCTAAGCTAGAAAATACAGAACACGAAGAAAACGGACTAGAAAATATAAATAATTATTCGCCGATTGCTTTGCTGGAGGATACGATTGTTTATGATTATTTTAATGACGACGATGAATTTGTAATTGGCTGTTATGATATTGAATCGAAAAACCTATCAGATGTCATATGTGTAGATGGGTTTTATATTTCAAGCGGGTTGCCGGCGGTTATTGAAGATTCTGTTATTTTACCTGTAACGTTATATACAAATGAACATAAGCTTCTGATGATAAATGCTGATTCTAATACGTCTGACACGATATTTAATGATTATAATTCTTCTGCAATAGATGTGGTATCTACGATGAATACTGCCATTTATATGTTAAGTACCATAAGAGATAATTCGATTGAAACAAGTTATATCAGAAAATATAATGAAACTACTAATAAAATGGATATTTGCATTAAAAAAGAGTTTGCAAATAATACAGGTGAGCAGATCATAGCATTTGCCTGCAGCAACGAAAGGATTTATGTTATTGTAAATCAAATTGAAGAAGATGATACCTATATAGAAATTTATGATGACAAGAACTATGATTTAATTGGGAAATTGTATTTTGATTCAGAATTGCGAAATGATGTTTCCGAGAATGGTATCATTCAATTTTATTGTTTTAACGATTATATATATGTAAGAAATTTTTCAGATTATGGCGCCATAGGAAAAATAGAAAATGATCAAGTAAAAACAGTTCTTAATTTGTATAATCTGCGTATAGCCTATAACGGTAGAAATACACAGGATAATTATTATGGATTTTTTTTAAGAGGGGGCAAAGATTTTTATATTTTGGATGTAGATACTGATATTTTATATCAAACCAATTTAGGGCTGTCACAAGATGAAAGTTTTCGTAACGTTCTTTCTAATGGCAATGATATATGCATCTGTATTCTGGATGAGACAGACACAGAGGCGTTTACAACAAAAAATACTATTATAGTAGATTTTGATGAATTGATAAATGAAGCATATCAGATAAAGCCAATTGCTGATTATCTTAATTAGGCTTATGATGCAAAAAGCATATTGGTCCGACAGTTTTTTCCAGCTCCCTCATTACAATACAAAATCCTCTACGCGCACCACCTCTGCCGACAGATTTTGGAAGTAAAATGAAACTTTTAAACTTGCCGATTCGTATTCCTTATAGAAGGAAATAATAAAGCCGCAAATATGTCATAACGGGGTGAAGGAGGATTACTGCATGAGCATTTGTGGAATAGGAAGCCGGAATACCTACATTTATAATTCACAGACAAAAAAGCTGGCAACGAAAGACGGACTGAAGAAAGAGGAGGGAAAGTCAGTGGGTGGCGCAAAACGCTCTTTTTCTGATGTTGCAGCTATGAAAGCAGAAGCGGTGGGTAGCAGCGAAGTGCAAAAAAGACCTCGGCCATTCTTGATTCGATTGGTACTAATGCTCCGAATGAAGTGAAGCAGGCATGGATGGAGGCGGAGGAAGAAACAGGTGCATTTTTTACAGTGTATGGTCTTTATATAAGCAAAGACGGCAAGCATGCACATATGACCCAAATGGGGATAGACCGATTTGTGAGATGGTACAGGGGCGAATTTAATGAAAATGATCTCTTGGGAAGTACTGTGGAAAGTGCAATCAATGCGGTAAACAAATGGATATATGATGTGGATCATCCACTTGCCGGATCGCCTGCAAGAAGCAGGGAAGACCAGCAGTTAATTATGAAAGAACGGGAGTTTTATGAAGTATTCCTCAATAAGTTGCTGCATATTTCTAAGCGGTCAATGTGACGGGATGGTATGTTTATAAAAGCGGACTTATTGATCTGTTTGGTAATCATACTCCGAAATTTGTGTGAAATATGAAATAAAGGATATGCAATTACTTTTTGTTTCGCAGGTTCTTAAATGAAATGAAATTTTTAAATGTACCGCTTTGTATTCCTTATAGAATCGGAAAATACAGCGCCACAAAAGCGGCATTGGAAGTAAGGAAGAGATGGAAGGAGAATCTAATGCAGATAAATGGCATATCTTCATCAGCATATAAGCCAGAACCGTCGGAGAACATAAAAAATATGGGAAGCGGACGTTTTGAAGATACCCTGTTACGGAAGGCAAATGCGGGGCTGGACTCCTATACCAGAGCAGAAAGGAATAAGATATCCGATTGCGGAGTATATGGAAGAATACTTCAGGTGAATATGCACACGTATGATACACGTGCCACCAAAGAGGTTGAGACAGAGAGATATTCCATTACGTGGAAGCCGGGCGGGTATCTGTGCATTTATGACAAAGAGCGTGGCGGTAATGAAGCCTTTCGCTGGAAACTGAATAAAGACGATGTACAGGTAGATGAAAAGACAGGACTTAAGTTTCTGATCAATGATCTGGGATGCGGGCTCTTTAATATGGTTGTGGTGGATGAGGAACTGGAACAGGGGCTGAAGGAAGCACTGGACGTTTCGGAATTATACGAAAAGCCGCTCGTAAACTTCTCGGTCCAGCAGGATCAGAAGACAGGGATACGGTACATAACGCCAAACGGTTTTGAGAGCAGCGGCGGACAGATCATCATGGATAAAGAAGCCCGCGAAAAACTGGATTCCCTTGCCAAAGAGTACCTGTCCCAATATCCGAATCTTGTCCATTCCTATGAAGAGGCATGGTTCCATGCAACTTTTGAAGTCAGAGGACTGACAAAGCGAACCTCAGGGGGCATTATGCAGATCGGACCAAACAGCATTACATTTCTGAACAAAGATGGCATTAACAGCTGGGTATGCATCTTTGATCCCAAAAGGTGGAAAGAGGTGAAGGAGAAATTTGACAGGAACGATAATGCGGGAGAGGAATCATGGGAATTTTGGATGGATTTGTTCCAGGTATTAAAAATAGATGCCTCGCTTTTGACTTTTGACAGCAGGGATGGGAACTAAGGCATTTGCCAAAGAGAGTGTTACCTGTGAGGATGCAGCCGTGGTTGAAGCAGAACAAACAACGGCGGAAGCTAGAAGCATTGTCGGCCCGGATGGCAATACATATGAAAACTTGGGAACAGCGACGCACGTATACCCGATCGAGGCATTACTCCGACGGATGTAAGATAAGTAAAATTGTACTGGCATGAGAGTAATATAATATTTTTAGCTGCTATACTTGTGACATAAACACGGTATAGCAGCTGGAGAGGAATAAAAGGAGGTCTATCATGTTTATAGGTAAGGCAATAAGCAACTTCTCTATTCCATGTAAATGGCAACAAAGCAATGATACTAAAAATTGCATGGGGAATAAAGACTTTAAAACAATCAGAGGACCGAAGATATACTTGAAAACCGAAGACATGTTATATTCTGGGTGTAATGGAACGGGATTATCGTTTTACATTAAGTATGCTGATGAATCAACAGATGAAGAACCTGTTGTGATTGCAAAAGGTGTAGATGAAAACGGAAATGATTTTGAACAAAGGATTTTTATAAATAAAATTAATCCATCTTGTGCTACAGTGGTTGAGATGCGGGCACTTGAAGGCCATCATAAAGTAAAGAAACAGGGTGGACTTACGTCGTTGCCGTTGAGTTCTGGAGAGCTGGGGCTTAATGATAGAGCTAATTTTATCTCAATGTTTGAACAATGTATAGGCGATATGAAAAAATTGGGAAGATATGATTTGTCATTACTTTGGATGAAAAGTATGGATACTTATCTTAGCTTGACAAAAAATAAGCATGGACAACAAGAAAAGTTTGGACTCCAGTAGGAGAGAACAGCGTGATTCTGACTGATAGAAGAATCATATAATTGAATAGCTAAGAGATGAGCAAAAGGCATTAATTTAAGGTTTGGATTTGGTAGCCAGATTCTCAGGGTTAAAGTGGAAGAAATATATGGCATGAAAAAACAGACGTAAGCCCAAAACCTACGAAGAACAGGCGATATTCAGTTCGTAAGTATCGGGCAGTGCGTTTGATGGACTTCAGCTTGCGGTAAGATTGTCCGGAGCATGTAGTGGCGGCAGCCACTGCAACTGCCAGCAGACTGATGTGGGCAAGTGTATTGAGGTTTGTAACAGAAGATTTATTTCTTACCCACATACGTTCCTGTCCGATATTTTTAAAGCGTGAATTGTACCGTTCGCATTCTGTGCGGAGGGAATAACTGCTTTTAAAATAATGGCTGTTCCTGTCAACGTGACGTGGATCATCCGTTTTCCGTATCTCATACGGGAAGCCTAAAGGGGCAGATCTATCGTGTTGCATAAAATCGCCTCCCTCTGTTCTCCTGATCGTGACGCATTTGTTACTGTATTATTCTCTTTTAAAAGGAATACGAATCGACATACCAAAAAGTTTCACCTTATTACTGAAAAGTGAAAAAGGTCAGACTGCAACATAATCCGCTGTCTCCTTTTCCATGTTTGAATGTCTGAGCCGAAGCCAATGTCAATATACAATGCAAGATGGAGGTTCGCCCGATCAGAGAAAAATATAATTTTTTCCAGTCAGAAAGCGAAGCGATAGCAGGACTGGAATCGTCTGTAGCAGCGCTTCGATACTTGTCGGACAGTTTGTTGCCGGAAGAACACAGGGAAGAAGCCATTGGCAGGGTGATTGCGGGAATAGGAATGGATTGACTTGACATACGGTTATAACTGTAGTATATTACCAGCAGAACTACATAAATGTAGGTCTGTGGGATTTTATCATTTTACAATCTACAATAATTAAAAAGGAGATGAAAAAAGACAATAAGTATATGCAAAGGAAACTGTGAAAAGGAACTTAAGATGTCTGATGTATTTAAAAAGTGAGGAAAGAATATGAGTAAAAAAATTGGCTTGCTAAAAAGCATTGGTGCATTGTGCTCGATAGTATTATTATCGGGAACGGTTACTTCACCGACAGTATTTGCAGCTGAAAGTATGTGCACAGCAGATACAGGTACGGGAAGTGAAGCAGCTGTGTATGCAGGTGATGAGCTTTCGGCAGAAATGGATGGATTTTATAGACATATGTTATTTGACGATACTCTTCAAGAAGGAGAAGAACGTGTTCTTGGAATGCTGAACGGAGAGAAATTTTGTGTGCGGGTAACAGATGTTACAGAATCTTCACCTTCCGCATATGCAGCTACATCAACAACCTCAAAGGTATTTACTTTTTATAAGGAAAATGCCTTGGGTGTGAAGAAAGATGTATTAAATGTAACATATAATGGAGGATCGGGTATTATTTATTTTGGAGCAAACTTAAGTTTGGATAGGCAAACACTTACCTTGAATTGCTCCGAAGATTTTTGAGCACTAAAAAAATTTTGGGCTCTTTAGGGGGCTTTGTTCTTATCATAGGGGTAATAGTAATGGGTATTTTGATAAGAGCAGGTAGCTCTTTACAAAAAAAGGAGATGGAGCATAGTTATTGTATAGATAATTTAAATTCAAGCCTTGATAAGGATAGCTTATACTACGATTACATAATAGAAATGTTAGTTGAAGAGCTCAAAGAAAAGAGTGGGGTTGCGGATTGTAAAATTAGGATAAATTGTTCAAATGGTGATATCCTTTCCGCTAATATCAGCGTAGCTGCCGGGGCTGATGAGAATAATATTTCAGAAACAGATATGCTGGATTATGTTTCTCAAGCATTAGGGATTCCTACAGAAAATATTGAATTGTCCTATGATTAAAGTAATATTGTATTCAAATATGGAGAAGGGTCAGACATCAGATTATATTGCAGTCTGACCTTTTTGCTATTTATGAGACAGGGTGAAACTTTTTGCGGGAGCAGACAGTGAAAACATGGGCAAAACAGATTGCACGCACAGAAAATGCCCAAAAAGGTTAAGAAACCGTCCAACCATGCCGAAATAAAGGGTGAATGAGAAATCATTCGCCCTTTTTTGTATGATATAAAAAAGAGTACACTACATTTTGTATGAGGAAGACATATGAAGATTACGTTTGACCACAGTAACGCAAACCAAAATGTAGACAGGGCGGCAACTTCATATCGGGACACCCGGACGACCAGGACAGAGCGTGCGGGTGATTACGCATTAGACATTTCTGGCACAGTTATGGATAACAACGCTTACGGAGGTCACGGAAAGACCGCAGAAGAGGTTATGCAGGATGCGGCGGCTATTGACGTGGCCACGCAGACAGACTTTATGACAGTTATGTCTAATACTATGTCCGGGGAAGATTTTTCCCGCTTACAGCAGGAAGGCTATCATCCCGGCGATATGGAAATTGAGGAAGTTGTCACCATTGTCGATACGATCAAGGCAGCGCTTGTCAAAGGCGGCACAGAGGTTGCGGGTTACACCGACGACCTGGATGCGGACACTCTGGCGCAGATTACGGGAAGTCAGGCGTTCGCGCAGGAGCTTGCGGCGCAGTTTCAGGCGCACGACATTCCGCTTACAGAGGGAAATGTGCGGGCGGTGAAAGATGCCTTTGAGAGAGCCATGCAGACGGGTGAAATTGGGGAAGGCATCGCGAAATATATGGTGGAAAACCGAATGGAGCCTACCGTTGACAATCTTTATCTGGCGGATCACAGCGCGGCTACTGACAGCAGGAGACAGGCACACGGCTATTATGCCGCGGATGGCACGGGCTATTACGCGAAGAAGGCGGAGGACTATAACTGGGAGCAGCTGCGTCCGCAGATTGAGCGCGTGCTGGAAGAGGCGGGGCTTGAGATTACCGATGAAAATGTGGAGAGTGCACAGTGGCTGATCGGCGTAGGCGTACCGCTGACGGCGGAGACGATGCAGAATCTCCATGAGATCGGGCAGGCAAAGCAGCCTTGGGACAGAGAAAAGATTCTTGCGGCGGCAGCGGCGGCGATCGCTGACGGGAAAAGACCCGGGGAGGCAAATCTTGCTGACGGCAGAAGCAGTGTGGAGCGGGCGGCAGATTATACGGAGAGCTATGGAAAGATCAGCGATGAAGCGGTCGATCTGACGGTGGCGGAAGAAAAGCAGGTAAATCTGCGGAACCTGACCAAAGCGCAGGAGAAGATAGAGGCGGGTGAGGTGACGCAGGAAGTACCGGCGGCGGTTACCCAGAGGCGCCAGATGGAAGAAGTCAGGCTGATGATGACCATTGAAGCGAACCGGCAGCTGATGGCACGCGGTTATTCCATAGATACGACAGAGCTGGAGGAGCTGGTAGAGGCTCTGAAAAAACTGGAGCAGGAGCAGAACCAGAAACTTTTTGGAGAACCTGACGCGGCGGCGGCAGCCGGGAAAGCGGCGCTTTACGAGGAAGTACAGATAAAGGTTTCAGAGATTCCGTATTTACCAGCGGCAGTGCTTGTACAGTATATAGACGGCACGGAAGCCTTTACGCTTGACAGTGTACATGAAAACGGCACAGCGCTCAGAAATGCGTATGCGGCGGCGAGTGAGTCCTATGAGACGCTGATGACCGCGCCAAGGGCGGATATGGGAGATTCCATCCGCAAGGCATTCCGCAATGTGGACGATATTCTCGAGGATATGGGTCTTGAGACGAGCGAGGAGAACCGCAAGGCAGTGCGGATTCTGGGCTACAACAGTATGGATATCACCGATGAGAATATGGATGCGGTGAAGAAATATGACATGGAGCTGCAGCAGACCATCCGCAGAATGACACCAGCGGCATCTTTACAGGCGATCCGGGACGGTAAGAATCCCCTTACCATGTCCATGGAGGAATTGAACCAGTATCTGGACGAGAGCGGTGCGGATGACGCGGCGCGAGAAGAAAAATTCAGTAAGTATTTATATAAACTGGAAAAGAGCCACGCAGTCAGTGAGCAGGAGAGAGAGGCTTATATCGGGATTTACCGTATGTTCCGGCAGCTAGAAAAGTCGGATGACGCGGCAGTCGGCAGTCTTTTGAAGGAAGGGGCACAGATTTCTTTCAGCAATCTTCTGACGGCGATGCGCAGTACCAGAAAACAGGGAATGGATTATAAGGTGGACGACGGTTTTGACGGAGTGGACGCCGTGGCGAAAAACAAATCTATCACCGATCAGATTTTGAGCGGATTCCCGAATTTGGGACAGGAGAGCGCAGAGTCCGGCAATCGGGAGAGCGGGCAGAGACAGCAGGATTCGGAACAGGCGGAGAGCTATTACCATATGCTTGCAGGACAGATCGCGGACGGTCTGGAGCCGGAAATGCTTGCAGAGACGAATCTTACGGCGGAGACGACCATGGAAGAGTTTGCGGATGCGCTGCGGCAGCAGACGGCGGACGATTCCTTGGAACAGGCATATATGCAGGAGCAGATACAGTCTTACCGCGGGCTTGAGAATGTGGAAGAGACTGTAGTGAGAGAACTTGTGGCATACAAACAGCCTGTGACACCCAATAATCTGGAGGCAGCTTCGGCGCTTCGGAGAAAGCCCGGCGCGCTGTACCGAAAATTACGGGATTTGGAGGAAGGCACAGGCGTTTCGGAAGGAATGCGGAAAGCGGATACCCTGATAGAGAGTCTGACGGGTAAGGAGAGCGCGCAGGAAGCTTACGGGGAGATGCAGGCAGCTTTTTCTTCAGTTTTGGACGAGGCGATGGAGACGCCGGAAGATTTCCTTGACCTGCGTACCTTACAGAGCTGTCAAAAGCAGCTTGCGCTGGCAGGGAGCCTTTCGAGAGAAGAGAATTACCAGATTCCCGTGGAGATTAACGGTGAGTTGACAGCGATCAACTTAAAGGTTCTGCACGGAACCGGGACGGGGAAGGTAAACGTCACGGTACGGACGGAAGAATTTGGACAGATCACAGCTAAATTCTCTCTCAGGGAACAGAAAGTGTCCGGCTATATTGCCTGTGAGAGCGGCGAGGGAACGGTCTGGCTGCAGGGCAGGCAGGAGGAATTAGAGACGGCGCTGGAAGCCTCGGGAGAGGAAAGAGAAACAGGCAGTCTTGTGATCCTGCAGGGCAGAGAGGTTGGCAGCGAAGAATACACAGAGGAAGAGGTAAACGGCGGAGAAGGGCAGCAGACGGCAGACCTTTACAAAATCGCGAAAGCGTTTATCACTACCTTGACGGCATAAGCATTTTAAGAAGCAGAATGGAGGAAATAAATTATGAAGATCAGTTATAATGCGCCGGCAATGCGCGCGAGCAATGCATTAAATGCGTCGGACAGCAGAGTGTCCAAGTCTCTGGAACGGCTTTCTTCCGGGTTGAAAGTAACGACGTCAAAGGATAATCCTTCGGGCTATGCCATCGGCACAAAAATGCATATGCAGATGACGGGTATCACTACGGCGACACAGAGTTCCCAGAATGGTATTTCCGTCATTGAGACGGCGGATGGCGCGTTGACGGAAGTACATGAGATGCTGCAGAGAATGAACGAGCTGGCAGTTAAAGGTGAGACGGGAACGCTTACCACCGGCGACCGCATGACGCTGGAGCAGGAAGTAAAGCAGCTCAAGGCTGAAATTACCAGAATTTCTACAGATACGCAGTTTAACGGACAGACGCTTCTGGACGGCACCTTTGACCTGCGGGGATATACCGATAATCACAAGGTTAGGGTGGATTACTATTCAGATGAGGTGATGGCGAAAGAATATACGATTAATCAGCTGAACGTCATTTATGACGCGAAAGGGAATATTGTCAAAGATGCGGTCACAATCAATCTTGGTCCTGAATTTCCGCAGGGCGTGGAGGTTTCTGATACAGGGAAGTCCAAAATTACGCTGAAGGGACCTCTGGATTTTGAGATGACGCTTCAGCTGTCCAAAGAGAATATGTATCCCGGTTTTGAAGTGCCGTATGATTTTGTGGACGACGGAACAAACTGGGTGCCGAAAGTGAATGAGGATGCTGTTAAGGCTAACTTTGCCGAAGTGCTGCAGAATGCCGGTGTAACAGGTGTTCCGGCGGATGCAGAAGTTATGAGTATTACACCTGATAATGTGAATGGTACGGATACAATTGTCGTTGGGAATGCTGCCGGATTTCGGTTAACCTATGTATGCGACAGACCTAAGACGACAGTGCCTAACACAGATCCACAGCCGGCGCAGGAGAATGGCACCGCGTATGGGGGACTGATGGGAGGAGCTATACAGAATCTGAAGATTGACATTACCGGCATCGGCACCATGGATACCCAGACCGGCGCGAACGAGGGACAGCAGCTTGCAATCCGTATTCCTACCATCTCCCTGAACAGGATGGATATGGAAGATATGAAGATGAAGACGTCGGAGGATTGCGCGGATGCAAACAGGACGATCAAGAAGGCGATTCTCTATGTGTCTGATGCGCGCAGCAGGCTCGGTGCATACCAGAACCGTCTGGATCACACGGTCAACAATCTGGCGGTGACCAACGAGAACATGACGGCATCTTATGCCCGGATCATGGATGTGGATATGGCGGAGGAAATGACGGCTTACACGACGGAGCAGGTAATATCCCAGGCGGCGGTATCCATGCTGGCGCAGGCGAACGAGAGACCCTCGCAGGTGCTGCAGCTGCTGCAGTAGAAAATTTGCTTCGCAGATTATCTGCGGAAGAATGTAAAAAGGCACATTCTTCCTGTGATATTAAATTAGAATATGAGAAAGGCAGATTTGCGATATGACCAAGGAATTGAAACAGGAATATACCCTGCGGATTACGCAGGCGAACAAGACGCAGCTTATCACCATTCTCTACGAGATGGCGCTGCTCTATGTGGGCGAGGCGGAGGATGCGCTTGCTACAGGCGACAGGACAGAACTTAAGGATGCGGTCCGCAGGATTCAGGGTTGTATGTGCGAGCTCATGGATTCCCTGCATATGGAATATGAGATAGCGCATCATCTGCTGCAGCTTTATCTCTATGTCAACAGGGAGGTGGCACAGGCGGCGCTGCATAACAACGCGGAAAATCTGGAACATGTCCGCCCCGTGCTTAACAGGCTTTTAGAGGCTTATAAGCAGATCGAGGGGCAGGATACCACGGGTCCTGTTATGGGCAATACACAGACCGTATATGCAGGGCTTACCTACGGTAGAAACGACCTGATGGAAAGTACCGCGGATCCTGTCGCGAACCGGGGATTCTGTGTATAAACGATTGAGCTTCGTGCAATCTGGAGGACGCTTTGCGTCCTCCGGCAAATTGAGTGTCAGTGCGCTCGATTCAGAGAATGCATGGCATGCTCCGTCGTATTTTTATCAAGTATGGACTATGAGAGCGTCAGGGGGCGGTAAGCCTCTGCAAGTTCTTTTCCGGGCAGCGGATCACTTTCCGCTGCCTTTTGCAGTAAGTATTTATACCGCTTCATCACAGCGTTCAGTTCGAAAATATAGCAGTCGATCAGATCCGGATCCGTTGCGTTGTCAAATCCGGCGTAAGCGTTTTCCAGCGCGTTTCTTGCCAGCAGCAGCTCCTCTCGCAGTGTCATCTTCTGCCTGTCCACGATAATTTCGTTCTCTTCCGGTACGCAGGGACTCTGTCTGAAAATGATTCTCATATTGACCATCCTTTCGAGTTATTGCGTTCACTTTGGCATCAGCGCGGAGAATGCAGCTTTTTGCATTCTCCTATGTGAGACTTAGAACGTCTCCGCGAAACAGCCTCTGCTGTGAGCGGCTAGAAGTTCTTCTCACATTAGTTTAGGTAAAAATTTCCAGAAATATTCATGTAATATTACGAATAGCCTGTTCATATGCTGTAGGGAGACATGCAGGAGAGCTGTTTTTGCGGGATGGACCGGCGAAAACGCTTTGGAATGGAGAATATTATGGGAAATGCGGGCGGAGTGGTTACAATTCTGGCAGTGTGCCTGATTGTGCTGGCAATCGGTGCAATGGGGAGAAAAGTAGAGTGGCTGGTCAATTTTGTGCTGCGCGCGGTGATGGGGACAGTGGGCATTTATGCGATAAATTATATGCTGGCGGCGAGACAGATGCAGGTGGCGGTGGGCATCAATCCCTTTACGGTTTTGACATCCGGAATCCTTGGATTTCCTGGGGTTGCGGTACTTTACGGCATTCATTTTTTCAAAATCTTGTGAATAATTTACAAAAATAGTTTTTTTCTCATATAGCTATAGACAATAGTTTTTATTGTGTTATAATTCAAGTCACAACTCAAGAAATTCTATGTGTCATTCCATTCTGCGGAATACACGCTTCTCGCTTCAGGGCATCGGGAAGATCTTCCAATTATTTCGTTGAGTCAATTATTTGTATTTTTATTTTGAGATGTGGAGGTGGTTTTATTGGGCTGACTTTTTGTCAATCTGTTTTGCTTTTCCTGCTTTTGCTTTCTGCATTGGCGGATCTTAAAACAGATCGGATTCCAAACGGTTTTATTCTTTTGGGTATGGTAATCGGCATGGCGGGCGGTGTCACGTCCGATCGGGGATTATCAGACATTCTGGCATCTATGCTTCTGGCGTTTCTGCTTATGTACCCTCTGTATATGATAGGCGCACTTGGTGCGGGTGACGTGAAGCTATTTGTTATGATCGGGAGTTTTCAGACGGTGGAAGACTTTTTTTCCATACTGGCAGGAGCCTTCGTGATAGGCGCGGGATTTTCATTGATCAAACTTGTGGTAGAAAAAAACGGCAGGGAGAGATTTCGGTATTTTTTTTCGTATCTGTATGAAGTATGGCAAACGGGGCATTGGAGAATTTACGGTGAGGACCTAAAACAGGATTATCACACCTACTGTAAAAACAAAATACACTTTGCAGTGCCAATTTTGTTCAGTGCGGTGTGCAGGATAGGAGGATTATTTTGACACATAAAATTATGGCAATCTGCGACACGGAGGAGGGTTATGCATTCCGCATGGCGGAGTACCTTCTGGAAAAGGTAAAGCTTCCCTATGCGCTGCACTTGTTTACGGCGGTGGAAGAACTGGAAAAATTTGCGGGCAGGGAGAAAATAGAGATTCTTCTCATCGCAGAGAGCGCGTGGCGGCTGATCAAAGAAGAGTATATCAGAACTCAGGTGGCGCAGATGTTTATTCTGCAGGAGAGCGGCGAGCCAGCACAGACACTCATTCCGCAGGGGAGCGGTGAAGCAAAACGGGAAGATACGCGCTGCATCAGCAAGTATCAGAGCCCGGAAATAGTGGTACAGGAAATTCTGAACGTAATTGCGGACGGCAGCGGGTGGAAGGGCTGTCCTGAGGCGACGGACACGGCGGTTAAACTGATAGGCATTTATTCCCCGGTAAAGAGATGTCTGCAGACATCCTTCGCCCTGTCGCTGGGGCAGCTTCTGGCGAAGGAGCATAAAACAATGTACCTGAATTTTGAGATGTATTCCGGTCTGGGAGAGCTTTTGCGGCGGGAATACCAGACAGACATGCTGGATGTTATGTATTACTTTCAGAGCGCAAGGGAAAAGCTGGCTCTGCGGCTGCCGTCAGTCATCCAGAATGCGGGAGGGCTGGACTACATACCGCCCATGCAGTATTCTCTCGGAATCAAGGAAGTGCCGGGAGAACAGTGGCTGGCGCTCTGCAGGAACATTGCTGCGATCGGGGAGTACGAATACATGATTCTGGATCTGGATGATGGAATAGACGGGCTGTTTGACCTGCTGAAAAGCTGCCAGAAAATATATACCATTACAAAAGAAGATCCATTTGCGCAGGCAAAACTCAGGCAGTACGAACGCATGCTGCAGCAGGGAGAATTGGGTGAAATATCCGAAAAAACCGTAAAATGCCGCTTCCCGATTTTTCAAGAGCTGCCGGGCAGTCTGGATATGATGACGCACGGGGAGCTGGCGGGATATGTAAAATCCATCATAAAAGAGGATATCTATGAATAATGCGGAAGAGAGACGAAAAATTTTAAAAGAAAAGCTTTTGGAAAGCATTGACTACTCCCGAGAGAGCAGTGATGAGGAGATTCGGGAGCTGATAGATGAAATGCTTGTCCGGGAAGGAAGGGAAAAGCCCTTATCCTTATCGGAGCGCAGCAGACTCAGACGAGAGCTTTTTCACGCGGTCCGCAAGCTGGACGTGCTGCAGGAGCTGGTGGATGATCCGCAGATTACAGAGATTATGATTAACGGTCCGAACAAAATATTTATTGAGCAAAACGGCAGACTGATAGAAAGTGAACTTCGTTTTGACAGTGAGGAAAAGCTGCAGAATGTAATACAGCTGATTGTTTCCGACTGTAATCGGACAGTCAATGAAGCATCGCCAATTGTAGATGCCAGACTGGCAAATGGCGCCCGGGTCAATGTGGTGTTGAACCCCGTGGCATTAAACGGTCCGATCGTCACAATCAGGCGTTTTCCGAACAAGCCCATTACCATGGAAGATTTGGTGTCTTTCGGTTCCATTACGGAGGAGGTGTGTGAGTGGTTAAGCAGGCTTGTGCGGGCGAAATACAATATTTTTATCAGCGGCGGAACGGGTTCCGGGAAAACCACGTTTTTAAATGCCCTGTCAAACTATATTCCCGGGGAGGAGCGAATTATAACGATAGAGGACAGTGCGGAACTGCAGATCAGAAACATACGCAACCTTGTGCGGATGGAGACGAGGAACGCCAATGTGGAGGGCTGCCGGGAGATAACGGTCAGGGACTTGATAAAAACGTCTCTTCGTATGAGGCCAGATCGAATTATCGTTGGCGAGGTGCGCGGAGGAGAAGCTTTCGACATGATGCAGTGCCTGAATACGGGGCACGACGGCTCGATGTCCACAGGACATGCCAACAGCTCACGGGATATGTTAAGCCGTCTGGAAAATATGATTCTCATGGGGATTGAGATTCCGTTAGAAGCCATCAGGCAGCAGATCGTCTCGGGGATTGACATCATTGTTCATCTGGGGCGGCTGCGGGATAAGACGAGAAAAGTGTTGGAAATTGCGGAGGTGCGCGGATTTGAAAAAGGAGAAATTGTATTAAGCCCGCTATACCGTTTCGAGGAGGAGGGGGAGACAGGCGGCGGAAAAATCCTCGGCACGCTCCGTAAGAAAGGAGAATTGGCATATGTCGAAAAGCTACAGACCGCCGGATTATGCTGAGTATCATTTTTCTTTGAAGGAAGGCGCGCTTGCCGTGCTGGAAGGCATGTTTGTGGTGGCAATGATTGGATATTTTTTCTATCGCTCGTGGCTTGCCTGTCTGTTTCTTCTTCCCGTATTTGTCTTTTTTATGAGAGAGAGGAAAAGGGAGCTGGCAAAAAAGCGTAGGCAGGAGCTGAGCTTACAGTTTAAGGACTTGGTGCTGGCGCTTCTGACTAATGTCAAAGCGGGATATTCCATAGAAAACGCCCTGCGGGAGTCGTACCGGGATGTGGAATTGCTTTACGGGGCGGACAGTCCCATTTGTCTTGAGGTGCGGCACATGGTACGAGGGCTGGAAAATAATGTGATTCTGGAAAAATTGCTGTTTGATCTGGGTGTCAGAAGCCGTCTGCCCGATATCATGCAGTTTGCGGACGTTTTTCTGATCGCGAAGAGAAGCGGGGGCAATCTTACAGAAATTTTGGAGAAGACAGCCGGGGTAATCGAGCAGAAGGCGGAGACGGACAAGGAGATTCAGCTTATGATCAGTGCGAAGAAAATGGAGCAGAAAATTATGAATATAGTGCCGTTTCTGATTATTTTCTACATCGGGACTACATCGCGAGGATTTTTTGATGTGCTATACCACAATCTTGTGGGTGTGGCGGTAATGACGGCGTGTCTGCTCTTTTACGGTGCGGCTTATCTGCTTTCCAGGAGGATTGTGGAAATTGAAGTTTAATAAATGCCCGTTTCTGTTTATGGCGGCACAAGTTTGACCGCATGGGTGTTTAAGGAAAGGAGAGTTTAATGGTTTATGTGTATTCTGGGATTTTAGCGGGTTATCTCATTTTGTTTTTCCTGTCTCTGAGAGAAAGCGGGAATCCGCTTCAAAAAATAGCAGCGCACATTTTTCGTAAACAGCAGGAACGGCAAAAGAAAGCAAATAAGGGGCAGAAGGACTGGAAACGGGCGCTTTATAAAAGGCAGCTTGGAGAGAAGCTGAAAACCCTAGAGCCGGGAATTGCGGCGGAAAAGCAGATACGGGAGCATTATCTTTCTCTGTATACACTTTTGCTCATGGTAGTGTTTGTGGGGGATCTCTTCTGCCTTGCCGCATGGTTCAGCGCTCACAGCGCCGCAAGGCTGACTGATAGCGGTTATCTTATCCGAAATGCCTACGGGGAAGGGGATGTAGAGATAGGGCTGAAGGCGGAAATCCCGGGAGTACAGGAGGAAGTTTTTGACTATCTTTTAGAGGAACGCAGACTCACAGAGGAAGAGTTGGAAAAGAGCTATGCGGAGTCGGCAGCGCTGCTTCCGGGGGTGATCCTAAACGGGAATGCCGGGCTGGAAAATGTGCGGATGAATCTGAATCTGGTTTCGGCGCTGGATGGATATCCTTTCCAGATCAGTTGGGAGAGCGGTGCGTATTCTCTGATTAATACGGACGGGACGGTACACAATGAGGATCTTGCGGGCGGGGAAGTGGTTACTTTGACAGCGACGTTTCGTTACGAAGACTGGTTTCGGGAGCTGCAGATTCCCGTGCAGGTAAATCCGGTTATCTATACGCCGGAAGAAGCGCTGCGTGCGCGGATAGAGGAGCTGCTGCGAGAGAGGGAGGAGAGCAGCGGAAATGAAGAGGTTATGACGCTGCCGGAGCGGATCGGCACGGAGCCTGTTATATGGAGCGAGATCATTGAGGACAGCAGCGGTTATTTTCTGATTCTGGTGATTCTTGCGGCAGGTGTGCTTTACTGGGGAAGAGGCAGGGAATTGGATCAAAAGCTGGAAACGAGAAAAAGGGAACTGCTTCTGGATTACCCCGAGATAGTCAATAAGCTGGTACTTTATATGGGCGCCGGGATGACTATAAGAAACGCCTTCGTAAAGATGGGGGAGGATTACAAAAAGCAGAGGGAGGAGAGAAAAAAATATGCCTACGAAGAAATCCTGATGACCTGCTATGAGCTGCAGGGCGGCAGGTCGGAGATGGAGGCTTACGCACATTTCGGAAAACGATGTCAGGTGCAGGCTTACATGAAACTGTCCGCGCTGCTTTCGCAGAATATCAGAAAAGGCAGCAATGACCTTTTACGGGTATTGAGACAGGAAGCGGATAACGCCTTTGCGGAACGGAAAAGTCTGGCAAAAAAGCTGGGCGAGGAGGCGGGCACAAAACTGCTTTTGCCTATGATGATGATGCTTTGTGTGGTCATGGTGATTATTATGATTCCGGCTTACTTTTCATTTACTTTAAGTTAAATGTATCTGTACGGCGCTTATCGTAAAATGGTTTTTGCGCCTGCAGTTACACATAACCAAACGTCAAAAAGACAAAAGGAGGAAAACAAGATGTTGAAAAAGAGAAACGACAGACGGCTCAAAGGGTTCGGGGACTTCCTGCGGGAAGAGGAAGGCATGGGCACGGTGGAAATCATTCTGATTATTGTGGTGCTGATTGGTCTGGTCATTATCTTCAAGACACAGCTTCGTGAGCTGGTGGAGAAGGTCTTTGAGAAGATCACCAAAGACAGCAACACGGTAATGGAATGAGGCGGGGATACATAACGGTATTTTTATCTTTATCCCTCACATTGATCCTGTCCCTTGTATTCGCGGTAATAGAAGGGGCACGGATCAGTGCCATCCGCATGAAATTTGAGTGTGTGACGGATATCGGTATGAATTCCGTTCTGGCTGAATATCACAGGGAACTTTTGAAGCAGTATGATCTTCTGTTTGTAGATACCTCTTATGGCGGGTCCCATCCCGAAATCGCTAACACGGAGGCGCACCTTTATAACTACACACAGAAAAACTGCTGTCCGGGAGGGGAAAAGAATTCGTCTGGCAGCAGGGACTTTCTTGCAATGGATATGGGTATGGTGGAAATTTCGGAGTATTCTGCGGCTTCGGATGATAATGGCGCGGTACTGAAGCGGCAGGTTACCGACTATATGGACGATTATCCGCTGGGCGCGATGCTGAGCAAAATCAATGCAAATGTCAGTTTGCTGCAGAGCGCGGGGATTGCCACAAGGGATACGGATGCGTGGCGGAGGCAGTATGAGGCGGAGATTGACGCGATCGGTCTGCCCGAAAAGGAGACGGAGGACGGAGAAATGGAGGAAGTGCCGCTCAACAATCCGGCGGATTCCGTCAACGCCTTGAGAAGCAGCGGAGTTCTAAACCTTGTACTGGAAAATCCGTCCGCTGTCTCTGCGGTAAAGGTGAATCTGGGCAATTATATTTCAAACCGTCCGGGCAGAATGGCGGGCACGGGTCTGTGTGCGGAGGCGGCAGAGGCGGCAGGTGTGCCAAATGAACTGGTTTTCCAGGCGTATCTTTTTGAAAAATGCGGTTATTACGGGGCGGAGATGGATAAATCGCTTCTGAAATACCAGATGGAATATATTTTGGAGGGCAAGGATACGGACTGGCAGAATCTGGAGCAGGTGGCGAAGAAACTTCTGCTCTGGCGGGAAGCGGCAAATATGATGTACCTCCTATCGGACAGTGCCAAGATGGCGGAGGCACAGGCTTTAGCTATGACGCTTACGGCAGTGGCGCTTATGCCGGCACTGGCGGAGCCGGTTAAGTATACGATTCTCTTTGCGTGGGCTTATGTGGAGAGTCTTCAGGATGTCAAAACCCTGCTTGGCGGCGGAAGAGTACCCATTTTTAAAACAGCTGCCGATTGGAAAACGGGAATAGGCTGTCTTAAGAATGTAAAAGGAAGTCTCACGGAGGATTCCGGAGGAAGCGGGCTGAGCTATAAAGAGTATTTGCAGATTATGGTCTTTTTGCAGGATGCGGAGAGCCGGACAGAACGCGCCATGGATATCATGGAAATGGATATCCGCCAGACACCCGGCAATGCGGTATTTCGTCTGGACGGATGTTTCGACACGTATCAGGCGCATTTGGAAGTGACAAGCCGCTTCGGTTATTCCTATGAAATGACAAGAAGATATGGATTCTATTAATGCGGGAGGTGATAAAAGATGCCCTTTTTACGACTAAGCAACAAAAAAATAACTAAATCGACAGCACATTCTCTCCGGGCATATCTTGAGGCACATCAAGGTAGTCACATTCACAATTCAGCACTCCGATTGGTAAAAGGGGCATCTTTTATCCCCTCCCGTGAGAGAGGGTCCATGACATTGGAGGCATCTTTGGCACTGCCGTTTTTTCTCTTCGCGGTGCTTAACATTCTTTTTGCGGTGAATATCATCGGAACACAGAGCCGGATCAACGCGGCAATGCATCAGGTGGGGAACAAGCTGGCTTTTGCGGGATACGCCTATGAAAACACGGTGGCAGACATTCTGCCGGATGGGCTTGCAGGCGTAGTGGTCACGGAAGGGTACGCCAAAGGGCAGATCGTGGAATATGTAGGAAGCTCCTATCTGGAAAATTCCTGTGTGAAGGGCGGCGCAGGCGGATTGTCTTTCATCGGTTCTTCGGTAATGGGACCGGAGGATATGATTGATCTGAGAGTATCTTACAGGGTTAAACCTTTTGCATCGCTGATGGGATTTGACGGATTTTTTCTGTCGCAACGTTATTATGGCAGGGCATGGACAGGCTATGATTTGACAGGAACGGCGGGCGGCGGCACGCAGGAAGACCCTATGGTTTATATCACAAAAACGGGGACAGTTTATCATTTGGAGAGGAACTGCGCTTATTTAAATCCGAGGATAGAGACGGTGCCCGCACAGTCCGTGGATGACAGACGCAACGCATCCGGTGCGAAATATGCGCCCTGCGGTTCCTGCGGTGCGGGCGGAGACAGCGGGCAGATGTTTATCACAGACTATGGCAGCAGTTATCATAAGCGGCTGGACTGTCCGGCACTGAAAAGGACGATTTATACTGTGCCGCTGTCAGAGGGGGGCACAAGGGGGAGGTGTTCCAAATGTGGATAGAGATTGTATTGTTTTTGTTTCTGGCGGTCTGCGCCGTGTATGACGGTTTCAGCAGACGCGTTCCGCTGGCAGTAGTGTGGACCGGAATGTTGACGGCGGTCTGCCTTCAAATCGGCGGGGCAATGGGAGAGACCAATATTGTATCGGCGGCGCTTTCCCTGTTACCCGGCGCGGGATTTTTTCTGCTCAGTTTTCTGACCAGAGAGAAAGTGGGGTATGGCGATGGATGGACACTTTTGATGATTGGTCTGTTTGTGGGGGCTTACCGCTGTTTTTTGATTTTGCTTGTGGGGCTGATGGCGGAATCTGTGGCGGCGGCTGTACTGCTGGTGATCGGAAAAATAAAGCGTGACCGGGAAATTCCTTTCCTGCCGTTTCTGCTTTTGGGAATGGGGGTGGTGGTATGTTTTTGAAAAAGACAGCGAAAGGCTATATGACGTTGGAAGCTTCTTTTCTTATTACATGGACATTATTTCTGTTTGTTCTGTTGATTTACTTATCATTTTATTCCTACGACAAATGTGTACTTTTTCAGGATGCCTATACGATCTGCTTCCGGGGGAGCGTTCAAAAGGATGAAAGAAAGGTAGTGCCTTACATAAGCGCAAATATGCAGAAACAGTTTGGAAAGAAATATTTCGGTGTGGGAAAGGTACAGGGAACGGTGGATAAAAGTGGAAATACGACAAGTGTGACCGGGGAGTGTCAGGTAAAGGTGCCCATCCGGCAGCTGTTTACCATGCACGGTAAAGAGGGCTGGCGCATCCGTACACGCGCGAAAGCGCAGATTATCAATCCGACAAAGATGATACGCAGATGCAGATGGGCGGGAAATATGTTTACGGACTGAAAGACGGCAAAGATGAAATCGGAGGAGATACAGATGCTGGAGGCAAAATTTTTCAGGGATTATAAACACAGTTACATGATTTTACCGTGCAAAAGCAGGCAGCCGGAGAAAAGTTATCAGTGCAGGCAGCTTACTTCCAATAAAATAGAAGAGATTCTGCGGTGCTCCATGCGGCATGTAAACGGTATGACGTATTTTTACTATGATATCAGTTCCAGGACAACTATGGAAAGCCTGTATCGGGACAGGCAGATGTCCTATCGTCAAATTTGTGAGCTGTTTGAACAGCTTTATCAAATGTATTGCAGGGTGGGCGATTATTTTATGGATGAGACGCGGCTGGTATTTTCACCATCGTATATCTTTTATGATTTATCGCGCAAAAAATATATTGGGCTCTATTATCCGGATTACGAGGAGGAAAGACCTTATGAGGCGCTTATGGACTATCTGCTGGAACATATGGATAACGAAGATGAGCGGCTGGCAGACTGTATCTATCAGATTTATGAGAGAACGGAGGACAGCGGTTTTTCACTGTGGGATGCGCTGCAGATTCTGGGAGAGGCAAAGGCGCAGGAAGAGAAAACGGAGAAAGAAACGAAAGGGTCCTGTGGGGAGCGGGGAGATATGTTTCTGCTGTCCGGAAACGTTTTATCTGAAAACGAGAAGACGGAGCAGGTATATACACAGGCGGATCGGCAGGATTCACAGGAGAATACATTTGTTTCGCGGGAAAAGAAAGAAGATAAGGCTGTATCCGTAAAAAAGAAGAGCACGTTTTCTGCGTTTGTTGCTGTATTTTCGGTGTTGGGAATTGCGGGAATCGTCTATATTTACGGTTCGTATGAGCTGTCGGATGAAGAGGTTATGACACTTCTCGGATGCGGCGCGCTGCTGGGTGTCTGCCTGATTGCGGGTCTTACGGGCATTTTGAAAGGTGGTGCGAGGAGTGGGAAGAAAAGGACGGCTGCCGGGAGCGAGACGGAAGAAATGTTTTTGGATGGAATGGATGATTTTTGCCTGTCAGTACAGGACACAGATTCTTCGGGACATATGCGGAATAGCAGGCTGGTTTCTGCGGGACCGGCACAGTGCAGGGAGACTGTCTCCCTGGAACATGTACTGAGCCGTGAGCGGGAACCGGGAATGCCCGTATCTGCCAGAGGAAGAAAAGATATGTCAGAAGAAGAGGAAGTTTATGGAAATACTGTCTTTTTTGACAGCGCAAAAATAGCGGAACATAAATTGTATGCGTTGGATAAAAAGAATAAAAAGCATATTGAACTCACTAAATTTCCGTTTACAGTGGGAAAGATGGCGGGGTGTGTGGACTGTGTCCTGCCGGACGACTCTATCAGCCGCATCCACGCCAGATTTGAGAAGGTTGGAGATGTAATACAGTTGACAGATATGAATTCCACAAACGGCACTTACAGAAACGGGCTGCGGATGCAGCCGCAGGAAACGGTGGAAATTGAGCCGGGGGATGAGATAAGGTTTGGGAAGTTGAATTATTGCTATCGGTAGTTTTTTCATGAAAAACAAAATGATACGTATTGATATTACACGTGTAATGTGATATGATGGTTGCGCAAGGGAGAGATAAAATGCCAATGAAACGTTACCATACCGTTTCATGTCAGAGAGCTTCCGAAAGGGACAGAAAATTCTATCAGAAGACAGGCGGGGTTAAAGTAGTCTCCAACTCTAATAAAATGTGTTCATTCAATCAGGAGGTATAATTATGCTGTCAATGTATCCGGCGTGTTTTTTTAAAGAAGAAAATGCCTTTTCCGTTATTTTTCCAGATTTAAACTGGCTCTCGACATGTGGAGACTCTTTTGAAAATGTGATGGAGAAGGCGGTAGAGTGTCTGGCAGGGTATCTGTATACTTGCCGATTGGATGGCGATATGATTCCTTCCCCATCTCAACTGCAGGATATTGATCCGGCTGGGGTGGCAAGAGAATTGGAGTTGGAAGCGGAGGAGATGTTTGTAAATATGGTGTCCGTAGATGTGGATGTGTACGCCAAGGAACATTTCGAAAAATCAGTTAAAAAGACGTTGACTATTCCGGCATGGCTTAATAAAGCGGCGCTGGAACAAAATATAAATTTTTCGCAAGTGCTGCAAGACGCTTTAAAAGCAAAATTGCATCTTGGGTAGGCAGGATTATAAATTTGGAGAAATAACATCATGGACAAAAACGAAAAATGGCTGCAGTGGGCGGTCGAACTGCAGAGTCTGGCGCAGGCGGGGTTGTTTTACTGTAAAGATAAATATGAGTTGGAAAGGTACGAGCGCATTCGGGAAATCTCGACGGAAATGCTCAGTTACAAGACGGAGATTCCCCTTGAGAAGGTCAAGGACTTGTTCTGCAGCGACGTGGGGTATCAGACGCCCAAAATAGACACCCGGGCGGCGATCTTTAACGAGGGGAAAATACTGCTCGTGCATGAGGCGAACGGCACATGGGCTTTGCCAGGCGGTTGGGTGGACGTGAATGTATCCGTCATGGAAAATATGATAAAGGAAGTGAAGGAAGAGTCTGGGCTTGACGTTACCGTCAAACGGATCATAGCGGTTCAGGACAGGGAGAAACATAACTTGCCGATTTACGCTTATAAAGTATGTAAGATATTCATGCAGTGCGAGGTGACGGGCGGCGGTTTTGTGCCCAATATTGAGACGACGGGCTTTGACTATTTTGGAATGGACGAGCTGCCCTGTCTTGCGGAAGAAAAGAATAACAGGGAACAGATAGAGATGTGTTTCCGGGCAATGGGTGCGGAGACGTGGGAAACGTTGTATGATTAGCCCTCCTCTATTGTAGGCATAATGCCTGCTCCGACAGCCGTGCAGGTAAATATTTCATCTTTACACAAGAACGTACGTTTGGTAAGATGATATTACATTTAACGGCAGGGAGGAGGTGAAGGGAATGGAAGAGAGATTTCGCGGGGGAACGCTGTCTGATGGTCAGAACAATATTCCGATTCAGATGATGTCGCTGACAGAACGGGACGGCAGGATCACGCCGCAATGGTTCCGCCTTGAGACGGAAGAACATGAGATCAGGTTATATCGGATTGAGCAGGTTGTGTCGCGGGATGAAAAGAGGTATGTCGGCATCAGGGAGAAACAGTTTATCTGCAAGATCAAAATGGGAGATATGCGAAAAACCCTGGAGGTGCGGTACAATGTCGAAACCCAGCGATGGCGTATCTTCCAATTCCTGTAGGGATGAGTAAATATGTATTTCACATAGACGTAAACAGCGCCTTTCTCGCCTGGACCGCAGCCTATCGGGTGGATGTGCTGGGTGAGAAAGAGGATATCCGGCTGATACCGAGCATCGTGGGCGGGGATCAGGAGAAACGTCACGGAATTGTTCTGGCAAAGAGCACCCCGGCGAAAAAATATGGCATAAAGACGGGTGAACCCATTGTAGCAGCGCAGAGAAAATGCCCAGGACTGGTGATCGTGCCGCCGGATTATGGGCTATATGTCAAATCGTCCCGCGCCTTTATGGACATACTGAAAGATTACAGTGATAACGTGATCCAATACAGTATCGATGAGGCGTGGGTGGTGTTTGAAGGGTTTGAAAAGTTGTACGGTCGTGGTCAGATGGTGAATCTGGCGTATGAGCTGAGGGATCGGATCAGAGATGAACTCGGCTTTACGGTGAATGTCGGTATCTCAACCAATTTCCTTTTGTCCAAGATGGCGGGGGACTTTTCCAAACCGAATAAAGTGCACACGCTGTTCCCTGAGGAGATCGAACAGAAGATGTGGCAGCTCCCTGTTTCGGATTTGTTTTTGGCGGGACGGGCAACGGTGGAAAAGCTGAATAAAGTCGGTATACAGACGATCGGGGAACTGGCACAGGCGGATGAGGGAATGATCCGTTCCCTGTTAAAAAAACATGGGCAGACCATACAGGGCTTTGCGAGAGGCGGAGATCTTGATCCGGGCATGATTTCTCACGAAGCCAATAAAGGATATGGGAACAGCATGACAGCTCCGATAGACGTTGTGACGGAGGAGTATGCGAAACATCTGCTGCTTTCCTTAAGTGAGACGGTAGGGACACGGCTTCGGGCTGACGGCGTGATGATCAGCGTGGTCAGCGTGCATCTGACAACCTGTGAGTTTCAGCGCATGAATAAGCAGATGCAGTTGGACTCTCCCACAAATATTACGGAAGAAATCTACGGAGCCGCATGTCAGGTATTCGGTAAACTGTGGGATAAGAAAACACCAATCCGGCAGCTGGGGGTCCATACGTCAAAAGTGCAGGAGAATGCCGGGCGGCAGTACAGCATATTTGATCTGGGAAAAAGTGACAAACTGGAAAAATTGGACAAGGCGGTAGATAAGGTTCGCGAAAAATACGGGGAAGATGCGATTTTCCGTGCCAGTTTCCTGAAAGGAAATGTCTCCCATATGAGCGGCGGGTTGAATAAGGAGAGGCGCAGCGGGGTTACATTAGGAATAGACGTGGAAGGCGAAAACGTCAGGGACTTGTAAAGCCCCATGTAAATGTCAGGGAAAATCGGAGAGAAACCATGTGCGGAAGATTTTATATAGATGATGAGACAATGTGTGAGATAGAGAAGATAGCCGGGAAAATCGACCGAAAGAATGCAAAAATAGGAGATGTGCATCCTTCGGAACCGGCGTTGGTGCTGCGGGCGGACCATGACAGTGTGGTGGCGGATGTGCTTAAGTGGGGCTATGCGTCTGCAGGGAATCATACTTTGATTCTTAATGCCAGAACGGAAACGGTGAGAGAGCGTCCTATGTTCCGCTATGATTTTGAGGCGCGCCGCTGTCTGGTTCCGGCATGTAAGTTTTACGAGTGGAAGGATACCGGTGCAAAGAAAAAGGAGAAGTATGAGTTTTTTACGCCGGAAGAAGTTTTGTATCTGGCGGGAATCTATCATAAAGACCCGGAGGGTGACCGATTCACTATCCTTACCCGCGAGGCGGAGGGGTGCATGACCGGGATACACAGCCGTATGCCGCTGATACTCCGAAAGGAGAATATGGAGGAATGGCTGTTCTCGGAAACGGAAGCAATGGAAATGTTGGACAGGCATTTTGAGAAACTGCAAAGACAGAAGAGTGAAGCGGGTGGATATCAGCAGATGAGTTTGTTTTAGATAACGGCGGTTTGACATCCCCAACTGAAAATGATACTCTTTTCTCATGGATATGTTAACGTTGAATCGACTGGAAAATCTGTTCTTTGAGCAGGGCTATGATAAGATACCGTCCAATCTGCCCGAGTTTAACTTTTACTGCCGCAGAGAGGTGCAGGGAATTACTGTGCTCCATGTAATTGATTACAGGCAGGGGCTCTATATTTCAATGGACCAATATACGCATCTGAAAGAGCAGATAGAAGCTTTTTTCCGCGATAAAGGCGAGAGCGAAGTCCACGTGATGACACTTGTTTTGAGCGAGGATACGGAGAAGGCGAGAAGGCTTTGCGGCGGGGACAGCTTTTGCTGGGTGATTGATTCGCGGGAATACCGACTGCTGATCCACGAAACACAGGCGGCAGATTTTTACGGCTGGAAAGATATTTTGGAGGAGTATCTGTTTTCGCTGGCACGGGAGGACTTGAAGGGGAAGCGGGCGAACGGCGAACCGAAAAGGAAGACAGAATGGCGGGTGCTGCCGTGGGTTAGCATTGTTCTGGTAGCGATGAATGTAATTGTATTTCTGATATGTACATTTACGGGCGATTTGTTATATAATAAGGGTGCATTTAATGTAACGGCGCTTTGGCAGGGGGAATGGTACCGCTTGTTTACAAGCATGTTCTTACATTGGAATGTGGAGCACCTTTTCAGTAATATGATCGTCCTGTATTATGTGGGGACGATTGTGGAACGCAGACTTGGAGCCTTTCCCTATGCGGCGCTTTATGTGCTCTCCGGTCTTGCGGGGAATATTTTTTCCATGGGGTATGAGCTTTTAACGGGTGCCTACGGCAGTTCAGCAGGGGCGAGCGGTGCGGTTTTCGGTGTGGAGGGCGCGCTGCTGTTTCTGGTTATGGCGCATCGGGGGAAACTGGAAACCATGACGGCGGGCAGGGTGGCTTTTGCGATTGCCGTTTCACTCTACTGCGGTTTTACCAGTCCTGGAGTGAATAACGCGGCACATGTGGGCGGTGTCCTGATGGGATTTGCGGCGGCGGCTGCCAGTGTGGCATGCGGGAAAATAAAGGTGTTTTCCGATCACAGATGAGAAAGGAACGTGTTTTATGCAGATCAATATCTATTATGGCGGGAGAGGCCTTATGGATGATCCCACGCTGTTTGTGATAAAGAAGATGAAGGAGGTGCTCGAGGAACTTCGCGTGACGGTGGAGGTATTCTACCTTTACGAGCAGAAAAACAGTATACCCACGCTTCCGCAGACTTTGAAAAACGCGGATGGCGTAATCCTCGCAACGACACTGGAATGGTACGGGATCGGCGGATACATGCAGTTGTTTCTGGACGCCTGCTGGCTCTACGGTGATAAAGAAAAAATCAGCCGGATTTATATGTGCCCGATCGTCATGTCCACCACTTACGGGGAGCAGGAGGGGAAACTGAACCTGGCAACGGCGTGGGAGATTCTCGGCGGACTTCCCTGCAGCGGGCTCTGCGGTTATATTGCGGATACGTCTCTCTTGGAGGAGAACGGAGATTATATACGAATCATTGAGAAAAATGCGGAGAATCTTTACCGCACGATCAACCAGAAAATGCCCTGTCTGCCAGCAAGCAATCAGGCGGTAAAGCAGAAGGTGGCAATTACAAAAACCGTTCAGTTTACGCCGCAGGAGTCGGAACAGCTTTCCCAATATGTGGCGGACGATACTTATGTACAGCGGCAGAAGGCGGATATTCAGGAGCTTGCAAGTCTGTTCCGCGATATGATGGGCAGCAGCGAAAAGGAAGACACGACAGAATTTGTTGAGGAAATTCGGAGACATTTTGTGCCACAGCCGGGATTTGCGGCAGGGTTTAAGGTAGTCATTGAGGAGAAAAAGAAGCCGCTTATGATAGTGATAGACGGTGCCAGCATTGACTGTCATTATGGGGAAGGCGGGCGTGTGGATGTCGAAATACAGCTTGACCGGACCTCTTTTTCGGATATCGTTTCTGGGCGGACGACCTTTCAGACTTCCTTTATGGCAGGCGATATGAAAATGAAGGGTGACTTTAAGGTTCTGCGTTCGCTTGACCAGGTGCTGCAGTTCGGAGCAGGCTGAGCCATCCTATTGTGAAGTGATTTAGCATGGCTTGATGCCAGCAGATTATAAAGAGACTGAATGGTTACCGTTTTATGAAATGGAGGACTGGAAAGTGGATAATTGTATTTTTTGTAAAATTGCAAACGGAGAAATCCCAGCAAAGACATTGTATGAGGACGAGAAGTTTCGCGTCATTCTCGACCAAGGTCCGGCGACCAGGGGTCATGCGCTGATTCTGCCCAAAGATCACTATGCGGATCTTTTTGAGCTGCCGGAGGAGAGTGCCGGCGAGGCAATGAAGCTGGCAAAAAGAATGGCGATTAGGATGCGCGAAAAGCTTGGGTGTGAGGGATTTAACCTGGTACAGAACAACGGCGATCTCGCAGGACAGACAGTGTTTCATTTTCATCTTCATCTGATACCCCGTTACAGCGCGGACGGGCAGAAGATCGGTTGGGAACCGCAGGAAGTGGAACCGGAAGAGCTTGAGGAAGTCAGGGCGCAGATTGTTGAATGAATAACAGACGGGAGGAAACATGCGGACGATAGAGACGGAAGAAATTACCCGGAATATCAAGGAAATGTGCATTGAAGCGAACCATTTTCTCTCCGCGGATATGGAGCGGGCGATGAAATGTGCGGCGCGGACGGAAGAAGCGCCGCTTGGCAAGCGGATTCTGGGGCAGCTGCAGGATAATCTGGAGATTGCCGGGAAAGATATGATTCCGATCTGTCAGGATACGGGAATGGCGGTGGTATTTCTGGAAATAGGTCAGGATATACACTTAGAGGGAGGCAGCCTCGCGGATGCGGTCAATGAAGGCGTGCGGCAGGGCTATACAAGCGGCTACCTGCGCAAGTCCGTGGTGGGTGATCCGCTGATTCGCGAAAATACGAAGGACAATACGCCGGCGGTCATACACAGTGAAATTGTTCCGGGGGAACAGGTTAAAATCACGGTGGCGCCGAAAGGTTTTGGCAGCGAGAATATGAGCAGAGTGTTTATGCTGAAACCGTCTGACGGCGTGGAGGGAGTGAAGGATGCAATCCTGACGGCAGTAAGAGATGCGGGCCCCAATGCCTGTCCGCCCATGGTGGTTGGCGTCGGAATTGGCGGCACCTTTGAGAAGTGTGCGCTGATGGCGAAGCATGCGTTGGCGAGGTCTGTTGAAGAGCGGTCGGAAGTTCCTTATGTCAGGGAGCTGGAGGAGGAAATGCTCTCGCAGATCAACAAAACCGGAATCGGACCGGGAGGCCTTGGCGGTACGACAACGGCACTGGCGGTTAATATCGAAACTTATCCCACACATATAGCGGGGCTGCCCGTGGCGGTCAATATCTGCTGCCATGTGAACCGTCATGCGGTGCGGGTACTGTAAAAGAATGATGCTATCATAACGGATTTGGCCTGCAAAAATTTTGAATGGTGTTTCTCCTATTTTAATAATACATATAGTGTTTTTGCGCCGGATAAGCACAACATATATTTATTTCCGCGAGCAACGAGCCAAAGTTGTGCCTGCATGACCTTGGCGACTGTCGTGAGGGTGAAACACTTCGCGGATTGCTGCCGGGTATTTTGCTTCCTGCTTATTCAACAGGGATCATAAAAGAAAGGTTAAAGCGTATGGAACGACATATAGAAGTGCCTATAGATAAAAAAACGGCGAAAGAATTGCGGGCGGGAGATTATGTGTATCTGACAGGCACGATTTATACCGCGCGCGATGCAGCGCATAAGAGAATGTATGAGGCGCTGGAAAAGGGTGAGGCGCTGCCCTTGGAAATGAAGGATAATGTCATCTATTATATGGGACCTTCTCCGGCGAGAGAGGGCAGACCGATCGGATCTGCGGGTCCAACTACAGCCAGTCGGATGGATAAGTACGCACCGGTGCTTTTGGATCTGGGGCTGACAGGCATGATTGGAAAAGGAAAACGTTCGGAAGCGGTGAAAGAGGCGATTGTCAGAAACGGCGCGGTGTATTTTGCGGCAGTAGGCGGCGCAGGCGCACTTTTGGCAGGTTCCATCAGGGCGTCGGAAGTGATTGCCTATGACGATCTGGGGACGGAGGCGATCCGTAAACTTGAAGTTGAAAATTTCCCGGTGATCGTAGTGACTGATTCTGTGGGACAGGATTTATATGAAACGGCAATCAGGGAATACTGTAAATTATAATGGGAAATATATTTTGTGAAAGGATTTAAAAAGGAATCCGAGAAAAGGCATTGACAAACAAAATTACCTTATGTATAATTACTTTGCGTTGTGGAAACGTAGAACTATATATTTGGTAGAGGAATAGTTCAGACTGTGGAGAAATACTCAAGAGGCTGAAGAGGCGCCCCTGCTAAGGGTGTAGGTCGCTTACGCGGCGCGAGGGTTCAAATCCCTCTTTCTCCGTTTAAAAAGAATCTTAAGAGATTGAGATTTCTTTTTTTTCCCGGTTTTAAATTTACAGAATTTACAGAAGAGAAAAAAGTTTTGTAAAATTAAAAAAAGGGGGTTGACGACGCGGAACGGTTGTGTTAATATAAGTCCGTTGCGTCGGTGATGCAACATACAGCACCTTGACAAATAAACAGCAATGCAACCCTGAAAAGATTCCAAAGAAGATTTT
>ERZ779622.4-NODE-4-length-171429-cov-32.492251_pt1 | contig 171429 bp, 162 predicted proteins | sample MGYA00514188_ERZ779622 | MGnify/ENA primary metagenome ERZ779622 (study PRJEB29562, sample SAMEA4376702) | mouse gut metagenome | isolation source: Cecum | study: EMG produced TPA metagenomics assembly of the A DSS colitis mouse model was used to assess the... | reverse complement strand
AAGCCAGAAATTTAAAGGTTTTCAGCTGGTTTGGAGTGTGGGAAGTTTGAGTAATAAAATATGCATCTTATAAATCAAATGTCAGAAAAAAGCTGATATAAATGGTACATATATCATATATGACACCCTTGTTACAGGTCACCTGCGCAAAAAAATGTACCGTTTGTGTAGAATTTTCGCTTTTTGGTGATTGTATCTTTAAAAATACAAAAAACCGTGATATAATAAATGAACTAACTTGACATTTATGCTGTACAGTTTCTCATCCTGCGGTTTAACGACTATTTTTGCCGTTAAAATACGCGGGGAGGGCTAAATAATGTATATAAGGAGAAGGTAGGGATGAAAAAACAGAAGAAACTGAGCGTAATGGCGCAGCTTGTGATGCTTTGTGTGATTCCTATGGTGATCATGGTCGCGTTCGTTACCGTCTATGCAATCGGCACTATGAGAAACATGGTGCATGATTCCACGATGGAAGGGTTGGAAAATCTTTGCCGAAGCGTATATGCCGCTTATGAGGCGTTTGATCCGGGAGCATATCGGATAGAGGGGGAAACGCTTTATAAAGGCAACTATAACGTTTCAGAAAACGTGGATATCATCGACAGCTTTGTTGAAGGAAGTTCTGCGGATGTAACGCTTTTCTACGGGGATACAAGGCGTGCCACGTCCTTGCGCGACAAAGATACGGGGGAGCGCATCCTTGGCACGAAAGCATCCGACGCGGTTATCCAGACCGTTATCAACGAGGGTAAAAACTACGAGACGGACAACGTTACCATTAACGGGGAAACCTACTACGCATTCTATATGCCTGCGGTTGATTCCACAGGTAAGTGTGTGGGCATGGTGTTTGCCGGACAGCCTGCCACCGAGGCAAATGCCAAGATCAACCGTAGTTCCATGATGATTTTGGGAATTGCTGCCCTCATTCTCATTATTGCCCTGCTTGTGTGTATAAAGATAGCAAGCGCGATTGCAAAGGTCATCATTCAGACTGAGACGCTGCTTTCCTCCTTGGCGGAAGGTGATCTGAATCTGGCCGTAAATGAGAGAATCTTAAGGAGAAGCGACGAAATCGGCGTGATGGGACATGCTGTACAGAGACTGCTGGAAGAGCTGCAGAACATTATCGGCAGCATTAAGAAAAACACGGAAGCGCTGATGAGGCAGGGTGACAATCTGGAGACCATGGCATCCCAGACCTCAACGACTGCGGATGAGATCAGCAGCGCAGTGGAGGATATCTCCAAAGGCGCCGTTAATATGGCTGAGGACATTGAGTCCGCTACCGGACAGATCTCCAATATGGGCGCTATCATAGAGAAAATTGCGGACAGCGTAAGAGAACTCGACAGCCTATCTGAGCAGATGCATGTGTCTGACGTGGAGGCTTCCAGGATTATCAACGAACTGAGCGAGTCCAATGACAGAACGACGGATGCAATCAGGAAAATTGAGGTTTCCGTACATACGACCAACGAGTCTGTTATCAGAATACAGGATGCCGTTAATCTCATTGCGTCTATCGCCAGTGAGACGAGTCTGCTGGCGCTGAACGCGAGCATAGAGGCAGCAAGGGCCGGGGAAGCAGGACGCGGATTCGCCGTGGTGGCAACCCAGATCTCCAAGCTGTCTGAAGATTCCGCACAGTCCACGAAGACTATTGAGGATATCATACATCAGTTGACCGTTGACTCCGAGACGTCTGTTCAGATTATGAATGAAGTGGACGAAATTATCGCGGAGCAGCAGCAGAAGCTGGTACAGACAAAGGAAAAATTCGGTGTCGTGAGCAATGGTATCGAGGATTCCAGAAAAGAGACCGGCGTCATCAGTGACCAGGCGGAAGAGTGTAACAGGGAGAGAGGAAAGGTTGTGGATGTCATCCAGAATCTGTCCGCAGTATCTCAGGAGAATGCGGCTTCTACCGAGGAGACCAACGCGTCTATGGAAGAGATGAACGCTACCATCAATCTGCTTGCCGAGGCTGCGGGTGAATTGAAGTCAATGGCACAGGTGCTGGAAGATGATGTATCTTTCTTCAAACTGTAAATTTTTCCGGGAATGAAATGTTTTAGGGAGTCCATTTGGGCTCCCTTTCAAATTTTCCTTGACAGGAGATGTGGCATCATATTATAATATGAACAAATAAACATATTTAAATCCTGATTGGGGAAGGAGGACGCTTGTGGCGGAATCATATAAGGATGAGGCTATTTATGGGCTGGCAGAACTGTTTAAAATATTCGGTGACCCTACCCGGATCAGAATACTGTATGCCATGCTTGATACGGAGCGGTGTGTAAACGATATTGCGGGGGTTTTGGAGATGAGCCAGTCTTCCGTCAGCCATCAGCTTCGTATTTTGAAAACATCCAAACTGGTAAAGAGCCGGAGAGAGGGCAAGTCCATTTTTTATTCGCTGGATGACGAGCATGTCCGCTCAATCCTCAATATGGGAATGGAACACATCATGGAAGGAGCGGGGAGATGACGAAAACGTACAAGATCGAGGTGGACTGCGCTAACTGTGCGGAGAAAATGCAGGAAGCTGCGAAGAAAACGGAGGGCGTGGCGGAAGCCACCGTAAGTTTTATGACTCAGAAAATGAAGGTGGAGTTTGCGGAAGGCGTGGACGAAAAAAGCGTTATGAAGCAGGTTCTGAAAGCATGCCGGAAGGTGGAACCTGACTGTGATATCGCTATTTGACAGAAAAAGTTTATTCAAAGAGAAAAAGAGCGGCTGGTCGTGAGAAACCTGCCGCTCTTTTTCTCTGATTTTCCCATGAAAGAAAAGGTTGACGAAAGGCGCGGAAATCAGTAGTATGTTTAGATAGGGGATTTAGGATTTTATATATTCGGAGGATAATGGCTTTGACAAGATACAAGATGATACTCACCACGCTGCTTTTTGCTTTTCTGCTTACGGCGTGTGGGGAAAACGAGGAACTGACAGCATATCAGGAAGATATGAATACGTTTTTTGAACGGGCGTCTGAGTACAATGACAAGATGAATGCCATTGACCGCGAATCCGATACCGCGGTGATTGAGCTTCTCGGGTATCTGGACGCTTTTGCGGAAGATATCCAGTGGATGGCGGAACTGGAAGTGCCGGAACAGTTTTCGGCGGTGGAAAGCCTGGCGGACGAGGCAGACGAGAATATGAAAGAGGCGGTGGCGCTTTTCCATACGGCGTATGATGGGGAAACGTACGACGAGGGCTCCGAACAGGCGGCGCTTGAATATTATAACAGAACCAATATACGCATCCAGTATATCATCACGATCCTGCACGGGGAGATTCCCGAGGGCGAGGGCGTTACTTACACGGAAGAGAATTCTCTTCTGGGCGGCGGTTATCTGAACAAAAAGGATGAGGAAGAAGAGACGGAAGAATCGGAGGAAACAGTGAGCCCGGATGGGGATGAGGATGTGCCGGAGGATAATTTTGACACAGACGACACGGTTTTCTATACGGAACCTTCAGAAACGGATGGAGAATAGTGGATTTGAGAGGCGGAGACATATGAACAGACAGGAATTTCAGGCTTTAGTAAAGGAGACGCCGCTGTTTTTGGACGGCGCCACAGGCTCCAATCTGCAAAAGAAGGGGATGCCTGCGGGGGTCTGCCCGGAACAGTGGATTCTGGAGCACAGGGATATTATGATCGGGCTGCAGCGGGATTTCGTCGCGGCTGGCAGCAATATTGTATATGCGCCCACTTTTACAGCCAATCGGATCAAGCTGAAAGAGTACGGTCTGGAGGCGCAGATTGGGCAGATGAATCGTGACCTTGTGGCGCTGTCGAGGGAGGCTGTGGGCGAAAAAGCCTATATTGCGGGCGACCTGACTATGACAGGGGAACAGCTTGCTCCCATGGGAAAACTGGATTTTGAAGAACTGATTGACGTATATAAAGAACAAATTCGGTATCTGGTGGAAGCTGGTGTGGATCTGCTTGTGGTAGAGACGATGATGAGTCTGCAGGAGACGAGGGCGGCTGTGATTGCAGCGAAGGAAGTCTGCGACCTTGCCGTGATGGCGACGCTGACCTTTGAGGCGGACGGCAGGACACTGTTTGGCACAGACGCGGCAACCGCGGCGGTTGTGCTGGAGAGTCTCGGCGTGGCGGCAGTGGGGACAAACTGTTCCACGGGACCCGATAAAATGACAGATACGGTGCGCCGGATGGCGGAAGTTACATGTATTCCCATTATCGCTAAGCCGAACGCAGGGCTGCCCTCTCTGGATGAAAACGGCAATACGGTTTACGATATGGGAGCGGCAGAGTTTGGCGGACATATGCGGGAGCTGATTTCGGCGGGCGCATCCGTGATCGGCGGCTGCTGCGGGACGACGCCTGATCATATCCGTGCCGCGAAAGAAGCGGTGTGTGGTATGAACGTCGTACACCGGGAAAAGCCCAAGAAACGTTTTCTGACCAGCGAGCGGCTGACGGTGTCCTTCGGGCTGGACGACCCTTTTATCGTGGTCGGCGAGCGTATCAACCCTACCGGGAAAAAGAAGCTGCAGGCGGCGCTCCGGGAAGGCTCCATGGAGATGGTGGCTGACTTTGCGGAAGCGCAGGAGGCATGCGGTGCAAGCATTCTTGATGTCAACATGGGCATGAGCGGTATTGACGAGAAGGCGATGATGTTAAAGGCGGTCGAGACCGTGAGCGGCGTCACAAACCTGCCCCTGTCCATCGATTCCAGCCACGTGGATGTGCTGGAGGAGGCGCTCCGCCGGTATCCGGGACGCGCGCTGATCAATTCCATATCCGGGGAACAGGCGAAAGAACCTCTGCTCGCCCTTGCGAAAAAATATGGCGCCATGTTTATTCTTCTGCCGCTTTCGGATGCAGGGCTTCCGAAGGACCTGGCGGAAAAGACTGCGATTATAGAGAGAATACAGGAAAAGGCGCTGGCGCTCGGCATGACAAAGGAAGATATTGTGGTGGACGGGCTGGTGGCTACGGTTGGCGCTAATAAGAACGCGGCAATAGAGACCCTTGAGACGATCCATTACTGCAAGGAGAAAGGGCTTGCCACGATCTGCGGTCTGTCCAACATTTCCTTCGGTCTGCCGGAGCGAGGGTTTGTGAATACCGCCTTTCTCACCATGGCGATCCGGGAGGGGCTGACAATGGCGATCGCGAACCCCTCGCAGGAACTTCTGATGAGCTGCGCGTTTGCGTCAGATCTCCTCCTGAACAAAGAGGCGGCGGATACGCGCTATATCCGGCTGATGGATGCCCTTCGTGAAAAGAAAGAAGCGGCAGGGGAGACTGCGCCGAAAGAGACAGGAATCCGCCTGAACCGGACGGCACAGGAAGAAAATGCCGCCTCGCCGCAGGACAGGCTTCGCGCCGACGTCCTGAAGGGGAAGCGGGAAATCATTGTGGAAGATACGAAAAAGGCGATGGAGGAAGGTATAGAAGCGAAAACGCTTCTTGACGAAGTGCTTCTGCCCGCCATCAATGAGGTGGGAGAGCTGTTTGACAAAGGAAAATATTTTTTACCCCAGCTCATTGCAAGTGCGGAGGCGATGAAGGCGTCTATCGAATACATGGAGCCTGTCCTCCTGAAGGCAAATACCGGGCAGGATATGCCGACCGTAGTGATTGCCACCGTGGAGGGAGACATTCACGACATAGGGAAAAATCTGGTGGCGCTGATGCTTAAGAACTACGGTTTTCATGTGATTGATCTTGGTAAGGATGTTCCCAAGGAGACGATCATTGAGGCGGCGAGAGAACATAACGCGCAGGTGATTGCGCTGTCGGCGCTGATGACCACCACCATGCAGCAGATGCGCCATGTGATCGACTACGCGAAGGAGCAGAAGATGGATGCGAAAATCATTGTCGGCGGCGCGGTCATTACGCAGGAGTATGCGGATGAAATCGGTGCAGACGGGTATTCCAAGGACGCGGCGGACGCTGTGAAGCTGACGCAGAAGCTGCTGGGGTTAAATGAATAACAAGCGATTCGGTGAAGGAAGTGTGCCTGCTGTTTGGACGGTAAGAACAGGCGCAAGGGATGGAAACTCCGATATCAGAAATGATGTTACGGATTGTGCATTAACTGTGAAGTGAATGGACAGTTACAAATAGATGACAGGTAGAAGAGAGAGGAAAACGTATATGATAGGTGCAGATGCAATTGTAAAATGTCTGGAAGAAGAGGGCGTTCAGTATGTGTTCGGTTACCCGGGCGTGGCGATATGCCCATTTTACAACAGCATATTGGATTCCGATATCCAGACCATTCTGATCCGCACGGAACAGAATGCGGCTCACGCGGCAAGCGGGTTGGCAAGAGTATCCGGGAAGGTGGGTGTATGTGCGGTGACTTCCGGTCCCGGCGCGACAAATCTGATTACAGGGGTAGCCACCGCCTTTGCGGACAGCATACCGCTCGTATGTATTACGGGACAGGTAAACAGCGAGCTGCTCGGTTCCGACGTGTTTCAGGAGGCGGACATCACAGGCGCGGTGGAGTCTTTCGTCAAATACAGCTATCTGGTGAAGGATGCGGCTGATATTCCGCAGATTTTTAAAGAGGCGTTTCATCTGGCGTCAACAGGGCGGAAAGGTCCTGTGCTGATCGACGTCCCCATTGATATCCAGAATGCGCCCGTCACGAAGTTCAAATATCCCGGCGAAGTCAATATGCGTACCTACAAGCCGACGGTAAAGGGCAATATGGCGCAGATAAAAAAGGTCATCAAGGAGCTGGCTAAATCGAAACGCCCCCTGATCTGTGCGGGCGGCGGCGTGCTCCTTAGCCAGGCGGAGGATGCGCTTCGGGCATTTTCGGAAGAATACCGCATTCCCGTGGTTTCCACCATGATGGGAATCGGCGCTATGCCCACCGAGCATCCGATGTATTACGGTATGGTGGGCAATAACGGAAAGCCTTTTGCCAACCGCGCCATGAACGAGTCGGACCTCCTTCTCATGGTGGGCGCGCGGGTAGCTGACAGGGCGGTAAACCAGCCCGATCTGATCACGGAAAACAAAGTGCTTGTCCATATTGACGTGGACCCGGCGGAGATCGGCAAAAACGTAGGTCCGGCAATTCCTCTGGTTGGGGACGCGAAGCATATTTTTGAGGATATCGCGACGCAGGAGTTTACCTGTGAGCATGAGGAGTGGATTCAGACGTTAAATACCTACCGTGAAACCATGCAGCCGATAAGAAAGCCGAATTCGGACTTTGTGGATCCGGCGGCGTTTATCACCATGCTTTCCCGGGAGATGGACGAGAATGCGGTCTATGTGGCGGATGTGGGGCAGAACCAGATCTGGTCCTGCGGCTATCATATTGTGAAAAAAGGACGGTTCCTGACGACCGGAGGGATGGGTACCATGGGGTACTCGATTCCGGCGGCAATGGGCGCGAAGCTGGCTGACAGGAGCCGTCAGGTGGTGGCTGTCTGTGGAGACGGCTCCTTCCAGATGTCCATGATGGAACTGGCGACCATGCGGCAGTTTGACGTGCCCGTGAAAATCATTGTCCTGAAAAACAATTATCTCGGCATGGTGCGCGAATACCAGCATTACACCTACAAAGACAACTATTCCGTGGTAGATTTGTCGGGCAGCCCCGATCTTTCAAAGCTTTCGGCGGCATACGGGCTTAAGTTTATGCGGCAGGAGACCATGGAGGGGGCGCAGGAGACGATCAGCGCCTTTTTGGAGAGGGACGAGTCGGTGCTTCTGGAATGTCTGATCGATCCGATGGATTTAGTGAAATAACATCGCGGGAAGTACTTCTTAAGACGTCCCGCCATAGGACGGGACGCCAAGAGGTACTATGTCTCACGCAGGAGAATGCCCAAAAGAGGCATTCTCCGTATAGATAGAAGATGTGGAGGATATCGAATGAAAAAAATATATTCCGTACTGGTGGAAAACAGATCGGGCGTGCTGTGCAAGGTGGCAGGGCTGTTTTCGAGAAGATGTTTTAATATCGAGTCCCTTGCCGTAGGAGAGACGGAGGATACCACGGTTTCCCGCATGACCATTGTCAGTTCCGGGGATGAGCGCACCATCGAGCAGATCGAGAAGCAGCTCAACAAAAAGATTGACGTGATCAAGGTGAAAACTTTTGACGAGCCGTCGAGCGTGAGCAGGGAGCTTATGCTGATGAAAGTGAAATACAATAAAAACAACAGGAAGGATATCATGGAGACCTGCGATATCATGGGCGCGGATATCGTGGATATGTCCCAGAACATGTTTATCATCCAGATCTGCGATGTGCCGGAGCGCGTCCGGCTCTTTATCAGTATGATGAAGGGCGTGAGCATCGTGGAGATGGCGCGCACGGGCACGCTGGCGCTGCAGAAGTGTCTGGAGGCGGAGGAGTAGGTTGACTTTTTCCACCCAAGTTGCTACAATGATTGACAGTATTTATGCCGAAAGGTCAGACTGCGGAAGCGGCACTGACCGGGAGTCGGAAGGAAGGGTGTTTGTATGCAGAAAAAGGTTTTTCAGTTGCTGGTTGACAATACATCTGGTGTTTTGAGCCGTATTGCCGGGCTGTTTTCCAGACGCGGTTACAATATTGACAGCATTACCGCCGGTGTGACGGCAGATCCGCGCTATACCCGCATCACGATTGTAACTTCCGGGGATGACGAGATCCTCGAACAGATCGAAAAGCAGGTGGCGAAGCTTGTGGACGTGCGCGATATCAAGGAATTAAAGCCCGGAGAGAGCGTATACAGGGAACTTGCACTGATAAAAGTGAGGGTGACCTCCGCCAGAGACCGCATGGATGTGCTCGCGGTGGCGAACGCTTACCGTGCGGATCCCGTGGACGTTTCCCCCGGCAGCATCACAATTGAACTGATCGGCGATCAGGAAAAGATCGACGCTTTTATCGCGGTTCTGGACGGCTATGAGATTCTGGAACTGGCGCGTACCGGCATCGCGGGCCTGAGCCGCGGCATAGAAAATGTGACGTATCTGTAACAAATCGAGCGTGTTGACGCTCGATCCAGAGAATGCTTCGCATTCTCCTTCAATGGTTTTCGTTATCGTAATTTCCTTGTAAAGTAATAGGCAGTTAGCTCAAGGGAGTTTCCCTTTCAGTTATATAAATCATTTATCAGTAACCAATCTATCATAACGGAGGAGAAGAAAAATGGCAAAAATTTTCTATCAGGAAGACTGTAATTTATCCCTTCTGGACGGCAAGACAATCGCAGTCATCGGTTACGGCAGTCAGGGACATGCACACGCGCTGAACGCGAAGGAGTCCGGCTGTCACGTAATTATCGGTCTCTACGAGGGTTCTAAGTCATGGGCGAAGGCTGAGGCGCAGGGCTTCGAGGTATACACGGCGGCTGAGGCTGCGAAGAAGGCGGATATCATTATGATCCTCATCAACGATGAGCTGCAGGCGGCTATGTACAAGAAAGATATCGAGCCGAATCTGGAGGCAGGCAATATGCTGATGTTTGCACACGGCTTCAACATTCACTTCGGCTGCATTGTGCCTCCTAAGGATGTGGATGTAACCATGATCGCGCCCAAGGGTCCGGGACACACCGTAAGAAGCGAGTATCAGGCGGGCAAAGGCGTTCCCTGTCTGGTTGCTGTTCATCAGGACGCTACCGGCAAGGCACAGGATATGGCGTTAGCTTACGCTCTGGCAATCGGCGGCGCGAGAGCGGGCGTGCTGGAGACCACTTTCCGCACCGAGACTGAGACAGACCTCTTCGGTGAGCAGGCAGTACTGTGCGGCGGCGTATGCGCGCTGATGCAGGCAGGCTTCGAGACGCTTGTCGAGGCGGGATATGATCCGAGAAACGCGTACTTCGAGTGTATCCATGAGATGAAGCTGATCGTAGACCTGATCTACCAGTCCGGTTTTGCAGGCATGAGATATTCCATCTCCAACACCGCTGAGTACGGCGACTACATCACCGGTCCGAAGATCATCACCGACGAGACAAAGAAGACCATGAAGAAGATCCTTTCCGACATTCAGGACGGCACCTTTGCGAAGGACTTCCTGCTTGACATGTCTTCCGCAGGCGGGCAGGTACACTTCAAGGCGATGCGCAAGTTAGCTTCCGAGCATCCTTCTGAGGTTGTCGGCGAGGAGATCAGAAAGCTTTACAGTTGGAACGGCGAGGACAAGCTGATTAACAATTAACCTGATACAGGCTGAGGCAGAATAAAAAATGGCATGGCTTACGGGCTGTGCCATTTTCTTTGTGACACAGAAAGCAGCGTGAAACATTTACATTCGACAATTTTGGAATTTTGCGGATTTTATTTAGAATTTCTTAAGAAGCGACAGCGGTTTCTCTTTAGATTTTTCGGTTATGCTAGAGCAGTGCCATTCGATAGAAGGTTTTTCGAGCGCGCACTGCGTACTAAGATTATGAAGTGAGGGGCGGACAATGGACTACCATATTTTGATCGTGGAGGATGACAGGGACATCCGGGAGGGGATAGAAATCTATCTGAAAAATCAGGGCTATATCGTTTTTCAGGCGGCGGACGGCGTGGAAGGGCTTTCCGTGATCGAAAAGGAAGACATCCATCTGGCGATTGTGGACGTGATGATGCCCCGGATGGACGGGATCAACATGATGATGCGGGTGCGGGAGCTTGGGTATGAGTTCCCGGTGATCATGCTGTCCGCCAAGTCGGAGGAAGTGGATAAGATCATGGGGTTAAACATGGGGGCTGACGACTATGTGACGAAGCCTTTTACCACCATGGAGCTTCTCGCCAGGGTCAATTCCCATTTACGGCGTTACAGCCGCTTTCTGGAAATGAAGGACGGTCGTAAAACAGAAGATGAGGAGCGGGTCTACAGGATCGGAGGGTTGGAAGTGCATGAGGACACGGTTGAGGTGTTTCTGGATGGCAACCCCGTGAAGCTGACCCCCACCGAATTTAAAATCATCCTGCTTCTGATCAAAAGTCCCGGAAGGGTCTACTCCGCAGAAGAAATTTACGAGCGTGTCTGGAACGAGCAGGCGATCAACACGGACACGATCATGGTGCATGTCAGAAAAATCCGGGAGAAAATCGAAGTGAATCCCCGGGAACCCAAATATTTGAAGGTGGTGTGGGGCGTTGGGTACAAAATCGAAAAACAGTGAGAAGACTAAACCGAGCAGACGCGAAAGGATGCCGGGTATTTTTGCCGCGGCGGCGCTGATTCTTTCCGCTTCGCTAATCTTCCTGTTCCAGTATCCGGGATTTAAGGAGCGGGCGGAGGTGGATGAGCCGGATATTCTTACGGGCAGCGAGTTTTTACACGAAATTTATCAGGCAAATATGGTGCTCTACAAACAGATCTGCGACTGGAAGTCAGCAGGGAAGGAAATGACCGCGCAGGATTTTTTCCTCAGTGGGAAAATTAAGAAAGCGGAGCCGGAGGATTACAAGGAGTATTACAGTTTCGACGAGTCACCGCTTTCCTTTGCCGGGGAGCAGATTGACGAACTGCTTTACCAGTGGGATCTTTCTTTTCATAACGGGTTAGAGCAGCAGATCGACTATGAAATTATGGACAGGGAGAGCGGACGGACATTCGCGAATACCGAGCGTGCGCTGCACTATCTCGGCACGGAGGAGGAGAATATTTATCTGGATAATTACTATACCTATTATATTAAGCTGGATTTTGATGAGAACGGTGTTCTGGAGCATGTGTGGGTGCGCGGCGGGGATGTGGATACGCTCGTGGAGAATGTACAGCGTGTGATGCGGAGCCGCTACCTGGAGCGCAGCCTTTATGAGAGTCTGTCCTATTCCGCCTACGGCGGTATCAACTGGGAGGATGCCATCTACTACCAATCGCCGGATGACAACGCGGTGATGCAGATGAATCTGCAGGTTCTGAACATGCCGAAAAACTGTACTCTCTGTTATGCCCTGACGGAGGCGCAGTTAGCTGATGTAAAGGCATCGTCCCGCATGTACCTTTCCATGAGTACGGCGGGCAACTATAGGACCAGCGGCATTCAGGATGTTTTCCACCTTCTGCTTGTCGTTTTGGGGATTACGGCAATGCTTCTGCCGTTCTGGAAGAAGTACCGGCTGCATGCGTACCGGCTTTTGCCGCTGCATATAGAAGTGCTGACATTGCTGACTTTTGCCACGTTTCTGATTCTGGGAGAACTGTCCGCCACGCTTGTCATGTATACGATGTCGGACAACTGGGAGTATAGTCTTTCCCACATACTCTGCGCCACGTTTCCGATACTCACCAAAACGGCGGCGAAAGATATTGTATGGGTGATTAACTTACCGTTTCTGGCGGCGGAATTTACGCTGTGGTTTACCCTCATTACCGCATATGCGCAGGTCTATGTGTTCGGACTTCGGGGGTATGTGCGGAAACGGTGCCTCTGCTACAGACTGTTTCGCTATGCGCGGGTTGCGGTCAGAAGAAAGCGTACGCGCCTCAGACGGGAATTCCTGCATATGGATCTGGAACAGAATATGAACATGCCGTTGTTTAAACTGTTGTTGGCAAATGATCTGGTTCTGGCGGTTATCAGCATATTCTGGGTGTTCGGCGTGCTTCTGCTGATTCCGTACACGGTATTTCTCTATGGTATGTTGAGAAAGTATATCCGTATCATACAGGAGCAGTACACAAAAATGCTCACTGCGGCTCATTCGGTGGCTGAGGGAAATCTGCAGACGGAGATCGAAGGGGACTGGGGCATGTTTTCCCCTTTTCAGGAAGAACTCGCGGCAATTCAGAACGGTTTTTCCAATGCGGTGGAGGAGGAGGTGAAAAGCCAGCGCATGCGCACAGAGCTGATTACCAATGTGTCCCACGACTTAAAGACGCCTCTCACCGCTATCATCACATATACGGAGCTTCTACAGGAAGAAGGCGTCACGGAGACACAGCGGAAGGAGTATCTGGAAGTGCTTCAGCGTAAGTCCTTGCGCCTGAAAACGCTGATAGAGGATCTGTTTGAGGTGAGCAAGGCAAACAGCGGCAATGTGGTTTTCCACACGGAGAAAGTGGATATCTGCCATCTGGTGCGTCAGATGTATCTGGAATATGAGGACAAAGCGGCGGAAGCAGGACTGGTCTTTCGCTTCCAGTTCCCGCAGCAGAAAGTGTTCCTGATGCTGGACGGTGAGAAGACAAGCCGCGTTTTTGACAATTTATATACGAACATCATCAAGTACGCCATGCCGGACACACGGGTATATGTGAGCGTGGAAGCAGATGACGGGGAAGTCAGAATTGAGATGAAAAACATGTCCGGATATGAGCTGAATATTCCTGCCGAGAGCCTGACGGACCGGTTTGTCCGGGGCGACAGCGCAAGGAGCAGCGAGGGAAGCGGGCTGGGGCTTGCCATCGCCAGAAGTTTCGTGGAACTGCAGGGCGGAAAGATGGAGATCGGGATAGACGGGGACCTGTTCAAGGTACTGCTGACATGGAAGGGGCTGTAAGGCTCCTTCCTTTTGTGTCTGTACGAACCCGTCAAGTTGTGGTATAATATGCGCGTTAGCAATGAGCAGTGCGCAGATGTAAGATGAAAAAAGGCAGCTTGCTGACAATTTTTTCAGATTACAGATGCATAGTGCGAAGCACGCGAGCGAGAAAGCCGAAGGATTTCGAGCGCGCACTGCGGGTATAAACAAGGAGGAACGACAATGGGAATGACAATGACGCAGAAAATTCTGGCGGCACACGCCGGTCTGGATCACGTGGAGGCTGGGCAGCTGATCGAGGCTGATCTCGATCTGGTGCTGGGCAACGATATCACCAGCCCCGTGGCGATCCACGAAATGGAAAAAATGAAGGTGGACGGCGTGTTTGACAAGGACAAGATCGCCCTTGTGCCGGATCATTTCGTCCCCAATAAGGATATCAAGTCCGCGGAGCACTGTAAGTGTGTGCGGGAATTTGCGAGAAAAAACGAGATTACGAATTACTTTGAGGTGGGGCAGATGGGCATTGAGCACGCCCTTCTCCCAGAACAGGGTCTGACCGTGGCGGGCGACGTGATCATCGGCGCGGACTCCCACACCTGCACGTACGGCGCGCTGGGCGCGTTCTCCACAGGTGTCGGCAGCACGGACATGGCGGCTGGTATGGCTACCGGCAAGGCGTGGTTCAAGGTGCCTTCCGCCATCAAATTTAACTTGACTGGCAAGCCCTCTGAGTGGGTCAGCGGCAAGGATGTGATCCTGCACATCATCGGCATGATCGGCGTGGACGGCGCGCTCTACAAATCCATGGAGTTTACCGGGGACGGCATCGCAAACCTTTCCATGGACGACCGGTTCACCATCGCAAACATGGCGATTGAGGCGGGCGGCAAGAACGGCATTTTCCCGGTGGACGATCTCGCCGTCGCCTACATGAAGGAGCACGGCACGAGGGAGTATAAGATATATGAGGCGGATACAGACGCAGTCTACGACGAAGAGTACACCATTGACCTTGGCGCGCTTCGTCCCACGGTGGCATTTCCCCATCTGCCGGAGAATACAAAGACGATCGACGAGATTAAGGACGATATCAAGATCGACCAGGTGGTGATCGGTTCCTGCACCAACGGCAGACTTGATGATCTGCGGATCGCCGCGAAGGTGCTGAAAGGCAGACATGTGGCGGAGGGGATGCGCTGCATCGTGATTCCCGCCACACAGAAGATCTATTTACAGGCAATGGAGGAGGGGCTGTTAAAGACCTTTATCGAGGCGGGCGCTATCGTAAGCACCCCTACCTGCGGACCGTGTCTTGGCGGTTACATGGGCATCCTCGCGGAGGGCGAGCGCTGCGTGTCCACTACGAACCGCAATTTCGTGGGCCGCATGGGACATGTCAATTCCGAGATTTATCTGGCAAGCCCGGCGGTGGCGGCGGCGAGTGCGGTGACGGGGAAGATCTCCTGCCCATGCCAGCTTGCGTGAAACAAAAAGTAACGCGCGGACAGCTGAAAAATGAATGTATGATGTCCGTACCGCAGGAAGTAAGAAAAAAGGAGTCTGCCCATGGGACTAATCGCTAATCAGATGGCAGTGGAAATGCTCTGTAAAATGTCAAAGAAACTGAAAAGAGCCTGCAGTAAGGATGAAAAGAAATCTGATAAGAATCATAAAGACGGAAACGGAAAGGAACAAAAATCATGAAAGCAGCAAAAGGAACAGTATTTAAGTATGGCGACAATGTGGACACAGATGTGATCATCCCGGCGCGTTACTTAAACTCCTCCGACCCGGAGGAGCTGGCGACGCACTGTATGGAGGATATCGACAAGGAATTTATCAATAAGGTGAAGAAAGGCGATATCATCGTTGCCACAAAGAATTTCGGCTGCGGCTCCTCAAGAGAGCACGCGCCCATCGCCATCAAGGCGGCAGGCATAAGCTGTGTGATCGCGGAGACTTTTGCCCGCATCTTTTACAGAAATGCCATCAACATCGGTCTGCCGATCGTGGAGTGCCCGGAGGCGGCTGCCGCGATTGAGGCGGGGGACGAGGTGGAAGTGGATTTCGATTCCGGCGTGATCACCGACGTGACTAAAGGGACGACCTATCAGGGTCAGGCATTCCCCGAGTTCATGCAGAAGATTATCGCGGCGGAAGGGTTAGTAAACTATATCAACACCACGCAGGCGCAGTCTATATGATGAGAGTGGATTTCATTGTAAAATCATTGCAAAGGAGGTAAACCAATATGGGAATGACAAATGAGCAGTACAAAGGAATGTTACTTGATGAATTGGAAGATTGGCAGGAAGTTTTGGAACTTGCTATGGAGGAACATAACGAAAAGGTGATCAGAAAAGCCGAAAAGCAGATAGCCAAAATCAATGAAAAGCTGAAATTCTAAGAAAAGGATAAGAACCATGATCTACAGAGTCGGTGACGGCGACAATCCTGCCTATGACTACAGCAGTCAATTAAAGCCCGCCAAAAATGCCGAAAGCCAGGAGAAATTTAGTCTTGACCGGCAGAAGGAACAGGAAGTTCCGAAGAAGAAAGAGGAGAAGGGCGAGGATAAAAAACTGCATCAGAAACCCGGCGCCCAGATCAGGGCTCAGGACGGCGTAAAACTGGAATTATCCGGCGGAAGAGTAAACGAACGTGAACGGACGACGGGCGGCGCCACAAAATCCGAGAACATGGACGGCGGGTTGTTCGTCGGTGTGCTGTCTGTTTTTAAGAGCCTGTTTTCGGCGCTGGGAGAGTTTTTCTACAAAGTCTGGAATGACCCGCCGAAGGGAACGGTTTCCGAAGATGTGACGCCCGAGGAAGCGGAGCGTTACACGGAAGAATACTACGCCATGAAGGGCATTCCCAGGCCGGAGACTCCTGCGGCGGGAGAAATAAAAGAAATATCAGCAGACGCAGATGTTTCGATCGGAGCGGAAAAAGCCGCAAAAAGCGCAGACGTTCAAGAAGAGCAAGCGGATTTCGAGGCAGAACAGGCGGAGCGCGATGAAAAAATCCGAAAGCACCTTCGCTCAGGGAATCTGGAGCAGGTGATCAGCCTTCTTACAGACGATGGAAAACGTTCTGTCGCCAAGAATTCAACGCTGCTGACTTATTATGACAAAAACGGAAAACTGACGCAGATCAACGCGTCGGACAGAGAGCGTATCCTTCACGGGGACCGCCATGTAAAAACGCTGTGATATTTGCGGCAGTGACCGCTTATAATACCACAGCGTTTTTTCCGTTTCGCTTCCCGCAGTAGAGGTTGTAATCAGCTCTTGCGATCGTTTCCTCCACAGGCTCTTTTCCGTCATACAGGGCGATGCCCAGCGTGAGGGAGCAGTGAATCCATTTGTCGTTCAGCTCAAAGACACGGTTTGCCACGTTTCTGCGGATATTCTCCGCAATACGCAGGGAGCTTTCCTCCGAGGCGCTATTGATCAGAATCAGGATTTCCTCGCCGCCCCAGCGGCATACGTAACCGTGCCCCTTTACCTGTTCTGTGGTGATACCGGCGACTCCCTTCAATACCACATCCCCGAAATCATGTCCGTAGGTATCGTTCACCTTCTTGAAATTATCAATGTCACACATAATCAGGGCGAAACTGGACGCCGATTCCACAGCCTGATTGAGAAAGATATCCATGCTCCGGCGGTTGTAAAGCCCGGTCAGCGGATCGGTGCTCGCAAGTTTATTCAAAATGGCATTCTGATGTTTGAGCCGGTCGCTGGAAAGCTTCATCTCAAATACGAAAATCAGCGAGAAGAACGTCAGGAACACAAAGGCACAGAGGGAATTGAACACATAAAGTGAAAGTTCCAGCGCAACATTATTTGTCTCCACAAGCGGTTCCCCAAAGAAAGAGAGGAACTTACATGCCAAAAATGCGACGGCTGAAAAGGCAGCCGACAAGGTAGCTATGGTAAATTTCCTCCGTCTGATGTCGAGGGTGTAGCAGATGTAAAAACCGACCGGGACTATGGCAATGATATACTGCGCAAATCCATACTGCCAGCCGAGGACGATCGTAGCGGCAAAAGAATGCAGCATGACCTCGATGAACGTAATCAGGTAAATTGTCAGATAATGTTCCCGATCGCCCCACATCAGCCAAAAGCAGACCGCATAGGTAATGACACTGAGAATATTGAAATAGAACAAAGGCATAATATGAAAAACAGCAAAAATGACAAGCAAAAGCACATGCACAGATGCGATGGAGCCGATCAGAGCATGAAATTTCAGGCGGTTTGTAATCTGCGTTCTGCCTGTCAGAACATCTTTTATTTGATTAAAGCCTTTTTTTAAACGGGTTTTCCATTGTTTTTTGTTCATAGTCGTATTCCTGTTTGTAATGTTTCGTACATAGCTAATGTATCTTATTATACCCTTGCTCATTTTATTTGTAAATGTTTTCACTGCCAAACGGTGTAACCATTTATACCGTAAAATGCACAATTTATACCGAATTTGTCTTTTGTGTTCATACAGCATTCATATACCGCGAAAGAAAACACTTGTTCGACCACGCAATATCTGATATACTTTTTGATATGGATAAGAATGCATTTGAAAGCGCAAAACTAAAGGTGCTGTTAAAACAGAATGACCCGCACGGTTTCGGCACGCTGCAGGAAAAGACGGTTCACGCGGTGATGAAGCTTTATTATGAACCTGATGAGGACTTCCATGAGGTGCCTGTGGAAGGGTTTATTGCAGATATATACAGGGACGGGCACATCATAGAGATACAGAACGGGAATTTCGGGAAGCTGCGGCCGAAGCTTTCCGCCTTCCTGCCGCTTTACCCTGTCACGGTGGTTCTGCCGATTCCGCATTTCAAATGGCTGATCTGGATGAACGAGGAGAGCGGGGAGCTTTCCGACAAACATAAGTCCCCTGTGACGGGGAATGCCTACCATGCTTTCGCAGAATTGTACCGGATCAAAACCTTTTTAAAAGACCCGAATCTGTCTTTTGCCTTTCCGCTGATCGACATGGACGAGTACCGGCTCTTAAATGGCTGGAGCCGCAACAAAAAGCGTGGTTCCACGCGCTATGACAGGATGCCCCTTTCCCTCTATGACGAGATTCGGGTGGAGAGAACGGAGGATTTTATGCAGTTTGTTCCGATAGACCTGCAGGAACCCTTCACGATTACGGATTTTGCGAAGGCGGCCAGGATCAGGCGGGAGCTTGCTGCAGATGCCGTGCCGATTCTGATGTATCTGGATATCCTGCGACGGGATGGGAAGCGGGGGCGGGAATATCTGTACCGGGTGGAGGAGTGAGAACGCGACGGCACAGCTCTCTGTTTTCCAATAACAGTGCAACAATTCCTTTTAAACCGTATTTTTGTTCCTGCACGACTTGCAAAATGGCGTGTGCGGTAGCTTTGAACATACTCTGCACAAGTCAGACGGCAGCCGGAAAGGCATAGGGCATTCCCCATAATATGGTACTTTTTCTTTACAAAAATACCAGATTTATGGTATGCTACGCATAGCAACGGCAGTATACCGGCAGAGGGGAAATGAAGGAAATCCTGCAATGCGCGATTTTTGTCGAAAATTCTCCCCGCAGTCTGTTTACTGCAAAGTGAGGTTAAACGAAAATGGCTAAGACAGATTCAAACACATATGACGCCTCCAGCATCACTGTCCTGGAGGGTTTGGAAGCAGTCCGGGTCCGTCCCGGCATGTACATCGGCAGCGTCTCCACCAAGGGGCTGAACCATCTGATCTACGAGATCATGGACAATGCGGTGGATGAGCATCTGGCGGGCTACTGCAGCACCATCAGAGTGACGCTTGAGGCGGACGGATCCGCCACCGTCTCGGACAATGGGCGCGGCATTCCCGTGGGGATGCATGAGAAGGGCATCAGCGCGGAACGGCTTGTATTCACCACACTTCACGCGGGCGGCAAGTTTGACAACGATGCCTACAAGACCAGCGGCGGGCTCCACGGCGTGGGTTCCTCGGTGGTAAACGCCCTGTCCACCTGGCTCCACGTGACCGTCAAGACCGGCGGGCAGATCTATGAGGATCATTATGAGCGCGGCATTCCCACGCTGGAATTGAAGAACGGGCTGCTCCCCGTCGTCGGAAAGACAAGGGAGTCAGGCACCACCATAAGTTTTCTGCCGGACGATACCATCTTTGACAAGACCCGTTTCAAGGAGGACGACGTGAAGAGCCGCCTTCACGAGACCGCATACTTAAATCCGGAGCTTACGATTATCTATGAGGATAAGAGAGGTCCGGAAACAGAACATATCGAGTACCATGAGCCGGAAGGCATTGTCGGCTTTATCAAGGATATGAACAAGAGCCGCGAAGCGATTCACGACGTGATTTACTTTAAAGGCGAGGCGGAAGGGATCACCGTGGAATGCGCTTTCCAGTATGTGAACGAGTTCCACGAGAATGTACTTGGCTTTTGTAACAATATTTACAACGCCGAGGGCGGCACGCACCTGACAGGTTTTAAGACCATGTTCACAAACGTGATTAACACCTACGCCCGCGGGCTTAACATCTTAAAGGAAAAGGATGTGAACTTCACCGGCGCGGATGTGCGAAACGGCATGACGGCGGTGGTTTCCATCAAGCACCCCGATCCCCGATTCGAGGGGCAGACCAAGACGAAACTGGACAATCAGGACGCTGCGAAAGTGGTCAGCAAGGTGACGGGCGATGAGATTGTCCGTTTCTTCGACCGCAATCTCGATACCTTGAAGAGCATTATCGGCTGTGCGGAGAAGGCGGCGAAGATTCGGAAAACCGAGGAGAAGGCGAAGACCAACCTGCTGACCAGGCAGAAGTTCTCTTTTGATTCCAACGGGAAGCTGGCGAACTGCGAGTCGAAGGACGCCTCCAAATGCGAAATCTTTATCGTGGAGGGCGATTCCGCGGGCGGCAGTGCGAAAACCGCCAGAAACCGCATGTATCAGGCGATCCTGCCGATCCGTGGCAAGATTCTGAACGTGGAGAAGGCGAGTATAGACAAAGTTTTGGCAAACGCAGAGATCAAGACGATGATTAATGCCTTTGGCTGCGGCTTCTCGGAAGGGTATGGCAACGATTTTGACATTTCCAGGCTCCGTTATGACAAGATCATAATCATGGCGGATGCGGATGTGGACGGCGCGCATATTTCCACGCTGCTTCTCACCTTATTCTATCGGTTTATGCCGGAACTGATCTATGAGGGGCATGTTTATATCGCCATGCCGCCTCTCTACAAAGCCATGCCATCGAAGGGAAAAGAGGAGTACCTCTACGACGACAAGGCGTTGGAAAAGTATCGGAAACGGCACAAAGGTCCTTTCACGTTACAGCGGTATAAGGGGCTTGGCGAGATGGATGCCGAACAGCTCTGGGAGACCACCCTTGACCCCGACAGGCGGCTTTTAAAGCTGGTGGAGATTGAGGACGCCCGCATGGCGAGCGAAGTGACGGAGATGCTGATGGGCACGGAGGTGCCGCCCAGAAAGGCATTTATCTACAAGAACGCGCAGGAGGCGGAGCTGGATGTCTGACCGTGGAAAAAACAGCGGCGGAAAGTTTCCCAAGTGGATATTCCTGCTCATTTTTGTGGGACTTTCACCGGGGATTGGGATGTTTATTGATTTTGCCCTTATCTTTCCTCCTTCCGCGGAGGCGCATGGGCACGGTATGCCGATTTTTTGCATTCTGATGCCGCTTATCGCCATCGGACTTTCGGTTATCTGCCTGCTCATCGCCGGGGTCAGGAAAGCATCGGAAATGATCGCATACAGAGGAAAGCACTATGAGTATCTGAAAATATTCTGGCAGGGCAATGATATGTTAAGCCCGGTACTGACGCTCCACGAGATTGACTTGGACGCGGGCAGATGCAGCGTGAGATGTATCCAGGTTTACCGCAGCAGATATGTGGAATGTTTTGTCAACCATGGCGTATATACGCCGGTTCCGCCTGTGCAGTCCGTGAACGGTCCGTTTCAGCAGAGGGCGTTCGTCACGGTCAGGCGGGAGTTTGATGAGACATGGAACAGCAGGCGCTATCTGGGACCGCTGATGTGACAGGACAATATTTTTCAAAAATAAAGAGGAAACACTTTTATGGATGACAGAATCATAAAAACGGAATATTCCGAGGTAATGCAGAAATCCTATATCGACTATGCCATGAGCGTGATTATCGCAAGGGCGCTGCCTGACGCGAGGGACGGTCTGAAGCCGGTGCAGAGACGGACGCTCTACGACATGCATGAGCTGGGCATCCGTTATGACAGACCTTACCGCAAATCGGCGCGTATCGTGGGCGATACCATGGGTAAATACCATCCCCACGGCGACAGCTCCATCTATGAGGCGCTTGTGGTGATGACCCAGGACTTCAAGAAGGGGCTGCCCCTGATCGACGGGCACGGCAATTTCGGCAACATCGAGGGGGACGGTGCGGCGGCAATGCGTTACACCGAGGCACGTCTGGAGCAGGTCACGCAGGAGGCTTTTCTGGCGGATCTGGATAAGGATGTGGTGGACTTTATCCCTAATTTTGACGAGACGGAAAAGGAGCCGAGCGTGCTTCCCGTGAAGATACCGAATCTGCTGGTGAACGGTTCCGAGGGCATCGCGGTCGGCATGGCGACCAACATCCCGCCCCACAATCTTGCTGAGGTGATTGACGCCACCAAGGCATATATGCTGGATGAAAACATTACTACGCGCGAACTGATGCGCTACATGAAAGGACCTGATTTTCCCACCGGCGGCATCGTCATCAATCAGGACGAGCTTCTGGAAATCTACGAGACGGGGATGGGCAAGATCAAGCTGCGCGGCAAGGTGGAAGTGGAGAAGGCGAAGGGCGGCAGGACAAATCTTGTCATCACCGAGATACCCTACACCATGATCGGCGCGAATATCGGCAAGTTCCTGATGGATGTGGCTGCCCTGGCGGAGACGAAAAAAACGCAGGATATCGTGGATATCACGAACCAGTCCTCCAAGGAGGGCATCCGCATTGTGATCGAACTGCGCAAGGATGCCGATGTGGAGAATTTCAAGAATATGCTTTACAAAAAGACCCGTTTGGAGGATACCTTCGGTGTCAACATGCTGGCAATCTCGGACGGACGCCCGGAAACCATGGGGCTTAAGGCAATCATCCGGGAGAGCGTCAACTTCCAGTATGAGGTGGCCGGGAGAAAATACCGCAATCTGCTGGAAAAGGAGCTGGAGCGCAAGGAGATTCAGGAAGGGCTGATCAAAGCATGCAATGTAATCGACCTGATTATCGAGATCCTCCGCGGTTCCAAGGACCGCGCCATGGCGAAAGCATGTCTGGTGGAAGGAAAAACCGACGGCATCAAGTTCAAGTCCAAGGAATCTAAAGTGATGGCTTCACAGCTTATGTTTACGGAGAAACAGGCGACAGCCATTCTTGAGATGCGGCTTTATAAGCTGATCGGTCTGGAGATCGAAGCGCTTATTAGCGAGCATGAGGACACCATGGCGAACATTTACCGCTATGAGGATATTCTGGCAAGAAGAGACTCCATGGCGCAGGTCATTATGAATGAGCTGGATGAAATAAAGGAAAAATACAAGCGCAAAAGAAGAACGCAGATCACCAACGCCGAGGAGGCTGTCTATATAGAGAAGAAAGTGGAGGAGATGGACATCGTCTTTCTGATGGACCGTTTCGGCTATGCCAAAACGGTAGACACTGCCACCTACGAGCGCAATAAGGAAGCTGCGGACGCGGAGAACCGCTATGCTTTTGTCTGCAAAAATACGGGAAAGGTCTGCCTGTTTACCAATATGGGACAGCTCCACACCGTAAAGGCAATGGATCTGCCTTTCGGAAAGTTCCGCGATAAGGGTGTGCCCATCGACAATGTGAGCAATTTTGATTCCGCGAAAGAGTCTGTCGTCTACGCCGCGAGCCAGAGCGACTTGAATCTCTACCGTGTGATTTTCGCCACGAAGCAGGCGATGCTCAAGGTGGTGGACGGCGGCGAGTTTGACGTGGCAAAACGCACCGTGGCAGCGACAAAGCTTGCGGATGGCGACGAAGTGGTGAGCGTAACCGCATTCAAGGAGCAGCGCAACATGATCCTGCAGTCAAAAGCCGGCTATTTCCTGCGGTTCCCTGTGGAGGAAATCCCTGAGAAGAAGAAGGGCGCGATCGGCGTGCGGGGCATGAAACTTTCCGCAAAGGACGAGATAGAGGCTGTCTATTATTCACAGAATGCGGTGGAGCAGACGATTGAGTACGGCGGCCGCACACTGGAATTAAATAAAATCAAGCTTGGGCACCGTGACAGCAAGGGTGTGAAGGTGAGAGTCTGATACATGTGTTAAAATTATAGGCTTTCGTCTGGCGCTGCAGAGGCGGTTGAAAATATGTATGCCGGATGTGAGAGTAAGGAGAGACAATGAGAGTAATAGCGGGAACGGCGAGGAGCCTGCGTTTAAAAACCCCGGAAGGGATGGACACCAGACCTACCACGGACCGAATCAAAGAAACCCTCTTTAATATGCTGCAGCCGTATCTTGGCGACGCATTGTTTGTGGATCTGTTCAGCGGCAGCGGCGGAATCGGCATCGAAGCGCTGAGCCGCGGCGCAAGGCATGCCTATTTTGTGGAAAATGAAAAACGGGCGATTGCATGCATTCAGGAAAATTTACAGTTTACCCGTCTGGCGGATCGGGCGACGGTCTTGAAAACGGACGTGCTCTCCGCACTTTACGGCATCCATGAGAGGGAAGCGGATATTGTCTTTATGGATCCGCCCTACGACTGCGGGCATGAGGAACGGGCGCTGGCGGTGCTTGGGGAAATGCCATGGGTGACGGAAAATACTCTGATTGTGATCGAGACGTCCCTGCGTGCAGACCTATCCTTTCTGGAGAACACAGGTTTCTCTGTGGAAAAGGAGAAGCGGTATAAGACGAACCGGCATGTTTTCTGTCGGAAAATGTAATACCGCGCAGTTTGTTTTCCAAAAAAATACAAAAATTTAAAAATAAGTAAAGACATTTCGGTAAAATTGTTTTAATATGGTATCATGAGTCAGGTTGTACATCTGGTTTTTTACATTTCAAAATGCGAGGGCTTTCTATGAAGGCAGCGATTTATCCGGGAAGCTTTGACCCGGTAACCTATGGACATCTGGATATAATCAGGCGCGCCGCTGAAATTTTTGATGAACTGACGGTGAGCGTCCTGAACAATAAAACAAAGACTCCATTGTTTTCTGTGGAAGAACGTGTTAAAATGTTAGAGGAAGTGACCCGTGATCTGCCCAATGTAACGATAGATTCTTTCAGCGGTCTGTTGATTGACTATGCCGCCAGAAAGAATATCCATGTGGCGATCAGAGGGTTGCGCGCTATTACTGATTTTGAATACGAACTGCAGATCGCACAGACGAACCGTAAATTTTCCAATGGGAAATTAGATACGGTGTTTTTGACGACCAGTCTTGAATACGCATACTTAAGTTCTTCCACCGTCAAGGAAATTGCAAGCTTTAACGGGGATATCTCGGAGTGCGTGCCTGATTTTGTCGGTCGGCTGCTATATGAGAAATATAGGTAGTTACGAGACAGGTCAGCTCATATACTGCGCTGACCGTAAGAAAATGATTCAGGATGAATGATTGCATGTAACTGTGAGGGAACGGAGCAGTTACAAATACGGATATAAGAGATAGGAGCAGGCAATGAGCAGTAGAATTGAACAACTGATCGATGAGATTGAGGACTACATTGACGGCTGCAAGTTCCAGCCGCTTTCCAAGACCAATATTATCGTAAATAAAGAGGAAATCGATGAGCTCTTGCGGGAACTTCGCATGAAAACCCCGGATGAGATCAAGCGCTATCAGAAGATCATCTCCAATAAGGAGGCGATTTTGAATGATGCCCGCACGAAAGCGGAGGCGCTTATCAAGGACGCGACGGTGCAGACCACGGAGCTGATTAATGAGCACGAGATTATGCAGCAGGCTTACGCGCAGGCAAACGAGGTGGTGCGCATGGCGACCACACAGGCGCAGGAAATCCTGAACAATGCGACCATGGAGGCAAACGGCGTCAAAACTTCCGCCATGCAGTATCTTGACGAGATGTTATCCAATCTGGAAAACGCCATGACAACTACGCTTTCGGCGGCAACAGAGCACTATGAGAGCTTTTTCAACACGATCAACGGCTACAATGAGATCGTGAAGGCGAACCGTGCGGAGCTGCGTCCCGTGGAAGTGGAAAAAATGCTTAAGGAGGCTGAGGGGGAGGCGGAACCCGGGCCGGAACTGAATCTGATGTAATGATGTAAAACCGCAACATTGAAATAAATCGCGGATGAAAAGACAGGCGAGCCGGTTTCCTTATGAAGCCGGCTTATTCTATTCATAAAATCTGGAAAAACATGGAGCAGTATGAAAAATATTCTAAAAGATTGCCTGCATTATAACAGCATAGTGTTTTTGGTGTGCCGGCTGATGCTTCTGGCACTCTGCCTCGGTCTTTCTGTCTGCATTTTTGCGGACGGGATGCCGATTGTGCGGGCGGAAATGGAGACGCCTGCAGAGCCGGATCCTGTGCAGGAAGACGCTGCGGCGGGTGAAGGGACTGAGGAACCGCCGGCGGATGAACTTGTGATCGTGATTGATCCGGGGCACGGCGGGGAGGAAGAGGGCGGCATGTACGACTCCTTCATCGAGAAGGACATGACGCTGATTACCGCCAAAGCCATGAAAGAAGAGCTGGAAAAGTACGAGAATGTCACCGTCTACCTGACGAGGGAGGAGGACAGAAAGATCTCCCTCGAGGGGCGGGTGGCGTTTGCCAAGGGAGTGGACGCCGATTTTCTCTTCTGTCTCCACTATAATCTTTCCAAAGATCACAACACGCTCTTCGGGGCTGAGTGCTGGGTATCCGCCTTCGGGAGACGTTACAGCGAGGGGTATGCCTTCGCCGATATTGAGATGGCGGCTTTGGAGGAGCTGGGGCTGTATTCGAGGGGCATCAAGACAAGGCTTGGCAAGCAGGGAGAGGATTACTATGGCATCATACGGCATTCCCGGGAGCAGGAGCTGACCTGCGTGCTGATCGAGCACTGTCATATGGACCATGAGAACGACCGCCCTTTCTGCGAGGGAAGGGAGCAGTGGGAGACTTTCGGCAGGCTGGACGCAACGTCCGTGGCCAAATATTTTCGTCTGCATTCAGACAGCCTCGGCGTGGATTACAGCGATTACCCGGTGCTGGACATCCCGATTCCCTCGGACGTGATGCGTCCCGACACAACTGAGCCGGATATCTGCATGATTGAGGTCACCGATCAGGAGATGGAAACCGGAGACGTTACGGTGGAACTGTCCGCCGTGGACTATGACAGCGGCATGTTGTACTATGATTACAGTTATGACGGCGGAAACACCTTTTTCCCACGGCTTGCGTGGGGAGATAAGACGCAGGACACCATCACTTTTACCATGAATGTGCCGCCTCACATTATACCGCAGATCGTGGTGCGGGGCTATAACGGATACGATCTGTACACGGAGAGCAATCTTGTTTCTCTTCCATCCATGGACTATAAAACGGAGGAGGAGATTGCAGCGGAACTTGCCGAACAGGAGAAGATTGCAGCCGCTGCGAGGGCTGCGGCTGAGGAAGAGGCGAAACAGAACGCCGTCGCACTGGAAAACCAGTCTGCGAAACACAGGGAACTGCCCGAAAAAGAGGAAGAGACGGAAAAGGAGCCCACAATCACCTATTTCCTGACGGTATGTCTGGTCTGCGTTCTTCTAGTGGTAAGCCTTGCGCTGTCCATGGCGCTGATCCTGAGGAGCGGGAAACGCGGTAAACACAGAAAACGGCGGCGCAGGAGAAGGAGGAAACCCTGACAGCCGCCGGTAAGTAGAAAATCGGAGTATGAAAAGCAGCTTTCGCTGCCGGCAAGCGGCAGCTCGAAAGCTGTGGGCAGGCATATCTCAAAATGGCTGCCACAGCATATAAACCAGAACGGTAATGGCTGTCTGCGCCAGTTTATGCCACACATAGGTGCGGATGGACAGATCGGTGTCCCGGATCATGCTGTAAGTCTGGGCGATGCAGGAGAAGCCGCCGAAGGGCAGCATAACCAGCACAAGAAAGGGATGGCTGGAACCACAGCGTGCGATTCCTCCGGTAATTTCCAAAATGCAGTAATAGGCTTTCGGCAGTGTATCCGGCAGACGGGTGAAGGGAACAAAAAGGATGTTCAGCAGATTGAAGAACACCATGTAGCCTCCCAGCTTCGCGATGCCGATCAGCCCGGAGACGACAGCGTGGTCGGTTGCTTCCAGCAGCCCCTCCGACTGTGTTTTTTGCTCCGGCAGTGCAGCGACAGATAGATCCGAAAAGACTGACTTGGTCGGTCGATATAATGACCGGGACGTTTGCTTTGGAAACCGCATCACAAAAAGACCGTAGACGAGCGGCACGCCGTACATAACAAGAAAAGGCATGAGCGGTTTTTCCAGAGAGAGCGTGCTTACGACAAAGCTCAGGAAATAAACGGGACCGATGTTATTGCAGAAGGCGAGCAGACGGTTTCCTTCCCGGACGGAAAGTTTCCCGGTCCGGCACAGTTCGCCTGCAATCCGCGCGCCCATGGGAAAGCCGCAGAGAAATCCCATAATCAGGGTGTAGGAACCGTTGGGCGTGGTGCCGTAGAAAAAGTGCAGAACGGGATGAAACAGGCGCACAAAGCCTTCCGTCAGGTTCATGTTGATCAAAATGCCTGACAGAATCATAAACGGCAGAAGCGTCGGGATCATTTTATCAAACCAGAGACGCAGACCCGCAAGCGCATACTGCAGGGAGAGCGCCGGATAGCGCAGAAGCAGGAAAATCACGTAAACGCCGACTGCCATATAGAGAAAGCGGACAAGGTTTACCCGGATATCGTTTGAAAATTGGCGGATATGTTCCATGGTTACCTCCCTATCAGAGCAGTTTGCCACGACGGTACATCTATGCTGCTTCCAGACTGCGGGCAGGAAGCATTTGAGGCATTATATCAGCTACCGATGTATGCGCAGGGAATTTCTACATATATATTCCGCGACATCGTTTTCACATGACAAAAGCATGACAAAAAACAGAGGAAGAAGGAGAGAACAGCGGCATGATAGAAGCGGTTATTTTTGATCTGGACGGCTCCATGGTGGATTCCATGTGGGTCTGGCGATCCATAGATATCGAATATCTGGGAAAATTTGGGATCGACCTGCCGGAGAATCTGCAGGCATGTATTGAGGGCATGAGTTTTTCCGAGACGGCGGCATATTTCAAAGAGCGTTTTTCACTGCCGGACGATCTGGAGACCATCAAGGAGGACTGGAACCGCATGGCGTGGGATAAGTACGCAAATGAGGTGCCTGTCAAGGAGGGCGTCAGAGAGCTTCTGGCATACTGCGGGGAGCGAGGCATCAAAGCGGGCATCGCCACCAGCAATTCCAGACAGCTTGTGGAAAACGTGGTGCGGGCGCATCAGATGGAGTCCTGTTTTGACTGTATTATGACGGGATGTGAGGTGGAGAAGGGAAAACCCGCGCCGGATATCTATCTGGCGGTGGCGAAGGAGCTTGCCGTCGCGCCGGAAAACTGCCTTGTGTTTGAGGATATCATACCAGGTATTCAGGCGGGGAAGGCGGCGGGCATGAAAGTCTGCGCCGTCTATGACGAATATTCGGTGCATCAGGACGAGGAGAAGCATCGACTGGCAGATTATTATACCTATGGCTTTCGGGAATTGATGGAGGAAGGCGTGCTGTTATGAAACGTTTTTTTCTGATTGCATATTGATTGGAGTCACAGCAGAGCTGTGACATGGCGCTCAGAGGGAGGAGAAGATGGGATTTCTACCGATTTCAAAACAGGATATGGAAGCGCGGGGCATAGACCAGCCTGATTTCGTCTATGTGATCGGGGATGCCTATGTGGACCACCCGTCCTTCGGGCATGCCATCATCAGCAGGGTTCTGGAGGCGCACGGCTACAGCGTGGGAATCATCCCCCAGCCGGACTGGAAAGATGAAAACAGCATCACCGTTCTGGGACGCCCGAGACTTGCCTTTCTCGTGTCGGGCGGCAACATGGATTCCATGGTGAACCACTATTTTGTCTCAGGGAAGCACAGGCCGGCAGATGCCTACACCCCGGGCGGAGAGCCTTACAAAAGACCGGATCACGCCACGGTGGTTTACGGCAACCTGATCCGCCGGGTATACAAGGATGTGCCGGTGATCATCGGCGGCATTGAGGCGAGCCTCAGACGGATGGCGCACTACGACTACTGGTCGGACAGCTTCAAACGCTCAATATTGCTGGACTCTCAGGCGGATCTGATTTCCTACGGCATGGGTGAAAAGTCTATGGTAGAGATCGCGGAAGCTCTGGACAGCGGCATCGCGGTGCGGGATATTTGCTTTATTCCGGGAACCGTCTATAAGACAAAAGATGTCAGCGGTATTTATGACCACGTGAAACTGCCGTCCTACGAGGAGATGAAAGCGCATTCGGAGAAATACGCTGAAAGTTTTCAGGTCCAGTATAAAAATACCGACCCCTTTACGGGAAAAACACTGGTGGAGCCCTATCCAAACGGCATTTATGTCGTACAAAATCCGCCCCAGCCGCCGCTCACGACGGAGGAGATGGACACCGTCTACGACCTGCCCTATATGCGCACCTATCATCCCTCGTACGAGGCGGCGGGAGGCGTGCCGGCGATTTCCGAGATCAAATTCTCGCTTGTCAGCAACAGAGGGTGTTTTGGCGGGTGTAATTTCTGTGCGCTGACCTTTCATCAGGGCAGGACGGTACAGGTCAGAAGCCATGAATCCATTCTGCGGGAAGCGCAGCGGATGATACAGGAGCCGGATTTCAAGGGCTATATCCACGACGTGGGCGGTCCCACTGCCAATTTCCGGCAGCCCTCCTGCCAGAAACAGATGACGCAGGGCGTCTGCAAAAACAGACAGTGCCTTTTCCCGAAACCCTGTCCCAATCTGGAGGTTGATCATTCCGACTATCTGGCGCTTCTTCGCAGACTGCGGGCGCTGCCCGGCGTAAAAAAGGTGTTTATCCGATCAGGCATCCGCTTTGATTACCTGATGGCGGACCCGGACGACTCTTTTTTCCGGGAGTTGGTGGAACATCATGTCAGCGGTCAGCTCAAGGTGGCGCCGGAACATATCTCGGACAGGGTATTGCAGTATCTCGGGAAACCCAGGAAAGAAGTTTATGAAAAGTTTGTCAAAAAATATAACAGGCTCAATGAACAGCTGGGGAAGAAGCAGTTTCTTGTCCCGTATATGATGTCGTCCCATCCCGGCTCTACGCTGAAAGAGGCGATCGAACTGGCGGAATATCTGCGGGATCTTGGCTACATGCCGGAGCAGGTGCAGGATTTTTATCCGACGCCGTCCACGGTATCCACGGTCATGTATTATACGGGCATTGATCCGCGGGACGGGAAAAAGGTGTACGTCTGCCGCAACCCCCATGAAAAGGCGATGCAGCGGGCGCTGATTCAGTACCGAAATCCCAATAACTATGAATTGGTTCGGGAAGCGCTTGTAAAAGGCGGAAGGGAAGACCTGATCGGCTTTGATAAGAAATGCCTGATCCGTCCGCGAAAGACGGGCAGCGAACATATTGGCGAGAGAAAAATGTCCGTCGGCGGGAAACGCCGTTCGGATTCCAATACCCACAAAAAAAGGACGATCCGAAATGTGCACAAAAAGAAAAAGTAGGGCAAAAACGTCCCGCAGACTTTGCATCATCTGCGGGACGAAAAATTTTGAAGAAAATGCTCAGACGGTCTGTCCTTTTCCGATATAAACCGGGAAGGTATCCGTTCCTTTCATTTCTTTTCCGGCTGAGATTGTAACATCTTTGTCGGTAATCAGGTATTCGATGTTTGCGCCAGCCTCCACGACGGTATCCTGCATCAGAATACAGTTCTTTACCGTTGCGCCCTTTGCCACTTTGACGCCACGGAAAATCACGCTGTTTTCCACATCTCCTTCTATGATGCACCCGGAAGCCACCATCACATTCTGTGCCCTCGACCCGTTGACGTATTGGGTCGGATGATCCCCTCTGATTTTTGTATAGACGGGGGAGCCTGAGAAGAGCGAATCCAGATTGTAGTCATCCAGAAGCTTCATATTCTCATCAAAATAGCTCTTCATATCCGAGATGAATCCTACATATCCTGTATATTTGTAGCCTTTTACGTTCAGCTTATTGATCTGCGGAATCAGCACGTCGCGCATAAAGAATTCCTGTCCGCGCACCAGCGCATTATCCACCATCTCCACCAGAAGTTCACGGTTGATGATGAAAATATTCATGGAGAAGTTTTTGATGCCGTCCTCCTTGGAATTGATGTAGATCTTTTTGATCTGGTCTTCTTCCATATCGAACGTATAGTAAAAGCTTCTGCCGTCATTCTTGGCGTTGATAAATCCGCTCGGGATCGGCTGCTCACAGTAGGCGAGCGTCATATCCGCCTCGTTCTCGATATGCGTCTGCAGCATGGCGTGAAAATCAAAGTTCACCACCATATTGGTGTCGGACATGATAATGTATTTTTCCTTAGCGTCACGCAGAAAGTCCAAAATATTTGCCAGCGCGCTCGCGCGTCCCACATAAGGTTTCGCTTCTTTTTCCGCAAAAGGAGGGAAGATATGTAAGCCGCCGTTTTTGCGCACCAGATCCCACTCGCGCCCGGAACCGAGATGATCCATCAGGGAGTGGTAGTTTTTATTCACGATCACGGAAATGTTTCCGATGCCGGAATTGGTCATGCCGGATAAAATGAAGTCAATGATGCGGTAACGGCTGGCGAAGGGAATGGACGCCATCAAACGCATACTCACCAGTTCAGGAACGAGCGCGTCGTAACTGTTTGGGAAAATGATGCCGAGTGCACTTGTATTTGATTTTACCATTGTTCTTCACCGCCTTTCATATCGTTTCTGACGATGGCATTTGGACCGACCACCGCATTTTCACCAATCGTAAGGTTGGAACCTATGGTTGCCACGCCATCCTCATCCCCGTTTGGCATTGCGCCTACCACGGCGTTCTCACAGATCGTCACATTTTCCGCAACGATACAGTGCTTCACAACCGCGCCGGATTTGATCGTCGTGTTACCCATGATTACCGCATCTTCCACCACCGCGCCCGCGTCAACCTTGACGCCCGCAAAGAGGATGGAGTGTCTGACCTCGCCTTTGATCCGGCAGCCGTCTGCAACCATGGTGTTTTCCACCACCGCGCCCGCGCTGATCTTATGGCCGGTCATGCCCGTGTTGCGGCTGTAGATTTTCCAGCTTTCATCAGAGAGATTGATGCCGCTCTGTTCCGCGTCCAGAACTTCCATATTCGCTTCCCATAAAGAGTGGATCGTTCCCACATCCTTCCAGTAGCCGTCAAAATGGTACGCGTACATCTGCCTGTTGTCGCGCAGCAGGTTCGGGATAATGTTATTGCCAAAATCGTTTTCGGAGTTCGGGTCCGCCTCGTCCTCCTCCAGATACTTTTTCAGAATATCCCAGTTAAAAATGTAAATACCCATGGAGGCAAGATTTGACTTGGGATTTTTAGGTTTCTCCTGGAATTCAGTGATCTTATCGTTTTCGTCCGCAACCATCAGACCGAAGCGGGGCGCTTCCTCCCACGGAACTTCCATGACGGCGACACTGAACTCCGCATTTTTCGCTTTGTGGAATTCCAGAAAATCACTGTAATCCTGTTTACAGATCTGATCGCCGGAAAGAATAATGACATATTTCGGATCATAACGCTCTATAAACGATATGTTCTGGTAAATTGCGTTTGCCGTTCCCTTATACCAGTCAGAACCGCTGGATTTCTGGTAAGGCGGCAGTACGTGTACGCCACCATAAAGACGGTCGAGATCCCAGGGCTGCCCGTTGCCGATATATTCGTTCAGCACGAGCGGCTGATACTGCGTCAGGATACCTACCGTGTCAATGCCTGAGTTGACACAGTTAGACAGCGGAAAGTCAATAATTCGGTATTTTCCGCCGAATGGAACAGCCGGTTTTGCAAGTTTCTCGGTAAGCGTATACAGACGTGAACCCTGTCCGCCGGCAAGAAGCATTGCAATCATTTCTTTTGCCATATTCGATTTCCTCCTTTTTACAATTTATAAAAATTATACATTATATTCACGAAAAATGATAGTTTTTTTGTGAATCTTTTGTGGAATCTGATACGCTTTTTTGAAAAAAACGATTCCTCGTTTGTCAAAAAGTAATTGTTTGCGGATAGCAGATAAAAGTGGTACACTAAACCATAGTGTGAGAAATCCGAAAAGTACGGGTATTCTCCGCAGAAATTTCGGAATCATGAGGTGCATATGAATATCGCTGTCATTACCGGCGCTTCCTCCGGGATGGGGAGAGAGTTTGCCGTACAACTGGACCGGTGTCTCGGCAAAACGGATGAGATATGGCTTTTGGCACGCAGAAAGGAGCCGCTTGAAAAACTGGCAGACTCCATGCGGATCAAAACAAGGGTCATTGTGATTGACCTGGCGGATGAGACCGCTTTGAAACAGTTTGAGGAAGTCCTTGCCATACAGAACCCGAAAATTACGGTGCTGGTCAACTGTGCGGGAACAGGCAGCCACAAGCTTTTTGCCAGACAGAACAAAGAGGAAATCGACGCTATGATTCAACTAAATATTACGGCGCTGACCCGCATGACCATGTTCTGTCTGCCTTATATGAAAAGCGGCAGTAAACTGATACAGGTCTCCTCCGGGGCAGCATTTGTCCCCCAGAGCGCCTTTGCTGTCTATGCCGCTTCCAAGGCGTATGTGTACTCCTTAAGCCGCGCGCTGGGACAGGAGCTTCGCGGGCGGGGGATTACCGTGACTGCCGTCTGTCCCGGTCCCGTCAATACGCCATTTCTCGCCCATGCCTATGAAGACATGTCCGGGTTTGGGGCATTAAAAAGACTTACCATGGCGGAGACGGCATGCGTGGTGAAAAAAGCGCTCGACGACTGTAAGACCGGGAGAAGCGTTTCCATCTGCGGGCTGCCCGTAAAGCTTCTGTACCTGTCAACCCAGAGTGTGCAGAATGTGATGATAAAAGTAACAGCGAAACCAAAGGATGAGCTGTTACCGATCAAATATTTCCGCCCACAGACAAAGACTGTGGATCAAGCCGGAACTAAAGCGAAGATCATGTGATAAATCAAACAAAACGGAGATCATTATGAAAAATTTACTTGTACCGAAAGGTGCATTCGGCTATCTGAACAGCCGAAAAAAATATACGGCGCTTCGAACCGTCCTATTCTTTTCCATTTCCGCAGCTCTTTATATTGCAGGCATCATAACCACCGGCTCCAATAAAAACCTGCTCACCATCGTGGCGGTTCTGGGCTGTCTGCCCGCCTGCAAGAGCGCGGTTAACTTTATCCTGTTTCTGAGGGCGAAGGGCTGCAGCAGCGCTTTGCACGAAAAGGTGGCGGCATTTGTAAACGATTCAATGACCGTTTTTTATGACATGTATTTTACTTCCTATCAGAAAAACTATCCTATAAGCCATATGGCATTGAAGGGCGGTATGCTCTGCGGTATCACGGAGGATCCGTCCTGCAGCTGCCGTGAGGCAGAAAAGCACTTGGAGCAGATGCTTGTGCAGGAGGGAATCAAGAATGTGACGGTTAATATTTTTTCTCAGGATGATAAGTATGTTGACCGACTGAGTCGATTGATTGATATGCAGGTGGAAGATCATAAAGACCGGGAAGGGATTACCAATCTGCTGTATGACATTTCCATATAAAGGCTGAACGGTTACTGAGATTTTGCAGTGTGGAATCATGGAGGTTAACGTGTACCAGGCAACAATCACGGAGAGGGAGGCGGGACAGCGGTTTGACAAGTATCTGCGGCGGATCCTGCCAAACGCGGGCAGCGGTTTCCTTCATAAAATGCTTCGAAAAAAGAATATTACACTGAATGATAAGAAGGCGGACGGAAGCGAAAAGATCGCTGTGGGCGACTGCGTGAAAATTTTCTTCGCGCAGGAAACGCTTGATAAGTTTATGGGAGGGCAGTCTGACCAGTCTGCGGGAAATGACGGTTTCGGAGGTCCGTGGGTGGAGAAAAGCGCTGTTTATGCGAAAAAAAGCAGACAAATGACAAATCCTGCATCGGAAAACAAGCCCCATCGTGACAGAAAAACAGATGGGGCATCAAGTGCGGCATCCGAAACGGCAATATATCAACAGGCATACCGGACGCTCTCCGATATTCGGGTTATCTATGAGAACAGCCATATCGTAATTGTGGATAAGCCTGCGGGCATTCTGTCCCAGAAAGCAGAAAAAACGGATCTTTCCCTGAATGAGTGGCTGATCGGCTATCTTCTTAAAAAAGGGGATTTGTCTGAGTCAGATCTGTCCTTTTATAAACCTTCCGTCTGCAACCGGCTCGACCGTAACACGAGCGGCATGGTGCTTTGCGCCAAAACTCTTCAGGGGGCGCAGCTTCTTGGCGCGCTGTTAAAGGACCGAACCCTTCATAAGTATTATCAGCTCTTTGTAAAAGGGCATATTACGGAAGAGCGGCTGATCGAGGGGTATCTGGTCAAGGATGAGAAGAAAAACAGGGTGATGATACAGCCTCACGCCATTTTTCCGAAGCATGGCTTCGAGGGAACGCCGCCGGAAGCAGAAAAGCGCTCGGCGCCGCCGGAAAACCGTCGTATGTCGAAGAAAAGTGTTTCCGAACGGGACGGACGGCTGATTCAGACAAGGTATAAACCGCTTCGTATAGAACAGGATAAGACGCTTCTGGAAGTGGAGCTGATCACGGGAAAGCCCCATCAGATCCGGGCGCATCTGGCGGGCATCGGTCATCCGCTTTTGGGGGATTACAAGTACGGGGACAGTGCGTGGAATGAGAAATACCGCAGGCACGGCGTGCGGTCACAGCTTTTGCATGCTTATAAGGTGGTTTTTCCGCCACTTGAAGAACCGTTTGCGGATTTGAGTGGGCGCACTTTTTACTGCGAAGTGCCGGAGATTTTTGGGCGTGTTTCGCATTTGGTTTAGCAGATGGGAGGGAAACGGATTTGCTTACAAAACCTGTAAATGGCTGGAGCGACTTTCAACTGGATCATACTTCTGTATATGGTCTCAGCTATCTGGATGATATCGCCTTTGAGTGGATTGATCAGGCGATACATGGACTTGAGACAATGATGCCATTTTGTGTGAAGGGCTTTTTGGAGCCGGACCGATTTTTGTGTCTGGTAAGTTATTGGAATTGTCATATTATTTGTGAAGATGATGAACGGTCGCCATTGACGCCCGAAGATATAACGAATGAGTACTCCCACACAAGCATGCTTCAGTTTTGTTAATATCTCTATGCGGATGTCAAAGAAAACGTGGAAGAATGGAGTCAATTCGTAGATTATGGGGATAATACGGATTTTCCTTCAAAACAGAAACTGCTCACGGAGAAACTGGAAAAGCTGGAAGCATTAATTAACGAGCGCAGAGAATGGTTCGGGGAGGACAGGTGCTTTCTTTAAAGTCAAAATAGAACATTTGTTCTTGCCAATTTCCTGCTGCGGATGTATAATAGCGTGAGAAGGAAAAGTGCGAAACGTTTTGAACGAGGATTGCGATGGCGACATGGAACTCCCGCGGGCTGCGCGGCTCCACTTTGGAGGATCTGATCAACCGTACAAATGAAAAATATCTGGAAAACGGGCTGGCGCTGATCCAGAAGGTGCCCACGCCCATTACCCCGATCAATATCGACAAGGACACCCGCCATATCACGCTCGCCTACTTTGACCAGAAGAGTACGGTGGACTATATCGGCGCGGTGCAGGGGATTCCCGTCTGCTTTGACGCCAAGGAATGTGCGGTTGACACCTTCGCGCTTCAGAATATTCATGAGCATCAGGTGGAATTTATGGGACAGTTCGAGAAGCAGAAAGGGATCGCGTTCTTTCTTATTTATTATTCCCACAAGGACCTCTTTTACTATCTGCCCTATGAGATGCTGCGCTACTTCTGGGACCGGGCGAAGGAGGGCGGGCGGAAGAGCTTCCGCTTTGAAGAGCTGAATCCGGCGTATGTGCTGCCGAAGAAGCACGGGATTCTCGTGCCTTATCTGGATATGATACAGAAGGATTTAGAGGATCGAGTGGAGTAGTGTGACGGGCTGGTGTTAAGCCAGGATGGCGTGGACTATCCGTATGACTATTTTGACAGTATGCACTTTGATTTCATTTGCAGATGCGAAAGCGACGAATGACCGGAATAAGGTAAAAACATGGCTCAAGGAGATAAATATGAAAAGGGCAAATATACATACATCGGCTGCGATAATCTTATCAGCGGCAATTCTATTTACGGGCTGCGGCGCTAATACAGGCGGCACCACGGAAAAGCTGCAGATAGAGCCGATTACGGATGCGGATGAAAATGCGGTGCAGACGGATACGCCAACGGGAAATGAGACAGAAGAAACAGAGGACAAGGCTGTGGCAGCCGAAAACAGCGTAACAGAAGAAAATGGGGCTGGCACAGATACGACAGAAGAAACGAACATAACGGAACAGCCGGAAACGCCAGCCGACGGAACATCTGTCTATAAGGATGTGCTTGCGCAGTACCGGGATATGGTGCAGCATGATTTTTACAAGGAGTTTCTGGATTCTGACGACTACGAGAGTCATTTTGGGAAGGATATCGGCGAAGAAATCCGTGCCCACAGGCAGGGTATCTTTTATGCGCTTTATGATATAGACGGAAACGGGACAGAGGAGCTTATCATCGCCGGTGAAGAAGACGGCATCGGTGTGTCAAATCCTTCCTTTGCTCCTAGGTATTACGATTTATATGGTTATGACGGAAACAAGGTGGTGTCTCTTTTTCCCGATATGGAATTAGGCGGACGGTCAAATTTCTCGTTTCATGGAGACGGTGTGATTGAGGTCGTTCACTCTCTGCCTCAAAGGGAAATATGCATTGAAATCTATAAAATAGGAAACGACGGCGTAACGCCGGAATTAGTTGATCGTTTTTATATTGCTGCCGATTTGACAGGAGAGAAAGCCGTATATACATATTTTCAAAATGGTCAAACTGGAAGTGAAATTTCCGAAGAAGCGTACCGGTCTGCCCTGCAAGGATACGAGACGCCTCTTGCAGAAGAATTGATATGGGAAGAGATTTACTGATTGACAAACATAGGAAAACAGCGTATAGTGTAATAAGTTTGACTTGCTAATGAATTAGCGAATTAGCACTTTAAAGTAGTAAAGTTTTTGCGCGGGTATCGTTTGTTCAGGACGACAAAACACCGACAGGAAACGAGGAGTATATGAGCAAAAAGTTAGTACATACGCCGGAGGGCGTGCGGGATATTTACGGGGAAGAGAAGGCGAAAAAGACGGCAGTGGAGCGTCTTTTGCATGAAAAGATCACGGGCTATGGCTATCGGGACATCCAGACCCCGACCTTTGAATTTTTCGACGTTTTTTCCAAGGAAGTGGGGACGACGCCGTCCAGAGAGCTTTATAAGTTTTTTGACAAGGAGGGCAATACGCTGGTTCTCCGCCCGGACTTTACGCCGTCCATCGCAAGGTGCGCCGCCAAGTATTTTATGGACGAGGACGTACCGATCCGATTCTGCTATCAGGGGAACACCTTTACCAACACCTCGCAGCTGCAGGGCAAGCTTAAGGAAGTAACCCAAATGGGGGCGGAGCTGATTGGCGACGGCTCCGTGCAGGCGGACGCGGAAATGATCGCCATGACGATCGAGGCGCTCTATCATGCGGGGCTGTCCGATTTCCAACTGAGCGTCGGCAATCTGGAATATTTCAAAGGCATCTGCGCGGAGGCGGGGATCGACGAGGAGACGGAACTGGAACTGCGGGAGTTTATTTCCGGGAAAAATTATTTCGGCGCGGAGGAACTGCTCGACCGCGTCGGCGTAAACAAAAAGGATAAGGAGCTGCTGCTCAAGGTGAGCGACCTGTTTGGGACGGTCTCCATTCTGGAAGATGCGAAAAAGGCGGTCTCCAACAAGCGGTCGAGGCACGCCATTGAGCGGCTTGAGAAAGTTTATCGGACGCTTGTGGATTACGGGGTGGAAAAGTATGTTTCCTTTGACCTTGGGATGCTCAGCAAGTATAATTACTATACGGGCATCATTTTTAAGGGATACACCTACGGCGTGGGCGACGCGATCGTGAAAGGCGGGCGTTACGACAGCCTGCTCGGACGATTCGGCAAAGAAGCCGCCGCCATCGGCTTTGTGATTGTGGTAGATGACCTTCTTGCCGCCATGGGACGGCAGAACGTGATCATTTCGGGAATAGAGGAGCCTGCGAAACTCTATTATACGGAAGAAACTTTTAAGGAAAAGCTGATGGAAGCTAAGCATATGCGGTCGTCCGGCAAGAAAGTGGAGTTACTTCCCAAATGCGAAAAGTAATTCTAGAGACGTCTCGCCATAGGACGGAGACGCAAAGTCAGCAAGCTGACTTGGAATTACTAAATTTCGCATAAGAGAATGCTTGAAATTCATCATTCTCTGCATAAAATAAAAATAGATAAAAGAGAGAGCGTACTTGAAAATGAGTGAGGAAAGATACCTGACATTCGCCCTTGGGAAAGGGCGTCTTGCCAATAAAACAATGGAACTTCTGGAAAAAATCGGCATCACCTGCGAGGAGATGAAGGATAAGGATTCCCGCAGGCTGATTTTTGTGAACGAGGAGCTGAAACTGAAATTTTTCCTGTCGAAGGGACCGGATGTGCCTACCTATGTGGAATATGGGGCGGCTGATATCGGCGTGGTCGGCAAGGATACGATTCTGGAAGAAAACAGGAGAGTGTACGAAGTGCTTGACCTCGGGTACGGCAAATGCCAGATGTGTGTCTGCGGTCCGAAGAGCGCGAAAGAGCTTTTGCAGCACCATGAAATGATACGGGTAGCAAGCAAATATCCCAATATCGCCAAAGATTATTTTTACAATAAAAAGCACCAGACCGTGGATATCATCAAGCTGAACGGCTCTGTGGAGCTTGGACCGATTGTAAAGCTTGCCGACGTGATTGTGGATATTGTGGAGACCGGGTCCACGCTTAAGGAAAACGGGCTGGAAGTGCTGGAGGAAATCTGTCCGCTGTCCGCGAGAATGATTGTGAATCAGGTCAGTATGCAGATGGAGCCGGAGCGGATCAAGAAGCTGATCGCGGATCTGAAAAGCCATCTGTAGCCTGCGTCGGACAGTATAAAATCCGGGTTGGTTCAAATTTGCACCGGCCGGATGCATGTTTTAGCTGGTTTTTAAAAGGCACCATAAAATTTATATTCGGAGGGATGACAACAATGGAGAATGACAGAAAGGGGTTTGACATGAAAGAATTTAAGGGGATTATTATCGCATTGATCGCAGGGGCGTGTGCCATCGCATGCGTCACCATTTTTTCTCAAAATATTGTAAATTATAAGAAAACTTCCGGCAGTGAGGGCCTGTCGGCAACTGGATCAGCCAACTGCGACTTTGAGGCGGACTTGATTGTCTGGCGGGGCAGTTTTTCCGGGCAGGGAGCCACCACGCAGGACGCATACCGCTCCATCAAAAAGGACGCGGAGCTTGTCCGTAAATATCTGGTGGACAGCGGCGTGAAGGAGGATGAGATGGTGTTCAGTTCCGTTACCATCAACGCCCGCTGGGAGTCTGAGTACAATGAAAACGGCGATCGGATAAGGGATTACATCGACGGCTACGACCTTTACCAGAATGTGTCAATCACTTCCACGGACATTGATAAGATCGAGAGCATTTCCCGTGACATCTCCGGGCTGATCGAGTCGGGCGTGCAGTTTGCCTCCGAGGAGCCGGAGTATTATTATACCAAGCTGGATGAATTAAAGCTTGACCTGATCAAGGAGGCGACGGAGAATGCGAAAAACAGGATTGACCTGATGGCGCAGGGAACCGGTGCAAACTTAGGAGAGCTCTTGAACGCGAATCTTGGCGTGTTCCAGATCACCGCGCAGAACAGTAACACGGAATACAGCTACGGCGGCTACTTTGACACCAGCTCAAGGAAAAAGACGGCGTCCATTACGGTTCGCCTGAATTACAGCATTGTAAACTGAGCGGTTTCCGAACGCAAAGAGGATACCATGCGCGAAATTGACGCCTGAAGTGTTCGCTAAATTTCTTTGTGATATCTGCCGCATAGCATAAATTTGTTTCCGAAAACAACATAGGAAAGCAGGAGAAAGCGCAACAATATGAAAACAGTCAGATTAACAAAAGATTCACAGCGGGATCTTCTTGACAGCTTATTAAAGAGAAGCCCCAACAATTATGGGCAGTATGAGTCCGTGGTGGCGGATATTATCGCGAATGTCCGTGAGAAAGGCGACGAAGCTGTATTTGACTATACAAGTCAGTTTGATAAATGGAACTGTAATGCAGACAATATCCGTGTGACGGATGCGGAGATTGAAAAAGCTTATGCGGAGGCGGATGCTGCCTTTGTGGCGGTGATGGAAAAATCGGCAGCCAATATCCGGGATTTCCACCAGAAACAGCTTCGTAACAGCTGGATTGACACCAGGCCCGACGGTTCCATTCTGGGACAGCGCATTCTGCCCATCGCCGTTTCCGGGGTTTATGTGCCGGGCGGCAAGGCGGCTTACCCAAGCAGCGTTTTGATGAATGTCATTCCCGCCAAGGTAGCGGGCGTGGAGCGGATCGTTATGACGACTCCCGCGGGCGCGGACGACAAGGTCAATCCCGGCACTCTGGTTGCCGCAAAGATTGCAGGTGTTGATGAAATTTATAAGGTGGGCGGCGCGCAGGCAATCGCCGCGATGGCTTTTGGCACGGAAAGCATTCCGAAAGTGGACAAGATCACGGGACCCGGCAATATTTTTGTGGCGCTGGCAAAGAAGGCATGTTTCGGCTATGTCAGCATTGACTCCATCGCGGGACCGAGTGAGATCCTTGTAATCGCGGATGAGACCGCAAATCCCCGCTATGTTGCTGCGGATCTGCTCTCACAGGCGGAGCATGACGAACTGGCAAGCGCGATACTGATCACCACAGACGAAGGCGTGGCAAAAGAAGTGGAACAGCAGATCGACGGCTTTTTGCAGGAGCTGTCCCGGGCGGATATCATCAAAAAATCGCTGGACAATTACGGCTATATCCTGCTTGCGGACACCATGGACAGCGCAGTGGAGGCGGCGAACGCAATCGCTTCGGAACATTTGGAAATCCTGACGAAAGACCCGTATCAGGTGATGACAAAGATCAAAAACGCGGGCGCGATTTTCCTTGGCGAATACTCTTCGGAACCTTTGGGAGACTATTATGCGGGACCGAACCATATTTTGCCCACAAACGGCACGGCGCGGTTTTTCTCCCCCTTAAATGTAGACGATTTTACGAAAAAGACCAGTCTTATCTCTTATTCGCGGGAAGCTTTGGAACAGGCGCATAAGGATATTGAACTGTTTGCCGAGAAGGAAGGGCTTACCGCCCACGCGAACTCTGTCCGGGTGCGGTTTCAAAATGCAAAAAGTAATTCTAAAGACGTCCCGTCATAAAACGCGACGCCAAGAATTACTTTTCGCATAAGAGAATGCCCCAAAACGGCATTCCCGGCACTAATTTGAGTCACAACAGAACTGTGATATGGTGATTCGCGTTAAAATAACAGGAAAAATGTCAGAGGGAGAGTGTCATGCCAAGAACAGCGACTATAGAACGGAATACAAAGGAAACGCAGATCAAGGCGTCCCTCATTTTGGACGGCGCGGGGAAAAGCGACGTGCACACCGGCATTGGTTTCTTCGACCATATGCTGGAGGGGTTTTCCAGACATGGATTCTTTGATTTGACTATACAGGTCAATGGCGATCTACATGTGGACGGGCACCACACAGTGGAGGATGCGGGCATTGTACTCGGTACGGCAATCAAAGAGGCGTTGGGAGATAAGGCGGGCATAAGACGTTACGGCTCCTTTATCCTGCCGATGGATGAATCCCTCTGCCTGTGCGCGGTGGATCTGTGCGGCAGACCGTATTTCGTGTTCGACTGCGACTTCCAGACAGAGCGGGTGGGAGAGCTTGACACGGAGCTTGTGCGTGAGTTTTTCTATGCGGTCAGCTACAGCGCGGGCATGAACCTGCACCTTAAAATGCTGAGCGGCGGGAACGCCCACCACATGATCGAGGCGATGTTCAAAGCGTTCGGCAAGGCGTTAGACGAGGCGTGTTCCTATGACCCGAGGGTAAAGGGCGTACTCAGCACGAAAGGAAGTTTAGCTTAATTTTCACAAAACGAGAAAGGGTAACATGCAGTATGGCTTACAAAAAATTTATCCCCTGTATTTATTTATATAAAGGAGACGCGGTCAAGGGTTTTTCAGACAGCACGATCATCGACACAAACCCTGTGGCTCTGGCAAAATTCTACAGCGATAACAACGCTGACGAGCTGATCGTATACGACATGTCCGAGGGTGACGCCGCCCACGAGGAGGCGCTGGATATCATCAAATCCATCTGCAGTGAGGCGGAAATTCCCGTGATCGGCGCGGGAAACGTGAAGCGTGCGGAAGATATCAAGAAACTGCTCTATGCGGGCTGTAAGAAGGCGGCGCTCAACTATTCCAAACCGGGCAACATTGAAATCACTGCCGAGGTATCGAAACGGTTCGGGAAAGAAAAAATCGTGGCGTGCGTGACGGAGGCTGACAGCATCACGAGAAACGAAACCCTCATTGACGAGTATATCAGCGAGATCATTCTCGTGAAGGAAACCTGTCTGAAAGAGTCCATCTCGATCTCCCGTTTCCCCATGATCGCGTCGGTGCCGGAAGTTTCCTTGGATAAGATTTTGGAGCTTTTGTCAAACGACAATATCTGTGGCATTTCGGGCTATGCCATCAACGAGAACGCCAAGGAACTGCTGGCTGTCAAGGCGCTGTGCCAGAATAATGATATCACCGTAAATACCTTTGATCCGGCGATTCCATGGGAAGAGTTTAAGTTGAACAGCGACGGGCATGTGACTGTGGTCGTGCAGGATTATAAGACCGACGAAGTGCTGATGGTGGCATATATGAACGAGGAAGCGTACAATATGACACTGAAAACAGGTAAAATGACTTACTACAGCAGAAGCCGGGATGAACTTTGGGTGAAAGGCGAGACAAGCGGACATTTCCAGTATGTGAAATCCCTCACGGCGGACTGCGACAAGGATACCATCCTCGCCAAGGTTTCCCAGATCGGCGCGGCGTGCCATACTGGTTCCCGTTCCTGCTTCTTCAATGAAATTATGGCGAAGGAATACGAGGAGACGAACCCCCTCAAGGTGTTTGAGCAGGTGTTCGACGTGATCAAGGACAGAAAAATCCATCCCAAGGAAGGCTCCTACACAAACTATCTCTTCGACAAGGGCGTTGACAAGATCCTGAAGAAGCTGGGGGAGGAGGCGACGGAGATCGTCATTGCCGCCAAAAATCCCAACGCCAACGAGATTAAGTACGAAATTTCGGACTTTTTGTATCATATGATGGTGCTGATGGCAGAGAAGAATATCACCTGGGAGGAGATTACCACGGAGCTGGCACAGAGGTAGCCTCATAGTTTATGTCAAAGATGGCGGCAGATGTTTTGTGGAAACCATATCAGAATGCAGGAGGAGTCATTGTGGGAAAACTAAGCAGAGATGAAGTGACAGAGCGTGTTGAAAAGATAAGTCAGGGTATGGGAAGTGACAAGGAGGTCAATGTCTGGATTGAGGAGATCGCAGAAAGCGTTCCCAACCGTCAGGTAATAGAGACAATTATGGCGGGAAACGGTGTCAGCGCAGCGGAGATCGTTGACAGATTATATAAGGCTGATGTGATCTGCCTGTGATGTCTTTTGAAGACAATAGGAACGCGGCTTTTTGGAGGCGCGTTCTTTTTTTGCGTAATTTAGCATAAAATGTAGGGACAAAACGGAATATTTTCAGTGATGCGCAACACACCCTAAGTGATGTGCAGAACGAAGAAAGGACTCATAAATGACGGAAAAGAAAGTGACGCCAGAAAAACGGATGGAGCTGGCAAGACATATCAGGGAGGAAAATCTGGGAAACCGGCTGAAACTCAGACAACGGGAACATATTCTTTACGGGAAGGAAAGCCCCCTGCCCCTTTATGATAAGGGTATGCTTGCCGAATCCGAAGGCTTTCCCGGCTACGGAAACGTGGAAAACGAGGGGATTCCGGGCACCGCCACAGGCGGTTTCAAATATCGGATGGTGCTCTCTATCCTTCTGTTTGTAGGATTTCTGCTCTGCGACACGAGGGACAGCAAGATCCTGTCGTACAGTACGGGGGACGTCTACGACATGATCGTGGCGGACAGCTTTCATCTGTACGACGGCGGTGAGAATGCCGTGATGGAGGAGCTTGCAGATTTATTCCAGTAAGAAATCGAATTTCCTATTATGTTTAAAAGGATTAACCACAAATTGTGGATAAAGACATTATTCAAAAATATTTTTCCATTGCGGGCGGTTCCCTGATCCTATAAAGTAAAAATACATAAAACGGATAGCGAAGTTTTGACAAAATATAATGGCATTGCATGTGCATTTGTGGTAGTATAAGGACGTTAACCATTCATCGGACAAAGTCTGCAAAACGCGATGATAACAGCAAACGAAAGCGGAAGGAGAACATACAGATGCGCATTTATAAAATTCCATTGAAATACAAACCGGGCGAATTTCTCTTTCACGAAATCGACACTGACGAGGGCGACTGCCTGACACTTGACTACGACAGCGAATATCAGCTCCTCACATACAACGTGCCGCTGTACGGCGGTGAGGCAAGGCTGTACACCGTTCCCCGGGAGCTGATGCCCGAAGCGCTCACGGTGGTGTACGACGGGAACGGAGATATTGAAAAGGTTATGCTTTCCGGCACACGGCTGCTATACATTTATTTCAAGAATGTGATGGCGCCCGAGAGGGTTATTCTGAAATTTGTCAAGGCGGAGGCGGACCGGGTTTCCGATGCGATCATTAAACGGAAACAGACGTTTGCGCGGATTTTTGTCGAGAAGTTTTATGACGGGGAGGCAGTCGATATCGCCGCCAAAACGGCAACGGCTGGGGAAGTGCAGGCAGTTATTGACAAATATGACGGCGATGTCACAGTGGCGGACAACAGCGGTGATTTTCCCATAGAAAACAGGTTGGCTCTTGAGAGTGAAGCGCTCGGCGTCATGCTGATGTGCGCCGGCGGTCTCCTAAGAAACAGGCTGTTTGAAAAGGCGACGGAAACTTTCGCGGAGCGGGTAAAAAGCCGCGTCCTAAAAAAAATAGAAACCACCGAAGATTTTCAATTTATAGTGGAAGAATACGATTAGATTCGTCTGATATACTTACTACAAAAAGGCAAGGTACATTTTTATGAGAAAATTAGCGCTGCGCGACGATATATTGATGCAGGTGGAAAAACCCGCCCGCTATATCGGAAACGAATACAATTCCGTCATAAAGGACAGGGAAAAAATCGCCCTGCGTTTTGCCATGTGCTTTCCCGACGTCTATGAGATCGGCATGTCACATCTGGGCATCCAGATTCTTTACGGCATGTTCAACGACTGGGAGGATGTCTGGTGCGAGCGCGTCTATTCCCCTTGGGCGGATCTGGATCAGATCATGCGAAAGGAATCCATCCCCCTGTTTTGTCTGGAGTCTCAGGATCCCGTAAAGAATATGGATTTTCTCGGCATCACCATCCAGTATGAGATGTGTTATACCAATATTTTGCAGGTGCTGGAGCTTTCCGGGATTCCACTTCTGTCGGCGGATCGCGGGGAGGACATGCCCCTTGTGATCGGCGGCGGTCCCTGCGTCTATAACCCGGAACCGATCGCTGATTTCTTTGACCTGTTTTATATCGGAGAGGGGGAAACCCAGTACCGCCCGCTGTTTGACTGGTATCTGGAAAACAAAAAAAACGGCGGCACGAGAGAGGAGTTCCTGCACGGTGCGGCGAAAATTCCCGGTATTTATGTGCCGCAGTTTTATGAGGAACTGTACAATGCGGACGGAACGATCGCGGGGCGGCGGAAAAAATATGAGGATATTCCCGACGTGATCGTGAAAGAGATCGCAGCGGACGTGACGGAGGCTTATTATCCCTTAAAACCCGTCGTGCCTTTTATCAAGGTAACGCAGGACCGGGTCGTACTGGAAATCCAGCGCGGCTGCATCAGAGGCTGCCGTTTCTGTCAGGCAGGTCAGATTTACCGTCCCGTGCGGGAGCGGGACGTGGACAGGCTGAAGTCGTATGCCGTGGAAATGTTAAAAAACACGGGGCATGAAGAAGTCTCCCTAAGCTCCTTAAGTTCCAGCGATTATACAAAGCTCAATGAGCTTCTGGACTTCCTGATCGAGGAGTGCGGACAAAAACACGTCAATATTTCCCTGCCCTCCCTGCGCATCGACGCCTTTTCCCTTGACGTGATGAGCAAGGTACAGGACGTGAAAAAGAGCAGTCTGACCTTTGCGCCGGAGGCGGGCAGCCAGCGGTTGCGGGATGTCATCAACAAAGGGCTGACGGAGGAGGACATCCTAAACGGCGCCACATTGGCATTTGAGGGCGGCTGGACGCGGGTGAAACTGTATTTTATGCTGGGGCTCCCAACGGAGACGGAGGAAGATATTCTCGGGATCGGAGACCTCTCCAACAAGATCGCGGCAGCCTTCTTTGAGGCAGTACCGAAGGACAGGCGTGTAAACGGCAAAGTGCAGATTGTCACCAGCACTTCCTTCTTTATCCCCAAGCCTTTCACGCCGTTCCAGTGGGCGCCCATGTGCACCAAGGAAGAATTTCTCGACAAGGCACACCTGACGAGGAAAGGCATTATGAGCCAGTTAAACCAGAAGAGCATCAAATACAACTGGCACGAGGCGGATGTGAGCGTCTTGGAGGGCGTCTTTGCCAGAGGAGACCGCCGTGTGGCTAAAGTCATCCTCCGCGCCTATGAAAAGGGCTGTATGTTTGATTCATGGAGCGAGTATTTCCACAACGATCTGTGGCTTGAAAGTTTCAATGAGTGTAACGTGGATATTGGCTTTTATACGACAAGGCAGCGTATGGACGACGAAGTCTTCCCGTGGGATTTCATAGACTGCGGCGTGACAAGGGAATTTCTGCTGCGGGAGTGGAAAAAGGCAAAAGACCAGACAGTTTCCCCCAACTGTAAGGTTCAGTGTCAGGGCTGCGGGGCGAATCGGTTCGGGGTGGGGGTGTGCCCAACACACTAGGAATAAGGAATACTATTCATTTGAACAAGCTTTATTGTAAAATAGTAAATATTTGTTATAATGAATGTGTGGAAATAAGCAACAAGATGGGGAAAGATACCATATGGACAGATTAAATCAGTCAAAAAGACGAGACAAAAAAATATACATTACTGATATTGCAATAGATAAGGTTCCTTATATCAAATATGATGGGTTTACAGACGAACGTAATCAAATCATGCAGGAATTGGCAAAAGACGTACTTGTGCTTTCAAAAGAAAAAAACAATAGTAATGAGGTTGCTATTACATGTAATCTTGATGCACAAAATCCACTTAGTTGTTTTGGTATCTCATTTGGTACAGAGCATGAAGTGGATATACTTGCAGATACACTTTCCAATCATATTATTGTATCCACAAGTTCTGCAGCAGTGGTAGTACTTCATAATCATCCGACAACTCAAACCTTTTCTTTGCAGGATATTCATTTTTTTATTTTACATCCAATGATTGAAGTAATTGTTGTGGTATCAAATCAAGGAACGATTCATTACCTAAAACGGGATACGAATTATGATTATAAAAAGGCGTTCCAGCTATTTCGTGAATGTATAGAAGGACTTGAAAAAATGTCTCCAGTGTTAGAAATGTATATGGCCTCTCTGACGTTTTTGACAAAGTGTAGTGAAGTTGGTTTGTTTTATAGATAATTTGGAGGTGAAGAGTATGAATAAAAATGCTTTGAATGATATTACTTATAATTTTGAACCGTTGGAGTTGTGCGTACCAGATCCTAACTACAAGGTAGACGAAACAGAATTACAAAAAAGTATACAGAAGAGTTTGGAGTTCATTTCATTTATCGATGATTATAAAAAGAAAAGGAATGTAAATGAGCCACTATAAGTAAAAACTTCTACAAACGAGTTTGTTTTAGTGGTGTCTATAAAATTGTGAAAGGATGATTATAATGGGAAAAAATAATACCAATAAATTTGTGGATATTGTATTACCAACCGAAGCAGCTGACAGTTATTACATGAATAAAAACAAGCATTATATAGATGATTTTATTTTTATTGAACAAGAATGGTATGATAAGTTGTTTGATTCAAATATTTTTTATATTTTAGGTGCTAAAGGTAGTGGTAAGACACTTTATGCAGCATATATGTGTGCAGAAAAAAGAAGAAATACAAAATTAAAAGCACATACAATTGACGTGGGGGATTATGGCAAATTGATTGCAATGAAGACTTCCAATCATTTAGATTATACTGCATATTTAACAATGTGGAAGGTTATTCTCATACAAAAATTTCTCTTAGGTATTGATGCCTCTGAAATTTCTTTTTTAGGCAGAACAAAAAACTTTAAAGAAATTCAAAATGTGATAAGTCAATGTTTTGGATATGATGTATCCGCAGATTCATTTAATCCAGTTACGATAATTGATAGTTATGGAAAACAAGCAGAAGTTACAAATTATTTATCGCAACAATTTTCTATAACCAATAACGCAAATTTGTTGAAAACAAACCTTAAATATGAAGATAATGAGTTATATAAGCAAACTGATAATTTTGATAAAAAAACACAAAAGGATTCTTTAATATATATTGATACATGGATGAGATCCATTAATGAGTTTTGTAAGGTTATAGAAAATATTGCATTCAAATATAATCATTTTCTTTTTATTGATGGGTTGGATGTAAGACCACGAGAAATAGACGCAAAAGAATATGGCGAATGTATTGGAGCGCTTGTTCGAGCAGTTTATGATATTAATACAAAAATTTTGGGAAATATGAATAGAAAAGATAAAAATGACTTCAAAATAATAGCTCTTACAAGAACAGATATCTTTTTAAATTCGGAGCTTGTAAATGTTACAAGTTGTATAAATGATAATTGTGTGGAACTTGATTGGACATATGGAAATGAGAGAGATTTCGTATATTCCAATTTATATAAAATGATGAACAGATTGCTTGGATGGGATGGCGTTAATGATGAAAGACCTGTTGAAACATATTTTAACTTTATGTTACCGTATCCCAAATATAAGCCTGTTAATGCATCAATTTATATTCAAAGACAATCCAGGCTTAGACCACGCGATATCGTAGTCATGCTCCGTTTAATACAACAGGAATGTAAAAAGAGGAGGGGCATTAATCCAAATGCTGATATTCTGGATTCTTCAAGTTTAAGTACAAATTATTCTAACTATTATACTGATCAAATCAAATCAGAAATGATGTTCAATTATTCAACTGATGAAATCAAGCAGATGTTTAGTTTAATTAAAATGATCAAAAAGTATATATTTGATGAAGAAGATTTTAAAGACATTTATGATAAATTTTGTACTAGACAAGCATCGTTTTCAAAATTATTTCCCAGCTATCGGCAGGTATTAGATACTTGGTATTCCTTAGACTTAATTGGGTGGCAAGAAGGGATTGGGCAAGGTAATCGTAAACACTGGCATTATAGAGAGGTTAAAGCAATTGACGAGACATATCGATTACCATGGGAATATATAGATGAAACTCAGCATGTAATGTTTATTGTTCACAGAGGTGCAAACAAAAATGTATTAGGATACACAAAAAAATAATGTAAGATATAAATGTTTACTTGGGATAAAAATGTAAGCAATATGTTTTTATCCCTCATACCCTCAATCAGTTTGCATATGATCAAAAAAGTGAGATACAAAACATTAGCCAAGGGATATAACCGCATGAAAGTCAGAATCAAATTCGCCAAATACGGCGCCATGAAATTTATCGGACATCTCGACATGATGCGCTTTTTCCAAAAAGCAGTCAGACGGGCGGGCATTGACGTGAAATATTCGGAAGGATTCAGCCCCCATCAGATTATGTCCTTTGCCGCGCCTCTGGGTGTGGGTATTGAAAGCCTGGGAGAGTACATGGATCTGGAAGTTTTGTCCATGTCTGCGCCGGAGGATATGAAAGACGCGCTGAACCGGGTTATGGTGGAGGGTGTGGAAGTGCTTGCCGTGAACATCCTGCCGGATCAGGCGAAAAACGCCATGGCAAGCGTGGCTGCGGCTTCCTACCAGATTCACCTGAAAGAGGGAAACTTCGGGCTTCCTGACCTTGCGGCAGGCGTAGCGTCCTTTTATGCGCAGAAACAGATTCCATACATTAAAGAGACGAAAAAGAGCGTCATTGAAACCGACTTAAAGCCGGGTATTTATGATCTGCAGGCAGGTGAAGCACAGGTACTGGCAGATTCCATGTCCGCAGCCGCGGCAATGACTGTTGCCGGTCCCGTCGGGAACCGCATGACAGCCCCGTGTATCCGTATGCTTGTGGACGCCAGCAGCGGCGGCAACATCAAACCGACGGTGGTTTTTGAAAAGTTCTGCGCCTTTGCGGGCTGTGACATACCGCTTTCTGCGATTCAGGTGACGAGGCTGGAGACCTACGCCAATCTGGCAAAAGAGGGGGAGCCGAGACGGCTCGTGCCGCTTCTTTTACAAAATTAAATATTTTTCAAAAAACCCTTGACCTTCCACCTAGTGGAAGCCTTATTCTGTCCGTAACAGGAGAAAACCGGCGGTTTCGGCAAGGAGGATGCAGCATGAAAATCAACGAAGTGGAACAGCGGGTAGACATTACGAAGAAAAATATCCGTTTCTATGAACAGCAGGGGCTCTTAAGTCCCAAGCGTAATATGGAAAACGGGTATCGGGATTATTCAGAGGAAGACGTCACCGAACTGAAGAAAATCAAGATGCTGCGGAAGCTTTCCCTTCCCATCGAAGAGATCAGAAGGATCCAGAAAGGCGATCTGCTTCTTACAGATGCCCTGCAAAGGCAGGTCATCCTATTGGAGAGGGAAAGAGCAAGCCTCGGAGAGACCACCCGCCTGTGCCGAATGCTGAGCGAGGAAACATGCCAGTATGCCGCCTTTTCTCCTGACCAATACTTAGAAAGGATGGTAGTAATGGAACAGGAAGGCACAAAATTCTTAAATGTAAACAGACACGATATTCTGCAGAAGAAGCTGGCGCCCATGATTTTCAGCGGCGTGGTTATTTTGCTGATGGTTGGGATCATTGCCTTTACAATCTGGGCATATCTGGCTGACGGCATGCCCATGCTCGCAGCGGGACTGTTTATTCTGGTTCCTGTTGTTATGATCCTGGCGATTGTTGCCGTGCTGTTACAAAGAATGAAGGAGATTGAAGGAGGAGAAGAGGATGCTGCTCGTAAATACTAATTTTATCACAGGAAAAGAACTGGAAACATTGGGAATTGTCAAAGGGAACGTCGTCCAGTGCAGAAATGTGGGACGCGATTTCATGGCAAGCATCAAAACGCTTGTCGGCGGAGAACTGAAGGAATACACGGAAATGCTCAATCAGGCAAGGCAGATTGCCATCAAGCGCATGGTGGACGAGGCGGAAACTATGGGAGCGGATGCCATCATCAACATCCGCTACGCGTCTTCCTCCATCATGCAGGGCGCGGCGGAAGTGATCGCCTACGGGACGGCGGTGAAATATAAGCTTTGACTGACCCTGTTTTTCCATGAAACGCATTGACAACATGCAAGGGCTATGGCAACATAGTCCTTGAACTGTTTTTAGAGAGGAACGATTTGTTGAAACGGAGATAATTTGTTATAATGGATGCGTTGGCCGTGTGCCATGCTGTGAAGCTTAAAAAGGAGACAACCGCGCAATGGGTTCAAACGGCAAGATTCTTATCCTGAAACTGCATAAAAAACGCCTCAGTCTCCTTATAAGCGGCAATCGGATTCTTGCTGCCCGGGCGCAGCAGGAAGCGGCGGTCACATTAGGAGATATTTACATTGGCAAGGTACAGAGCATTTCCCCAAATATCAGCGCGGCTTTTGTCGACTTGGGCGGCAGGAACCTGACCTTTCTTCCGATCACCGACGCAGCCTCCGCTTTTGTGTTAAACAGAAAGCCGGACGGCAGCTTAAAGGCAGGCGATGAACTGCTCGTACAGGTCACCAAAGAGCCGATGAAAACGAAACTTGCCGGCGTGACGACGAAACTTTCCCTGTCCGGCCAGTATACGGTGGTCGGCATAAAACCGAAAGGCTCTAAGGACGGCGTGCAGGTTTCCGCCAAACTGGACGCTGCAAAACATGCGCATTTTCGGGAATTGGAAGAGCTGAAACAGATTTCCGGGCGTTTCCGGCTCATTGTGCGGACGAACGCCGGAACGCTTGACGGTGAGGACGCCCTTCTGGAGGAGGCGCGTTTCCTGGCGGATACGCTGGCTCATATTCTGGAGATTACGCCGTCCCGCACCTGTTACAGCTGTCTGTACCGGAATAAGCCGGATTATGTTTCCTTTGTGACAAACGCCTATCGGACCGAATATGAGGAGGTCATAACCGATCTCCCGGAAGTGTACGAAACCCTTCTGGAACCTTGCCGGAAGGCGGATATTTCGCTCCGGCTTTATGAGGATTCCCTTTTACCGCTCTATAAGCTGTACTCGGTGGAACAGCGCCTGCAGGAACTTACCGATAAAAAGGTATGGCTGAAATCGGGCGGTTATCTGGTGATCGAGCCTACGGAGGCATTGATTTCCATCGACGTCAATACGGGAAAGTATGAGTCCGGGAAAGACAGGGAGGAAACCTTTTACCGCATCAACAGGGAGGCGGCTGAAATGATCGCCGTGCATTTGCGGGCACGAAATCTGTCCGGAATGATTCTCGTGGATTTTATCAATCTGAAAAGCAGGGAACGGGAGACGGCGCTGTTAGAGTATATGCGGGAGCTCCTGAAGAAGGATCCCATTCCCGCAAGGGCGCTGGATATGACTGCCCTGGGGCTGATGGAGCTGACCCGAAAAAAGGTTGCGCCGAGTCTTGCCGAGCAGTTACGAAGCCAATAGGCGGCTGAAAAAAGACTTTGCCACAAGCTATGGAACAGAGAAAATGGGGATGCTGTAGAAAGGAAATGGGCTGGCATGAAACTATTACATATGGAAAAAGTAAAGGACGGGAAATACCTGAAAAACTATGAGCTGACCTACCAGAATAAGGCAGGGCATGAGAAAAAGTATGAGATCGTCAGCCGGCATGAGATTTCCGGTCCGGAAGCGATCGGACAGCATGTCAGCGGCGTCTCCATCGTCGCTTTCCATGAGGGGAAAATGCTGCTTCTCCGGGAATTTCGGATGGGTGTCAACCGTTTCGTGTACAATCTGTGCGCGGGTATGCTCAACGAGGGGGAGTCTCTGGAAGAATGCATCCAGAGAGAACTTTACGAGGAGACAGGGCTTGGCGTGAAAAAAATTCACAGCATTCTGCCGCCTTCCTTTGCCGCAGTCGCGTTCTCCGATGTGAAAACGCAGATTGCATTTGTGGAGGCGGAAGGAAACTTTGAGGATCACACTTCGGAAAACGAACAGATTACCGCAGATTTTTATACGAAAGAGGAGGTGCGGGAACTGTTGGAGACGGAAGAGTTCAGTTCCCGCGCCCAGATCGCCGCTTACTTTTTTCAGGGAGTCCATGACGGGAATCCTTCATTTCTAAAATAGCGAATTTTTTGACTGGATCAGTCATTTCTTTGCGAAGTATTGGTAATTTCAGGAGAAAGGAACGTTCTGTTTTCAACATGAAAATAAAGAAACAACATTTTATTTTGTCCGTAATTGCATTATGCAGCCTGCTTCTTGCAGATCAGTACACCAAACGGCTTGCCATTTCCCACCTGAAAGGGCAGGAATCCTTCGTGATTATCCGCCGTGTGCTGGAATTTTCCTATCTGGAAAACACAGGGGCCGCCTTCAGTTCCTTTGCCGGCAGACAGACTCTTCTGATCTGCCTGACAACGCTTGTCACCTTGCTTCTTGTGTGGAAATATCTTACCCTGCCGGGCGGGAAGCGTTTTGTCCCGATGCGGCTCTGTATGCTGCTTATCATAAGCGGTGCGGTTGGGAACCTGATCGACAGGGTAAGCCGGAACTATGTGGTGGACTTTATCTATTTTGTGCCCATCGATTTTCCGAAATTCAACGTGGCGGACATTTATATTACCGTCGGTGTGGCGGTACTGGCGGTTCTTCTGTTTTTTTATTATACGGATGAAGAGCTGGAACCGTTGCTTACGTTACGCGCAAAGAACAGCCCGGATTAAGGCATTCCTTTATGCGGGCATGACTCGTCCCTCTTATCAGCTATGGCTGACCTGTTACAGGAAAATAGAAATGGCGCAAAAAATTGATTGACAAACTGGCATAATATGTATATGATAATTAAGTGTGCCGCATAACGAGGTAGAAGTATGTCTTTTGGCATCACCACAGTTAGCGAGTAAATGGACGGATGTCCATGAATAGGAGGTGTGCAGATATGTACGCAATCATTGCAACAGGCGGAAAACAGTACAAGGTATCCGAGGGCGATGAGATCAGAGTGGAGAAGCTGGACGTTGAGGTTGGTTCTACCGTTACCTTCGATCAGGTGATCGCGGTCAGCGATAAGGAACTCAAAGTTGCAGGCGATGTGGCGAATGCGACTGTTACCGGAACCGTTACGGATCAGGGTAAGGGCAAGAAAGTCATCGTTTACAAGTATAAGAGAAAAACCGGCTACCACAAGAAAAATGGTCACAGACAGCTCTATACGCAGATCAAGATTGACAAGATCAACGCGTAATGACCGAGATTACCATTTATAAAAGCAAGGCAGGAGAATATCGGAAATTTATGTGCGACGGGCACGCGGCGTATGCAGACTATGGTCAGGATATCGTCTGCGCGGCTATTTCGGTTCTTGTAATCAACACGGTGAACGCCCTTGAGGAGATCACGAAGGAGCCGATACAGGTGGAGGCGGATGAAAAAGCGGGAAGAATCAGTTGTACTTTCTTAAGGCAGCCACTGCTTGAAACCTCCGTTGCATTAATGGATTCCCTTGCGCTCGGACTGAGCCGGATTGAGGCACAGTACGGGAAAAAACATTGTAAATTGACATTTAAGGAGGTGTAATACCATGTTGAATATGAACCTTCAATTTTTTGCTCATAAGAAGGGTGTCGGCTCCACCAAGAACGGACGCGATTCCGAATCCAAGAGATTAGGCGCGAAGAGAGCTGACGGTCAGTTTGTGAAGGCAGGAAACATCTTATACAGACAGCGCGGAACCAAGATTCATCCCGGCGTAAATGTGGGAAGAGGCGGGGACGATACGCTGTTTGCCTTGGTAGACGGTGTTCTTCGTTTCGAGAGAATGGGAAGAGACAAGAAAAAGGCGTCTGTTTATCCCGTAGAGAAGTAAGAAGCCTAAGAGACAGCTCCGAACATACTGGTGTTTGGAGCTTTTCTTTTATGCGCAGCCCATGCAGAGGAAACATGCCGCTAAAGCGGCGATGGGGCGCGCGGCGAGTAGGGAATATCGTTTCCCTGCTCGATTTTATGATAACGGAGAGAAATCATGTTTGCAGATCATGCGAAAATATATGTGAAAAGCGGCAAGGGCGGCGACGGTCACGTCTCTTTCCGGCGTGAGAAATATGTGCCGAACGGCGGTCCCGACGGCGGCGACGGCGGAAACGGCGGCAGCGTCTACTTTGAGGTGGACGAGGGATTGAATACGCTGACAGATTTCCGGCACGTCCGCAAATACTGTGCGAAAAACGGCGAGGAGGGCGGCAAGAAGAACTGTGCCGGCAAAAACGGCGAGGATATCGTCATCAAAGTGCCGGAGGGCACCGTAATCCGTGAGGCGGAGAGTGGCAAAGTCATCACCGACATGTCCGGCGAAAACAGACGTTTTCTTCTTCTGAAAGGCGGGCGCGGCGGCAGCGGCAACCAGCACTACGCCACCAGCACCATGCAGGCGCCCAAATACGCCCAGCCCGGTCAGCCCGCAAAAGAACTGGAACTGCTGTTAGAACTTAAAGTAATCGCTGACGTGGGGCTTGTGGGCTTTCCTAATGTGGGAAAATCCACCTTTTTGTCGAGGGTGACGAACGCCAGACCCAAAATCGCCAACTATCACTTTACCACCTTAAATCCCAATCTGGGCGTGGTGGATCTGGAGGACGCCAAGGGCTTTGTGATCGCCGATATCCCCGGACTGATCGAGGGCGCGTCGGAGGGCGTAGGGCTTGGGCACGAGTTTTTGCGCCATATTGAGCGGACCAGACTGATCGTGCATATCGTGGACGCGGCTTCCGCGGAGGGACGCGATCCCGTAGCGGATATCTACGCCATCAACAAAGAGCTCGCGGCCTACGACCAGACGCTTGCCGAAAGACCCCAGATCATTGCGGCAAACAAGATCGATATGATCTACGAGAAGGACGATGATCCCGTGGAGAAGCTGAAAGCGGAATTTGAGCCACAGGGCATTCCTGTCTACGCCATTTCCGCCGTCAGCGGAAGGGGCGTGCGGGAACTTCTCTATGCCATAAACAACCGCCTTGACGAAATGGAGGACAGCAAGCCCCTGACTTTTGAGCAGGAGTTCTTCCCGGAGTTTCATTTTGATATCGGGAACGAGCCCTTCACCGTGGTTTACGACGAGAAGGCGGACGAGTATGTGGTGGAAGGTCCCCGCATAGAAAAGATGCTTTCCTACACCAATCTGGAATCTGAAAAGGGCTTCAAGTTCTTTCAGGATTTTTTGCGCAAACAGGGCATTTTAGAGCAGCTTGAGGCGCTTGACATCAAGGAGGGCAGCACCGTAAGGATGTATGGGCTTTCTTTTGATTACTACAAGTGATCGGAAAAAGTCCGATCCTGGGAATGTTTTGCAGACCCGGAAACAGAGAAGGAGATTTTGAGATATGGAATTGACAAGTAAGCAGCGGGCACACTTAAAAAGTCTGGCGAACGGCATAGACCCCATTTTTCAAGTGGGTAAATCCAGCCTCACGCCGGAATTTACAGCATCCATCGCCGACGCGTTCAACACACGGGAGCTTTTGAAGATCGCCGTCCTGAAAAACTGTGTTGACGATCCCAGGATGATCGCGGAGGCGGTTGCGGAGAGAACCCACTCCACGGTTGTGCAGGTGATCGGCAAAAAGATCATCCTCTACAAGCCGGACAAAAAGAATCCGAAGATCGTCCTGCCCAGATAACCGGCCGGAACAGGATTTTCCCGCGGCGATAGAGAGACAGGAAAGACAGGCATAAAAAGGGGGATCCTCATGAGACGAATCGGCATTATGGGAGGCACCTTTAATCCCATTCACAATGGACATCTGGCGATTGCAGATAAGGCGAGAGAGCAGTTTGCACTGGAAAAAGTGCTGTTCATGCCAAGCGGCATCCCTTACATGAAAGATCAGAGAGAAGTCCTGCCCATACAGACGCGCTGTGAGATGACAGCGCTTGCCATCAAAGATATGCCTGGTTTTGAGCTGTCTGAAATGGAGGCTTCGGACGCAGCGCTTGGGAAGAACACTTACACTTGTGATACCCTGCAAAAACTCAAAGCGGCCGATCCCGAAGCAGACTATTATTTTATTCTGGGAGCGGACAGCCTGTATGCCATGGAGGACTGGAAGAATCCGGCGCTGATTTTTCAGAACTGTACGGTTCTGGCGGCGGTGCGGACGACAGTAACACTTTCTGTAAAAGACGGGACTTCTGAGAGCGGAATGCGTGAATCAGGCAAGCAAACACAGGAACAGCAGCCGCACTTTAGCGAGCAGGTGCGGTATCTGCAGGAAAAATACCATGCTTCTGTGAAGTTATTAGAATTTGCCGGTATGGACATATCCTCCACACAGATCCGGGCGATGGTGAAAGCAGGGAAATCCCTGCAAGGACTTGTGCCGGAGGCGGTTGCTGTATATATCTGGCAGAATCATCTCTATGAAAAGGATTCGTAATAAAACAATGTTTCCGGGAAGAGAAAGGATACTTTCATGAGTCAGAATCATCATCAGTCAGAAATAGAAAAACTGCGCCGGGCTATGGAAAAAGAACTGTCCACCGGACGCTACACGCACACTTTGGGAGTGGCTTATACAGCCGCTGCACTGGCAATGGCCCACGCTGAAGATATGGAAAAAGCCATGATCGCGGGGCTTTTGCACGACTGCGCCAAATCCATGCATGGGTCGGAGCTGGTAGCGATCTGCGAGAAAGCCCGACTCAACGTGACAGCAGTAGAGCGCAGCAATCCGACCGCGCTTTTACATGCAAAAGCCGGCGCTTATCTTGCGGAGCGCAAATATGGTGTGACGGATGGGGACATACTAAACGCAATCCGTTATCACACGACAGGCCGTCCCGATATGAGCAGGCTGGAGAAAATGGTCTATATTGCAGATTACATTGAACCCGGACGAAAGCAGAACAGAGACTTAAGTCTGATCCGAAGACTCGCTTATCAGGATCTGGACAGTGCCATGGAAAAAATACTGGCAGACACGCTTGCCTATCTGCGAACCACGGACGGACAGGTGGATGATATGACAAACAGGACATATCAGTACTATAAAAGATAGAGGAGCAGCATTTATAAAATTATGCTGTTATCAATATGACTCAGAGAAAGGTAAGGTACTTGTTATGAACACGAAGGAAACAGCACTTATGGCAGTAAATGCACTGGAAGATAAAAAGGCGGAGGATATCCGTATCATTGATATCAGTGACATCTCTACCATTGCGGACTATTTTATCATTGCGGACGGCAGCAATAAGAGCCAGATACAGGCTATGGCGGACAATGTTTCGGAAGTGCTCGGCAGGGCAGGCGTAAACTTAAGACAGATGGAAGGTTACCAGAACGCTAACTGGATTCTGATGGACTTTCAGGACGTGATCATCCATATTTTTGACAGGGAGAACCGTCTGTTCTATGATCTGGAACGAATCTGGCGGGACGGCGTGCTGACAGACAAGAACGCACTGGAAGGCAAATAACCCGTTTAAAAAACAGAACCGGGGCATCTGATCAGACACCACCGGTTCTGTTTTTCTCTTTGCAGTTTTCTTCTGTCCGTACTTATGCCTTGTCTGACTCTGCCAAATTGCCGTTCGTGTACATATAGAATGTGATAATATACAGTCCGGCGATACCCACCAGGGCGTAAATGATTCTGGAAAACCATGACATGTTACCGAAAATAAATGCCACAAGGTCAAAGCTGAAAAGTCCGATCAATCCCCAGTTGATAGCGCCGATAATGGCAATCGTCAGGGCAAGGCAGTCCAATGCTCTGTTTCTCATTTCCCTTCCCCCTTCATAAGACATCAACCCCTGAATAATTAATGAGAGACTGATTGTTCATCATAACCACAAAAGCTGTGCAGTTACGATTACTATGTAGTATGTCTGAATCGTAAGCCGCTATGCTGGAAATAACTTCTCATGGTTTTTTCTATTTTTTTACAACAGGTATCCACACCTCGTATTTCGCATTCTGCGGATCAGGGCTGATGTAAACTTCAACATCAGGTGCATTTCCGTATTCATATCCTGACGTCGGCAGCCACTCCGTCACAATGCGCCGCTCAAGTTCCTGAATGGACTGATTCGTACCTTCACCGGGAAAGATTGCCCAGGTAGCCGCCGGCACCGTATATTCTTCAAATCCCACCGCTTCCTGTGTGGAAGATACCGCAATATAGTATCTCCAGGGCTCCTCGTCATTGCAGGTACTGATCCCCAGCACCCCCATAAGCGGTGTATCCATCATGCCGGCCAGCCTCTGCAAAGTGCCGTCAGCGGAAACTTCGCCCCACTTAGACGGAATCACCGCAAAATTTTCCTCGATATTTTTTTGTAGCGGGACAGACACCCCGACAATACGGAATGCGTCCTTCGTTTCGATCCGATAATTCATTTCTTCCACTCCTTTGACAAATATTTTAAATGAAACAGGCGGGAAAGATTTTACGGATACCCCTTCGGTTTTTACGGCAGAGGGCGCTATCCCGTGAACAGACTGAAAGGCTCTGTTGAAAGCAGTGGGAGACTGATATCCGTATTTCGCCGCCACATCAATGATCTTTGCATTCTTATCCTGCAAATCCACAGCGGCAAGGGACATTTTTCTCCTGCGGATGTACTCAGAGAGAGGAACACCTGCCATGTAGGCAAACATTCTCTGAAAATGATAGGAGGAACAGCAGGCAATTTTTCCAAGCTGTTCGTAATCTATCTCATCTGTTAGATGCTCCTCCATATAGGTAATTGCCTCATTCAACTTTTCAATCCATTCCATACCGTAAAATCCTCCTGTCTCATTCAAGTATATAAAATCCTGACATAAGTTTCCTCTCAATTTCTGCACAAAAAAGAGAGTATCAGATCAAGCCGGATCATAGATCGTATGATGTATGTCAGAATAAAATATGCCCTGATCCTGTCCCTGCTATTCTCCAGAAATAAAGCAGCTACATCTGTCAGAGCATATATCATGTCAGCATTTCATTAAAACTGCCGACAGCTCAATATTATGAATCCAGTATCTGTTTTTTCATCAATGTTTGTAGAGGCGAAATACCCCGAACACTTTCCCAAGAATCTGGCAGTCATCCACGATAATGGGATCCATTGAGTCGTTTTCGGGCTGCAGGCGGATATGTCCATCCTCCTTATAGAACGTCTTCACCGTAGCCGAATCATCAATCAGCGCCACCACGGTGTCCCCATTCGACGCGGTCTGACAACAGTTTACAAAAATCTGATCCCCGCTGTAGATTCCTACATTAATCATGGAATCGCCCTTTACTTTCAGTACAAAAGAATCGCCGCCTGGCACCATATCCGCCGGAACAGGAAAATAGCTGTCAATATTCTGCTCCGCAAGGATCGGCTGTCCCGCCGCCACCTGTCCAATGACAGGCAGGGAAACCATCTCGGTGCGCACCATCTGGAAATTATCATCGCAAATCTCGATGGCGCGGGGTTTCGTGGGGTCTCTTCTGATATAGCCGTTTTTCTCCAGCGTCTCCAAATGGGAGTGTACGGAGGAAGTAGATTTCAGATTCACCGCCTCACAGATTTCCCGTACAGCCGGAGGATATCCTCTTTTTAAAATTTCATCCTTAATATAATCAAGAATCTGCTGCTGTTTTACAGTGATCTTTCCCTGTGCCATACTTAAAATCCTTATCCTTTCTCCGGGCTTATCGGGCCGAAACATATTTTCTGACAATTTACATATTTTAATCATAGCACAGCAAGGCAGAAAAAGCAAACATATATTCAGAAAATTTGTTCGATTTTTTATCCATAAAGTATTGACATCCGAAAGCATGTTCGATATAATACACCCATAAAGAACATTTGTTCGCAACATCTGTTCTGTTTCAAAAAACGTTACAAAATAGCAGCAGTCGATACGTTTTCCATGTTACATCGGACGGAAAGGAGTTTACTTATGAATAGAGCAGTGACACAGGGCCATAAAAGACCGCAGGATATCAGAAGCGAGAGAAGAATCCGCAATAACCGCATCCGAAGAAGACAGGAGATGAGAAGAAACTTCCTCCTGTTAGTGATGACTTTCTGTCTGATCATCACTGCATCCATTGCTGTCAGTTCCTTCCGTTCCAACGCAAAGAACGCTCCTTCTCAGGAGACTTCTAAATATTATAAGAGTATTGTGGTGTCGGACAGCGATACCCTCTGGTCCATCGCGGAAGAGTATATGGATGAAACACATTACGGGTCTATCTACGAGTATATCCGTGAAGTGATGCAGATCAACAGCCTGACGAATGACGCAATCTACGCGGACGCGCACCTGATTGTGCCGTATTATGATGTGGCGGATAAATAGCTGCTGATTTAAGCGGCATTGCCTATCCTATTTCCGTCTCCTTCCGCTTTTCCCTGTTTCGGTATCATAATTGCAAACAGGTTTTTTATCCATTGTTTCTTCCATCACAAAGCTTTTGATGCCACCGGCGCTGAGGAATCGTAAAACTGCCATAGCTATGAAAAGAACCCCGATATATATGATATCTTTATTTCTTTTGAAATTTGTCTCTTTGATCACGAAGGAGTCAATAAGGGCTTCTGTCCGAAAACCCTCTATTGAATCATACCATCTCCAATTTAATTCTACCAGCGGTTTGATAACCTCACCCTCAAAATAGACATTTTTACCGTGTCCTTCTTCAAAAGCCTCCAATTGTTCTTTTAAGGATTTGCTGGATGCCAAAATACAAATGTAAGAGTTTTTTTTGACAGGAATTGTGTAGAAATCATAGGATTGCCCGAAAAGGGTCAAGTGGGACTACCCAACGCCGAAAAACTTATTGTTTCCAGATAAATGTTTCCAGATAAATGTTTCCCGATATATGAATCAATGTTACCCCTTACACAGACTCCCTCCTTGAGTTCGTGCGCCTCCAACTCTTTCAGATTGAGAGCATGATTACATTTATAAGTTGAGTGAATGCCATTTAGAAAAAACAGGAATCCGACAATAAAAAAGACACCCGTCAGCAGTTCCTTTTTCGAAATAAAGATATGATATTTCATGAAAGATTCCCTTTCAACCTTCACCTTTCTATGGTATTTTAGTTATGAGTAATTATAACATAATGGATTGGTGATACAAATATTTAATTGCTCAATCAGTTATTTTCTATAGGAATGTAAAAGGAGAATGGCCATGAAAATCGACCGAATGATCGGCATTTTATCTATTCTGTTACAGCAGGAGAAAGTCACCGCTCCGTATCTTGCAGAAAAATTTGAGGTTTCCCGGCGCACCATAAACCGTGATATCGAAGCTCTCTGCATGGCCGGGATTCCACTTGTGACGGAACCGGGCCAAAACGGCGGTGTCTCCATCATGGAGGGATATAAGATTGACCGCACCGTGTTTACCACACAGGATATGCAGGCCATTCTGGCAGGCCTTCGGAGCCTGGACAGCATAAGCGGTACGAACCAGTATCAGCAGCTTATGGAAAAGCTATCTGCCGGCGCGTCAAACCTGATTGCCGGGGACACCCACATTCTGATTGACCTGTCATCCTGGTATAAATCAGCATTATCTCCCAAAATTGAGCTTTTGCACAGTGCCATTCTTTCCACAAATAGAGTTGCCTTCACTTATCATTCCCCAAAAGGGGAATCCCAGCGAACCGTAGAGCCCTATGATCTGATTTTCCAGTGGGCCGGATGGTATCTCTGGGGGTGGTGCGAGAGGAGAGAAGCGTTCCGGCTGTTTAAGCTGATGCGGATGACAGATCTCGTCCTGGGGCAGGCCTTTGAAAAACGAGCGGTTTCTCTTCCCGATCTGAGTCCCAATTTCCTGTTTTCACCACAGTTTCCAGTCACGGCAAAAGTGGATCCCGTATATAAGTGGCGGCTAGTAGAGGAGTTTGGCCCGGAAAGTTTTCACGTTCTACCTGATGGTATGCTGCTTTTTTCTGCTGAATTTTACGACAGACAGAGTGTCGTTGGATGGATCGTCTCTTTCGGCGGGGGAGCCGAGCTTTTAGAGCCTGCCGAACTGCGGCAGGAAGTTTTTCGCTTTGCGGAGAGTATTTATAAAAAATACAGTCCACTTTCTGAATGATGACATACAGTTGTCATGTTTGCCTTGGTACAATGAATCCATCAAACAACACACCCGTGTAAGAAGACAGGTTTATCGTCCTCATTACACGGAAACATAAGAAAGGATGGATTTGTGCATGAAAATGGACTACGAAATTGTAACTCTGGAAGAAAAAACAGCCGTAGGTGTGTCAGCGAGGACCAACAATACATCGCCGGAAATGAGCGCGGTGATCGGCGGTCTGTGGAATCGTTTTTACAACGAAGGCATTTATGCCTCCATACCGAAAAAGGCAAATGCAAAGGCACTGGGAATATACACCGACTACGCCGGGGATGAAAAGGCGGATTACACTGCATTAGTTGCCTGTGAAACAGCCGAACTTCCTGCCGGAAACGATTATGCCGTGTGCCGCATCCCTGCCGGAAAGTATGCGAAGTTTGTAGTACACGGAAATATGGTGCAGGCAGTGGCAGAGGCATGGCAGACAATCTGGCAGATGGAGCTGCCCAGATCCTTTCAATGCGATTTCGAGGAATACCAGAACGACGATATGGGAGACAACGCCGAGGTTCATATTTATATTGGACTGAAAGAATAAGAAGATTAATCACAGACGGCTGCGACTGTGATAGGAAGGAAAAGGAGATGGCTTTCGACTACAAAAAAGAATACAAAGAATTTTATCTGCCGAAAAAACAGCCCTGCCTGGTCACGGTGCCAGCGATGAATTTTATTGCAGTGCGGGGCAAAGGCAATCCCAATGAGGAGGACGGCGCTTACAAGCAGTCAATCGGACTGCTTTACGGCATCGCCTTCACCATTAAAATGAGCAAGATGGGTGATCATCGGATCGAAGGCTATTTCGACTATGTGGTGCCGCCTCTGGAGGGACTGTGGTGGCAGGAAGGAGTCATCGGCGTCGACTATACCAGAAAAGAGGATTTCGAGTGGATTTCCATGATCCGCCTGCCGGAATTTGTGACGAAAGAAGAATTTGCATGGGCGGTCGCCGAGGCTTCCATGAAGAAAAACACCGACTTTTCCAAAGTGGAATTTCTGACCTATGACGAGGGGCTGTGCGTACAGTGTATGCACATAGGACCCTACGATGACGAGCCTGCTACCATAGATTCTATGGATGCCTTTGCCGGGGAACAGGGCTATGTTCTGGATATGGCTGACGGACGCCGTCACCATGAAATTTATTTAAGTGATGTCAGAAAATGCAGGCCGGAAAATCTGAAAACCGTAATCCGGCATCCCGTGAAGCCGGCACACTGCTAAGTCCGATTCCATTGTTTATCAGCAATTATTAAAAAATTTCTACAGACAGACCGCAAAAATTTGAGTTTACCCTGTAAGGAGCAGGTGAGCAAAAATGCTCACCTGCTTAGTTTTTCCCTCATTGCGTTTTAATCAGTGCTTACTCCACATAATCCGACTTTACATATGCGGTCTTGCCCTTATATTTGATCTTTGTCCAACCGTCGGCCTGTTTCATGATCACCTCAAGCTTTTCACCAGCATAAGCCGTCGCCAGCTTGTCCGAAGTCTCGCTTGCCCCACTCCTGATCCTGACGTTTTCTTTCACTGTCACCGTGCCCGACGCCGCAGCGGTCTCATTGTCATCCGGCTCTTCGGACGTCGTCTCTCCTTCGGTCTCCGTCGCCGGGGCAGCATCTCTGACTTCCGTCTTAGAAGGCTCCAGATAATCACTCTTGATAAAAGCCTCCTCGCCGTTATACTCAACCTTGCTCCAGCCGTTCCCCCGTTCTTCCAGAAGCGGGAACGTATCTCCGATCGCCGCCTTGCTGAGCTTATCCGCGGTCTCGCTGTCGGAAGTTCTGATATTGACCACATCAGTTGTTTTTACCTCGGTCACTACCGTCTCCGAAGTCGGGTTACCGCCAGCATCCGGCGTATCTGTCTCCTGTACGTTTTCCTCCGTGTCGCCTTCTCCGCTGTCAGTCTGTTCTGTACCTTCGGCACGGGCCAATGTCTCGCCCACGTTCTTCTCAATTTCTTTCGTAAGATCACGAAGGAAATCCGCCAGCGTACTGTCTTCGGCCACCATATCGTTATAGGCTGCCGCCGCCTTATTGTTCAAATCAATCACATCATCCTGAAGCAGCACTTCCCGCATATAACGCCGCTCATTCTCGTTCGGTTCGTAATCTTCATTGATATAAAACGAACCGTCCTCCTTCGTACAGACATAGTAGGAACTCATACCGGGAAGGGGCTTATCGTAATCATAAAACGTTAACTCCGTATAAACCAAAGCGATGTAGGTACCTTCGCTGGGTCCGGCTTTCGTATAGACTTCAATTGATACGGATTCCGTGTATTTACTGGTTTCCGCAGCGCGCAGCTTCTCTGTGGCATCCAGATAGTAGAGCAGATCACTCATTGTTTCGGTATCTCCGTCCATCACAGCCTTATAGTAAGTCTCAAAAAACTCGTTCATTCCGGGAACCGCATCTTTTTCAAGAGGCACCAGTGGGATTTCTTCCAGCGTTTCGTCCGCTCCGTCCACATTCTCCGCCGAAACTGCCGCTTCCTCTAGTTCCACCTTGCGATTGTTCGCTTTGATCGCAATTACGATCGTAAGCCCCACACAGATCACAAGGATGACAGGCAGGACAATCTTAGAATATCTTATGAACCAGTCCCTCAGCGCATCAAACTTCGCCTTCAGGAAGCCCTGCATTGTGTTGTTTGATGTGTTCATAATCCACAACCTTTCTTTAAATACACCCGACAGGACCCGCGCCTGCGTCAACGGCGTCGGAGACCTGCGTTTTATCCATTAGACTGCGTGTTCCTGCTTTCGATGCAAAATTTGTTACAAATATATTACAAATTTATTACGTTTTTGTATCATATCACAGGAAGGAATGTTTGTCAAGCAATGGAAGCTAAGCAGTCTTGAAATTATTGAGAATAAAAATAGAAAGTATAAGCGTAATACGAGCAGATAGGGTTGAAATAGCTAAACATCAAGTTAAATGTGAGTGTGAAAATCTGAAGGACGAAATGGCATCCACTGAAGAGAAAAAGTCGAGATTTACGTTCCTTTATCTTTGATTTGTGAAAAAGATAAATATTTCTGGAAGCTTTTAGATGAACATCTATATCAAAAATTATTTGAGCAAATATACGAAACAGACAGATTTCCCTTTTATGTTTAGATATGCGGAGACGATAGGAATATAGGAATAAATATCTAACTATGAAACAAATACACATTTATTTCATAGTTGGAACCATTCAATCAGATATCCCTCATACTTGCATATTATATCATCAGTTGCATAATTTTATCATAGTTTTCCGGCTGATGGGGAAATGTACAGTTTGTGCAGTCCTTTATCTTTTTACCATTCTTTTCGATATAGACCGGATTTCCCGGACAGTTCTCACGCAGATACATCGGGCAATAACAGAACAGGCAGTTAAAGTCTTTCAGCCCCTTATGGCAGGGAAAATACTGACACTCTCTATTTTCAAAAAAACGATGTGAATGTTTCATATTATTTTATTTTGCGCCGTTCCTTTCCATATATTTTCTGATGAGAGGATTCTCATCGACCCGGTTCGGACATGCCGCATTCCCGCACCCGACACAGATCCCCTGACAGCGCACACTTTTATCCTGTGTCAGCTCTGAGATAAATACCACACTCTTTTTCGGAACCATACAGAAAGCCGCATTGCATGTGATCTCCTGCGTGAGGTCTTTTAACAGCTCCGGCAGCATTCCCAGGGGAAACGCCTCCTCGCTGCCCGGAAAATGATACCGCGCCACATGCCTGTCCGTATATGCCGCAACATATCTGTTATAGGCGTCATACCCCCGCATCAGCAGTTCGCCCGCCAGTGCCTCAACAATATAACTTTGCAGAAGCCGCCCTTTTTCACTGTAATTCTCCTGCAAAAGATCCACGCCATGCCCGAGGGATATTGCCGCCTTTTCATACGCAGCATATAACATAGCCGGCTGTGCACCGTCCTCGTTTATGCCAGAGGTTTCTACATGACTTAAATTTTCCGACGGATAGACCGCCCTCGCCCAGAAGGCTTCTTTTTGAAGCACAGGCAGCATTTCCTCCGCCACTTCCCTGATTTCCGCAAGCTGACCCCCATCAAAATGAAATTTTCTGCGCACGCCCTCTAAAAAAACGGGGGTGACAAATTCCTCCAGCAAAGCGGGAAAAAACCGCTCCGTCTGTACATTTTCCTGTATCATCCGCTTCTCCAAAACAGCACCGGCCGTTTCCCTTTCGCATGAAAATTCGCCGTAAGCCACATCCATACAGGGCTTCGCCCACATTTACATTGATTTGTTGTAACTCAACTGTCCCGCAGTTTAATGGTGCGCGCCGCCTTCCGCCGGTTCTGGTCCTTGATCGCCGCGTAGTGTTTTCTGGTCGTCCCCACATCCGAGTGTCCCAGCACATCCGCCACCAGATAGATATCCTCCGTCTCCTGATACAGGGACGTGCCGAAGGTGGAGCGCAGCTTATGGGGCGTGATCTTTTTCTGGGGCACAAATTCTCTCGCGTACTTTTCCACCAGATTCTCCACCGCGTGCACGCTGATCCTCTTTTTCTGCAAAGAGAAAAATAATGCGTTTTCTTCCCCGGGAAGCGCCTGTGCGGCTATCGCGGCGCGGGGTCCCTCTATGTAATCAAACAGCGCCTTTTCCACCTCTTCGCCGAAATAGAGAACTGCCTCGTTGCCGCCTTTTCGGATAATGCGGATGCTGTTTTCACGGAAATTCACATCGTTTAAATCAAGCCCTACACACTCCGAAACACGGATGCCGGTTCCCAGAAACAGGGTGACGATGGCGATATCCCGCACTTTGGTCTTTAAGAAAAAATCCTTTTTCTTCCCCGTCAGCTCCTTTTCATAGGTGTCCAGACTGTCCAGAAAAATCGCCACCTCGTCGGGTTCCAGATGGATGATTGCCTTCTCGTGAATCTTTGGCATGTCCACCTGCATCGCCACATTTTTAGAAAGCAGTTCCTTTTTGAAGAAATAATCGAACATACTTCGAAGGGACGACATTTTTCTGGCAATGCTGTTCGCCCCGTTTTTCTGTTCCCCGTTTTCCGACTCATAATATTTCAGATATTCCTGATATTCCTCTATGTCGAGCGCAGTCAGCGCGTTCAGGTCGTCAAACGTAATTTCCCGCATGCTTTTGTCTTTCAAAGCCGGGTTTTTCTCAATCAAAAAGCGCAGAAACACCTGAAAATCATAGGCGTAAGATATCCTTGTCTTCGCGCTTGACTTCTGCTCAATCGCCCGGAAATAGTCCCGCGCATAGGGCGGCAGCTCTTCCAGCAGCCCGCGGAGCTGCAAGACATACTCGGTTTCTCTCTTTTCATGGTAAGTTCGGTTTTTTCCCGCCATCTTTATCTCCATTTCCCTGTTTCATTGATCCATTTTGTTTTGCCAAATATTCAACTTTATCGGTCGTTTACAAGTCCAAAATCATATCATCCGTTTACGGCTCAGTTTTTGCACGCTTTTCCGGCTTCTCCCAGCCATCGATATTTCCTCCCAGAATCGCCGTAAACATGCGCTCTTTCACACCCGGCGCCTCCTTATTGATCTGCTGTACCAGATTTTTTACGGTCTCACGCTTGGTGTGCCCGTCCGCCGGGCAGGGGCTTTTTACCACGGGAACTTTGTTTTTTCGCACAAAACCAACTACATCCGCCTCGTTCATATAGATGAGCGGGCGGATCACGGTAATTTCCGTGCGATCCAGATAGGTCACCGGACGGAAGGTGTGAAATCTGCCCTCATAAATTAACGACATCATCATGGTTTCCAACACATCGTCCTTGTGGTGCGCATACGCCACCTTATTGCAGCCGATGGCTTTCATGGCGTCGTTTAATGCGCCCTTGCGCATCTTCGCGCACAGGGAACAGGGATTGGACTCCTTTCTGTCCTCAAAGACAATTTTTCCAATATCGGTTTTCACAATATGATACGGAACGTCCAGTTCCCGGCACAGTTTCTCTATTTCGGATAAATCCAGATTCCCGAAACCAAGATCCACTGTCACCGCACTGAGCGTAAACGCCGCCGGATAAAACCGGCGCAGTCCCTGCAGGGCATAGAGCAGGGTCAGGCTGTCCTTTCCGCCGGAAATGCCGACCGCAATGTGATCGCCTGCCTCAATCATCTGATAATCGTCCACAGCCTTTCTCGTAAGACTGAGTACTTGCTGTAACTTCATACTAAATATTTTCCTTTTCTGGTTCTTTGCGACTTCTACATTATACAGAATATTTGTTCTTTTCGCAATTGCAACTTGTGTCCCTGTTTCCAAATTGCTATAATAAACTTATATATTGTTTTATCCATATTTATCTTTTATCAGAAAGGCTCTGCATATGAAATTCAAATTCGACAAAAAATACTTATATTGGGGGATCACGGGATTTCTCGCTCTGGCGGGAGCGATTCTCTTCTACTACATCCTCTTCCACCGCTCCAACTTCATGGGTGGGCTTGACCGCTTCATCACCATCGCCATGCCGATCATCGACGGTTTTGTGCTTGCCTACCTGTTTACGCCGATCTTAAACGCCATTGAAAATAAAATTATGAAACCGCTCTACAAAAAAACAGGCATTGAAATAACCCCGAAGGTAAAAAAACGTATGCGTGCCTGCTCCATTCTTGCCACGCTGGTTGTCGTTATTCTGGTATTATATGAACTCTTTGCGCTGATCCTGCCGGAAGTGGTCCGCAGCATACAGAGCATTATTTTCCAGTTCCCCATTTACGTCAACAACCTCTCGAACTGGGCTCTTCTTTTACTGAAAGACAATCCGGACCTGGAGGCTACCGTGGACGCGCTGATCAACCAGTATTCCTCAAAGATGATGGAGTATGTGAACACCAATCTTTTGCCCCACATCAACGAAGTCTTAAAAACCGTCTCCTTAAGTGTGCTCGGCGTGTTTAAGGCACTCTGGAACCTTGTGATCGGCTTTATCATCTCCGTATACCTGCTGGGGAGCAAAGAGAAATTTGCCGGGCAGGCGAAAAAGATCGTCTACGCCCTGTTTGACCGCAAGGCAGGCAATGAGATCGTCTCCAATTTCCGCTTTATCCATGGCACGTTTATCGGTTTCCTCGGCGGCAAGATTGTGGACTCCATTATCATAGGCATTATCTGCTTTATCTGTACAAGTATCATAGGCACGCCTTACGCAATTCTGGTAAGCGTGATTATCGGCGTGACCAACGTAATCCCATTCTTCGGTCCGTGGATCGGCGGTATTCCAAGCGCCCTCCTCGTGCTGATGGTGGATCCCAGACAGGCGCTCTACTTCGGCATCCTGATTATCGTTCTCCAGCAGTTCGACGGCAATATCCTCGGTCCGAAGATTCTCGGTGACTCCACGGGGCTTTCCGGCTTCTGGGTTATCTTCTCGATTACCATATTCGGCGGCCTGTTCGGCGTCCTCGGCATGATTGTGGGTGTACCGATCTTCGCCGTATTCTATGCGGGCGTCAAGTCCCTGGTAAACAAAGTGCTGCATAAGAAGAGTCTGCCGACGGATCTCGGTCCCTATATGACAGTCGGACGGATTGAGGAATCCATGGCGTTCACGGAATATGTGCCGCCTGTGAAAAAAAAGTCGTCCAGCAAAATGAAAACCGCCGGTTTGAAGAAGAATGACAAAGACGACGGTTCCGCGGAAAGTCAGGTGAGGAAAAAATGATCAGTGTGATTATCTTTACTATCCTGATTGCCGTTCTCATCTTCTTTTACATGCGCCACACGACAAAAAAGAGGAAAAAACAGTCTTCGCAGTTAAACTCTGTCAGGGATTTCCATGCCTCTTACGACCGTGTGAAAACCCGCAGGGAGCTGCGCGACAGGCACAGCGGCTATCAAACCTATGTCACAAAATATAACAGCACGGAGGACTATCGCGAACGCGGCGAATAAGAAAAGGGAGCGGATATACACCGCTCCCTCATGATTCATCTGTTTTCAAAATCTTCCACAAACTGCGTAATCAGCTTCACCGTCCCGTCGATCCCAAGAATGCTGCTGTTGATGGAAAGGTCATAACTGTCCACGCGTCCCCACTTTTTGGAGGAATAATAGTTGTAATAGCTCTGTCTCTGCTTATCCTTCTTGTTCATCATATCGAGCGCCTTCTGCTCCGTGTTGATATCCTCGAAACGCTCCATAATCCGCTTTATCTTGCACTTTTCTTCTCCGTGGATAAAAATGTGCAGACAGTTCTGATAGTCGTGCAGCGCATAGTCCGCGCAGCGCCCTACAATCACACATGGACCTTCGCTTGCAATCTTCTTAATCGTGTCAAACTGTGCAAGAAATACTTTGTGGCTGATGGGCATATCCACAAAGGAGGAAGAGTTATAGCCGAAAGAATAGGTGTCCATCACCAGATTGTAGAGAAAGGAATTGGTGGGACGCTCGTCGTGGCTCTGGATCATCTCCTCGCAGAATCCGCTCTCCTTCGCTGCCCTTGTCAGCAAATCCTTATCGTAAAATTTTATTCCGAAATGCTCCGCCACCTTTTTTCCGATCTCACGTCCTCCGGAACCAAATTGACGTCCTATCGTAATAATCGTATTCATATATACATCCCCTTTCTATACTTCACATATGATATGCTATTGATCTCTTTTCCCACGCTAACCATCATGATTCCGCACAGCGGAATCTCAAATCAATGCGGAGAATGCTGCTATTCTTTTATCCTGTCAAGCTCTGTCAAATTGACACCGGACGCGTTAAGTATCGCTTTCAAATCCACATATCTTTCATACATTTCTTTATATGCCGCCGATTCTTTATCCTGTGTTAATATCATGTACTTCTGGAGACGTGAAAATTCTTCAATATTTTTTTGTATCATTTCCTTTTCTGTCATAGAACCACCGTCCTTATTTCATACATATTAACGTCTGTTACGTAACTATTATATCAGATTTTGAAAAGAATAACAAGAGGGCGGAAATTCCGCCCTCCTATAATGTAGATATCCGTCAGTTATATTTTTATGCTTTCTTCTGCTTGGACAAAGTCTGAATACCCTCGATTACCAGCACAATCGCAAGGACAATCAGGATAACCGCCAGAATCGCCTGTGCGTAAGGACCCCAGTCTGCGCCGCCTGCGGAAATGATACCGAGCTGATTCTTAACGGTCACACACAGGGAGCAGATGGTAACGATGATCATAAAGCCCATCGGAAGCAGGAACATCTTGTTGTTCTTGCCCACATTGCCAAGCCAGGTAGCGACTGCCAGCAGACCAATACCTGCAAGGAGCTGGTTTGCTGCGCCGAACAGACCCCAAATCTTGGAGTAACCCGTCATGCCGAGCACAACGCCAAGAATCACAGTGATGATGGTTGCCACATAAGGATTCACCAATGTCTTTTTCCAGCCGTCCTTGATATCGTCCACAGTCTGACCCGGCTCAAGGAAGAATTCCTGGAACATGAAACGTGCCAGACGGGTCGCCGTATCCAGAGACGTCAGACAGAATGCCGAGTAGGTAAGCACCAGCAGCGTGTTCAAAACAGTCACAACGCCTTCCGATGCGATACCGCCGTACATCTGGGAAATACCGCCCGCGAAAATTGCCGTTGCGCCTGCGGTGATGCCGTTCTTGTATGCGAAGTTGATCGCGCATACGGTGATCACAGCCAGCACACACTCAAGGAGCATACCGCCGTAAGCGATAGGCTTCGCATCCGTCTCCTTGTCGAGCTGCTTGGAAGTGGTTCCCGAAGATACCAGAGAGTGGAAACCGGAAATCGCACCGCATGCAACTGTCGTAAAGAGCACAGGGAACAGATACTGCATACCGTTGCCGTTGTCAACCGCAAAACCGTTGAAAGCGGCAAGACCATCCGCACCGCCCATACCCGCATGGGAAATGACCACGCCTACCAGAGCAACCGCAAGCATTGCGTAAAGCAGGAAGGAGCTCAGATAGTCACGGGGCTGTAACAGAATCCATACCGGCGTCACGGATGCGATGGTGATATAGATACCCACGATGATCATCCATGTGTTTGTGGTCAAGTAAATCGGATGGAAATTCATGCCGATGACCATACAGAGCGCGATGGCAACCACACCGAGAATCGTGGAAACAGCCATGGATGCGTTGCGGCGGTACACCATGAAACCAAAAACAATAGCAATTACGATAAACAGCAGGGATACCATAGCGACAGATGCGTTTGTCGCGGAGGCTGCCTGATCAATTGCACCCGCTTCGTCCACCACTGCGCCGAAGGTAGTCGCCACGATGGATGCAAATGCGGCAACCACAAGGATCAGTGTCAAATAAGCAAAAATGGTAAACAGCATTTTCGCTCTCTTGCTCATGTTGGTGGAAATGATCTCACCGATGGACTGTCCTTTGTGACGGATGGATGCGAAAAGCGCGCCAAAGTCATGAACGCCGCCGAAGAAGATACCACCGATCAGAATCCAGAGCACAACAGGAACCCAGCCGAACATAGCCGCGCCAATCGGTCCGGTGATCGGGCCTGCACCCGCGATAGACGAGAAGTGGTGACCCATCAGCACGGGCGCCTTAGCGGGAACATAGTCCACACCGTCTTCCATCTCATGAGCAGGGGTCGGCTTCTTGCTTTCGCCCACACCCCACTGTTTGCAAAGCCATCCGCCGTAGAATATGTAGCCGACGACAAGAATTGCAATACAGATGATTAACAGTAATAATGAATTCATACAAACTCTCCCTTTCTTTTTTTGGAATATAATACTTTTTTCAAAATTTTCGCAGTCGGACGTCCGGCACGGTTACTTTCAATCCGATCACTATCCCCAATGACCGCCGCCGCATGAAAGTCCATCCAGCCGTGAAGCGAAAATCGAAAACTTTTGTAAATGTGACACTTCTTTAATGCCTTTACCGCCTCCTCGTCACAGGTGTCACAGACAATGATGGGAGTAATATAGGAATACATGTGACCCGGACCGATATGCAGACGGTTCATGCCATCCTCGTAAGCTGTTTTTTTGCAGGCTTCAAAAATCTCCGGCGTAAGGCGCGGCACGTCGAAAAGGTAGATAAACTCCTCGCTGTCTGCCGCCCAGAGCGAAATCTTTTTGGAAACCATATATTTCTCGGCGTGCTCATAATACTCGCACAGCGCCCGGAGCGGCGCCCGTTCGTTTCCGTAATCGGTTATGTTGTAATAAGCCACATAGCTCTTTAGTAAAATATCTATGATGTTCTGTCTCGTATATTTCATATTCCCTCAGATTTTAACAAAATCCATGTTTTTAATAGTAACATTTTACGACTGCTATTTCAAGATATTTTAACAGTTTATTCATCATTTGTTTATAATTATTTCATTTAAAGAACCTTGAGCAGGTGCATAAAATAAGCCGGAAGAGGCGCCTTCACCTCTATATACCCCCCGTTTACAGGGTGCATAAATCCAAGGCAGTATGCATGGAGCGTCTGTCCATCCAGTTGAAAAGCCGTCTTTCTCGTCCCATAAACCGCATCTCCAAGAAGCGGATGCCCGATGGACGTCATATGTACCCGAATCTGGTGGGTGCGTCCTGTCTCCAGACGGCACTCAATATAGGTATAATCCTGAAAACGTTCCAACACCTTATAATGTGTGACAGCTTCTTTTCCGTTTTTCTCGTTGACCGCCATCCGCTTTCTGTCCTTCTCATCCCTGCCGATGGGCGCACGTACTGTCCCCTCGTTCTCTTCTATCACGCCGTGTACGATGGCACGGTAACTCCGGTTCAGGGAATGTGCCTTCAGCTGCTCCGCTATCCCCCTGTGTGCCGCGTCGTTTTTACAGACAATGAGGGAACCAGTCGTGTCCCTGTCGATCCGGTGCACGATTCCCGGGCGCAGAACGCCGTTAATCCCGGAAAGCTGCCCCTTGCAGTGATACAAAGCCGCGTTGACCAGCGTCCCGCTGTAATGTCCGGGCGCCGGATGCACCACCATCCCTTTGGGTTTATCAATCACAAGTACGTCGGCGTCCTCGTAGAGCACGGAAAGCGGTATATTTTCCGCCTTTACGGAAGGTTCCACCGCCTCCGGAATCTGGAAACACACCTCGTCGTCCACACGCAGCCGGTAATTCGCCTTGCAGGGCAGACCGCCCACCATGACCTGCCCCTCCTTGATACACTTCTGAATATAAGAACGGGAAAGGTTCGGAACCGCGTCGCAAAGCCACTTGTCAAGACGCTCTCCGTCCTCCCCCACCCCGATCTGGCAGCTGAATCGATCCATCTTTATTCTCCAATTGTCAGCGAAATTCCCGGTAACGTTTCTGTTTGAAGCTGATAAAATAGAGATCCCTCTCCTTATAGGCAAACAGAAGCAGAAAAAGAAGCACAATGGCTGAGACCGTCGCATAGATATCAGCCACATTGAAAATCGGGAAATTAATCCGCACAAAGTAAATGAAATCCACCACATAATCATAGCGGACCCGGTCAATCATATTGCCGATGGAACCCGCCACGATCAGGCTGAACAGAAAATGCAGTATCGTGTATTTCTTCTGATCCGGCACCTTTAAAAGGACATAGCCTACCACAAACAGGATCACGAACGCCACAAAGATAAAAAACACTTTCTGGTTCGGCAGCATCCCGAAAGCCGCACCCTGATTTTCCAGATAATTCAGTTCCAGTATCCCGTTAATCAGGTTGTAGGCAGGCTTATCCTTCAGATAAACTTTCGCCCACTGCTTTGTGTACTGGTCAAGAGCGATCAGCCCGGCAATCATAAGCAGATCCAGAAACAGAAAAAACTTCTTTTTTAGACTCATTCCCGCATATCCTCATCACTAAAATAAATTTCTTGCACCGCATCCAGAATTTCCGCATCCGTGACGGTCCTGTCCACATAAGCCTTTCCGACTTTTTTGAGCAGCACAAACTTGATCTGTCCCGCCTCCATTTTTTTGTCCGACTTGGTCAATGAAAGAATCTCCTCCGGATCAATGTCATCGATACTGATCGGCAGGTTAAACGGCACGAACATATCACGCACTTCGTAATACTCCTCCATGGAAATATTCTCCCGTTTCCATGAGATAAACGCCGCCGCCACCATGCCAAGCGCGATGCATTCCCCGTGCATCATCTCAAAATTCTTTGCTTTCTCGATCGCGTGCCCGATGGTGTGCCCAAAATTGAGAAGAGCGCGGTCGCCCTGTTCTTTCGGGTCTTTCTCCACCACAAGCTTTTTCACGCCGCAGCTTTTCATTACCATCTCCAAAAGCACCTCCGTGTCCCGGTCGTGAATCTCATACATATGGTCGAGCAGCCACTCGTAAAACAGTGCATCCCTGATCAGCCCGTGCTTCATCACCTCGGCAAATCCCGCATAGAACTGTCTGTCGTCCAGTTTCTTAAGTGTTCCCACATTCATGTAGACAAGCTTCGGCATATAGAACGCGCCCACCATGTTTTTGTAGCCGTCAAAATCGACGCCTGTCTTTCCACCGATGCTGCTGTCTGACTGTGCGATCAATGTGGTGGGAATCTGGATAAAATCTATGCCGCGCAGGTAAGTTGCCGCCGCATAGCCGGTTATATCCCCCACTACGCCGCCGCCCAGCGCCACAAGCATATCTTTTCTGTCAAATTTTTCCTCAATCAGTTTCCTGTATATTTCCTTCACCGTATCCAGTGTCTTGTTCGCTTCCCCGGCAGGAAAAGCGTGCAGAATTACCTTTTTACAGCATTTTTCAAATATTTCCGTAACCTCCCCGCCGAACAGTTTCTCCGTATTGCTGTCACAGATCACGGCAACCCTGCGGTCCGCTATCCCCAGATCCGCCAGCTCCTCCGCCAGTAAGCTGAAATCCCCTGCGAAAACAATGTCATAGCAGGGCTTATTTTCGTAGTTGATCGTCATTCGGTTCGCCATAGTGTGTTATTTTCCTCCTCATCCGCATTTTTCCTTCTCTGCTTATACGCGAAAAAAACGAGCGCCGGCGCGCTCGATTTTTTAATATCTTTTGTCTATCGGCACATCGAAGGAACCTGACAGGATGTCCTGAAAGTCGCCGGAAATATCAACGCTTGCCGGCGTAATAATGAAAATATAATGGGATATCTTCTGCAGATTGCCCGAGATCGCGAAACAGGAACCCGAAGTAAAGTCTATAATTCGCTGGGCTATGTCCACATCCAGCCCTTCCAGATTTAAAACTACCGTTCTGTTCGCCAGAAGCGTTTCCGTAATCTCCCTTGCATCCTCCACCGTTGTCGGCTTAATTACGCATACCTCCATGCCAGCCCCCATCTTTTTCGTCTGTCTGAGGGGCGTTACCTTCGGTGTGATCTTTCTGACCTTATCTTCCTCCGCATTATCCGTATCTTTGCCGGAAACAGGCTTGCGCATCGGTTCCGGGTCATCATCATAAAAATCGTCATCGTAGTATCCGTCGTCCTCGTCTTCACTCAGTTTCATGGCGCTGATAAACTTGTCCATAACACCCATCTGTAAAATCCTCCATTTACTCTACTGATTTTGATGCCACAACTCATCTTGACTTATGTATACTAAATTACCGCGTATTCTCTTTCTCCAAAAATGCCCGTTCCGACTCTGACATAGGTCGCGCCCTCTGTTATCGCGACTTCGTAGTCTCCGGTCATGCCCATTGAAAGTTCCTCCATAAAAACATTATCAATGTTTTTATGTATTATGTCAACATAAATTTGTTTTAATTTTGCAAAATACCGTCTGTTTTCTTCCGAATCCTCTACATAGGGCGCTATCGTCATCAATCCTCTGACACTGATATGAGGTAATTTTGCAATCTCTTCCACCAGTGTAGCAGCCTCCTCTGACGTGGCGCCGAATTTGCTCTCCTCCCCCGCCACATTCACTTCCACAAGAATATTGACGTTTACCTCCTTCTTTGCGGCTTCCTTCTCAATCTCCTGCGCAAGACGCAGGGAATCCACGCTGTGAATCATAAAAACCTTGTCCACAATATACTTCACCTTGTTGCGCTGCAGGTGTCCGATCATATGCCAGCGGATGTCCTTCGGCATAACCTCATACTTATCCACGAGCTCCTGCACCTTGTTTTCCCCAAAATCGCGGCAGCCGCACGCATACGCCTCTTCCAGCATGGGAACCGGCTTCGTCTTGCTCACCGCGATCAGCTTCACCCCGCCTGTCTCCCTGCCGCACGCCGCGCAGGCATCTTCGATATTTTTTCTGATGATGTCAAGATTTTCTTTTATGTCCATATCCGCTCCTGTTTACCACAATATCATCATTGCGAAACGCTTCTTTAAACGTGGATACAATGTTGACATTGACCTTACCGCGTTTCGCACTTTTCAATCATTCGTAAATAAATTCATTATCCTTTACCATATCCGCATTCAGCACAATATAGTCGTATACACTGAGCCCATAGGTCGTGTTTGACTTCACCACGGAATACTCCTCATTTTCGTACAGAATGCTGATCTGCTTGAAGTCCGCGTAACCTTTATTGATATTGTAAACGCCCTGCAGGGAACCTGTCCTGCTGACCGCATATTTTTCCCCTGTCTCCGGCATGACAATGTAATTCCCGGATCTGAGCGTGGAATTATCCAGATAATAATCCGTCTCTGTCTCCTCGTAAATCTCCGTCTCCACAAACTGCGTGGTTGCCTCGCCCTCCTCATTGTAGGTTTCCAGCAGTACGCCGTCGCCGCCGTTATTGCCGCCCCTTGTCACATACGCTTTCGGCACAATGAAAAATTCCTTCTGTACAATGGCGGAATTTGGAATTTTCAGCCCTTTCTCATCCTCCAGAAGAAGTTCAATATCAATGAAGCGGTCCGTGCAGAAAGTAATCATGGAATTGGTAAAGGTGAGGGACGCGAACGTCTCGCCCGCCTCGTTGGTGTAAACCGCCACCTCGCCCCATGCCGTATACTGATTCTTTAAAAACCGTACTTCCACATACTCCTTTTCCAGAAGCTGGTCCGCCAGCTCCTTTTCCACCGGGATCACAATAGACCAGTCTTCCGAAGTTGCCAGCTTATAGACCGGCTCACCCGCGGCAACCAGCCCGTTGTTCACCAGATACTTGCGCTCATAGTTTTCCTCGTCAAACAGTTCCGACGTCATATCCTCCAGTTTTAATTCCTCATAGCCGTCCATGGAATAGAGCACGATACCGCTCTTTGCCGCATATCGGTAGTTAATGAGCACCGTACCCGAAGCGTCGTTTAAAGCATCCGCATTTTCCAGAATATTATAGTTTGCGAGCTTGACCGCCATGCTCTCCATACTGTGCCGGAAATTGTAAACCTCGTCGAAATGTTTCCTGTCAAAACCGTGCATAAAGGCGGTAATATCCGTCTTAAGCTCGGACAAATCGCTGTCGGAAAGGGAATTTTCCCCATTGGACCCCGCATTGATATAGTCAGACAGCCTTCCCGTCTCATCCACAGTATATATGAGATCGCCCACCGCCGTGCGCTCGCCCTCTCTGGCAAAATAATTCACATAACCGGCGTCCTGGCCGGTCACAATCTGCTCATCCCTCAAAGCGATTCCCTTGTAGATGCTGTTTGAAGTAAGGGAGCCTTCCTGCACGCTGTAACGGACGATATGATCCGTCCGAAAGTACATGACAACACAGATCACCACATAGACAAGGATGACGGCAAAAACCATCATGCCGATATTCAGATTGATGGGTCTTCTGTATTTAGTTATCTTATTATTCTGATTATCTGCCACCGGATGTTCTCCATTACTGACTCATAAGTCGGCAAAAGCATTCATGCAGGCATGTTGCCTGCTTCATCAGCCTTCCGACTCTGCTTATGCGCGTACAAAGCGAAAACCCCGGAAAATCCTCCGAGGTTTACTATTGTTTTATATCATGTTTATGTACATATCAGAGGGAAACAATAACGTTTTTTCGCATATTCTCAGGAAGCTCGCTCTCGTCGCGCGACACACTGATAACGAAATCCACATGGAACTTCTCACTGATCTTCTCAATCTTCTCAATCACTTTCTCAAGCTCGTCCGCCTCCACACAGGCAATTTTTAAGAAACTGTCAAAGTACATTTTCTGTAAATCATGGTCCTGAGAAATAATGCCGCAGATAAAGCCGATGAATTCGTCGCTGTCCGTCACCATATACTCCGGCACGTCAATGAGTCTGATTTTGTTATTCAGTTCAAACATATGCTTCGTGCTCTTATCCAGATACACGACATTGCCCTGTGCATCCTTGATCTCCGCATTGACTTTATCTAATAAATGCTTGGTCTTTCCCTTTCCTTCCCTTCCTACAATAAACTGAACCATGTCGATACCCTCCTAGCGTATATTATTTTACTGCCCTGACCGCTCCATACATTAACTGTATGATCTTACTGTCAATTATACAGGAACTCCCCTGAAAAAACAACTACCTTATTTGATGATTCCAAGCAGTTCTCCCATATCACCGTACAGCCCTTCCCTGGACTCGTCTTTTAGGATCACGGAAATATAAGGCGTTCCGCTGCTGCTTCTTGAAAGCAGTATCAGACAGTGCCCCGCCGCGCTGGTAGTGCCTGTTTTTCCGCCCACTACCGTCACATTTGCCGGCGGCTCATAAGTCCCCCGCAGGAAAAGATTGGAATTTTCTATCTCCAGCGTCTTTTCGGAGCCGTCCGCCGCCGTGTAGACGGTGCTGTAGGATGACATCTGTATGATCTGGTTAAACAGTTCGTATTTCAAAGCCTCCTGGAAAATCAGGTAGAGGTCATATGCCGTCACATAGTGCCCTTCCTCCGTCAGCCCGTTCGGATTCATAAAATGACAGTTCGTCGCGCCAATCTCCTGCGCCTCCTGGTTCATCAGTTCCACAAATGCTTCCACGGAACCTGCACCGCCGTTCAGGTTGCCAGAAACCCCCTCCGCAATCAATATGGCGACATCATTGCCCGAAGCAATCAGCAGCGCATGAACCGCCTGGTCCAGCGTCATCCTGTCTCCCGGTTTAATACCTGCCAAAACGGCGCCGGATTCTGTGACCAAAACGTTCTCCGAAGCTGTGTAGATATCGTCCGGCGATCCGTATTTCAGAGCCACAAGCGCTGTCATGACTTTCGTCAGACTTGCCGGGTTCATCTGGTTATGCGCGTTTTTCGCATACAGCGTATTCAGATCCTTCGTGTCAAAGAGCGCCGCCGCCCCCACCTGCTGCAGATCCGGACCACCTGCCGTCACATCCCCTGCCGTCACGCACAGATCCTTGGCAAAAGGCTCTATCGTCTCCCTGTTTGCAATGTTGATAAGCTGATAACTGCTGACACTCCCCTGCTGCTCGTAAGGCATGTCATACTTCGCGCTCCCGCACCCCGTAAGGGCAAGAGCCGCCGCAGCCAAAAGCGCACATATTCTCAATTTATCACTTGTACATCTCACGCCACTCCATGTCTCCTCTATCAAGTGATTTAATCAAAAGCTCCGCGGACGCCAGATTCGTCGCCAACGGAATATTGTGCCTGTCACAGAGCATAACTACATTGTTGACGTCCGGCTCATGTGACTTCGGATAGAGCGGATCGCGCAGGAAAATCACGAGATCGATCTGGTTGTGCTCAATCTGCGCACCGATCTGCTGTGCCCCGCCCAGATGTCCTGCCAAATACTTGTGGATGGTCAGATTCGTCACTTCCTCAATCAGCCTGCCCGTCGTCCCTGTCGCATAAAGTTCATTTTTGCTCAAAATCCCCCGGTAAGCGATGCAGAAATTCTGCATCAGTTTTTTCTTTGCATCATGTGCGATCAACGCAATATTCATTTGCCAACACCCCTGTCATTTTTGCATTGCAGCCGTATGTTCAGCACGAACCCGATTCCGATATAAAGACTGACGACCGAAGTCAGCCCATAACTGACAAACGGAAGCGGAATCCCCGTATTCGGGCTTGCGCCGGTGGCAACCGCAATGTTAAGCATCCCCTGAAAGCCGACCAGCGCCGCAACCCCCGCTGCGATAATGGTACCCGCCAGGTCTTTTGCCTTCCTAGATACTATAATACATTCAAATGAGATGAAAATCAATAACACAATTACCACACAGCCGCCGACAAAACCAAATTCTTCGCCGATTACCGCATAAATAAAGTCCGTTTCCACCTCAGCGATAAAGTTGCCGTTTTTTACGGAACTGATTTCATTGGTATTGTACCCCTTGCCATAGAGCATCCCGGAGCCGATCGCCATCATGGAATTGGTCTGCTGGTATGCCTCCGTATCGGAATATTCCTCCGGATAAAGCCATGCAAGAATACGCCTCTGCTGGAAATCGTTGAGGATCTCCTGCTCCGGCTGCAAAATCAGCGTCAGCGCGATAATAAACGCCGGCACCGCGATGGAAATCGCCAATATCACGTATTTCCAGCTTACGCCGCCCACAAACATCACCACGCAGAACAGGATCACTACCATGATACTCGTGGAAAGATCCGGCTGCTTGAGAATCAGATAGATCGACGGCACAAACAATAGCACGCAGCTTCCGACAATCTTAAGCGTTCCCATCTCCTCTTTATGTTTCATGATAAACTGTGCAAAGAACAAAATCAACAGAATCTTAGCGGTCTCTGACGGCTGGAACTGGATACCGAAGAGATTCAGCCACCGCTGGGCGCCCGCCACCTCCACACCGGCAACCCGCACCAGCCATAGCAGAACGAGATTCACCACATACATAATCCAGTAAAACTTAAGAATTACCGAATAGTCAAACAGGGACAGAACAAGCATCAGGAAGAACCCGAATACAGCCCCGGCAATCTGTCTGGACTGCAGGGATTCCTTCGCGCTGCCGATGGCAAGAACGCCCACCGCCGTGAGCGCCACCACCAAAATAATCAATTTAAAATCGTAGTCCCTGATGTGGTAATGTTTCAGCATTCCTTTTCCTCTTTTGCCGAGTTTGCCACAGGCAAACCATATAATTATCCTCAGTTTTCCACCGAGGCTGCCGTAGGCAGATCTCGTGATTGAGCTTTGCTCAATCGGCTCGAATTTGCTATTGTTTTAGATCTAAAATCGGTATGTTCGCGTAGAGTGTGGGATTTTTGATGCCATGACCCTTGCCGCTTGTCTGGGTAATCTGTATCTCCATGCTCTCGGCGTCTATCTTCATGTACTTGGATATCACCTTTGCGATATCGTTCTTGATCATCTCCATCATCTCCTGCGAGCAGTTGACCCTGTCGGAGATAAGCAGTATCTTAAGCCGATCCTTGGCTATTTGTCTCGAGCTTTTCCGCTTTAACAAACTTTTAAACACAACAATCCCCCCTAACCTTTATGGAAAATACCCGTTACCCTCGTCCAGAACGAGACGCCCTTGTCAAAATCCATGAAAGGGACTTCCTCGCCTATGATCCGGTAACAGATATTCTGGTATGCCTTCCCCGCAAGCGTATTGCTTCCCACAAGCGGCTCGCCCTGATTTGTGGCTATTACCACATTCTCATCATCCGGCACCCTTCCGATCAGAGGCAGCGATAAGATATCCACCACATCCTCCGAGGACATCATATCGCCCCTTTTTATCATATCCTGTCTGATTCGGTTGATAATCAGATCCATTCTGTGTATTTCGTTTGCTTCCAGAAGCCCGATGATCCGATCCGCATCCCGGATCGCGGAAACTTCCGGGGTTGTCACCACAAGCGCCCTGTCCGCGCCCGCGATGGCATTCTGGAACCCCTGTTCAATCCCTGCCGGGCAGTCCAGAATAATATAGTCAAACTGATCCCGCAGATGGCTGATCATGCGCACCATCTGAGAGGGATTGACTGCGCTTTTATCCTTCGTCTGTGCCGACGGTAAGAGAAACAGTGTCGGGTAACGCTTGTCCCGTATAATCGCCTGCTTGATGCGGCAGTTTCCCTCCACCACATCCACCAGATTATAGACGATCCTGTTCTCAAGCCCCATCACAACATCGAGGTTTCTGAGACCGATGTCCGTGTCGATGAGGATCACTTTTTTTCCCATGGCAGCAAGACCTGTTCCGACGTTTGCAGAGGTGGTGGTCTTTCCCACCCCGCCTTTCCCTGACGTGACGACAATCACTTCACTCATAGCAAGTCCTCCATTGATGAATTGTTATCGTCCCCTGAACCTCTCCGCCCGAGTTTGCGAAGCAAATCTCGAGTAGTCAATGCCGCAGGCATTTACTACGTTTAGAACGGCAGATCATTCAGTAATTCTTTGGTAATTGGCTCAATCTTTACTCTGGCGTCGTTCACAAAAGCAATTTTCGGCTGGATCTTCGGTTTGATCGACCATTTGCTCTGTTTCTCTGATGTTTTATATTTGAAATCGCCGATCTTTAACTTCTCCGGCGACATTTCAAGCGCCACGACAAAATGCCCTTCCTCACCGTTACCGCCGGCGTACGCCTGCCCGTAGAGCCCGCCCAGCACCACGATATCCTTGCTGGATATGATGCATGCGCCCGGATAGACGTCCCCCAGCACAATGATGCTGTTCTCCGTCTCCAGAATCTGCCCGTCTTTTAAGGTTCCCTTATAGAACTGTCCTGCGTTCTCCATCACTTCCTGATGGAAGGAAAGCTGCTGCAGCGCCTTGACGAAGTTCCGTTCTGTCTCCTCGTCTTTCCCCATAATACAGACAATCTTCAGCCGGGAATTTGCCGATATGATGTCCACAATCTGCCGCTCCTCCTGATCGGAAAGCACCCTGCCCTCAAAGGAGAGCACCATGCTGGCATCCTTAAAAAAGTTGGCGGACTCGCTGAATTTCACCGCAATTTCCTCCAGGAGCTGCGAAAAAGGAAGCTCACTGTCCAGAAAGATGGAAAGCCCGTTTGGAAAACTCTTGATAATCACTGCATTTTTCATATTCACACCTCTATCCTCACATTGCCGGTCATCAGTCGGCATTTATTTCGCCGCCGGCAAGCTCGCCTGCCGTACCGGTAATGATTTCCTCCTCCTCTTTCAACCCATAATGGTACTCATATACGTCCTTGGCGATCTGCGCCGCATAATCAGACGTATAACCGTTCGCCACACGCACCGTCACCGATATTTCCGGCGCCTCATAGGGCGCATAGCTGATAAAAAGCGCATGGTTCGGGCGGTTTCTGTTCTCCTGCGCCGTACCTGTCTTTCCTGCCACATTCACATCCAGATCGGAGAAATACCTTTTGTTCTCCACCACCCCGCGCATCCCTGTATGAATCGCGTCCCAGTACGCCGGATCCATATCGATCCGGTTTCTGACTGCAGCCTCATTTTCCCGGATCAGGCCGCCGTTCTGGTCCTCCACCCTGTCCACCAGAGTTAAATTATAACATGTCCCGCTGTTTGCAACGGTTGTAACGTATCGCGCAAGCCCTGCCGTGGTATAGTTGTTGGTACCGTGGCCGATAGCGGAACGGACCGCGTCCAGATCGGATACGCCCGGCGCATACTCCTCAATCTCAATGCCGGAGGTTTCTGAAAGACCGTACATATCCGCATATTTTGCCAGCTTATTCAAGCCGACGCTGTCATTGTAAGTATCTCCGACTGTACCCAGACGGTATCCAACCTCATAGAAATAGGCGTTGCAGGAATAGCGGATGCCTCCAGTTACATTTAAGGAGCCGTGCGCACCGGGATAAATATGGCATCGGGCTGGCGGGGATATTTTATCAAAAATACCGGCACATGTGATGATATCCGAAAGACTGATTACGCCTTCCAAAAGCCCCGCTGTAGCGGAAACAGGCTTAAACGTGGAACCCGGCGCCGTCCTCTGCTGTGTCGCATAGTTTAACATCGGGCTGGACAGGTCGTTCCTCAGACTTGCGAAATAATCCGCGTCCACACCGTTCGCCATCCGATTGTTATCATAGCTCGGATAAGAGGATATGGCCAGCACATCTCCCGTGTTCACATCCGTGACAACGATGGAGCCGGAATAGGGGTCAAGCGCAAGCTGCGCCGGCGTAAGGTCGAGCTGTTCGATACGGTTTCGCATGAAAGCATAAGGCGTAATCGCTCCGGCTTCAAACTGCGCGATTTCCTCCTCTGTGGGTTCCACCACATACTGCTCCATCAGGAGCTCGCAGATCTGCCGTCCGGAAATCTCATCGTTCAAAATCATGTAGCGGTAAATTCTTTTGTCAAAGTCCAGATCGCTGTCCAGCACATCGAAAATGTATTCCAGAATCTTATTGTAAATCTCCACGGAATCGGAATACCGCGAGTCAATATCCAGCTTGGAGACATTGATCCAGTTCTGCGCGATGGCATAATTCAGATACTCGTTTAAACTGATGACCTCATCCTTTGTCCATGCGATGTAAGTGGCGTCGTTTTTATCCACCACATCCTCCATCAGGATATCCCTGTCATACAGCGCCGCCGCCACATAGCTCTCGTATACCTGATACTCCTCCGTCAGCGCCTCGTAGGGCGTGCAGCTCTCCGTCAGCTCATCCTGTAAAGTGGCGAAAACCCGCGCCTTTTTGTCCAGATATGCCTCCTGCACAGCCTTTTCCGTCTCCCCTGCGTACTCCGTCGTGAAGTGGGTAGTGTCAATCACATTGTTGTTGATGCAGGCATAGTACACATCGTAGATGGGAATGGGAATATTCCCGCCGCTGCCGCCTTCCGGGGGCGTATATTCCTTGATATTTTCTATCTTATTTAACAGAATGGCGGCAAGTTTGGATTCCAGAATATGGTAACACGCTTTCTGCAGCCCGGTATCCAGCGTCAGCACGATGTCGTTGCCCGCTGCCGGCTCCACCCGGTCGCTTGTCTCCACCACCTTGCCCATATTGTCCACATACACGGTCTCTGAGCCTTTTTTGCCCTGCAGCTCCATCTCCATGGAAGCTTCAATCCCGGATTTACCCACAGTGTCGTTCAAATCGTAGGACGGATCCTGCGCCTGCAGCTCCTGCAGTTCCTCCTGTGCCACCCGGCCCGTATAGCCGATTACCTGCGCATAATAGACGCTCTCATTATATTTGCGGATCGTTCCCTCAGCGATGGATACGCCGTCCAGCGTATCCGCATTCTCCATAATGACCGCCACCGTCTCCTGAGAGACATTTTCCGCCACCGTGGTTGCAATATACCTCTGGTAGCTGTTGGCGCTCATGGCATAGCGGATGGTAATGATTTTTAAGACTTCCTCTTTGGAAAAGCCAAGCCCCTCCACAAAGCTGTCCGAATCCTCATCGTCCGTATAGTCACCGATCCCGTAACGGCTCGTCCCGCACAGATACTTGACCAGATCCTCCGGCGCGGCAGCTTTCTCCCTCTCTTTCAGGTCATCAATGGAGGCGTAACCGTAAACGTCCGCCAGAAACCGCAGGAGCTGCGTGCCCTCCACGTTGTATACATACTGTCCGCTCTTGTTGACCTCGATATGGAAATCGCTGATCACATGGTCGCCGTTTTCCTCAATCATGGCAATCAGCCTGCGGATGGTATCGTTCAGCTTCGCATTTTTGCCCCTTCCCGACTCGTACACGTCCTCGATGGTGACGGAGTACGCCAGCTCATTGTAGGCAAGCAGATTCCCGTCCCTGTCCAGAATATTGCCTCTGGTGGCGGGAAGCGTCCTCTCCTTCCGAATCTTTAACTGAAAGTCATTGTAATACTGTTCTCCGTTTACAATCTGGAGCTGGAAAATCCAGTAAATCAGATATCCGCCCATGCCGGCGATCACAAGCATCAGCACAAGAAGCCGTGAAGTGACCATATTCATAAAGTTTTCTTTAAAATGCTCTAAAAGTTCCTCAAACAAACTTCTTTCCGCTCCTCAGTTCGCTTCGCTCAAGCCCCGTGTTAATCCAGAGAATGAGCGGATATAAAAGCAAAGTAACCGCAATGGTGTAGACAATTTCCGGCAAAATAATGTGCAGCAGGTAGTATGTAAATTCAAAGCGTGCCCGCAGAAGAAAAAGGATTACATAGCAGCCGATCCCGTAGAGAAAATCGCTGCACAGGATAAGAGCCACCGGCAGTTTGATGTCCTGCGGATAAAAAATCTGTGCAAACTTGCCGTTCATATAACCGATATACATGTACAGGAGCGCATAAAAACCAATCACGCTGGCAAAGAAAATATCCACCAGCAGACCGCAGAAAAAACCGATCAGAAGCCCCGTCTTTTCCCCCCGCATAAAGCCGAAGGAAGCCGTCAGCACAATGAGCAGATTGGGAACAATCCCCCCGAAAGCCAGCGCTCGGAAAACCGTACATTGCAACAAAAAACATATAAAAATCATTAATGCGGTAATGATGCCACGTTTCACGTTAATCCTCCGTCTGAACGTTCTGTTTCAGCTGCCGGATCACCAGAACCTCCTCCAGATGCTCAAAATCCACCGCCGGGGTTATGTATCCGGATTTGGTCAGATTGTTAGCATCCCTGTTAATCGTGTTGATGTATCCGATCAGAATGCCCGGCAGATACTTATCGCTGATATCGGAGGTAACTACCTTATCTCCCTCCACCACCACATCGTCGCTGTCAACGAGCTGCCCGAATTCAATAACACCCGATGCGTAAAGCTTCAGGTTCCCGGAGACGACCATGCGGTCAGCGCTGGCGAGCACCATGGCGCTCACGTTGGAATCGTCTGCGATGATGGACTTCACTTTCGCCCAGTTGGGACCGACGTCCACCACGCGCCCCACAAGACCGCTCCCTGCCATCACGTTCATATCCACGGCAATACCGTCGCTGGCGCCCTTATTGATCACAAAGGAGTAAAACCAGTTGCCGGGATCTCTGGCGATAATACGCGCGCCCGTCTTTTCGTACTCGTCGTACTGGGCGTCCAGGCTGTACAGCTCCCGCAAATTGGTCAGTTCATAGCGGTCCTGCTGGAGCCTGGTGTTCTCTATCGTCAGCTCATCCACCTTCGCCCTAAGCTGCTCATTCTGTGCCAGAAGCTCCCTGATCTGCACAAGCTCCTCCGACCTTCCGGAAAGCCAGCTTCCCACCGCGCTGATCCCCTCCTCAAAGGGAACCACAATATACCCCGCAACGGCGGACAGAGGTCCGCTGAACACTTTTGTGTTAAAAGTCAGCAGCACCATTGCCGTGCAGAGGATTGTTAAAATAAAAAGGAGATATTTACCGGGTAACGTAAATTTCTCTCCTTTTCTTTTGACGATTGGACTCATTTACTCATTCCTTCTATCGCATAAGCAACCGATTTATAATTTTCTTCCTTGATGATCTTCGCAAGCCCGAGCGCCACGCTGGTCACCGGGTTCTCGGAAACATTCACCTGCAGACCAGTGCCTTTGCTCATAAGCTGCGCCAGCTTGCTCACCTGGGAAGCGCCGCCCGTCAGGTAAATGCCGTGACGGTAGATATCCGCCGCCAGTTCCGGCGGCGTGCGTTCCAGAATCACCTTGATGTTGTCAATAATCGAATTAAAATGCTCGATCAGGCACTCGTCCACAAGCGCGGTGGGAATTTCCCTCTCCACCGGCAGCCCCGTCACGATATCCCTGCCGTAGACCACAGCGCCCACCCTCTGGTCTTCCAGGTCATGAAGGGACATTTTTACGATCTCCGCTGTCTTTCCGCCAATAATCAGGCTGTACTCACGGCGCACCGCCGCCTTGATTGCCTCGTCAAACTTGCGGCCGCCCACTTTGATCAGGCGGCTTAATACGATGCCGCCCAAGGAGAGAATGGATATCTCCGTTGTGTCAAAGCCTACGTTGACCACTAAAACACCCTGCGAATTTTTCACGTCGATGCCAAGCCCGAGACCGTCCGCCACGGCTTTATCCACAACCATGACTTTTTTCGCCTTCACGTTGGATTCCTTGATCAGATCCTTGAAGGCGCGCTTTTCCACTTCTGTCACATCCCAGGGAACGGCGATGTAGTAATCGGCAGGACGCACATTATTTTTCATCATGCCGCTCAAAAAATACTTGACCAGCGTCTCCATGTTCTGGATATCCGCGATCACGCCGTTGCTTAAGGGATAGGTAATGTTTATGTTGCCTGGCGCCTTCTCGTACATCTCAAACGCCGCGTCGCCGTATGCGAAAAGCGTCTTTTTGTTCTCGATGGCGATCATGTTTTTTTCCACAAAAACATCGTCATCTGCTCGGTTGTAAATTTTGATATTGCTTGTGCCAAGATCAATCCCAAATGCATTGTTTGCCAAGGTAAATATACCCCTTTCTTTCTGTTGAAATCTTTACGGAGATTGTGTATCCGTCAGTAATTTACTCTCTTTAAAGCTGAAGTAACTGTTGTCACCCAGAATGATGTGGTCAATCAGCGGAATATCCGCAAGCGCCCCCGTCCGGCTGATACGCTCCGTGACCAGAAGGTCATTCTCACTCGGGACAGGATTCCCACCCGGATGGTTATGCAGCAGCATAATACCCGCCGCTCCGTTTCTGAAGGCGTGTGTAAACACCTCCCTGGGTGACAGGATCGAAGCGTTTACCGTACCTTTTGAGATGATTTCCTCCCCGATCAGATGATATCCCGAATCGAGAAGTAAAAGCAGGATATACTCCACATTCTCATGGCGGAACCGCTCCATATAGTAATCCGCAACCGAATAAGGATCGTGAAAAGAAAGCCCGTTCTTCGCTTTTGCCCGTGCCATTCTCCTGGCAAATTCAGCGATCGCCTTGAGCTGAACCGCCTTTACCTTGCCGATTCCCTCAATCTTCTGCAGATCCTTCACGGATATGTGGTACAGCCCCAGAAGCCCGTTTCCGTATCGCGCCGTCTGTGCCAGCACCCGCTCGCCAAGCTCCCTCGCGTTCACGCCTCTCGTTCCCGTGCGAAGAAGGATTGCCAGAAGCTCCGAGTCCGTAAGACTCTCGCTTCCGAAGGCGGCAAACTTCTCAAATGGAAGATTTTGCTGCCTGTAATACTCATTGTTCTCATACTTTGCTGTTTTCATGCAGTCTCTTTCCCGACAGCTTCTCTCCAAAAGGACGGTCAGATCATGCGGTATATGATGATCGCCAAGGCGATCCCCAAAATGCTTGCAATCGTGATCTTTATCGACAGGGCGAACGTTATGCTCAGAATACCCAGATCCAGCACCAGCGGCTGTGACAGACCGAAAGACTGCCCATAATTCAGCCAAGTGGAGGGGAACAGGCTGCCGATAAAACCACCGATCACGATTCCCGCCAGAATCAGCAGGAAACAAGCCCAGTTATTTTTGCGCATAAAAAGTACAATCTCCTTTCTCCAAGGCTCATTTTAACACAATCGGTATTTGATGTACATAAAAAAAATGGAATATTTTTCTTACAAACGGCGCGGGCTAAACTTTCACAATGCCGCGGTCCACCAGATTCTGCAAGCTCTTCAGGATACCCATTTTCGCGTGGGGGAAGGTCAGCCCTCCCTGAAAGTAAACCGCGTAGGGCGGCGCAATGGGACCGTCTGCGGAAAGTTCGATGGACGAGCCGGAAACAAAGGCACCCGCCGCCATAATCACCTTGGAGTCATAGCCCGGCATATCCCACGGTTCCGGCTTCACGAAACTGTCCACCGGCGCCGCCGCCTGAATGCCCTCGCAGAAGGCGCATACCCCCTCCGGCGTGCCGAAGGTCACAGCCTGGATGATGTCGTGGCGGCTCTCCGTCCCGTCAGGCACCACGGCAAATCCAAGCTTTTCATAGATATTCGCCGCAAAGACAGCGCCTTTTAAGGCGGATGCAGTCACCGTGGGAGCAAGGAAAAGCCCCTGATAAAATGCGGGCAGGATGCCCAGGGACGCGCCCACTTCCTTTGCCAGTCCGGGGGAAGTCAGCCGGCACGCCGCATTCTCAATACACTCCGTTTTCCCGGCAATATAACCGCCGATCGGCGCCAGCCCGCCGCCCGGGTTCTTGATGAGGGAACCGACCACCATATCCGCCCCCACTTCGGACGGCTCCGTGGTCTCCACAAACTCCCCGTAACAGTTGTCCACCATCACAAGAACGTCTGGCTTAATCTGCTTTACAAAGGAGATCAGCTCGCCGATCCGCGCCACGGACAATGTCGGCCTCGTCTGGTAGCCTTTCGATCTCTGGATGGTGACAAGCCGGGTCCTCTCGTTTATGGCGCTGCGGATGCCCTCGAAGTCAAATCCCCCGTCCGGCAGAAGGTCCACCTGTCTGTAAGTGACGCCGTACTCCGCAAGGGAGCCTCTGGACGGACGTATGCCGATCACCTCCTCCAGCGTGTCATAGGGCTTTCCCACCGGGGATAAGAGTTCGTCGCCGGGACGCAGATTGCTCATCAGCGCAAGCGCAAGCGCATGGGTGCCGCAGGTGATCTGGGGACGCACCAGCGCATCCTCTGTCCGAAATACGTCCGCATACACGCTTTCCAGCGTATCCCGTCCCAGATCATTATATCCGTACCCCGTAGTCCCCAGAAGGCACGCCTCACTGACACTCGCCGCCTGCATCGCCCATATCACTTTAAGCTGGTTGTACTCCGCGGTTTCGTCAATCTGTGCAAAGCGCGGCGCAAGCGCGTCAAGGATCTCCTCCCCAAATTGATACACTTTCTCCGAAATGCCAAACCAACTGTACATTTCTTTTATATCCGTTTTCATACGCTGTATTTCCTTTCCGCTTCTGTCTCAGGTTTTTCTTGCCATCCCGACCGCAGACGGCTTTTCTGCCTTTGTCTATTTTGCACACCAAATATAATTATTTTTCGTTCAATAACAAGATATATTTCAAATAACACAGTCTATCAAATCGCAATTTCGTTATTTTGTCGAGCTATTCCTCGGGAAATCCTATATTTCATGGGCATTTTACATATTGTTACAGGATAATCCCCTTTTCGCGCAGGAAATCCTGCATAAAATTTAATATTTTTTGACTATCATGGTCAAAAACGGTTTTATCTACCCAAATTACCTCTTTTTCGCGCCGGAACCATGTGAGCTGTCTTTTGGCAAAATGTCTCGTGTCCCGTTTTATCAGGTAAACAGCCTCTTCCATGGAAGTTTCCCCTTCCAGATAAGACAGAAGCTCTTTGTAGCCGAGCCCCTGCATGGAGACCATTTCTTTCCGGCAGCCCGACTCACGCAGGGCGCGCACTTCCTCCACCAGCCCCTGTGCCATCATCAGGTCCACTCTCACGTTAATCCGCTCATAAATTCGCTCTCTGTCGTCATTCAGGACAAAGTAGGCAAAGTTGTAGGGAGAGTCGTTCTGCCGCTGCTCCCTGTTGTGCTCGGAAATCTTCTTTCCTGTCTTTTCATAAAATTCAATGGCGCGGATCACCCGCTTGATATTATGGGCATGGATGCTTTCACAGGACTCCGGGTCTACGGCGCGCAGTCTCTCATAGAGCGCTTCCGCCCCCTCCCGTTTTGCCTGTTCCTCAAGCGTTCGACGGAATGCCGTGTCCTCATCGTTTTCCGTAAAATCAATGTCATACACGAGCGCCTGGATATAAAACCCGGTGCCGCCCGCCACAATGGGGATATGCCCCCGGCTGTATATCTCCGCCGCCGCCTGTTTCGCCAGTTCCTGAAACACCACCACATTAAATTCCTGGTCCGGCTCCAGCACGTCGATCAGATAGTGGGGGATCCCCTCCATCTCCTCCGGCGTAATCTTGGCGGAGCCGATGTCCATATGGCGGTACACCTGCATGGAATCGGCGGAGATAATCTCCCCGCCTATGGCTTTCGCAAGCGCGATGGACAGCGCCGTCTTCCCCGCCGCTGTCGGACCCGTCAGAATGACTAAAGGGCGCTTTGTCGTTTCCAAACCTCTTCCTCCTGTCACTGCGGGGAATGCCGCTTTCTGGCATTCTCCTGTGTAAGACTTAGAACTTCCAGGTCAGCTATGCTGACTTTGCGATGCAGCCCTTGCTGCGAGTGATTAGAAGTTTTAGACAATCCGTTTAAACTTCCTCTCCAGCTCCTGTCTGCTCATGGATATGATCGTCGGTCTGCCATGAGGGCAGTTATATGGGTTATCAAGTGTCAGCAGCTCGTCAATCAGTGTCTCCATCTCCGTCCGGCTCATGCGCATATTACCTTTGACAGCCGCCTTGCACGCCATGGTTGCGATGCGCATACGGACACTCTCGGGCGTGCCTGCCACCGTCTCCGCAACAAGCTCGTCCAGTATCTCGTAGAAAAATGTCCCCTCGGCATACCCGTACAGGTCCAGCGGCACACCCCGTATCGCGTAGTCGTTTCCGCCAAACTCTTCGATCGCAAATCCAAGCGCCTCAAAATCCTCCATGCGGCTCAGCAGACACTCCTTCTCCTGATTGTTCAAGGTCACGATCATGGGCGGGTTGATCTGCTGGGATACAACCTCCTTCTCCCGGAAACGCCGCATCAGCCGCTCATACCTGACCTTTTCATGGGCGGCGTGCTGGTCTACGATCAGAAGCTTGTCCTGATAGGAAATCAGCCAGTATGTCTCAAAGAGCTGCCCGATGATTTCATACTGCTCCTTCGCCTTCGCGGAGAGGAGCTTATCGTCGAACATGTTCATCTGCTCCGGCTTCCCGGCAGCCGCCTGTTCCTCCACTGCTTCCGCCGGCATCTGCGCTATGGGAACCGCTGTCTGCATACCCCTGCCTGTCCCTGTGGGCATTGTCTGCGCCGCCGGGACACCCAGCTCTTCTGCATTCTCCCCGCGCACCGTGCCTTTTCCGCCATTAGCACGATAGACTGCTGTCTGTCTGAGAACATTCGCTTCCGCCGGACGGCTCTTCTCATAGATCGCGCGTATGGACGCCGCCTGCGCCGGCTGTCCCGCCACTTCCGGGAACGGCATTTCCGCCACGTCCGGAACCGGCTGTCCCGGCATAACGCCGCCGGATGCATCATGGACACGCGCAATCCTTCTTTTCTCGAACGGTTCCGGCGCTGTCTCTCTCTCTCGTCCGCCGCTTCCTCCCGCCGCTTTTTCTTTTGTTTTCTCAGGTTCAGACAGGCTTACCTCGGGAATCATCTCCCGTTCCCGCAGCGCATCCTCCACCGCCGCCCGCACCGTCTCATAAAAATCCGGCGCGTCCGCAATCCGTACCTCCATCTTGGACGGGTGGACATTCACGTCTATCTTCTCCGTATCAATCTGAAAATGCAGGATACAGAAAGGAAATTTGTGCTGCATCAGGTATTCCCGGTAGCCTTCCTCCACCGCTTTGCTGATTAACGTACTGCGGATATACCTGCCGTTGATATAAAAAATCTCATAAGAACGGTTGGCACGGTTGATCACCGGCTTCCCCAGAAGCCCTGTCACCGTCATCCCGTCCTGCCCGCAATGAAAATCCATGAGCGCGTCCGCAATATCCTTCCCGTAAATGCGGTAAACGATCTCCCGCAAGTCGCCGCTGCCCGTCGTATAAAACCGGTTCTGCCCGTTCAAAAGAAACTTAAAGGAAACCTGCGGATTTGACATTGCCAGATGCTCCATCAGATCAGCCACATAGGAGCCCTCCGTCCGGGGCTGCTTCAGGAACTTTTTGCGGGGCGGCGTATTGTAAAAAAGATTCCGTACAAGCATCGTCGTGCCGCCCGGTGCGCCGATCTCCTCCCGCTCTTTCTCCACGCCTCCCTCAATCAGGAACCGCACACCCGTCAGATCCTCCGGCGTCTTTGTAATCAGCTCCACCTGTGCCACCGCCGCGATGCTTGCAAGCGCCTCACCACGGAACCCGAGACTGACCAGTTTGGTCAAATCATCGGCAGACGCTATTTTACTGGTTGCATGACGCAGGAAAGCGTTCTCCACCTGCGATTTCTCAATGCCCCCGCCATTGTCCGTCACACGGATCAGACTCGTGCCGCCGTCCTTGATCTCCACCGTTATGGCATCCGCCCCCGCGTCAATGGCATTTTCCACCAGCTCCTTCACCACGCTTGCCGGACGCTCCACCACCTCTCCCGCAGCGATCTTATCTATGGTCTGGTTGTCGAGTATGTTTATTTTGGCCATAGTTTTAAATTCCTCACCGTATTTTTAATCAGTACTTGATAGCTGCGAAACCTCTCGACACTTTAATTAATTGTGCAAATGGTATAACCATAAGCAGACCCTTGTAGAGCGTCAGCGCTTAACGAGGTCTTTCACGAGTTTAGCGCCTGCTACGCTCGGAGTGGAGCGAAAGCGCGTCTGCGTTGGTTATGCCATTTGTGCAATTTCGATAACCTACAAGAGGTTTCGCTTCTTCAACCCCACCTGTTTTTCAACCTGTTTTGCAGCCGGTAAAGTGTATTCAGCGCATCCACCGGCGTCAGATTGCTCACGTCAATCTCTTTTAACTCCTGTATCACATCCTCGTCCGTCACCGTGTCAAACAGGGAAATCTGCTCCAGATCCACCTCGTCATACCTGACGCTCTTTTTCTTCTCGCCCTTTCCCCTGTCAATCTCTATGCTCTGCACCTTCTCGGTGATATCGTTATCGCTCAGCTGCTCCACAATCTCTTTTGCCCGGTCGATCACCATATCGGGCACACCGGCCAGCTTCGCCACCTGAATACCGTAGCTCTTATCCGCTCCGCCCTTCACGATTTTTCGCAGGAATACGATATCGTCCCCCTTCTCCTTGACCGCGATACAGTAATTGTTCACATTGTCCATCTTGCCTTCCAGCTCAGTCAGCTCGTGGTAATGGGTGGCAAACAACGTCTTGGCGCCGAGAATCCGCCGGTTGCTGATATGCTCAATCACCGCCCAGGCGATGCTTAAGCCGTCAAAAGTGGACGTGCCGCGCCCGATTTCGTCGAGCACCAGCAGGCTGTCAGGCGTTGCGTTCCTTAAAATATTCGCCACCTCGTTCATCTCCACCATAAACGTGGACTGCCCGCTTGCCAGATCGTCGGAAGCACCGACTCTTGTAAAAATTCGGTCCACAATGCCGATATCCGCCTTCTTCGCGGGCACGAAGGAGCCAATCTGGGTCATTAAAACAATCAGCGCCACCTGCCGCATGTAAGTGGACTTTCCCGCCATATTGGGACCCGTGATCACCGCGATACAGTGCTTTTTGTCATCCAGATGGGTGTCGTTTGCGATGAACATGTCGTTCTGGATCATCTGCTCCACCACGGGATGCCGCCCCTCCTTGATGTCAATCGCTCCTTTTTCGTTGAGCGCCGGACGCACATAATGATTCTGCTCCGCCACAAAAGCAAGAGAAGTGAACACATCAAGCTTTGCCACAGCCCGGGCGGTCTTTTGAATCCGCTCCACCTCCCCGGCAATCGCCTCCCGTATCTCGCAGAACAGGTCGTACTCCAGCGTAAAGAGCTTATCCTCCGCATTCAGGATGGAATCCTCCAGCTCTTTTAATTTGGGTGTCGTGTACCGCTCCGCGTTGGCTAACGTCTGCTTGCGCACATAATCCTCCGGCACCTGGTCCCGATAAGAGTTTGTCACCTCAAAATAATAACCGAACACCTTATTGTACTTGATGCGCAGGTTTCTGATGCCCGTGCGCTCCCTGTCTTCCTCCTCCAGAGCCGCCAGCCACTTTTTCCCGTCGGTCTTCGCTTTTTTCAGGGAATCGATGGTCTCGTTAAAGCCCTCCCTGATAATGCCGCCCTCCCTGACGGCAATAGGCGGCTCCTCCGTAATCGCATCGTCAATCAGCTTATGAATATCCTGCAGCGGGTCCATGTTCTCCCGTATTTCCCGAAGAAGCGGCACGTCAAAATCGGCAAGCACCGTCCGCAGGGAAGGCAGCATCGCCAGGGAATTGCGAAGCGCAATCAAATCTCTTGGATTCGCAGTCTTATAGCTCACCCTGCCGAGAAGCCTTTCCAGATCGTAAATGGTGTGCAGGTATTCCCTCAGCTCCTCCCTGTCCACACTCCTTTGGCAGAGCGCTTCCACTGCATCCAGCCGTTTTTCTATCCTCTTACTGTCAATCAGGGGCTGTTCTATGTATTTGCGGAGGAGCCGACCGCCGAGCGCCGTTTTCGTGCGGTCAAGCACGCCCAGAAGAGAGCCTTTCTTCTGTTTCTCCCGCAGGGTTTCGAGCAGCTCCAGATTCCGCCTTGTGGAGCTGTCTAAGAGCATGTATTTGCTGCTCAGATAGGGATAGATATGCGTAAAATGAGAAAGGGACGTTTTCTGCGTCTCGTAAAGATAAGTAAGCAGCGCCCCCGCCGCGGTGATTCCCACCGGAAAATCCTCTATTCCCAGACCCTTCAGCGTATTCACCCGGAAATGGCGCACCAGCGTTTTTTTACAGCTCTCCTCGTCAAAATAATGGGGAGCCAGAGAATAGACAGACACGTTCAGCCTGTTCTTTAAATCTTCCATGTCGTATCCGCTGACGAAAAACTGTTCGTTGCAGATGACCTCCGAGGGCGCGTATTTGTTGATTTCGTCCTGCAGCCTGCGGATATCCTCCACTTCCGTCAGATAATAGTCCCCGGTAGTCACGTCCGCCACCGACAGGCCGATTTTTCCGGGAAAATAGGCGACGCAGAGCAGGTAATTATTCTTGGAATCATCCAGCGCCTGTATATTCAGGTTTGTCCCCGGTGTCACCACCCGGATGACCTCCCGCTTTACAATGCCTTTCGCGCTCTTGGGATCCTCCACCTGTTCGCAGATCGCCACCTTGTAGCCCTTGGAAACAAGCTTGTTCAGATAACTGTCCACCGCGTGATGGGGAACGCCGCACATGGGCGCGCGCTCCTCCTGCCCGCAGCTTTTTCCCGTCAGTGTGATTTCCAGCTCCTTGGACGCCGTCAGTGCGTCCTCAAAAAACATTTCGTAAAAATCCCCTAGTCTGTAAAATAAAATGCAGTCCTGATAGTCCTTCTTCGTCTCCAGATACTGCCGCATCATCGGTGTCAGTTCAGCCATTGGTTATCAACCATCTTTCCTAATCTCGTATGCTTGGTTTGACCCAACCAGTCAACCATCCGCCCTGTATAATAAAAGCCGTGGCAGGTGTCCAGCACCACCATGACAAATTTACCCACAAGCCGCCTGTCCGCTTTAAAGTGCACCAGCATGTTATTGCCAAGCCGCCCGGTGACAAAGGCGGGATCCTGTTCATTTACCTCTTCCACAAGGGCTTCCATGACTTTACCCTCCAAAAGCGCGGCGCGCGCTTTCGCCGTCTCCTGCACCACGGCAAGAAGCCTGTCAAAGCCCTCGTGCACGATTTCCTCAGGCACCTGATTTTCCATTGCCGCGGCAGGGGTGCCTTCCCTCGGCGAATAGATAAACGTAAAAGCATTGTCAAACTGTACTTTTCTCACCACATCGATGGTCTCTTCCACATCCTCCAAAGTTTCCCCCGGAAAGCCCACGATCAGGTCCGTGGTGATCGCGATATCGGGAATAGCATGTTTCAGCTTCTCCACAAGCGCCAGATACTGCGCCTTCGTATAACGCCTGTTCATCGCCTGCAAGATGCGGTCGGACCCTGCTTGCAGCGGTAAATGCAGATGGCGGCATATTTTCGTGGAACACCGCATCACCTCGATCAGCTCGTCCGACAGATCCTTCGGATGGGATGTCATAAAGCGGATGCGCCTAAGCCCCTCGATTTTTTCCACCTCTTCTAACAGCCCGGCAAAGGACATGGGATGTTCCAGGTTTTTTCCATAAGAGTTGACATTCTGTCCGAGCAGCATAATTTCCGACACACCGTCCTCCACCAGAGCCCCAATCTCCCGCAGGATATCCCCCGGCTCCCGGCTCCTCTCCCGCCCGCGCACATAGGGCACGATACAATAGCTGCAAAAATTATTGCAGCCAAACATAATATTCACGCCGGACTTATAGCTGTACTTGCGTTTTACCGGCAGATTTTCCACGATTTTGTCCGTCTCTTCCCAGATATCCACAACCATATCCTCGGAAGCCTGCATCCTAGACAAAAGCTCGGCAAACTGAAAAATATTATGAGTGCCGAAAATCAAATCCACAAACCGATAACTTTTTTGTATTTTCTCAATTACGTTCTTTTCCTGCATCATACAGCCGCAGAGCGCGATTTTCAGATGCGGTTTTTTCTTTTTCAGGCTGTTTAAAAAGCCCAGCCGCCCGTAAACACGCTGGTTGGCGTTATCCCGCACGGTGCAGGTGTTGTAGAGGACAAAATCCGCCTCCTCCTCTATGTCGGTCATCTCATAGCCCGCCTGCTCAAGAATGCCGTACAGTTTCTCGGAATCCCTGGCGTTCATCTGGCAGCCGAAGGTCACCACGCAGGCTCTCGGAGCGCGTCCATGCTCCACCTGAAAAGCCGAGACATAAACCCGGCATTTTTCTATATATTCTTTTTGGCGCTCCTGTTCTTCTGCGGAAGAGCTCCCATTTATATCTATTTCATCATACATTTTCTCTTGACTTTTTTCCTTCCCATCATACAATCAGCTAAAGAAATGAGTTTTTTACCGTACGGCTTTTGCTCAAGCGGGGTACTTGTTTCTTTTTTATCTTCCTGATGTTTATATTTTTCTGGAACATGCCAGTGCAAGCGACCCTGGTCCGATATGACAGGCGATGCTTAAGGAAAGAGGATCCGTGTGCACGTCAAAACCCGGAAACGCCTCGAGCACCTGCTCCTTAAACTGCTCTGCCACCGCCCTGTCATAGGTGTAGGCGATCTGCAGCCAGATGTGATCCGCCGACACGCCGCCGAACCGTTTTTCCATGTCCGCCTTGATGGCGTTTATCATAATAGTCTTTCCCTGTGTGACCGTTCTTGCCTTGGCAAAAGCATCCAGCTTCTCCCCCTGAATCTGCAGAACGGGCTTCAGCCTTAAAATTGTGCCGAGCGCAGCCGCCGCAGGCGTGATTCTGCCGCCTTTTTTCAGATAGTACAGCGTATCCAGCATGATATAAATGCTGGAATTGAACTTATCCTCCTCCAGAAATTCCCGGACCGCCGCCGCATCCATCCCCCGTTCAATCAGCACAAGCGCATCCAGCGCCGACTGTCTCTGGGTCACGGAGATCCGCTGGTTGTTGACCACCTGCACCCTGCCGTCATAATTTTCCGAAAGCATCCTCGCGCTCTGGCAGGAACCGCTAAGCCCGCTTGACATCGGGATATGCACGATCTCATCATATGTCTCAAGCAGCTCATCCCAGAGATTCATCACCGCTTCCGGACTTGGCTGGCTCGTAATCACATCCGCATTCTCGGCGAGCCGTTCATAGAACTGCTCCTGCGTCAGTGTAATATCCTCAAAAAAGGTCTCCTCATTGATCATAAACGGCATAGGCAGCACATAAAGCCCCATCTCCTTCGCCTGAGACTGCGTAATGCCACTGTTACTGTCTGTCACCACTGCTATTTTCTTACCCATAATCATCCTCATTTTCTATTATCGCAAATACCAGTCCGCGCGGAGAATGCCGCTCTTTGGCATTCTCCCGAGTGAGATATAATGTTTCTTAACGAAGCAGCCTCTGCTGCTGAGTTTTAGAAATACTTCTCACTTTGTTCTCACTCAGTGTAACGTCAGATGCTTCTAAAGTCAACCTCATTTGTCCCCGGCAGAGTCAACGATCGCTTAAGCGCCGCATACGCTTCCCCGGCAAGTTCCGCATCCTCCGCAAGCACCCTGTCCGCCCATTCGCTTGCACTCTGTAAAACTGCCGCGTCCCGGTAGATATCGCCCAGCGCAAACTGCAAATCCCCGCTCTGCCTGATCCCGAAAAGGTCTCCCGGTCCCCGGAGCGCCAGATCTTTGCCCGCAATGTAGAAACCGTCGTTGGACTCGTTCAGAATCTTTAACCGCTCCATGGTTTCCGGGCGCTCCGATTTGCTGATAAAGATACAGTAGGACTGCTTATCTCCCCGTCCGACCCTGCCCCTGAGCTGGTGCAGCTGCGCCAGGCCGAAGCGCTCCGCGTTCTCCACGAGCATCACCGTGGCATTCGGCACGTTGATCCCCACCTCGATCACCGTGGTGGACACAAGCACGTCGATATGATGCGCCCCAAACGCCTCCATAATCCGCGTTTTCTCCGCCGGGCGCATCCTGCCGTGAAGCGTTTCCACGCGGATGGAATCAGGGAGCGCGCTCTTAAGCTTCTTCGCGTAGGAAGCCACGTCCTCCAGCTCCTGTTCCTCCCCCTCCTCCACCATGGGACAGATCACATAGACCTGACTGCCCTGCGCCACTTCCTTCTCGATAAATTTATAGGCGGTATTCCGATATGAGGTATTCACCACGCAGTTTTTGATAGGAAGCCTGTCCGCCGGCAGCTCGTCCAACACGGAAATATGCAGGTCCCCGTACAAAATGATGGCGAGCGTCCGCGGGATGGGCGTCGCGCTCATCACAAGCACATGGACAGAACTCCCCTTCTCCGCCAGCGTCTCCCGCTGTCTGACCCCGAAACGGTGCTGTTCGTCGGTGATGACAAGCGAAAGGCTTTTATAAACCACTTTCTCCTGAATCAGGGCGTGGGTGCCGATGACGATATCCGCCTCCCCGCTCTCGATCTGCGCGTAAATTTCACGTCTGTCCTTCGCGCCGACCGAGCCGGTCAAAAGAACGGGATGTATCTGCAGACCGTACTCTGTGTTCAATTTCATCAGACTCTCGTAATGCTGTCTCGCCAGAACCTCTGTGGGCGCCATCATCGCGCCCTGATACCCGTTCGCCGCGCACATGACAAGCGAAAGGAACGCCAGAATCGTCTTCCCGGAACCCACATCTCCCTGTACCAGCCTGTTCATGGCATATTCGGAAGTTAAGTCCGCCCGGATTTCCGCCCACACCTTCTGCTGCGCCTTTGTAAGCCGGTAAGGCAGCGCCTCAATCAAACGCTCCGTCTGCGCCACCTCGATCATAGGGCGCAAACTCTTCATCCGCTCGTTAGATTCCCGCATCCTGCGCAGCGCCAGTATAAAGCGGAAAAACTCGTCAAACACAAGCCTTCTTCTGGCGGCAAGAAGCGACTCCCGTCCTGTGGGGAAGTGCATCTGCTCCACCGCCTCACGATAGGACGGAAACCCTTCTTCCGCCCGGATCCTTTCGGGAAGCGGATCCTCCGACAGATCCACCAGACCGATCGCCTGCTTTACCGCTTTTGTGATGGCATTGTTTGTCAGCCCTTTCGTGGTGGCATAACGGGGCTGCATACAGTCCGTCAGCTTCCCGTACTCCTCCGGCTTATAAATCCGCGCCTGCTCCATCACATACCTGTCTTTCCTGCGGTGCAGACACCCCCTGAAAATATAGGGCTGACCGCGCTTCAGGCTGTTTTTCAGATAGGGCATGTTGAAATAAGTCATATGCAGACTGCCGCCCTCGCAGGACACATCAAAGGTGGTGAGTGAAAGCCCTCTCACATGTCTCGTCGCCACGTTGCCGGCAAGACGCCCTTCCACCGCTGTGACCTCCTCGACAGGCGCCTGATCCAGAGGAACCGGGACGGAAAACTGCTCGTAATCCCTGGGGTAATAGGATACCAGCTCCTCCGCCGTATATACATGCAATTTTTCAAAGAGGGCGGCGGTTTTTTCACCGACGCCCTTCAAAGTCCTGATATCCATAAATGCCTGCTTATTCCGCCGAAATGATATAGTAGTAAATCGGCTGTCCGCCGTACTGCAGTTCAATATCGCAGTCGGGGTATCTCTCCCCGATCTGTTCACGCAGCTTCCCGGCGTCCTCCTCCGCGATCTCCTCGCCGTAGTAAATGCTGATCAGCTCTTTCCCCTCCGTCATCATGGCTCCTACCATATTGAGAGCCACCGAGGAAATCGCCGTTCCCACGGAAAGAATGCCGTGATCTCCAAGCCCCATGAAATCGCCCTGCCTGATTTCCTGCCCGTCGATGTTTGTATCTCGCACCGCGTAGGTGACCTGACCCGTGGCAACCGCTTTCATCTCCGAGACCATAGTCTCCTCGTTCTCCTCAGCCGACAAGCCCGGCGCATAGTTGATTACCGCCGTAATCCCCTGCGGAACAGTCTTGGTGGGAATCACCACGATTTTCTTGTCCTTTACAAGCGACTGCGCCTGATTTGCCGCCAAAATAATATTCTTGTTGTTCGGCAGGATAAAGATCGTGTCCGCGTTCACCTTGTCGATCGCGTTTAACATGTCTTCCGTGCTCGGATTCATGGTCTGACCGCCCTCGATAATATAATCCACGCCCAGCCCCTTAAAGATCTCCGCTATGCCGTCTCCCACGGAAACGGCGATAAAACCGACATCCTTCTTCGGCCCCGGCAGGTCCTCATCCTCCACTGCCGGCTTTTCCTCCTGTTTGGACATCCGGAAGAGCTTTTCCTGATGCTCCAGCCGCATATTGTCAATTTTCATATTGGAGAGCGCACCGTACTTTAATGCCTTCTGGATCGCCAGACCGGGATCGTTGGTATGTACGTGCACCTTTACCACGTCCTCGTCCGCAACCACTACGATGGAATCCCCGATGGACTCCAGATACGCCTTAAAATCCATCTCTGTCTTGATATTAAACACCCTGTTTAGCATGATGATAAACTCGGTGCAGTAGCCAAATCTGATATCCGCGTTCGCCTGCGCCTCGTAACCGGAAGCGCCCGCGGCCCCGTCGGAGACCTTCACGGTTCCCTTATCCACCGTCAGGTCAATCTCTTTCCCGAGATAAGCGTCATAAGCGCCCTTCAACACCTGCATCAGTCCTTGACCGCCAGAGTCAACCACGCCCGCCTGTTTTAACACCGGCAAAAGTTCCGGAGTCTGCAAAAGCACCTCATCCGCGTGGGAAATCACCTGTCCCAAAAATTCAGACATATCCGTAACGCCCGCGTCCGCAAGTTCCCTCGCCTTGGCCGCGCCGCCCTTCGCCACGGTGAGGATCGTACCCTCCTTTGGCTTCATAACCGCCTTATATGCCGTCTCCACCGCTTTCTCAAATGCCGCCGCCAGCACGGGGACCGTAATTTCCTGGCATTCCTTCACACCCTTCGTAAAGCCTCTGAAAAGCTGGGACAGAATGACGCCCGAATTTCCCCTCGCCCCTCGGAGAGACCCGGAAGAAATCGCCTTACACAGGGAAACCATGTCGATATCCCCCATATCGTAAAGGGCGGACACCTCTCTTGCCGCCGCCATAATTGTCATCGTCATATTCGTGCCCGTATCGCCGTCCGGCACCGGGAACACGTTCAACTCATTGATCCATTCTTTTTTGCTCTCAAGATTTTTCGCTCCGGCAAGGAACATTCTCGCCATCAAGCCGGCATCTATCGTATTTGAATCCACTTATTTGATCCTCCCTCTAATCGATTACTTTCACGCCTTCCACAAAAATATTGATCTTTTCCACTTCTATCCCGGCAAACTCCTCAACCTTATACTTGACACTATCGATCAGATTATCCGCCACCGCCAGAATACTTACGCCGTAGGACACAATAATATGGAAATTGATGGTGAGTTTATTGTTGTTCAGAAGAACCTGTATGCCGCGCGTCATGCTGTCCTTTTTTAAAAGTTTAACCAGCCCGTCCCTGACGCTCATGCTCGCCATACCGACCACACCGAAACACTCCATCGCCGCATTTCCCGCAAACTGCGCGATCACGTCCTGGTCGATCGAGATATTTCCCATATGGGTATCCATTGAAGAGACTTTCATAGACTACCTCCTAATCCTAAATTATAAGACTCACGAACCTAATGATAACATTATACCCCGATATCTGAAAAAAAGAAACCGAAAAAAATTCTGCAAATTATACTTGCATTCTCTTCCACTTTCTGCTATTATACAAATGTTGCGGAAATCGAATAATTTCGATTATGAGGCGCGCTTAGCGACCTCGGTACTATATTAAAATAATTCTAAATTCGTTAGGAGGTGCGAAGATGGCTAAATGTGATATTTGTGGTAAGGGCGCTCACTTCGGTAACAACGTCAGCCATTCTCATAGAAGATCAAACAGAATCTGGAATTCCAACATTCAGAAAGTGAAATGTAAAGTGAATGGCGCAAACAAGCGTCTGCATGTGTGCACGCGCTGCCTGAGATCCGGCGCTGTGGAGCGCGCTTAATTTTCAGAAAATGCTTTTTAAGAGAGTCGGCTGCGTCCGGCTCTTTTTCCTTTCCACAGAAATAGCAGGCGCGACTCTACGCCTGCTTAAATGTCTCATACTCTCTTTTCAGTCTGTCGTATTCCCTGTTGATCCGCTGAATGACTTCCGTATCCCCAGCCACGTTGTCGGGGTGGAAAATCTTCGTCAGATCCTTATACCGCTTCTTGAGTGTCAGCAGATTTTTCACACCGTGGAAAAAGAAACTGGTTTCCGGATAGCTGTCATACAGCCCCCGCTCCTCCAGAAATTCTTTCTCCGCCGCAAGCCTTGCCCACTCCTTGTCAAGCCTCCTGCGGTCCATGTCCAGTTTCCGAAACCCGTCCTTTATGATCTCCAGCCGCTCGTCCACAAGCTGATTGTCTTTCCGAATCCTGCTCTGTTCCGCGGACATCTTCCGGTTCAGAGACTTCATTTCCTCTTTAAACTGGTCTTTTTCCTGTTCAAACTTCTCCCGCTGCTCTGCAAGCTCCGCGGAAGCAGTCATAATTCTGATATTCTCCTTAAAAAGCCAGGACTTTAATTCCTGCAGGCCGTCCTCAGCCAATCCCTCTTCCAGAAGTATTTCTTCGATATTCTCCATCGTAATCCTCATCCATTCCCCGCCCGGTGTACCATTACCAGCTGCATACATTTTTGTGAAATCCATCTAATTGGTAAAAGGATACATTAGCAGCAGAAAAAGCTGTATCCGATCAGCAAAAACAATATAATCAACAGAAGCCCCAGAAAACGGTTCATCAGAAAAAGCATGATAATCATGCCTGCTGCGACACAAAACGCCACAAATCCGATCATTTTTTTCATGGGCTACCCCTGTCTATGCTCTTATGATACTATATGCATCTGCTCCCGAAATGTGCTATTTGTTTTCCTCCGGGAAGGCAATGTCGACAGCCGTGTCATCGGCCAGCATCTCTTCCTTGGGAGATGTAAATTTCTCCACGATATCGGGAATCATGTCGAGCACCTTGGTGACCGTATCCTGATTCTTGATATTGACAAGCTTGGTGGTACCGTTCTTAATCACAAGCACTGCGCTGGGCGTCATCTTTGCCGAAAAGCCGCCGGCCCCGCTGCTCTTCTTACCGTCGGTGCCAGTGCCGGCGCCCGCGCCCACGCCGAAGCTCACATCCACCAAAGGCAGGATGATGGTATCTCCGACCTGTGTGGCATCGCCCACCACCGTCTTCGTTCCGATCACGGCATTCATGCCCTTCATCAGAGACTCGATTACACCGCTAAAATTATTCTCAGCCATTTATACTGCCTCCTTTTTCAACAAACCGTACAGTTTCCTGATATCCTTATTAAAGTAAACACGCACCGCTACCCGGACAAATGTGAAAAACCGAAGTTTCCCTCTGATAAACACACGCCCTTCCAGACGTTTTTTTTCAAAATCCCCGACTACATTCACCCCGGGACCGAGAACCGGATACAGCATGCCGCAAACGGCAAGAATCTCCCCGGTTGCCGCCGGATCATCCATTCCGACGATAAGCGATACCTCGAATCTGTCCGGCTTTAACTGCTTAAAAATCGTCAGAAGCTCCTTCTTGCAGAGGGCGAAAGAACGTCTGAACGGCTCTCCCTCTATCACACCCCTGTAATACTGTATAGTATCCGATACAGACCTTATTTTATCACAGATATTTTGGATTGTGTACTGTATATTTTCAAAGATACTCTTAATTTTTCCTAAAATCCCGCGAAGAATCTCCGGGATCGCGCACAGCTTTTCCCATAATGTGGGCTTTTTGCCGGATTCAGCATCATCCTCTGTCTCATCCGCCTCATTTTCGCGTTTATTCGTCGCGCCGGGGGCATCCGTTTCTTTCCGTCCGTCCGAATATTCGGCGCTTTGTTTTTTTTCTGCCGCTTTGCCGTCTTCCCGGTACTCCGTCTCCGTCCCCAGGGCAGATGTTCCCTCCGCCATGGTCTTCCCGCTTTCATTTTCTGTCCCGCTCTTCCTGCCCTTATGCTCCCTGTCTGGCAATTCCGTCCCGGTTACCTCATCTGCAGTATCGCTCCCGGGCTCCGGCTGTCTGTCTTTCTTCCGCTTTTTCCCGCCTTTACCGCTTTCCGACTTTCCAGACACGCCGCGCTTCTCACGCTTCGGCAGCCGAAAAAACGTAATAAAAATAAGCCTTGCCCGCACAGACAGGCTTTTGTTAAAACGAACCAGCACATTCACAAAATGCAGAAGCCAGGTGATCTTCACCGTGACAGTGACGGGCGGCTCGCCCTCCCCCTCTTTCCTCACCGCCTCGATCCGATAACGGACCGGCACAAAGAGGACGCAGGCAATGCACAAAAGCAGCACGCCCAGTATGCACAAAAGCACAATTCCTATAATCTTTAAAATTAGCAGCAGTATATGTAGCATTTCGTCTCCAAGTATCCGAATTCAGATCCTATTTTCGAAAGTTTTCCGGGTCCATCCCGGAAAGATACGTCACAAGCTGTGCCTGTCCTGTCGCGGCAAGCGATTCCTGTGCGATCTGTTCGATCACGTCAAAAGCTTCCTCCCTGCCGTTTGCCAGTCCGACAATGCATCCGGGCGGATTTTCCTTATAGTACCACTGGGAAAGCATCAGGCTGTGATACACCGTAAGCCGTTCTGTCTCACTCTCGTAGGCGATCACGTAAAGCCATGGCTGCTTTTTGTGGCGTTTCAGTTTCTTTATAGCCTTTCCGGGCTTTTTTACAGTATCCCCTATATAGAGGTTTTTATAAAAGTTCATTGCAAAATCCCTTTTACTTTAAATCCTAGTCTGCGTTTAGTATATCACATTCAAATATAATAGGATAGGGAAATTTCCCGCGCCGCGTAACGGCTCAGCCTTCGGCATCACATCTGCTTTCTCACCACCGCATACTCGTCGTCGCGCTGGTAAAACGAACACGCAAAACTGCCGCCCTGCAGGAACCGGCTCATCTCGTCCTCGTCCAGATCTACCATGCACACATAACACTCATAATCTTCGTCGTACTGATAATTGCTGCAAGTATCGCAAATACTCATGCTTTCCGCCTTTCTCAGATGTCTCTGTCCCTGCTTTTTTGCCTGTCTTTTGCAATCCGTACCATTTTTTATACAATTTGTACCGTTTTACCCATAACCCGGCAGGAAATGATTGACTTCTCATGCAGAAGTTTTATACTAAATATGTAAATTATTAACAAAAGCAAATGATTTTAATACAACATATAGGGGCGCGCCCACTGCGTACAGCCCCGCAGAAACGGAGGTTTCTTATGAGAGATGTAGCACGCATGGCACTGGAAAACGGCATGATAATCGGCGAGGACATCTACAACTACCAGAACGAACTGGTTATCCCGAGGGACACCACGGTGGACGCCAGGGTCATCAAAAAGCTGGAGCGTCACTCCATTATCTGCGTTCCCGTCAAGGAAGAGATCGACTTCGCCACCACCCACTTTGAAAAAGTGCGTCTGAGCAAGGAGTTTCAGACCTTCCAGCTCACCTACAACAACTGTATGCCGATCTACTCCAAACTGATGAACCGTTTCGTGGAAACCGGCGTATGGAAAAGCACGAGCCAGCTGAATGATATCTATCTGAAAATCGCGGCATGCGCGAAAACCGGGGAGGCGCTTCTCGACTTCCTGTACAACATGCTTCCGAGGGAAGACACCATGACCCATGCCCACTGTCTCAATTCTGCCCTGCTCGCCGGCGTTTTCGGCACCTGGTGGGAATTGCCGCAGGAGGATATGCTGCTTCTGGTCCAGTGTGGTTTCTTCTACGACATCGGAAAGCTAAGGCTCCCGCAGGATCTTCTCTGGAAATCCGAGAAGCTGACCGATCTGGAATACACCAAACTGAAAACCCACACCATGCTCGGGTTTGAACTGTTAAAGGACCAGCCCGAAATCAGCGAGTCCGTCATCAAGGCTACACTGCAGCACCATGAACGCTGCGACGGCTCCGGCTATCCCTCCAGGCTGCGGGGCGATAAGATCAACATCTTTGCCAAGTATATCGCCATCATAGATGCTTATGAGGCGATGACATCCGCCCGTACCTACAGACAGCCGCTCAATCCCTTTCAGGTCATTGCAAATTTCGAGCAGGAAGGCTATGAAAAATACGACAAAACGCTTCTGCAGCCCATTCTTTACCACATTGCAGCGACCCAGCTCGGTTTTATGGTGCGCCTGAACAACGACGAGGAGGCGAGAGTGTCCAGTATCATCAACAAAAATCACCTGTCGAGACCCCTCTTAAAGCGGGAAGACGGAAGCACAATCGACCTCTCCGCCAACCCGGAGCTGTCTATCGCCGCCATCTTCTGAGTGCAGAGAATACGGAACATTCGCTCAATTTGTTACTGCGCAAAACAGGCATCCAGAATCCGCTTCGCAATGGGCACGGCATAATCTCCGCCGCTGCCCGCCCCTTCTATAATGATCGTCACACACACCTGCGGCTCCTCCACCGGCGCAAAACCCGTAAACCATGCGTGGGAGTCAGTCTTGACTTTATTGTATTCCGCAGATCCGGTCTTTCCCGCCGCCGTGTAGGAGAGCCCGGAAAGTTTGGTGCCCGTGCCGCTCTTAACCACTTCCTCCATAAGACCTGTCATAATCTGCGCCTCTTCCTCGCTCATAAGCCGCTTATAAGAATCCGATGAGAACTGCCTGACCACCGTTCTCTCGCTTGTCTCCACCCGTTCCAGAAGATAGGGCTTCATCAGCATGCCGCCGTTGGCGATGGCGCAGGTGATCATATTGAGCTGCAGGGGCGTCATCTGCGTGGTTCCCTGCCCGATCGCCGCCTGCATCACGTCCCCGTCCGAAGTGTCCGCATCAATCACAAGCCTGCTCTGATTATAGGCAAAATCCACTTTTAACTCCCTGTTAAACAACAAATCGTTAAGCGTATCCCCGAATTTCTTCCGATCCAGCGAAAGACCGATATTTGCAAAGGCAGCGTTACATGATTTCGCGAAAGCCCTGGAAAAATCCTCGCTGCCGTGCGCCGTGCCGTGATAACAGTTGATCCTCTCCTCCCCGTGGGTGAAACTTCCGCCGCACTGGTATCGGAACTGATTATAGGAGTCGGGATTTTCCCTGATGTATTCCAGCGCCGTCACAATCTTAAAGGTGGAGCCTGGCGGATATAAGCCCTGCGTCACCCTGTTTAACAGGACGCTGCTCTCCTTGTCGGCAATCAGCCCGTCCCAGATCTCATCAATCTCGTTCGGATCAAAATCCGGCTTCGAAACCATTGCCAGAATCCGCCCTGTGGACGGCTCCGACACGATCACTGCCCCGCTGTACATGCCGAGGGAATCGTAGGCAATCTGCTGTAAATCCACGTCCAGCGTGGTGATCACGCTGTCACCCGGATACTTTTTCCCCGCCACGTCGTTTGCAACCTTTTCAGAAAATCTGGTGTTGGAGTTGATCAGATAATAATTTGCCTGCGCCTCTATGCCAAATCTGCCGTTGGAGGCGTAGCCCACCGCATGGGAAAACATATTGGCGTAAGGGTACACCCTGACTTCTTCTCCATCTTCGTCCGTCGCCGTCTCCGCCAGAATCTGCCCGCCTGCCGCATAAATCGTCCCCCGGCTGTTCTGTGCCACGAGAATCTCCTGTCTCGTGTTGTAGCTGTTATTCATCAGCGTCTGTCTGTGGGTGACCGCATAGTGGCACGTATAACCCATCATCACAAAAAACAGCCCCACAAAGAACCAGGTAACCGCCATAATCTGCCGGTTACGCTTCTTCCTCGTCTTCCCGGTCCTGCGCTCTGTCTCCCGCTCTTCGCTCTCTCTTCTTTCCGTTCTTTCGTTTTCTGTTCTTGGCACGTCTGTCTCCTTCGTCCCGTCTGATAATATAAAGCCCCTCTATGATGAAGAACATGACCAGTGTAGTCAATACCGAACTGCCCCCATAACTGATAAAAGGCAGCGTCACACCTGTCATGGGAATAAACTTAGTCCCCCCGCCAACGGTCAGGAACACCTGAAAAATGTAGGTCACGCCCAGACCGAAAGCGATCAGCCTGTAAAAACGGTCCTGCAGCTTTAAGGCGATGTTCATGCACATGATAAAACTGCTGATACAGATCAGAATCATGCACATGGAAAAGAGAATGCCCAGTTCCTCCGCCACCGCCGAGAAAACAAAGTCCGCCTCCACCAAAGGAATCGATGTGGGATTTCCCCGGAAAAGCCCCAGACCGAACCACCCGCCGCTGCTGATGCCAAACAGAGACTGGGTAATCTGGAACCCTGCGTCGTCAATACAGCTGAACGGGTCCCGCCACGCCTGTACGCGCACCTGCACATGAGAAAACATCTGAAAGGCAACAACCGCCGCCCCCGCGCCGCCTGCCACGCCGAGAAACAGGTAAATCCACCTGCCTGTGGCGATAAACACCATGAGCACATACACCACAAAGAAAATCAGCGCGCTCCCCAGATCCTTGGACGCCACCAAAATCAATACATGGGCGCCCGCCAGCACCGCTGTCACCGCGACCCGCAGGAAATCCCACGTTTCGCCAAACGCGCTGGCAACGAAAAAGACGAATACAATCTTCACAAACTCTGAGGGCTGGAAAGTCACTCCCGCCACCGAGTAGGAAATCTTTGACCCGTAAGTGACGGAACCAAGGATCAGCACCACACCAAGCGCCGCAATGCCGATTCCCGCATACACCCACGTCAGACTTTTCAGAAATTTCAGATTCCGTATAAAAAAGGGAACCGCCATACCGATGATGATGGACGCCGTCACAATGAAAAACTGTTTGATCGCCCGCTCATAGGACAGCCTTGTGAGAATCACGAAACCGATACTCAGGAGCATACACATATTGTTAATAATCAGAAGATTCCCCTTCGGATAGATCATGCGGAACAGCATGACAGTGGAAAAAAGAAGAATCTGCTGCAATACATAGAAGAGCAGGTACTCAATCTTTCCCGTCTCAAAACAGATCACAAGAAAGCACGAAAAATGCACCAGAAACATCCAGATGTTCTGGCGGAAATACCCGGCTTTACGCCGTTCCTCATCCTGAAACCGAAACACCAGAAAGCATTCCAGCGTATAACAGGCGATAAACAGCGTAATAAAATATTTAGAAAGCTCTGTGATATACAGCTCCATCATACCTACCATCATTCCATATCTACAATATGCGGAGAATGCCGCTTTTCGGGCATTCTCCTGAGTGAAACATAGAACTTCTCCACGAAACAGCCTCTGCTGTGAGTGGCTAGAAGTTCTTTTCACTCTACGCCTCTTTTACAATGTCCTGTCGTATAGTCCGCAAAGGGAAAATTCCCTTCTAAAATCTTAATGCACTGCGCCCTGTCCTCCGTCGTAAAATCACAGCGCAGCGCGTCCGCGGCAATCCTCTCCCGCTCCTTCTTTGCACTGTGCAGGGAGTAAGGGACACAATTATATATGACATTATAGCAGTGTTCACAGTTTATCTCCACAGGAAATGTATTTCCACGACGGTCTTTCAGAGCAAACTGCCAGTTTTCCCCCTCTTTCGGACCACATTGCCCTGCCGTCTTTTTCAGGCAGTTTGCCGTAATCATCATGGGAATCCGGCTGTATACAGGCAGCGTGGCGCACATGCCCTGTTCTTTTGCCGCCCGGACAAGATGCGCCGCCTCGCCCGCGTTCAGTTCATAGGGAAGCGTGATCTCCTCCGAAAAATCCTTTAAAAACGCCAGTGCATCCGCGTTAAAACAGTAAAGCCCCGCGTCCGGCACGATTTCATAAACCGCGCCGCCGCTATCTTTCCCCAGAAAAGCCGTGCGCTCCCGACAGATTCTCTGCGCCCATCCAAGCCCTTCCAGACCGCGGACAAGAAACCCCCTCACAAAATCCCCCGCCTGCTCCAACAGCTCCGGCAGCCGCCGCAGATAAGTTTCATCCCGCTTCCGCAGAATATAGGGCAGCGCCAGATATAAGGCAGGCGTTGCCCCGGCAGTCCGCTCCCTTGCCGCCGCCCCTGCCATCTCCATGATTTCCGCATGGGACTCCGAAAAAAGGTCACTGTCTATATAAATCCGCCTGCAGCCGCCCCACGAAAGAACCGCCCGCAACTGTCCGAGGGTACGTACCGTCGTATCGACCGCCGGTTTTCCCATAGCCTGATTTTCTCTGCCAGACTTTTCCGTGCCAGAACTTTCGCAGGTGATGTTCTTTTTCGACTGACTTGGTCGGTCTAATTCCATCTCAGTATCAGACGGATTCTCAGGGAGCGAAACCGCCCTTTGCCGCCCGGCTTTCCCCCGGCTTTCAGCCACAGCCGCCTCAAACTTCTCCACTGCCGCCCGCCGCAATTCCTTCAGGGCACGGACGGGTACAAAACACGCGCCCTCTATGGAAACTTCGCAGTCTGTCACCGTCAGAAAGCTGTCCCCGGTCTTGCAGAGCCGATTTCTGACTTCCTCCTCAGACAAAGGCGCATTTTTTGCGGTCTGGACCACGTCGCCCACAACCGCAGCCGTAAGACATGCCGAGCCCGTTCTCTCTTCTTCCGCCGCATCATGCCCGCTCTGTCCCGCCATCAGCCCCTCATCCATAACGCGCAGCCGCAAAGCTTCCCCTTCCTTCACCACCGCCTGCATACGCACCGGCATTTTCTCCGGCTCACCGATATATCTTTCCCGCAGTCGCGCAAGCAGCGTCTCGTCGCAGCTCTCATAACCGGGCTTATCCATCGTGACCATCTCTTTTCCGTTGTGCCGCTCGTAATAGCCCGTCTGTATCTCGCTGCGGATGTAGAGTCTGCGGAGCCTGTCCATGTCCTCCGGCGCCACCCGGTAGCCCGCAGCACCTTCCCGGTAATACAGATCAATGTATTTGCGGTACACCGCCGTGACGCCCGCTGCGTACTCCGGACGCTTCATCCGCCCCTCGATCTTAAACGAGTCGATTCCCGCCTCCAATAACGCCGACAGATATTCCAGTGTGCACATATCTTTCAGGCTTAAGGGATAACCGCTCCCGGAAAGCCTCCTTTTCCCGTCATATATCTCATAGGGCAGCCTGCACGGCTGGGCGCACCGCCCCCGGTTCCCGCTTCTGCCACCCAGAATGCTGCTGAACAGGCACTGCCCCGAATAACAGTAACACATGGCGCCGTGGATGAAGCACTCCACCTCCACGCCCGCCTCTTCCTTGATTTTCCGCACTTCTTCCAGGGAAAGTTCCCGCGCCGGCACAATTCTGACCGCTCCCTGCTCTTTCAAAAGCGACGCCCCGTGCACTCCCGTCACCGTCATCTGGGTGCTCACATGCAGGGGCAGACCCGGAAAATGCTCCCTGATATAGCGAAAAACACCGAAATCCTGTACGATCACGCCGTCGAGCCCCGCCTCGTAAAAAGGTGCCAGATGCTCGGAAAGGACCGCCATCTCCCGCTCTTTTAGAAGCGTATTCACCGTCAGATATATCCTTTTCCCGTAAAAATGGGCAAGACGGAGCGCACGGATAATCTCCTCTCTGGTAAAATTATCCGCGTATGCACGGGCGCCAAACTTCTGTCCGCCCAGATATACCGCATCCGCCCCGGCATTTACCGCGCCCAGAAATGCCTCATAGCTCCCCGCCGGGGCAAGCAGCTCCACACGTTCTCCCATATCATCTCTCCGTCTCTTCCAAAAACCGCCGCCAGACAGCGGCGTTTCAATGATTTGCGCTGTCACATTTTCCTGTCGAGTAAAAAGAGCAGACCCTGGGATCTGCTCCATACTTTTACCGTTCTGTTATTTCCCTTTGCGCTCCTTCAGTTCCGTCTCCATGCGAACGATCTGCTTCGCATTTTCAGTCGCCTCCTTTTGGAGACTCTTCACGCTTTTTTCCATATTTTCCAGTTTCATCTGCGCCGCGATCAAATCATGTTTCAGCGCGTAAACCTCATCGTTCTTACTTTTCAAATCCTCTTCCAGAATACCGATCTGTTTCTTTGCCTTAAAATAATCATCCGCGATGTTGAGCTGCAGCAGCACATTCTGTGTATCCATCGGCTGCCGTCTGAAACTTTCTATCTTGTTATACTCGGCTATTTTGTTGTTTATGTAGGACGCCACCTTCTGCAGGTACTCCTCACTCTCATAACCGCTCAGCGTGAAAACCTTGCCGGCGATGATCACTTCTGTATCAGTTTTTGTTGACATAGGAGCGCCCCCTCCATCGCTGTACCGTAACTATTCATCCTTCGGCTTCATAGTAAAAGAATCCGGTCTATTCCAGTTTTGCCTTCAGCAAAGAGACCGGATTCTTCCCAACCTTTACATATGCTTACAGGCTTTGCAGCAGATGCAAAGTCCTAAGCTGAACGGTAACACTATATCTATACTATCATTCCTATTATAGCCGTCACATGGCGGAATTTCAAGCCTTACTTTCCTAAATATGTAACATTTCTGTAACATATTGGAAAAATATGTCATAAGTAATAATCTCTACTGCGCCCCGGTAAACAGCATGTAATCACTGCTCTCCGCATCCACATCAAACGCGCGCGCCACGGCAAAGGGATTGTGAAGCTGCGGGAAATCCCAGTTTTCCCTGCCGTAAAAAGTTTCCGTGTCAAACTGCGTTTCCTCAATCTTTGCGCTGGTGTCCACGAACGCCGCCATATAAGGCACCCGCAGCAGCACATCATGGCTTTGTCCTATGTGCCAGTGCGGATCCAGCGGCTGCACGCCGATGAACTCCACAAGCATGTTGTCGCAGAGACGGTAAGCGACCTGGCAGACCAGTTTCTCTTCTTTCCGATACACCACAAAGGCATAACAGTAAAGATGTTCGCCATTATCCAACGTGTAACAGTCAAAGGTAAAGGTATCCGCCGAATCTCCCCAGTAAGCGGCGGCGCTCCTTCTGATGCTCTCCTGCACTTCCGGCCATCTGCCGTCAAAAAAATCCCCGTCCGGGTTGGCATCCATTCGGTAAAAAATACGGATATCTTCCGACTCGGCGGCGTCCGGCGTTTTCGGCCACAGCGTTTCCAGACCCGCGCAGGCTGCAAAATCCGTGCTGCCGTAATACCAGTCGATGGGCTTGGAGAGCACATAGCGGGTAGGGAAAATTTCGCCGGATGGCAGCCCGCAAAATGCCCAGCCAAAGCCTTCCTCGTCATAGTGGCGCAGCCATGCCATATCCCTGTGGGGGATGGTAATCTGCATCCCCGGCATCAGAAAGCCATCCGCCGGAAGCTCATTTTTCCACATTAAATTGCCATAATAACGCCCGTCACCATAATATTTTTTCGCAATGTTCCACAAATTATCTCCCGGAACCACTTCGTACAGCACATCCTCTTCCGGACCGAATGCTACATGCACATATCCTTTGTCAGGCGGCTCGGCCTCTCCATCCCCGGACGTCTCAGGCTCAAGAGGAATGAGACTCCAGAAGTCCATAAAATCCTCCCGCTCCAGCCGATTCACCCCGGAAAAGTATGCGGCATACTGCGGCATCTCGTCAGCCGAAAGCCTGCGTACGCCACGCTGCGGATAAACCTGCTCTGCCGTCCCATCAAGATAGAAACTGTTTTCAATCGTGCCCTTGCCGGGATTCACAGTGTTACATGCCACACCGTAGATGGGATTTCCAAAGGACAGTCGTTTCTGGCTGATGGTGACGGAGCCGGTGTTGACGCAGGTGTCCACCGTCCCGCCGTTGGAGGCGCACACGCCCGCGCTGACCAGCGTTTCCACATAATCCCTCTCCATCTGTTCCAGATGAACGCCCCCACTGTTCTGGCATTTGTACAGGCTGCCCCAGTTTGCGCCCACGATGCCGCCCGAAAGCTGGACGCCGGTCACGTCTCCCAAATTCCGGGAATCTTCTATGGTTCCTTCCTCCGTGTTACACCCGGATATGCCCCCTGCGGCGAAATCATGTACATAAAAGGTCTCGGAGATGGCGCCAAGCGACACCGCTCCCTCGTTGACACAGTTTTTTATGGTTCCAAAATTGGAGCGGCAGATGCCGCCCGCGAACATGGAATGTTTGGTGAACGTGTTCTCGGGAGATTCCGTGCCCTGGTCCGTTCCGCCTTCCACGGTTCCCATAAATTTACAGCCAGTCATCTGCCCGTGATTGATGCCTGCGATGCCGCCCGCGTCCCACGCGCCGATTACCTTTGCCTCCACCTCGCAGTTCTCAACCACACCATAGTTGGCAAAACAGAGCGCAGCGGAGGTAATCACATCCGTGTGCCCGTTCTCATTCTCGTACATGCAGTCCTCATAGGTGGTGACAAACAGGCTGTCGCGGATCGTGAGGTCCGTAACTTTTGCGTCCTCCTCCAGTATCATAAAGAGGGAACTCAGCCAGCTGTCGTACGTCGTGCAGTACCCTACCAAAGCATGGCCGTTCCCGTCAAAATGCCCGTAATAGTTAGGAATAGACCCATATGTATATTCGGGAGGCGTCTTGTCCCAGTTCTCCCACCCCTGCGTGTCATTCAAAATCAGGTCGTTTGCAAGGCGGACATTGGAATGCGGATCCATCTTTTTGGAAATAAACCACATGAAATCCTCTTTCGTGGACAGCAGATAGTAGCCGTCCGCATCTTGCGGCGGCGCCTCGCCAAGTTTCCTTTCCACACCGCCCGTATCAGATGAGAGCCTTTCCGTCACCCACATCGCAAACGTCGAACCATCTTCCCTCGCACAAAATCCGTACCCGACCAGCAGCCAGACGCAGAGGCAGACCGGAACGGCAGCCGTCCGCGACAGCCGTTTCCACGGAATTTTCTTTTTCCGGCTTCCTTTCTTCCATGGGTTCCTTCTCAATTTCATTCCCCCTGTTCAGCGTACAACTGAACGTTGTCCCATTCTGTTGCCAAATCGCTTATATTCCCGCGAGCAACGAGCTAGTGCTCCATTTACCAATTAACTATCCTTTTTTGCCTGCCAGCCTGCCTTTCTACTGCGTTGTTTTCGGCGGGCGTGCCACTCTGTCTCAGGACGGAATTTCCAGCCCGAAATGCCGGTATGCCAAATCCGTGACCATCCGCCCCCTCGGCGTGCGGTTCAAAAACCCATTCTGGATCAGATAAGGCTCATACACATCCTCGATCGTCCCGGCGTCCTCGCCGATCGCCGCCGCCAACGTGTCAAGCCCTACGGGACCGCCTTTAAATTTCTCCATCATGGTCATCAGAATATTCCTGTCCACATGATCCAGCCCCATCTTATCCACATCCATCAGGTCAAGCGCCACCTTCGCGACCTCTTCCGTGATCGCGCCGTCATACTTTACCTGCGCGAAATCCCGCACACGCTTCAGAATGCGGTTCGCCAGACGCGGCGTCCCCCGGCTCCTCTTTGCCAGCTCCACGGCTCCCTTCCCGTCAATCTCCACGCCCAGCTTTTTCGCCGACTGTCTGATGATGACCGTAAGCTCCTCCACCGTGTAAAACTCCAGTCTGTGAATCACGCCGAAGCGGTCCCTGAGCGGCGCGGTCAGAAGCCCCGCCCTGGTCGTCGCCCCCACCAGCGTAAACCGGGGCAGGTCCAGACGGATGGAACGCGCCGTGGGACCCTTGCCGATCATAATGTCAATGGCGTAATCCTCCATTGCCGGATACAGCACTTCCTCCACCTGCCGGTTCAGCCTGTGAATCTCGTCCACAAAGAGCAGGTCGCCCTCCTGCAGATTGTTGAGGATCGCCGCCATCTCACCCGGTTTCTCGATCGCCGGGCCGCTTGTCACTTTCATATGTACACCCATCTCATTGGCGATAATGCCCGCGAGGGTTGTCTTGCCAAGCCCGGGCGGTCCGTAAAACAGCACATGGTCCAGCGCGTCCCCCCTCTGTTTCGCCGCCTCAATATAAATTTTGAGATTGTCCTTCACCTTTTCCTGACCAATATAGTCAACAAGCTTCTGTGGGCGCAACGACCCTTCTATTTTAATGTCTTCCTCTATCAGGTTTGTCTCGATCGTTCTTCCGGACATCTTTCCCTCCATGTCACAGCCTTGTTGTACTCAAATATAGAACTTCTTAGCGAAGCAGCCTTTGCTGCTGAGCTTTAGAAGTTCTTTTCACTCTAATCATAGCATTTTCCCACCCGCTTCGCAAGCCGAATCCATTTTTCTGCACCGTCCGCCTGCCTACCCGATTTTTTGCTCTTGCCAAGCATCACGATTCATTATAAGATAATGTCATAGGTAGTTTTAAAATGATATTAAACGGGGTGACTTTTTGCAGATAAGAACAATTTTGCACGGAAAACTCATGGAAAAACTGCGCGAGGCATTGGTGGCTGTGCTGCCGATCATTGTTATCGTGCTTTTTTTGTGCTTCTCCGTCGCTCCGATCTCCCCCAGCATTCTTTTATGCTTTCTGATCGGCGCGGTCCTGCTGATTCTGGGCATGATGTTTTTCACGCTCGGCGCGGAGCTTGCCATGTCTCCCATGGGCGAAAAGGTAGGTACCTGCATGACCAAAAGCAAAAAGGTGAGCGTTATCGTTTCCCTTTCTTTCCTTTTGGGCTTTATCATCACCGTATCAGAGCCGGACCTGCAGGTGCTTGCCGGGCAGGTGCCCTCCATTCCGAACGGCATCCTGATCGGAGCTGTGGCGGGCGGCGTGGCCCTCTTTCTGGTCATTGCGCTGCTCCGTATGCTGTTTCGCATCCCCCTGCCGCCCCTTTTAATCTTCTTCTATATTCTTGTCTTTGTGCTGGCGCTTTTCGTGCCGGATGATTTTTTAAGCGTGGCATTTGATTCCGGCGGTGTGACCACCGGCCCAATGACGGTGCCCTTCATTATGGCGCTCGGCGTGGGCGTCGCCGCCATCCGTAACGACCGCCATGCCGCGGACGACAGCTTCGGTCTGGTAGCGCTCTGCTCCATCGGTCCTATCGTGTCTGTCCTGATCCTCGGCATGATCTATCACCCCGGCGAGAGCAGCTATGTGCCGCCGGTGATTCCCTCCGTAGAGACTTCCGTGGAGCTGTGGTCGCTGTTCCATCAGGGATTTCCTACCTACATAGCAGAGATTGCAGTCTCCCTCTTTCCGATCGTACTCTTTTTCGGGCTGTTCCAACTTGCGGTGCTGAAACTTTCCAGACGCACCCTCTCCAAAATGCTGGTCGGTCTCGCCTATACATACATCGGGCTGGTTTTGTTTATGACAGGCGTAAACGTAGGCTTCATGCCTGCCGGAAACTATCTGGGGCAGATACTTGGCTCCTCCTCCAATCCGTGGCTGCTCATTCCCATCGCCATGGTTATGGGCTTCTTTATCGTAAAGGCGGAGCCTGCCGTCTACGTGCTGAACAAACAGGTGGAGGAGATCACCGACGGCGCCATCTCCGCGTCTTCCATGGGAACCTGTCTCTCCATTGGTGTCGCCATTTCCCTTGGGATCGCCATGCTGCGCGTGCTGACCGGCATCTCCGTCATGTGGTTTCTGATTCCCGGCTATGCCTTTGCCCTCGGCATTTCTTTCTTCGTGCCGAAAATCTATACCGCCATCGCCTTCGACTCCGGCGGCGTTGCCTCCGGTCCCATGACCGCGGCATTTCTGCTCCCACTCGCGCAGGGTGCGTGCGGCGCTGTCGGCGGCAGCATCGTGACGGACGCTTTCGGCATTGTGGCGATGGTGGCAATGACGCCTCTTATCACCATTCAGCTTCTCGGACTGCTGTCCCAGCGGCAGAAAGCATCCGGCAGGAAGAAACGCCGGCTCGCCGGGCAGCTCGCGGGACTGGTGCCTGCAGTCACATCCGAGGCGGAAGATGTTATTATCGAACTTTAGTCGTAAAGACGGAGGATAGCCATGAGTGAACTATATATGATGACAGCCATCATCACAAGGGACCGCACGAAGGAATTTGCGGCATTTTACGACAGATACAACGTTCCGGTCAACTTCATCACGCTCGGTAACGGGACCGCCACCAACGAGTTGATGGACTATTTCGGTCTGGACGGCACGGAAAAGGCAGTGATCTTCTCTGTCGTCACAAGAAAGACATGGAAAAAACTGAAAAGCGGTCTGGAACGGGAAATGCGTATCGACATTCCCGGCACAGGCGTCGCGTTTATCATTCCGCTTGCAAGTATCGGCGGCCTTCGTCAGCTCCGTTTCCTGACGGGGGAAGAGACCTTTGAAAATGGGGAGGAAACAGTTTTGAAGGATACCAAAAATGAACTTTTAGTCATCATCGCCAACCAGGGTTATACCGAAATGATTATGGACGCCGCCAGAAAAATGCAGGCGGGCGGCGGTACCGTGATCCACGCCAAAGGCACCGGCATGGAGAGCGCCGACAAATTCTTAGGCGTCACCCTTGCCTCCGAGAAGGAAATCATCTTTATCGTTGTAAAAAAAGAACAGAAAAACGCCATCATGCGCGCCGTTATGGATGAAGCAGGACTCAGCACAAAAGCAAAATCCGTGGCATTCTCTCTGCCCGTAACGGAAACCGCAGGCATGCGCCTGTTGGAACAGTATGCGGCGGAAGATGCCGAGCAGGAAGCTGCAAAACCTGCGCAAAATTAACACTATTCCCGAAAATTCCGCTATGTGCCCCCCGGAATCCACGGACAGACTCATCCTTTATAATATAATACCGTCTCCCCAGCCGGACGGCGCTGGCTCCGACACCATGCAGCAAGTGCATGGCGCGGGTGTAAAAGTAACCAGTTTATCAGCCTGTGCCGCCTTTTTTCCGTTCCATCTCTTCTTTTCTGTACTGCAGATGATATAATTTAAAATACTTTCCGCGCTTTTCAAGCAGTTCCTGATGAGTTCCCTGCTCGACAATTTTTCCATGGGACAACACGACAATATTGTCCGCATTCTGAATCGTGGAAAGCCTGTGCGCCACCATCAGCATGGTTCCGATATTCTGCATCTTTTCCAGTGAATCCTGGATCAAAAGCTCTGTTTCGGTATCAATGTTCGCCGTCGCTTCGTCCAGAATCATCACCGCCGGTTTATGCACAATGGTCCTGGCAAAGGACAGAAGCTGACGCTGTCCCGCGGAAAAATTGTTTCCCCTCTCCCGCACTTCCTCATCCAGCCCCTTTTCCAGCTTATCAATAAAATGGTCCGCGTTCACATAGCGGCATGCCTCCCGGATCTCCTCGTCGGAAATATGTTCCGCCCGCAGCGCGATATTACTGCGGATCGTCCCCGAAAACAGGAACACATCCTGCAGCATCTGCCCGAAATGCCTTCGCAGGGAGGAAATTTTAATCTTGCGGATGTCAATCCCGTCGATCAGGATTTCCCCTTTCTGGAACTCGTAATTCCTGCAAAGAAGTGACAGAATCGTCGTCTTGCCCGATCCTGTGGAACCGACGAAGGCAACGGTCTCCTTCGGCATCACATGGAAGGAAACGCCCTTTAACACCCACTCTCCCTCCACATAGGAGAACCAGACATCCCGAAACTCGATCTCACCCCTCACCGTCCCCAACTCCACCGCGTCCGGCGCATCCTGTATGACAGGTTCCATATCCAGAATCGCAAAAACCTTCTCGGCTGAAGCAAACGCCGACTGCAGCCAGTTAAACTGCTCCGCCAGATTCTGGATCGGATTGTAAAACTTGGAAATGTACATATAAAAGGACACCAGCATGCCGCTTGTGATCACCTGCCCCATAAACACCTGATGTTCCAAATACCCTCTGCCGCCCAGATACAAAAGGCAGAGAATGGAGCTGACATAGAGCATGTATACCAGCGGACGGAAAATACCGAACACCAGTATCTGCTCCTGCTTCGCCCTCCCCAGCGCGTTGCTCTTTTCCCGGAATTCCTGCATCTTCACCTCCTCCCTGTTAAAAATCTGGGTGATCTTGATGCCGGAAAGATTCTCGGACAGATAGGTGTTGATATCCGTGGTACAGTCCTTCACTTTTCGGTAAGCGCGTCTGGAAAACTTGCGGAAAATCACCGTAAACAGCACAATGAAAGGCACAAAGCAGAGGATCATCAGCGTCAGCTCATAGCTCAGCACGAGCATCGCCGCAAACACGCCGATAATCACGAATATATTTTTCACGAAATTGACCAGCAGATTGGTAAACATCATGGAGATCGCGTTGGTGTCGTTGGTCACGCGGGTCACAAGCTTGCCGACGGGTATCGCGTTTAACTGCTCATGAGAAAGGCTCTCGATCTTCACAAACAGGTCTTCCCTCATAACGGAAATAATCCGCTGCCCCGTCTTTTGCAGCACCACCGCCTGTATGTATGCGCACACCATGGAGACGATCAGAATACTCACATAGACCGCTAGTGCCCTGTAAATATGCGGCATCTCAAAATCTCCCGCGACCGTCTCCTCAATCCGCCCGATAATGAAAGGGGAAACCACATCATAGGCGATGGTAAAAAGCATCACGGCGCCCACCAGAAGAAACCGCGTCAGATACGGCTTCGCATAATGCAGGAGACGCCCCATAATCTCCCGGTCTCCGATCTGACGTTCAAACCCCATCGTCTGCTTCTTATCTTTCACCGTCAGGTAGGCGATCAGAAGGACGAGGGAAAACAGCCCGACTATCGCTCCCACCACGATCAACGGATAATACTCATACATCTGCCTCACCCCCTTCTTCCTCCTCCATTCGCTGCAGATCAACCATGCGCCTGTAATCCGCACATGTCTCATAGAGGGTTTCATGGCTGCCCACCGCGCGGACACACCCTTCGTCTATGAATATAATTTTATCCATGTGCTCCACCGTGGAGATTCTGTGGGCAATCAGTATCGTTGTCCTGCCCCTTCTGTTCTCCAGAAGGTTTTTTAAAATGATTTTCTCGGTCTTCATGTCCACCGCCGAAACCGAATCGTCCAGAATCAGAACCGCCGACTCCTTGATCAGCGCGCGGGCAATGGAAATCCGCTGTTTCTGCCCGCCGGAAACCGTCACGCCCCGCTCGCCCAGCACCGTCCGGTATCCGGCAGTAAAATCCATGATATCATCATGCACGTCGGACAGCCTCGCGGCCCGCTCCACCAGCGCATCGCAAACTTCGTCCACCGCGAAGGAAATATTGTTTTCAATAGTATCGGAAAAGAGAAAATTGTCCTGCGGCACATAGGAACACCCCTCCCGCACGGAGCGGATGGAAACCGTGTTCACGTCGTGCCCGTCGATAAAGAGCGTGCCGTCCGGCACATTGTAGGCGCGCAGGATCAGATCCACGAGAATGGTCTTCCCGGAGCCGGTCCTGCCCACCACACCCACGCTCTCTCCCGCGTGAATGGTAAAGGATACGTCCTTAAGCGCATCTGTCTCCCCGTCGGGATAACGGAAGGTAAGGCGCCTGAACTCGATCTCCCCCTTCATGTCATGCAGCCGCGTCACATTCTCCCTGTCTTTTACTGTAACCTCTGCGTCCAAGAGCTCACTGACACGGTTTAAGGACGCCTTTCCGCGTGAAGTCTTCTCAATCAGCATGGACACCGCCATAACCGGCCAGATGATCGAATCAAAATAAACAATATATTCCACAAGCTGCCCTGCGTCAAACCTGCCGCAGTAAACCAGATAGCCGCCGTAACCCAGAATCACGCAGATCACCGACTCCACAAGCAGGAACGTCAGACAATCGAGCAGCGTGGCAATCCGGGTATACGCCACATTGATATCCTCGTTTTCCCGGTTCAGTTTCTCAAACTCCCTAAGTTCCAGATACTCCTTCACAAAAGCCTTGATTACTGCAATGCCCGAAAAATTTTCCTGAGAAAAATCGGAAAGTCTGGAAAACGCCTCCTGCCTGACCTCCCATTTCGCTTTCATCGCCTTAAACATCACCGTACCAAACAAAAACAGAATCACCATGGGAATTATGGAAAGCCCCGTCAGCCTCCTGTCCATGTTCCACATTTTAAAGAAGGCGAGCAGCCCCAGAAACAGCGCGTCGCAGAACATCAGTATCCCATCCCCGAAGCACTCCTGTATGGTGTCCAGATCGTTGGTAAACAGACTCATCAGATTTCCGACCTTGTTCACCTGAAAGTAATCCTGCGAGAGATTTTTGCAATGGTCAAACATGCGGTTGCGCAAATCGGTCTCCACCCTGATCGCCGCCCCGTAAAAACTGACGCGCCAGAGAAAACGCCCCACCACCATGACAAGAATAACCACAATGGCGCGCCGGCACACCTCGTTTAACAGCACGTCCATGGTAAAGGGCACAAGTTTCCCGCCCACTTCCACGAGGCCGCCGTTCATACCGTTCACCACGATACGGTAAAGCTCCGGCAGGATCAGCTGGAAGTAGTCCACAAAAATAAGCGCAAGGATACCCACAATCAGAATCGGTGCGTGTTTGAGATAATATTTATTTATGTGTTTTCCGAAAATCACTGTGTATTCCTCCCATGTGTTCAGCCCACGCCCATTCGCGAAACCGTGCCTCAGGCACTATCCGCTGCTTCGCAAGCTCAGATTGAGCAAAATGCCATCGGCTCATAAGATGACGCTCCGAGCGAACTGTTAGAACATATGTTTTAGTGCGAGCTTTAAGATCGTTTCGGATGTGGCGTCCTCCGCAATCTCCACCTTCTTCACCGCAGCCGTGGCGTCGGAAGCGGAATAGCCGAGAGCCACAAGAGCCTCGATCGCCTCCCGCCTCATCAGATTGTCGCCGCCCTGTGCGCCTGATGCGGCAGCTCCCGACGCGCCTGCCGGCTCGCCAAGCCCCCTCAAGGTATCCTCCAGGGAAATCTTATCCCGCAGCTCCAGAATCACCCGCTCCGCCGTCTTCGCGCCAACACCCGGCGCTTTGGCGATGGCTTTGGCATCCCCCGCCATAACGGCGAACCGCAAATCATCCGCGCTCATCACCGACAGAATCGCAAGACCGCCCTTGGGACCGATCCCACTTACAGCGATCAGCTTTTTGAAAATCTCCAGATCATCCCTTGTCAGGAAGCCGAAAAGAGCAAACGCGTCCTCCCTGACAAGCGTATAAGTATATATTTTCACCTCGCTTCCTACGCCGGGCAGAAGCGCCGCCGTGGCTGTGGAAACCCTGATGTTATAGCCGATTCCTCCCGCTTCCACGACAACCGCGTCCTCCGCGACTTCTGCAAGCGTTCCCCTTATGTATGCGTACATGGCTCCCGTTCCTCCATATTTTACTTAAACCGATAAACTCACTTTCTCTGTTCTCTTTCCTCTTCAAGCCGCCTCAGATAAGGCAGAAGTGTCGTTCCCGCAATCCCGAGAACCGCCCCCGTCACCGTGCCTGCCACGATCAGAAACGGCACATAGTAAGCAACCGCCAGCGTCTCCACCACCGCCATCGCCACCAGAAGCTGCCCCACATTGTGGAACACGCCGCCGAACACGCTTACTCCGATCATGGAAAAGCGTTTCGTCCGCCTGCCAAGAGCCATGGCTGCAAAGCTGAATGCGGCTCCCGCAAGGGCGTACAAAATGGTATAAAGACTGCTGAACAGAAAGCCGGACAGGACAATGCGCAAGACATTTACCAAAAGCGCTTCCCGCTCTCCCCCTGTGTTCGGCTTCTCATATAAAAGCAGCAGCACGATCAGATTGGGCAGCCCCAGCTTAATCCCCGGTATCCCGAAAGAAAAGGGAATCATGGATTCCACATAGGACAGGATGAGCGCAAGCGCCAGCATAAGACCAAGTTCAGCCGTCCGCCTCATGGCTGCCTCCATTCCGAAACGTACCATTGCTCCATCCCGTTTCTCCCTCTATTCCCTGCGCTTTTGCTGTCACATCCAGCGTTTCCGTACCCGCCGCGCCCACAATCTCCGCCACAAGCCTGTGCGGCAGACAGATAATGCTTTCCCCGCCGCCCGAAATGGGTATGTGGTGCACGCAGATCTGATCCCGGCAGTCGGCGGCTTCCATCCATACATCCTCTTCGGAGACAGCCAGAAGATTGAAACTGTTTCCTTCCGGAACCGCTGCCGCAAGATCCGGTCTTTCCCCATACCACTGGCAGGAGACGCTCCCGTTCACATAAAGAAGCAGACAATAGCGGACTGTTTCTGATGCGCTCCCAAGCTCCGCCCCCACCGGGTCATGTCGTTTCATCTGTGCCAGTGCCACTTTCTCAATAACCACCCCGTCACAGGATATCTGCAAAGACTGCCCTTCTCTAAAGCTCACGGCAGACCAGACAAAACCTCCCAGCGCCAGAAGCAGAAAAAATGCCACGAGACATATGTCCGCCCTGCGGAGCCGTCCGCCCTCTCTTCTGTTTTTTTCCCTTCTGTTTTCAGACATATTGATATATTACCACAGCCGAACATACGTTTCAAGTCCTCCTGTAGCTTAAATAAAACTGGAATGCAAGCGTTCCTTGCTTGCTATTGCGAAATATCATTGATAAAATCAGTACCAGAAGGAGGCACTATTTTGAACCAAGAACAGAAACAGACGGATATTACAACGGGAAAGCAAATACGTCATCTGCGAACACAGTCGGGAATGACACAAGAAGAATTGACCGAACAGGCGGCTGTCTGTAGCCGCCTGTGTTTTAGAAAAAATTATAGCCGCTCCAAACGATCAATAAACGCCAGATAGAATTTCCTTTCCTGCATGCGGCTGTTCTGCACCTCGATGCTTCGTGCATGTCCTGCCGCAAGCGGATGATCCAGATCATAAAGCGCCTCCTTTGCGGCACGGAGCGCGGACTGCACACTGCTTCCCAAAATATCATTCGGATTGCCGCCGTTCCATCCTCTCTCGACGCGCTCCACCATCATCTGGGAAATATGCGTCATCATACCGTTTTTCCCGATTCCGAGTCCATTTGCTCCGATTTCCTTCGCCGCCTCCATCCATGCCTGCTTCACTTCCTCAGGCGCGTTGGCGCCCACGCTTTCAAAGGCTTCCTCATCATAATCCCTTTCTTTATGCAGTATCTGCTCAGATGCCGCCTCTAAAAACCGACTCTGCTGCGCGCGCTTTGCCGTTTTTCCTGCCATATATCCCGTCGCCTGACAGTTTGCCGTTCCATATCCGTTTACATGCATTTTAAGTTTCCTCCTGTCGCCGTTTTCTGCGTCACAATGTTAAATAAATTCTGTCTTTTTCCATTTTATCTTTCAACAGTAATACGAATCACCCCTGCCAAAAGTTTCATCAAAGGAAATATTATTCTTTCCCACAGGCACAAATTCACTTCCCCCACATAAGATAAACCATAACTAACATTTGGAGGGCACTAACATGAGTGATCTTACAGCTACACACTGCGGATGCAGCACCCCCGCACCTGCCAACAACGGATGCGGTTCCTGGATTTGGATTCTGATCCTGTTATCCTGCTGCGGCGGTAACGGCGACGGCTGCGGCTGTGGCGGCGGCTTCTTCGGCGGCAACAGCCTCTTTGGCGGCAACGACAATAACTGCTGTTCCTGGATCTGGATTCTGATCCTCTTATCCTGCTGCTGCAACAACTAAGCGGCACAATTAACCATCCCCACGCGTAACAGCCCGTCCTTACGGGCGGGCTGCTGACGCCAGTCACATCTTTTACACACATCCGAAAAATAGGCTCCGATTATCCACGTCAGAGCCGGAGCCTATTTTTCTCTTATGTGTCATATACTATAGAGAAAAACGGCATCAGAAAGGCATAGCTTATGGCAGAAAAAAGGGAAGACGCGTCAAATGTTATGGCATTCGATGCCTTATACACCACTAACCAGATCCAGAAGCTCAAGGTTCTTCTCCCCTACATAGAACCTTCCATGCAGAAACATCTGGCAGTATACATCAAATATATGGAGCTGCAATACACGATAAATCTCACAAAAAAACGCACTGCCGCGCTTAGCGGATGCGGGCTCTCCCAGCCGGAAAAACCTGACCTGAAAAAGCTCTGTAAGGAACTCTGCCTCTACTCCACCCCGGAGGAAATCCGGCAGTTAGAGCAGATACAGAACATGCTGCAGACGCTAGAGACCGTGCAGGAAATGACCCAGACCATGAGCGCCATGCAGGAAATCTTCCCCGACATGAATATGGATTCCCTGTTTGGAAATCCACTTTCCGGGTCAGAGCCGCCCGGGGATGCCGCGGACAGTTCCGAAAGCGCAGCGTCTCCCGGCTCTCCCATGATGGATATGCTGATGCAGATGCTCACCCCGGAGCAGCGGGAAATGTACGAAATGTTTCAGCAGCAGCCATCCGGCGCCGAACCGTAGGCTGCGCCGTATTCTCCCCAAAATAGTTATCCCGAACTACCAAATTTGATTCACACGGGAGGTTTTACCATGAATAATGACTGGATGAACGACCCATCCCTCGCCGGAATCGACAAGGCGAAACTGGACTTCCTGCAGGCTCTCGTCTTTGAGAGCCGCGGTATGAGCCGGGAGCAGATGCTGCCTTTCCTGATGGCGGTCGCCAAGAGAGGACAGGCGGATCACATTACTTTTACCAATGCGGAGATCGATACAATCGTCGCCGTCATCAAAAAGGAATCCTCGCCGGAGGAAGCCGCAACCATAGATAAAATGATGCGGATGAGAAAGAAATAGAACGCAGAGCGGCAGAAAGCCGAAGCCATCCCTACAATGACTCCGGCTTTTTCTTATGATTGCATCATAGTTCATGAAAAACTGGCTGCATCTTTTCATAAGTACAAAAAGACCGAAAGCCGATCTCTTTTAGCAGCTTTTTCGACTCCTCCATATATGTCCCGAGATGTGCCGGCGCGTGGCTGTCGCTGCCAAGCGTCAGGATTTCTCCGCCCATCTCATGATACATCGTAAGTATTTTCTTGGAAGGTGTGGAATCTGCAACTCCATAACGGTGGGAAGAGGTATTGATCTCAACGCCCTTCCCGTTTTTAATGACCTCCGCAAGAATTTCCTCCACATAATGTTTCACATAGTGAAAAGGATAAATGCCCTGTTTATCGTATCTTAACACCAGATGCGTCTTTCACCACATCCTCCATGGGATAGTCGGAATCGTCGCTGTAATCTGTGTGCACATGATAATCAACAAACATCTCAGCCTCCGCCCTATTCTAAAGTAAAATGCCAGCGGGCATCCCCCATTGTGACAGCGGCGCTTTTACTTCTGCACGATATTTACCAGTCTTCCGGGCACGTAAATCTCCTTCACGATCGTTCCCGTCAGTTTGTCTGCGATCGCTTCCTTCGCCTTCGTGATCACCTCGTCCTTCGGGTCGTCCTTGCCGATATTTAAGGTCGCCCGGTTCTTGCCGTTAATCTGCACCATGATCTCCACCGTGGACTCCACAGTCTTGGCTTCCTCGTATGTGGGCCATACAGTCTGGTAAACCCTGCCCTCAAAGCCCACCGTCTGCCACAGTTCCTCGGTGATATGCGGTGCAACAGGGTTCAGCAGGGCAAGAAGTGTCTTAAACTCGCCCTTCGTCACCGCGTTCTTCTTATAAAATTCATTTACAAGCGTCATCATTGCCGCAATCGCCGTATTGTATTTGAGATTTTCAAAGTCGCTGCTGACCTTCTTGATGGTCTGGTGCATCTTAATCTCCATATCTTTGGAATAATCCATGCCTTCCGTCAGGATATCCTGCAGTTTCCACACTCTCTCGAGGAACCTGCGGCAACCCTTCACGCCGTCCTCACTCCAGCCCGCACTCAGCTCAAACGCGCCGATGAACATTTCGTATGTCCGCAGGGTGTCCGCGCCGTAATCCGCCACGATATCGTCGGGATTCACCACGTTGCCGAGAGACTTGGACATCTTCACCACTGGGTGCTCCGCCATCTCACCGTATTTTTCTTTCAGAGCCTGTCTTGCCGCCTTCTCGCTGCCGTACTCCTTAAGAAGCGACTCCTGCTCCGCCGCCGGAAGATTCGAGAAACAGTGGGGATTCAAGCCCAGAATCATGCCGTGGGACGTCCGCTTCGCGTAAGGCTCCGGGCAGGGCACCACCTTCTGGTCATAGAGGAACTTGTGCCAGAACCGGGAATACAGCAGATGCAAAGTCGTATGCTCCATACCGCCGTTGTACCAGTCCACGGGCATCCAGTAATCTAATGCCTCTTTGCTTGCCAGCGCGTTCTCGTTCTTCGGGTCCGTGTAGCGCAGGAAATACCAGGACGATCCCGCCCACTGGGGCATCGTGTCCGTCTCCCGCTTCGCGGGACCGCCGCAGCACGGGCAAGTGGTATTGACCCAATCGGTCATAGCCGCCAGCGGCGACTCGCCCGTGTCGGTCGGCATATAGCTCTCCACCTCGGGAAGCTCCAGCGGCAGCTCGCTCTCGTCAAGCGGCACAAAACCGCATTTCTCACATTCTACAATCGGAATCGGCTCACCCCAGTAACGCTGTCTGGAGAATACCCAGTCGCGCAGCTTAAAGTTGGTCTTGGCACAGCCGACGCCCTTCTCTTCAAGAAAAGCAATCATTTTCTCCTTGGCGTCCGCCACGCTTAAACCGTTCAGGAAATCCGAGTTCACAAGCGTGCCCTCCGCCACGTCCGTGTAAACTTCCTCCTGCACGTCCTTTCCGCCCGCAACCACCTCGACGATGGGCAGCCCGAATTTCTTCGCGAACTCCCAGTCTCTCTCATCGTGCGCCGGCACCGCCATGATCGCGCCCGTGCCGTAGCTCATCAGCACATAGTCTGAAATATAGATCGGTATCTCCTTGCCGTTCACCGGGTTCACCGCAGACATGCCGTCAATGCGCACACCGGTCTTCTCCTTCGCAAGCTCCGCCCGCTCAAAGTCGGACTTTCGCGCCGCCTGCTCACGGTAAGCGCAGATGTCGTCCCAGTTTTTCAGCTCGTCCTTATATTTGTCAATGATCGGATGCTCCGGGGACACCACCATGTAGGTCGCGCCGAACAGCGTATCGCAGCGGGTCGTGTAGACTCGCAGCTTATCCTCCTTATCCTTGATGGAGAAATCCACCTCCGCGCCCATGGATTTCCCGATCCAGTTCTTCTGGGAAACCTTGACGCGCTCCACATAATCCACCGTGTCAAGCCCTTCGATCAGCTTGTCCGCGTACTCCGTGATCTTTAACATCCACTGGCTCTTTACCTTGCGGACCACCTCGGAGCCGCAGCGCTCGCAGACGCCGTTCACCACTTCCTCGTTGGCAAGCCCCACTTTACAGGAAGTGCACCAGTTGATCGGCATCTCGGATTTATAGGCAAGCCCCGCCTTAAACAGTTTCAGGAAAATCCACTGTGTCCACTTATAATAGTTGGGATCGGTGGTGTTGACCTCCCGCTCCCAGTCAAAGGAATAGCCCAGGGAATGCAGCTGGCTCTTGAAACGCGCCACGTTGTTCTGTGTCACGATCTTCGGGTGAATATGATTCTTGATCGCATAGTTTTCCGTTGGAAGACCAAACGCGTCCCAGCCCATGGGATAGAGCACGTTGTAGCCCTGCATCCTTCTCTTTCTCGCCACAATGTCAAGCGCCGTGTAGGGACGCGGATGTCCCACATGAAGCCCCTGCCCCGATGGGTAAGGGAACTCCACCAGCGCGTAGTATTTCGGTTTGGAGTAGTCCTCCGAAGTCTGGAAAGCCTTCTCGCCGTCCCAGATCTTCTGCCATTTTGTCTCCACTTCTCTGTGATTATACACTTCTGCCATTTTACTGCCCGATCCTTTCCCGCCGCGTACGGCTTTTACTTTACTTATTTTATTATACTTGTCGGATTTGTCAACTGTTTTCTTACTGTCCACGACCTGTTTCGCGCTCCGTGTATCCCCGTTTCGCGAAGCATCCAAGGTCTGTTCGTAACCGGTTATGCGTAATTTTATTTTTTAGAAATACATTGATTTTTACTTTATTATTGTTATGTGTGCGGTCATAGGGATCAATTCCTACACCCGCATCAAAACTGGCATGATCCAGCTTGGTGTGGAAGAAGCGCAGATGGCGGCTTCCATTGCTGAATTTGCGGTGGACGGGGATAACAGTATCAAGGAAGCCGTAGGCGCCGTCAATATAGCCGTCTCCGAAAGCGCAAACGGCATTGTTGGTGTCACGGAAATAGCTTCCGACATGACTGTGAGCATGGAAAGCATCAAAGACGAAGCAGAAAGCAACCGGGACATTGCCGGACAGCTTGAGTCGGAAGCCGGAAAATTCAAATTGTGATCAAGGATCTCACCAGCCGGGGATGTAGAAACCGGCTGGTGAAACTTGTTTTTATGACTTTCTCCCCCTCATATCCTGATAGCATCGAAACAGGCAGAGCCACTGGATGTAGAGCGTGACACCGTCCTCGTAGGCATGATACAGCCCTGCCCTCTTTAGAGCCGCCGACGCCTGTCTTGTGGTCAGCAGTCCGCCTTTTCCCATGACACCGTACTTCATGCCCTGCTCTACAAACTTCTGAAACGCACGGTATTCCCTTTCGCCCAGATCGGGAACCGCCTTCTTTGAGAAATGCACCAGCACGGAGTCCACGGACGGCTTCGGATGAAAATCCTCCCTGCGGAAATGGTACACAATCTTCATCTCCCACCGCACCTTAAGTTCCAGAGACTTCTTCGTCTCCAGAGGCAGGCCCATGAACCGTTTTGCCGCCCCCTTCTCCATCACAAGCCACATATCCGACGGCGCATTCTTCCCCTGCGTCAGTTTCTCGACAATCTGTGTCGTCAGGAAGAACGGAATGTTTGCAAATACCTTATAATTCCCTTTTTCCGGCAGACGGTATCTCATAAAATCTCCCGGAATCAACTCTGCATTTTCAAATTTTGACAGCCGCTTTTTTGCACTCTCCAAAAGCTTTCTGTCGATTTCCACCGAGCATACTTTCCCCGCTCTCTGGCAAATGGCTTCCGTCAGATGCCCTTTCCCGGTGCCGATTTCCAGCACCGTATCCTCCTTCCGTATATCCGTCAGACGGATAATCCTCTGTATCAGTTTCCGTTCCGTCAGAAAATTCTGTGAATCCGATACCTGTTTTATATAGTCATAGTCTGCCTGTCTCCTATTTTTCTGCATAGCGCGCCTCCTTTTTATCCTGTACACCCGGATTCGCCTGCCGGCAAATCCATTTCCCGATAAAAAGACAGTAAAAAAGCAGGACAGACCCCGTAAACAAAATCTTCCTGCTTTACGCTATGATTCCGCTCTGCGGAGAATGCCGTATTTCAGGCACTCTCTGTTTTTATTCGCACGCAAAAAAGACCCCATCTACATGAGACGATACTATCCGCTTTTTACTGCCCCTGATAACGGGTACGTGCACACTGAATAAAAACTCCCACGCTTAAGCCGCCTTTCTGACTATATATTTTACTGTTGCTGAAACATGGTAAATATAACACAGGTACGGCAGAGATGTCAACGCAGGAAAATAAGAGACGGCAAAATATTCCAGCCCCTTCCCGCCTGCTATGTGTTATAATCGCATAAATTGCGCACTTACAACAAAATATGATTTGAAAGAACACATATGATACAGTTATTTTCAGACATGCAGAAGAAAGCAGGAGGAATTGATGGATGCGATATAAAAACAGATGGCTTGCGGCAGCGCTTGTCATAGCGGTCGCGCTTGGCGACTGCTGCGGCATGACGGCATTTGCCGCAGAGAACGCCCTGTATACAGGAAATACGGTTTCTGAAAACACTATGTTTTTTAATGAAACGCCGGAAACGAATGACGCTGCACCCGAAGATGACAACGCACTCTCCCATTCCTCAGCCGATCATAACACTGTTGGGGAATCGAATCCCCTGCCGTACGCGGATACCCTGTCAGAACCGGGCGAAACTGACGGCAGCGTGGACATTGACGGAGCCGGGGAAACAGAAAAAACGGACAGAACAGAAAAACTGCCCGCTTTACATATCGGACAGATTTCCGACAAAGAAGCGCTCCCCTCTGCGGACGACGACACTTTTATCTACGATCGCCCTGTGTCCTTTGAGACCGGAGAAAATCTGATTCTGTTTGTGAATTATGATCTGGAAGCCGCTCTCGAATATAAAGATGCGGGCGCGCTGGAATGGAGCATACTGCGCGGTGAAAAGGGGATGGAACTCGGGAGCGCAAGCCTTCTCGATGAGGAGGACGACTGGGACGGCTTTGAGACAGTGCTCTCTTCGCCTTACTTTATCATGGAAGAAATGACGGACGCAGAGAGCGAATGTGACGGAATGATGACACTTGTCCCCGAAGCGCTCTCCTCTGTCGTTAAAGAGAATCCGAATGATGTATTCGAAGCGGAGACTGAGAATTACGACTACTATATCCGGGCGGCATACTACCTGGAAATCGGTGACGGAAAAGCGGAAACCTTCTATTCTGCCGCCACCGTGCCTTTTTTACCCAAAAATGACGCCGACGCGGACACAGACCAGACAGCCGACGGCTCTGCCGATGCAGAAGAAGCCGCCGCAGACCCCGCGCAGGACGGCTTATCCGTTTCGGAAAATTCTACTGCCCCGGAAAACAGCGCCGATGCGTTTTTCGTGGACGCTTTCCCCGAAGACGATGCTTTGATTGCGGATAAGAACAGCAGTGCGACTGGTATCTCCATGCCTGCCGAGAGTACCGTGCTGTCACTGGAGTCAGAAAAAGCAGACGTTATGTCGGCCACACTATCCTGCGGCGGCAAAACCGCGTCCGTCACGGCGGACGTCGTGACGGATGCAGCAGACTCCGGCAGCAAGCTGCTTGATCTCTCCAAAGAAATCCGGGTGGCAGGTTTTGAAAGAGAAAGCGACAAGCTTGTCTATACAGGTCAGCAGGTCAGGCAGAACCTCCGCGTCTACTATAAAGAAAACCTGCTGACAGAAAAAACGGATTATACCCTGACTTACAGAAATAACACCAATGCCGCCAGATGGAATACAGTCAACGCCCCCAGCGTGACCATCACCCTCAGAGGACAGTATCAGGGCAGCGTGACCCTGTACTATACGATCAAGCCGCTGGATATCAATCAGATTGATATCTATGCTGCAGACAGCGCAAAAACACCCGCTTATGAGCAGACGGTCAACTATGGCAAAAGAATAAATATCCCCGCTCCTGTCCTGAACTTCGGCAAAAAAAGGCTGGCGTTAAAGAGAGATTTCGTCTGTGACTATGCGCCCCTGACCAAGGAGCTAAATGGGGCAGATTATACAAAGGGCGACTCCTATGAGCCTGGCGCGGTCTATCACTATACAGTCAGCGGAACAGGTAATTTTGCAGGCTCGTTTCAGATGGAACTTGTCGTACTGGACAATGATCTGAAAAAGAAGAATTTCGGCACCGCACTGGTAAAGCTTGACAAAGCCCGGTACGATTACTGCGGAACGCCTCTGTCCAAAACAGATGTAAAAATTGAGACGCTTAGAATAAGCAACGTGACTCTGGATGCAGGGCTTTTTGATTACGAAGTCTGCGCAAGCGGAATCGAAGGCGCCTATTTGACGGTATTCCCTACAGTTGCCGGCAGAGACGCCGGTTACCGCGGCTGTAAGAAAATCAGTCTGAGACTTGCCGGGGACAGGAAAATCAGCGGCGCTGTCTTCGGCGCGAACTGGAAGGATGAGATAACCTTCTCCCAACAGACCGCAGATAAAAACGGCGGCATGTTCCAGGAAAAAGCGGATTTGCTGCGATTCGGTTCCGATGCCCTCGTGGAGGGAACCGATTATACCATAAAATACGGCAATGCAAAAAATGTCGGAAACGTGGCGGTCACTTTTAAGGGCATCGGCAGATACACAGGCGCCGTCACGAAAAGATACCGTATTACGCCAAACAGCGACAGCCGGAACCTGACCATTGTCTGGGGTGACAATGTGACAGAAAACGCCGACGGTTCCCTTGCCATCCCCTATCAGAAAAACGGCGCAGAGCCGGAATTTTATATACGGGATGAAAATTATACCGTATTAAACAGCAGGACCGATTATACCGTGCAGCTAAAGGACAACCGAAAACCCACGGCGGAGACGCAGAAAGACATGACCTGCACCATCAGTGGAAAAGGCAATTATAAGGGCTATGAACAGGTGGTGACTCTCACTGTGACAAAGGCTGACATCAGCAAGGCAAACCTGACGATTCCCGATAAACAGTATAACGCAAGACCCAATACATGGAAGGCAAACGTCACCGTGACGGATACGAACGGAAAAAGACTGGCGGCAAGAACAGATTACATCCGGGACATCGAATACTACTATGACGGCATGGAGCCGGAAAATCCGAATGCCGTCCCCCCTGTCGGCACAACCGTTACCGTGAAGGTTACGGGAACCGGCTTTTATGAAGGCACGCTTACGGGCACATACCGAATCTATGACAGGATGAACGATATCGGCAGACTGAGGATTGATATTGATCCGCAGACCTACACAGGCGGGGAAATCCGGCTGGAAAAAAGTGATATTCATGTGTATGCAAACACCGCGGACCAAAGAGCCAAAAAAGAACTGGCGGAAAAAGACGCCTGCTTTGAAATCTTGGAATCCACATATATAAACAATATCAGGACAGGCACAGCGAGAGTAACCCTGCACGGGACCGGGGCGTACGGCGGCACAAGAACCTGTTCTTTCAGAATCCAGAAGAAGGTTTACGCCGTCAACCGCGTGAAAGGAATCCGATTGGACAAAACAAGCCATAAATTCTCTCTCGCTTCAAATGAAGAACAGAGAAAACTGACCGCCATACTTACGCCGGAGACAACGGCACAGCCCTTAACAAATGCGACTGTGATCTGGACCAGCTCAAACAGTAAGGTTGCCACGGTGGATCCCGTCAGCGCTGATATGGACGGCAGTCCGCAAAACAGTTTTTCGTCTTCCGCCATCATCCGCGCACAGAGCACGGGAACGGTAACCATAACGGCAGCCACACAGGACGGAAACAGAAAAGCGTCATGTAAAATAACCATAGGCGTGTCCTTTTTCACACAGGCGGGTCAGACCATCATGGGGAAAGTCGGCGGCACATATCAATTGACGCTGGATGGAAATGTAAATCAGGAAATTCTTGCCGACAGCATTACCTTTGAGAGCGACAACCCAAATGCGGTTTCTGTCAGTGACAGAGGTCTGCTCACCATGAAAAGAGTGGGCGCCGCCGCCATAAAAGTTTATATAGGCAGTAGAGATAATATGCATCTGTGCTATGTTATCGTGGAAGGGGACACGGCTGATCCGGGAAATAACTCCAAAGCCCTTATCTATCGTCAGGAACCGGGCTGTACTGACGACACAGAAAAGATCAACGGTCTGTTATGGATCTGGGAGCATGATCCCGGCAAATATGATTATATGTATCTGCCGGAAGGGGTTTACCATATTGATGTGACGGACGGTATTGTGCTGAGAGACAACCAGACTTTCATCATGTCGCCCGACGCGCAGCTTGTGGCAATCGGAAATGATAAGGCAAATTCCCAAATCATATGGGCTTTTGGTCGTAAAAACGTAGTGATTTCCGGCGGCAGGCTCATCGGCGAACGCAGCTCCCACACAGGCAGCAGCGGCGAATGGGGACACGGCATTAACATTGCAGGCTGCACGAACGTTCACATTCAGGACGTGGAAATTTCTGAGTGCTGGGGCGACGGTATTTATCTGGGCTTGTACGATGGCTGGGATTCTGACGGAAACAGAAAGAGATTTTACAGCAGCGGCATAAACATTACGAACTGTAATCTCCATCATAACAGAAGAAACAATCTGTCCATCACGGACGCATCCAATGTCACGGTCGAAAACTGCGAGTTTAACTATGCCAGCGGCACTTCCCCGGAGTACGGCATCGACATTGAGCCAAACAATGGCTATACCTGCAGCAATATCACAATCTCCCATTCCCGGTTTCAGGGAAACACCGGCGGAACCATTCAGATTCTCGGACAGTCGAATGCCCATGTGAAAGACGTCACGCTCGAAAACTGCACCGGCGACAAAGCGCCCGTCATATGGCAGGGGTTCGGCGGCAGCGTGCGCGGTGTGACACAAAAAAACAACAAGTGGAACTAATCCGTATGCCAAGAGGAGCAGGCTCATCACCTGCTCCTTCTCTTTGTCCCTACGTCCAGCCTTCCACCCACCAGTCCGCCACGCGGCACACGCCGTCCGCGTCCCAGGCGAGGATAAACACCGCCTCGCCGACACCGTGCGCGTTTCCGCCTTCCCCGCTCAGATACTCCCGGCATTTAAGGGCGTTCTTCCCCTGATACGTGACTCGCTCGAAATCAAAAAACCCCCTGATGTTTGCACCGCCCGTGTGCCCATACTCGTTTTCCCCAATTTCACGAATATTCCATCCGTCAAATTCGATGCGCTCGTCCAGATAGGGGCAGTATGCCTCATAGCGATTCACGCCGATACATGTCACATCAATATGCAGTTCGGGCTCTCCAGCCCATTCCCGCTCATTTGGAATCTCCTTCAGACAGTCCACCCACTCATCCCCCTGCCGCCGGAACAGACAGTGGTCTCTTCCACCCGGTCCGCCGTTGCCGCCATTAAACACCGCAAACAGCAGCTCCAGCCTGCCGTCATTATCTAAATCTGCCATAAAAGGCGCTTCCCAAAAAGTAGAGCCAAAGCAAAAATGGTCCTCATAGAAAGCGCTTTCATCCTTCAGGACATAAGCCGGTTCCTCGTTGAAATAGAGCCAGATTTCACCGGGAACAAGCAGACTCCCCTCCCCTGCCATCACAACCATGTCCTCCTGTCCGTTTCCGTCCAGGTCGGCAATCACCCAGTCGTTTATCTGCCTGTGGGAATCCTCCGACGCACCTTCCCACCTCCATACCACGCCGTTCCACAGGTCATCCGCAAGCAGTCTGCGAAAAAAGCGCTTTAACTCTGCCTTCGCCAAACCCCGCTTTTTTCCTTCCTCCAGAAAAGCCTGTTCCTGCTCCCAGATATTCCCCCTCGACGCGTAGTCAGCCTGCGACGCGTTCACCGTGATCTCCAGATCCGTCCCTGCCGCGAGCAGACTCGCGTCTTTGCCGATATGCTTCTGATTCTCCTCATAAATCTGTGTCCAGAAATGCCCGTCCCCGTACATCTGATCAGCAAGCTCCCACAGGCTGTCCCCCGCCTGCACCGTGGTGGTGACTGTATAACCGAACCGGCTCTCCTTCTCCCATGAAAGATTGGGATAGGCATCGTCAGCCGCACAGCGCCACACATCCTGCTCTGTTTTTTCCATAAATTCTTTAAAGTCTGTTATATCTTCCCCTTCCGACAGACAGTTTTCGATTTCGACCTCGTCAGACGCACCTTCCGGCAATGGTATCCCATCAAACTTTTGCGGATAGCCGAGCAGCTCACCCGTGTACTTATCTCCCGTCACATCCGCCCTTGCATAGCAGCCGTTCAAACAGGATCCCCTGCCTGCAATACCGCCAATATTGTCAGTCCCCGTCACGGCGCCGACCGTATAGCTGTCCCGCACGCAGATGGCAACTCCGCCAATACCGCCCGCGTCGCCGCCCGACTGGTCAAAGCCGCCCTCTACCATGGCATGTACGGCGCACCCACGGATGTAATATGCGATTCCCGCAATACCGCCCACCGCGCTGTAAGCTTCCACAGTACCCGCAAAACTGCAGTTTTCCACAACAGAAGCCGCTCCTGTGATACCGCCTGCCGAGTCAAAGCCGGTAATCTTCCCCGTCACATGGCAGTTTTCTATCAATAAATCTCCCCCACTTCGCAGGCCGCTCGTAAACGTCATGCCGCCCATGACGCCGCCCACATTCAGCCCGCCCGTAATGTCGCAGTCTTTGATATAAAGATTTTTTATCACGGTGCGTCCGCTTTCCCGATATGCCGCACTGTCGCAATCTTCAGGCAGATAAGTCCTTGTTCCAAACAGTCCTTGATCTTCTCCGCCGGGTAAATTGATATATAATCCCTCCACCACATGCTCCCCGCCGTCAAAGGTGCCGTTAAATTCCCTCACAAACGTTTCGTCCTCTCCCTCATCACGCCCGCATCCGATGGGTTCCCAGCCCGCCGCTCCTTTGCAGTAAGCAGACAAGTCAATATCGCGGGTCAGCCGGTATGAAGCGCTGTGCGCCGCCACCCCCGGCTCCACTTCCCTGTTGCCGTTCACCAGGAGCGCCAGCGTCCGCATGTCCTGCGCGGACCGGATCAGATAAACTTCCCCGTCCTTCTCAAAGACCGCTTCTCCTGCATGGACATAAAGCCCCTGTCCAAGACACAGAAAAAAGAAAAGGCCGACTACTGTCTTTTGCAATAAATTTAATTTGGTCGTAGCACTGCCTGTATATTTCAACGGTAAACTCCCTCTCTTTTCTTCTTTCCCTGTGCAGGCGTGTTCATAAAAAGCGGATACCCTCTCCAAAAACCGAAAGGATATCCGCCATCATACCTCAACTATCTGTTATGCCTCCGCACTCGCCTCCGCAACAGCCTTCGCTCTCGCCGCCACTTCCTTTTCCTGCACATCGCTGGGCGCCTGCTCGTATCTCGCGAACTCATACTTGTAAGTGCCGCGTCCGCCGGTCATGGAACGGAGGTCGGTGCAGTAACCGCTTAAGCATGCCACCGGAATATCCGCCTCAACCACGGTCTTGCCGTCCCCTGCGGGATTCATGCCGAGCACCCTGCCCCTTCTCTTATTCAGGTCGCCCATCACGTCGCCTGTATAGGATTCGGGTACGGTCACCTGCAGGTTTGCAATCGGCTCAAGAAGTACGGGTCCTGCCTCCATGAATCCCTTCTTGAACGCCTGAATCGTCGCCATCTTGAACGCCATCTCTGAGGAATCCACCGGGTGGTAGGATCCGTCGTAGAGAACCGCCTTCACGCCCACCACGGGGTAAGCTGCCAGAGGCCCCGCCTGAACGGAATCCTGCAAGCCCTTCTCTACTGCCGGGAAATAATTCTTCGGCACCGCGCCGCCCACTACTTCCTGTGTAAATTCGAAAGGTGTCTCCAGATCGCCCGACGGCTCAAAGCGCATCTTTACATGACCGTACTGGCCATGACCGCCGGACTGCTTTTTATACTTGTGCTCCACATCGGATTTCTTGCGGATCGTCTCTTTGTATGCAATCTTCGGCTCAGTAAGCTCAATCTCCACCTTATATTCATTGAGGAGGCGGCTGACAACCACATCCAGATGCAGATCGCCCATGCCGTAGAGCAGGGACTGTTTGTTCTCCGCGTCATTGACCACCTGAAGCGTCTGGTCCTCATGGCGCATCTTCTGCAGCGCCTGGGAAACCTTATCCACGTCTCCCTTGTTCTTTGCCTTATACCGTTTGTATGTATAAGGTGTGGAGATCTCTGTCTTTCCGTAACGGATAATGCGTGCCTTGGTGGAAAGGGTATTGCCGGTCCGCGCCGCCGTCAGCTTCGCAATCGCGCCGATATCACCCGCATGAAGCTCCTTGACCTCGATGGGCTTGCTGCCCTGCATCACATAGAGCTTGCTGATCTTCTCCTCCACTTCCTTCTCGTCGTTGTAGATCATGTCGTCGCTCTTGAATACGCCGGAGCACACCTTAATCAGCGAATATTTGCCGATAAAGGGATCCACGATGGTCTTAAAGATATAAGCCGACTTCGCCTTGGAGAAGTCAAAGTTCGCCTGAAAAACTTCGTTGGTCTTTAAGTCAACGCCCGCAATCTCCCGGTTTTCCGGGCTGGGCATATATTTTACGATATCGTCAAGCAGCGTGAAGATTCCCTGACAGAGCACGTTGGAACCCATGGACATGGGTACAATACTGCCGTCCATCACGTTTGTGCGAAGAGCCGCACGGATCTCCGCCTCGGAGAAGGTGTCACCGTTAAAGTACCGCTCCATAAAGTCCTCGCTTGTCTCAGCTACCGCTTCCATCAGCGTATCGCGGCAAAGCTGCAGGTTCGCCTTGCTGTAATCGGGCATCTCACACTCCACCACTTCCTTGCCTTCCCAGCGGTATGCCTGCTCAGTGATGACATTGATATAACCCACGAATTTCTCATTTTCACGGATCGGCAGATGGAAGGGCGCGATTTTCTTCCCATACTTTTCGGTCATATCCTCCACAACCTGTCTGAAGGAAGCGTTGTCGATATCCATATCCGTCACAAACACGAAACGGGGCAGCTTATATTTCTCGCAGATCTCCCACGCTTTCTCCGTTCCCACTTCCACACCGGCTTTACCGGACACCACGATGATCGCCGCATCCGCTGCGCTCACTGCCTCTTCCACTTCACCTACGAAATCAAAAAAGCCCGGGGAATCCAGCACATTGATCTTCGTGCCTTCCCACTCAATCGGAACAACAGACGTGGCGATGGAAATATGGCGCTTCTGTTCCTCCTTACCGAAATCGCTCACCGTGTTCCCATCGTCTATCTTACCCATTCTGGATGTGATACCGGAAAGGTAAGCCATCGCTTCCACCAGACTGGTCTTGCCGCATCCCCCATGTCCCAGCAAAACCACATTACGAATCTTATCCGTTGTGTAAACATTCATGCCTTGTAACCCTCCAATTCTGTTGTTCTTTATTCACCACCCAAAGCCAAACAAAATCATGGCGCTAAGTTGTAAATACATTTTACTAAATTTTCAGAACAATTTCAACAACTATTTATACATTCTGCACAGATTGTGAAAACACGATTCTATCAGCAGCCATGCCTTTCGTATTTTTTTAGAAAACATATATATGAAATACCATTGAGCGCCAATGCTCCTATCCAGGCTATGCCTTCAGCATATATGGCCGCCGCAAATCCAAATACAGGTAATCCGAAGTAAACAGCCGGTATGCGAATCAGCATTTCAACGATGCCGGAACACATAGGTACAGCCGGTTTCCCTAATCCCTGAACACAGCTTCGAAAAACAAACAATGCATTCAGAAGAACCATAAATAATGCTAAAAATCTCAGATATATGGAAGCACAGGCAGCCGCTTCCTGCCCGGTAAGCATAATTTTTGCCAGTAAATCGGAGAAGAAAAACAGTACCATTCCAAGTAACAGCGCTGAGAGAACCGCCATTATGCACGCCATTTTTGTACCGCCGCGAATTCTTTTAAACTCCTTGCCGCCAAAATTCTGACCTGTAAACGAAGATATGGTAAAGCCGATCGTTATTCCCGGCAGCATAAAAAAATTCAGATATTTATTGCAGACTGCATATGCCGATGTATAAGCAACACCATAACCGTTAATACAGCTTTGAACAAATATGCAGCCGACTGAAGTCATTGCATGCATAAATGCCATTGGCAAGCCGTTTTTCAACAATTCCATATCCAATCTGAAATGGAGCACGAAATCACTTCTGGTAATCTTTCGTTCCTTCATCCTATGTAATCGAAAATAACAAATGCCTGCAGCGAGTAATTGTGAAAGGACTGTTGCATAAGCCGGTCCAGAAATGCCGGAATGGAATAAATAAAGAAACAATATATCTAATATTATGTTGCATGCGGATGAAACACCGATTGCGAATAAGGGCGTTTTACTGTCGCCAACTCCCCTTAAAACGGAGGACAGTAACTGGTATGCCGCCAGAATGGGCAAACCGCCGAATATGATACAGCCGTACGCCATACAATCGTTTAAAAGTTCCTGGTCTGTCTGCATGATCTGTAACATTGGTTTTAGAAGCAGCAACCCTATTATCGAAAAAAGAACCGCAAATACAGCAGTTATTTTTAGCGAAGATGCAATTATTTTTTTCAGCTTACCAGACTCCTTTTCGCCACAAGCTTGAGATATATTGACAGAAAAGCCGTTTGTGATTCCCATAATAAACCCTGTTAAGAAAAAGGAAATAGTTGTAAAGTTACCGACAGCGGCAAGGGAACGGTCTCCCAGGCCCTGCCCGATGATAACCATGTCCGTAAAGGAATATACCTGTTGTAATATATTGGCCAACAGCATTGGAAAGAAAAACCTGCAGAATGACTTTGTTATGGAACCTCTGGTAAAATCTATTTGATCCATGATGACACCTTCCTCAAACCAATTTTATTTCGTTTTATCATCATTGATATAAAATTTATATCGAAACCCTCGCCTTTTTATCAAAACTATGGTATTATCACAAATACTTAAGATGATGCTGCTTTAGGAATGCAGCATTGATTATGAGATAAAGGAGTCTCTTATGAAAATAAGAATAGAACTTAACAGGCAGCTATATCTGCAAAAGGTACATGGATATCAAAAGAAACCATACTATTTGGAAGATGGTATATTGGAAGCCATAACGAGCGGCGATACAGAAAAGTTGAACACTTTTATTTCTTCTGGAGAGGTAAAGCTTTCTGCCGTAGGAAGAATTTTATCTGAAAATCAATTACACAATATGAAGTATCATTTTGTGATTATCGCAACACTCCTTGCAGAATCGGGTTTGGGAAGCGGCCTGGGACATGATGAAGCTTATATGATTGCAGATATCTACAGTCAAAAATCTGATGCTGCTTCCACATGTGATGATCTGCAGCTTTTGCTTGAGGATATGTGTCTGGATTTTGCGAAACGGATAGGCGAAATAAAAAAGGACGACATCATATCCATTCATGTCAGAAAATGTATCGATCATATTTATGAAGATCTAAACGCAGACTTATCTGCGAAAGGATTAGCTGATTTTACAAATCTAAATGTATCCTATCTGTCCAAATTATTTAAGCAGGATACCGGGCAAACCATCAAAGCTTATGTCACTGCCGCCAAAATGGATACGGCGCAAAATCTGTTAAAATACAGTAATCTGAGTTATTTTGAAATCTCTGCGTCGCTTGGATATTCTTCACAAAGCGCTTTTACCTATGCTTTTAGAAAATTTACAGGCATCACTCCTGGAAAATACCGTGAAAGAAATTATGCCGTTTGATTTCCCTCCCGTTTTGTGATATCTTAAAAACGAAAAATAAACTTACGAGGTACTGACATGATAAACACACTCACCTGCGGTTTTATCGGGCTCGGGCTGATCGGCGGCTCCATCGCCAAAGCAATCAGGCACCATCTGCCGGACGCCCGCCTTATCGCCTACGATATCCATACAGAGTCTCTTAATCTCGCGGTCAAGGAACAGGTGATCGACCAAATCTGTCCTGCCGTTGACGATTCCTTCGAAAACTGCGACTATATCTTTTTGTGCGCGCCGGTTTCCCGCAATGCGGAAAATCTGCTGGCACTGAAACCCCACCTCTCCCCCGACACCATTCTGACGGACGTGGGGAGTGTCAAGACCGGCATTCATAAGCAGATTGAAGAACTGCAGCTACAAAAGCAGTTTATCGGCGGTCACCCCATGGCGGGTTCCGAGCGTTTCGGCTACCAGAATGCCAATGCATCCCTTCTGGAAAACGCCTACTACATTCTGACGCCTTCCGCCGAAGCCCCTGCCGAAAAGGTGGAGACATACCGTGCGCTTGTGGAGAGCATAGGCGCGATTCCGCTTATTTTATCTTACGGGGAACACGACTATGTGACTGCCGCCATCTCCCATCTGCCTCACGTGATCGCCGCCTCTTTGGTCAATCTGGTGAAAAGCAGCGACTCCGAGGACGGGGTGATGAAAATGATCGCCGCAGGCGGTTTCAAGGATATTACAAGAATCGCCTCCTCCTCCCCGGAAATGTGGCAGCAGATCTGCCTGACCAACGCGGATAATATTTCCAAGCTGCTTCGGGCGTACATTCAGTACCTCAGGACAATTGCAGATGATATAGACAAACATAAAAAAGACACCCTTTACCGTTTCTTTGATACGGCAAGAAATTACAGGGAATCCTTTATCAGCGCGCCAAGCGGTCCCATCAAGGCGGAGTATGTGTTTACCGTGGACATCGCCGACAAACCTGGCGCCATTGCTGCCATCGCCTCCCTTCTGGCAATGCACGACGTGAGCATCAAGAATATCGGCATCAACCACAACAGGGAACTGGCAGAAGGGACGCTGCGTATCGAGTTTTACAGTCAGGACACGCTTTCCCGGGCCATGGAAATTATGACAGAGCACGGCTACAAAATACACACCCATTGAAAAAGAAAAGCGAAAAACGCTCCTAAAAGCTTCACGCCATAGGACAGGAACAAAACAGCAAAGCTTACTTAAAAGCACTGCATATTGCGTAAGTGGATGAAAAAAAATACGGCATTGTACACAATGAAAGAAAACAACACGAGGCAGAAGCGTCATAAGCTCTGCAGAGGGCGCTTCAGAATGGAGTAAACCATGAAATTTCAGAAAGCACATACAATGAGAGGGGAAGTAACGATCCCCGGCGATAAATCCATCTCCCACCGGGCTGTGATGTTCGGATCGCTGTCCGAAGGCACGACCGAAGTCACCAACTTTTTGCAGGGCGCGGACTGTCTCTCCACCATCGACGCCTTTCGGAAGATGGGTATTGAGATTGAAAATACCCCGGATAAAATTCTGATTCACGGCAAAGGGCTGCACGGACTGCAGGCGCCCTCTTCCGTGCTTGACATGGGCAACAGCGGCACCACCACCAGACTGATCAGCGGCATCCTTGCCGGGCAGACTTTTACAAGTACCCTCACGGGCGACGCCTCCATCCAGAAACGTCCCATGCGGCGCATTATGGAGCCGCTGTCCATGATGGGCGGGAAAATCGAAAGCGTAAACGGCAACGACTGCGCGCCCCTTCGCATCACAGGCGCGCCTCTGCACGGCATCCACTATCACTCCAAAGTTGCCTCCGCACAGGTGAAGTCCGCCGTCCTGCTTGCAGGACTCTACGCCGACGGCGAAACTCTTGTGACTGAACCGACCTTAAGCCGCAACCACACAGAAATCATGCTGCGCTATTTTGGCGCAGATTTACAGTCGGAAGGAAAAACGGCGCGCCTCCTTCCCGAGCCACGTCTGGAAGGCCGAAAAATTGACGTGCCCGGCGACATTTCCTCCGCCGCTTACTTTATTGCCGCGGGACTGCTCGTTCCCGGCTCTGAAATCCTCATTAAAAACGTGGGAATCAATCCCACCAGAGACGGTATTGTAAGAGTGGCAAAAGAAATGGGCGGCAGCATTACGCTTTTAAACGAAAATCATGACGGAGAACCGACCGCCGACCTGCTGGTAAAACACAGCGTGCTCCACGGTATTACCATTGAGGGCGATATCATTCCCACACTGATCGACGAACTGCCCGTCATCAATATTATGGCGGCATGTGCGGAGGGCACTACCATAATCCGGGACGCCGCCGAGTTAAAGGTCAAGGAATCCAACCGCATCGACGTGATGGTGCAGTATCTTAGCGCCATGGGCTGCGATATCACGGGAACCGACGACGGCATGATCATCCACGGCGGACAGCCCCTCCACGGAACCGAGGTGGACTCCCATCTCGACCACCGCATTGCCATGAGTTTTGCCGTGGCTTCGCTTGTTGCGGAGGGCGAGACAACAATTAAGGGCAGCGATGTGGTCACCATCAGCTACCCCGGGTTTTATGAAGATCTTGCACGACTGTGCACTATGTAAATTTTTCGGGGAAATGCCTTAAGTAGGCATTTCCCCGGTCAGTTAAGCCGTCAGGTCACCACTCAGCCTTTCCGATTTCCCGATTCCATCATACCCGTTTCTGTCATGGTACCGCCTGTAGCTTCCATCTGCGCTACCGACTCTTTAAGCCTGATCATATTTTCCTGCGAATAAAAAAGATCCACAGCCACTTCAAAAGGTATTAGATTCCATGATTGCCCGCATAACACAACACATCTTTGTAAAACCTCCGCTTCACGCAAACCATTATTTTACCTCATGACAGCTTCACCAACAGACGGTTTAAAAAATACGACCCAACCATACAGAAAATACCCGCCAGACTCCCGTACCAGTTGAGCGCCGCGTCGGACTGTTGGAAATGCCTGCCCTCCACAAACTGCTTGTAATATTCCGTGTAATAGGCAAGCACATAGCAGACCGCTCCCGCCCCGATCACACCGAGTATTCTGTAATATCTTCTGAAAACAACCATGCTCACAAAGGTGGTTACGAAACCGACCACAAAGAACAGACCCAGATGCGCGCCATAACGAATCATCAGCGCCGTAGTCGAAATCTGGTCCTGCGTGGGATTCTCAAAAATCCGTCTCGCGATCTGTCCTGCCATTTTCATCGTTATGTCAGAAGATACTGTCCCGTTCTGGAAAGATACCGCAACCACAAAATATAAGAGCAGTAAGAGTGCCGCAAACGATATGGCAATCACGCCGAGTTCCAGAAGGATATGACTTTTTCTTTTTTTGTTCATGCCGTTTTTTTCTTTCTAAACTTCCATCGTCTCAATCGTGCTGTACGTCTCGATCCGGCTTGCCTCGATCTCCGACATGCCTATAAAAATAGAACCGTAGGAAAAGATATTGTCATCTTTCTTCTCAATGCGTACGATCTCAAGAAATGCGTGAATCACTTCCTTCGTCCAGATCGTCAAAGATGCCTCATAAACCGCGCCGATCTCCAGAGCCTCACTGCACAAAAAACCCACGCCCGTCTTAGACACATCCACCACGTCTATGTCTACCTCTTTCGCTGCGTCCTCCCCATCCAGCCTCTTGATCAACAGCTTGGATGACAGCCCTATCCTCTTGTTTCTCCTGCGTTCTTCCATGTTTTATGCCTTTCTGTTTTATCCTGTAATCACACTACCCGAAAAATGTCTTCTGTTCTGATATCTTTCTACGATTATAATACGTTTTTGCGTAAATTACAAATACTTTGTATCAGCCAAACGGGAAAATCATTTCGGAATCCTAAGCCACGGACTTAAGTAAGCCTCCTTGGGGCAAGGCTCCACAGGCAGACTGGATCGGTATTCGTTCGGTCTTGAAGAAAGCACCTGAATGGCAAAACGATAAGACTTTCCGGGCTCATTCACAAACTCCGGTCTGATCCGAACCCCCGGCCAGCCATTCTCAATCATGAACTCCATCTCTATCGTGTTGTTCATGACATACTCTCCATCCTCATTGTAAACATAGGCGTCAAAATTGTCTTCCTCCTCATAGTCATCCCAGTTGGAAATGGCGGCAAAATAGTATTTTTCCTCACCAATCTGCTTCATAGTCCAGTAAAGCCCCTCCGGCGTCGGCAGCCTCGGCGCGTCCTCTCCCGTGAACGCAAACCCATCCGACAATACATAGGGACTGTCCGCATAGGTGACGCCATCCCCGGATGCGCACACCGCAAAATAGTAAAAGCCGTTGTCCCAAAGTTCCTCCGAGAAACTCATATCAAAATAATCGGTCGTGAGGAGATTTCCGCTCATCTCCCCTTCCCTGTCATATTCGTCCTTCTCCGGATCGGGCGCCGTCTCTGTATCGCGTCTGTACAATCTCCAGCCATACCTCTGATCCCTGCCGACTCCCGACTCCGGCACATGCCCCCACAGAGCGATTCCCGTCTCCCCATCCCAGTGCGGATTTGCCGGCGCCGGCAGTACAGTCAGTTCCGTGCTCCCGGAAAGCGTCTTATCCTGTGACAGCATACTGTCCGGCAGGAGATTCCACAAAATAACTGCCGCCAAAACAACCGCCGCAGCGCACGCAATCCCCGCCCGCCAATCCCAAACAACAGAAAACGCTTTCTTTACCTGACGAACGGATCGGTATCTTTTATCCGGATCCAAATTCGTGCACTTGGAAAAGACTCTTTGATAGCGCCGTTTCCCCGCATTTCCGCCCAGAAGCTGTTTTACTGTTACACCGAGCGCATAGATATCCGCCCGCTCGTCCGTCTGAGAAAACCCGTACTGCTCGGGCGGCGCATACCCTCTCGTGCCAAGCTGTACGGTGTCCTGTTCCGAATTTTCCTTCGGCATCCGCGCCGCGTCAAAATCGATCAGACGGATATGCCCGTCCTGTGCAATCAGTATGTTGGAGGGCTTGATATCCCGGTGGATGATCCCCTGTCCATGCAGGAAAATCAGCGCGTCGCAAAGCTCCCTCACAATCACAAGACACTGTTTTTCCGTAAGCGCTGCGCTGCCCGCCGTTCGTCCCTCAATATACTCCTCCACAACAATCGTGCTGCCGCCCTCAAAAGTAACCTCATATACCATCGGCAGATATGGGTGAGTCAATTCCCGCAAAACCGCGTATACCTGATGTCTGCCCTGCAAAATTTTCCGCACGAAAAGACGTTCACTGCCCTGCTCTTTCACAAGCTGCACCGTACTTTTCTCACTCTGTCTCAGCAGCTTTATCTCATCGTAAACCATATCTGATTTCCCTCTCAAAAGGTAAAATTCTTCTCTATTATACCATATCCCTATCCAACAATAAAACAGGATCTCTTTTTTAAACTCATAATATATTTTTAAACAACGGCAACTTTTTTAACAGCCACGTCACAGTTCCTCCCAAAAACATACTGACCGCGCACCAGCCGAAGGAGGCGAAAAGGGACGGCATAAACCGTTCTGCAAAGGCTTCGTAATTCTCATACAAAACCAATTTAAAATAGTGGTCCAACAGATAAATGCCGAAGGTGAGCGAACCCATAAAACAGACCGCCTCCGCCGTTTTTCCGGATGACAATGCCGGTATTTTGACAGACGCCGCATATTTGACAGCCAGAAATACCGCGATGGCGAGCACATAGTCGAACAGTGAAATAAAGGTCTCATCCGCCGCCCCATCCAAATACACACAAAGACAGGACAGGCAGATTGCCACAGCAGCCGCCGCACAAAGCCCAGCCCATTTTCTTTTGGAGACCGCCCGTATCTCTATTTTACGGTCGATATAATAGCCTGTAAGGGGATAGAAAAACGCCGCCGTCGTGGCGAGCGGCACAGAAAATTCCCCCGCCAGAGAAAGACTTTCGCACCCTGCCAGACGTAGGAAAAGATTGCAGATGGGAAACATCGACCAGATTATAAAATGCAGTGCAAACAGCGTGTAAAAATCGCTCCGGCTCATCTGTCCCGCTATTTTCTGCATCAGAGGCAATAATAAAAGGAAACCAAGATAGGCATAGAGATACCAGTAGGCGCCCGTCTCATCCAGACTCCTTTCAAATACCCCGTAAAGGAAACGCTTCACCGTAAATTCGTAGTCCCTGCCCTGCGCGAGCGCGTACAGCCGGCACTCCGTGTAAATGCCCAGAGAAAAAAGCAGGATAACCAGACAAATCCTGCTGACCCGCTTTTTTAAAACCGTGAAAATATCCTCTCGCTTTCCCAAGAGCAGCGCGCCGGAAACCATGAAAAACAGCGGCACATTGATTTTGGTAATCACAGAAAGAACCATGTAAAACAACTGCTTTGCGCCGGACGCGTTCTGAAACAGCACATAGCCTTTCAGGTGATTAAATATAACAAAAAAACAGGCAGTCAGACGTATCCATTCGTAATATACGCGCTTCTCTTTTCCCTTCCCGGATAAAGATATCTCTGTGTATATCATGCTTTTCCCTCTCCCATGATGGTATTATAGGGAAAATTTTGTCGATTTTGGTCTACCGACGGTAGACACTTCCTCCACAGTTGTCACGCTTACCATAAACAGATATAATAAGATTTACAGGAAATACACAGGAAGGACTTCGATGCAGAATGGATGAAAAGTCAACGGATGAACTGCGGCATGAAATCAGAACCGCAACGGATATGGAAGACTATCTGGAGAAAAACAGAACACATATGCTGAAAGAAAGTCTGGCAGATCATCTGCACATGCTGCTGGCGCAAAAGAACCTCCGGCGTGCGGACGTGATCCGGGGTTCTCTGCTTGGGCGCGCCTATGTCTATCGGATTTTTGCGGGCGATAAAATTCCCTCCCGTGACAAGCTGATCGCCCTTTCTTTCGGGCTGAGACTGTCCGAGGAGGAAACACAAAAAATGCTGAAGCTTTCCGGCAATCGGGAATTGTATGCCAGAGATGGGCGGGACGCGCTGATTCTGTTCGCCCTGATGAATCATATGACCATCATGGATGCCAACGAAATGCTTTTCGACCACGGATTTGCCGTATTGGACACCGCGAAGGAATCATAACGCAAGAAGCCGCTCAGGGATATTGTAACACTGCGTGGAAAACCATATCTTCATAAACAGGAATATGCAAATCGGGCGGCTGACCATCCTTTTCTGAAGTCCATCCCAGAAACTCCGCATAAGATATTTCCGCATCCGGCATTTTCGGCATCTTCTCTCCCGAAAAAACATACAGCGTATCATAAGGCGCATCTTCGATGAATAACTCAATTTCATGTATCGCAGTCTGCTCTATCCATGCCTTGTCCAGAAACGCTTTGCGTTCTAAAATATAGTCCGCCAAAAAAGCGACCTCCTCTTCACGGCTCTCCCCTGTACTGTTCTCCGCATACTGTGCCGACCACCGAACCCTGTCCATAGCCGCAGACGCGGCGGTCATCTCTGCAAGCTGCGGAAGCGTCTGCAAAGCCATCGTCTCCAAATAGGGACTGATATCTCTCCGGTAGCAGGAAATAACCGCTTGATAAAATTCCGGTTTTTCATATAAGGCGGGAAACCATACGGACGAGTCCTGATGAAAATCCAGCCTTGTCAACCGCTTGGGCGAATCCGAAAGGTATCCGATGTAAGCCGGGGTATTTCCCCACGTGACGTCATAATCCCATATCGGTCCCGCAAACAGTTTTTCACTGACGGCATCCCTGTCCTTGTAAAAATAGGAACTTGCCACGCCGCCGTCATAATTAGCCGTCACTTCCTCCAAAAGATATTTTCGCGCAAAAGAATCCACGTCAATCAAATCCTGATAGGACTTTCCGCTCTCATGATCGATGCCGTCATGTGACAAAATAGCGTTTTCCACACTTTGAATATAGCTGTTAATATAGGCAATCTGATTCTCCGAAGCATATTCTGGTGAACGAACAATGAACGATTCTTCCGCCTCAGTTATAAAATAGCTGCCGTTAATCTCGACTTCGGAAAGAAACCGCTCCCCAAAATCCCGCTCAATTAAATAACCGCCTGTGATATCCACAGGGTCTTTCGGCACATCTTTTGCCTTTGTCGTATCCGTCCACGCAGTCTCATAGACGTTGAACTCTTCGTTGTTGTTCGTAAGTTCCGTCATCTTCTCCATGTCCGTTATCGGAAGACGGTTTTTATGCACTTCCACCTTTTCCGTGACATAATAGTTTCCTGCGTATTCCCCATTTAAATACAGATCCACAAAGACACCGTCATTCGACTGCGCCAAGTCAAGCTGCCCTGCAAGCTTTCTGGAAAGCGCGTTCCTAAGAAGCGTCGTGTCCGGCGCATTGGAAATGAAAATCCATTTTTTCGCGGCATCCATACCCAAAAGCGATACTGCATCCGTCAATTTAATCTGATAAGGCTTTTTTTCAAAAGAAGTAAAAGAAGTGTTGCCCCTACTCTTGATATAGGCAAGCGGCATGCGGAGGCTGATACTGCCGTCCGCTTCCAAAACGGAAATTTCCCCTGCTTCCTTTACGTTTTTATCCGCATGAATTTGTTCCGCGCTCCCGGACTTTGTATCAATAAAAACGGCTGGAATATTTTCCGAATACATCCACACGATAGAATCGGGAGCGGTCTCCTCCGGTATTTCCGGCTGCAAGTCCATCTCCCTGCAGGCGGAAGGAAGAAAGGCGTAGAACTGACCGCCTTGCTGCCACAGTGCAATCTCATGTCCCGCCACGCTGACATAACTTTTTCCCGTATTTGTCTCCGATACCGCATCTGCCGCCGTTTCCATCCTGTTTTCCAACTCGGACTCCGAGTAGAGACCGACCGTATAGAGCAGAACCAGAAAAAAGCCGAGCAAAATCCCTCTTCTGTATTTCATTCTCACAGGTTACTCCTTCGTTCTTATCATTCCAGCGAAACGCACCAGAAGATATTTCGGTTAATTCTAACCCAAATATCTTCCAGTTCTCTTTGAAAAGCAAAATAATATTAAATCACAAGCATCGCATCCCCAAAAGAGAAAAACCGATACCTCTCCTCCACCGCCTCCCGGTACGCCGCCAGCACGTTCTCTCTGCCCGCAAGCGCAGAAACAAGCATTACCAGCGTGGATTCCGGCAGATGAAAATTCGTGATCAGGCAGTCCAGCACCTTAAACCGATACCCCGGGTAAATAAAGATCTCCGTATCTCCGCACCCCGGCTGCACCCGACCGCTTTCGTCCGCCGCGCTCTCCACCGTGCGGCAGCTTGTCGTCCCCACACAGATCACGCGACCGCCGCTCTCCTTCGTGCGGTTGATCAGCTCCGCCGTCTCGGGCGTCACCTCATAATGCTCGGAATGCATATGGTGCTCCAAAATGTTGTCCGCTTTCACGGGACGGAAGGTGCCCAGCCCCACATGGAGGGTCACATAGGCAATATTTACGCCCATTTCCTCTATCTGCGCAAGTAATTCTTCGGTAAAGTGAAGCCCCGCCGTTGGCGCCGCCGCAGAGCCCTCATATTTCGCGTACACGGTCTGGTAGCGGTTTTTGTCCTGAAGCTTATGGGTAATATAAGGCGGCAGCGGCATTTCCCCAAGACGGTCAAGCACCTCCTCAAAAATCCCCTCATAGTCAAAGCGGAGCAGGCGGTTGCCCTCCTCCACCACGTCCAGCACTTCCGCCCGCAGACACCCGTCCCCAAAGACAATCTTTGCGCCGGGTCTCGCCTTTTTCCCGGGCTTTACAAGGGTTTCCCAAACGTCGTTGTCCCGCCGCTTTAACAGCAGCACCTCGATCGCCGCCCCGGTGTCCTCCTTCACGCCCATCAGCCTTGCCGGGATGACCTTGGTATTATTTAAAACCAGACAGTCTCCCGATCTTACATAATTCGTGATTTCCCTAAACGTATGATGTTCCACCGCTCCTGTCTTCCGATCCAGCACAAGGAGTCTGGACGCGGAGCGATCCTCCAAAGGATCCTGGGCGATCAGTTCCTGCGGTAAATCAAAGTAAAAATCCGATTTTTTTAATTCTGACATTTCGTCTCCATTCCGAGGCATTTTCTAGTGATGAACGCGAAGAGAATCCATAAATTTTCCAACGGAATACTCTGATTCTCCTCTGCGATCATTTATACTTGAGAAAAGAGCGCAAAAGCTCTCACTCTGCCATGCGCTCCCATCCTTACATACTTCATTACACATACACATCTTTGACTGACCAAGTCAGCTTTCCACTCTAACCGCCTTGATTCCTCTTCACGGAATCTCAAATCGGTGCGGAGAATGCCGCTTTTCAGGCATTCTCCTGCGTGAGACCTAGTGCTTCTCCACGAAACAGCCTCTGCTGTGAGTGGTTAGAAGTACTTCTCACGCTAATATAGGCATGCATTTTCCAGAAAAGCCACATACCCGCGCTTCGTCTCGTACACGTCCGCCTTACTTGTTGCCTCCCAGGGCGCGTGCATGTTTAATACCGCCACGCCGCTGTCGATCACGTTCATGCCGTAGAGAGCAAGGATATAGGCGATCGTGCCGCCGCCGCCAAGATCCACCTTGCCAAGCTCCGCTGTCTGGAAATTCACCTTCTCCTTCTCAAAGATCGCACGGATGTGACCGAGATACTCCGCGTTGGCATCGTTGGAGCCGGACTTGCCGCCCCTGCCCGTAAACTTGTTAAACACCATGCCGCCGCCAAGGTAAGCCACGTTCTTCTTGTCAAAGCTGGACGCATATGCCGGATCATATGCACTGCTCACGTCGGAGGAAAGCATACAGGAGCGTGCAAGGCATCTGCGCAGACCAAGCTCACTGTACTCACCGAGAAGGTTCATCACCTCCGCCACCGCGTTCTCAAAGAATTTGGACTGCATACCGGTCGCGCCTACGCTGCCGATCTCCTCTTTATCCACAAGAATACAGCATGCCGTTCTTTCGGTCTGCCCGATCTCCAGCATCGCTTTCAGGGAAGAGAACGCGCACACGCGGTCATCCTGTCCGTAGGAAAGAATCATGCTGCGGTCAAAACCTGCCTCCCTCGCCTTCCCGGCGGGCACCACTTCAAGCTCGGCGGAGATAAAGTCCTCCTCCTCAAAATCGTAATCTCTCTTTAAAATTTCAAGGATTCCCTTCTTCACAGCGTCCTTCGGCGCGCTGTCCTCCTCGTCATCCTTCTTTTTCTTCTTATCGATCACAAGAGGCTTATTGCCAATGATGATATCCAACGCCTCGCCCTCAATCACCTTGTTTGCCTTTTTCTCAAGCTGCTCGCTTGCCAGATGAATCAAAAGGTCGGACACGAAGAAAACGGGATCGTCCTCGTTCTCGCCCACGTTGACCTCCACGGTGCTGCCGTCCTTCTTCACAACCACGCCGTGAATGGAAAGGGGAATCGTCACCCACTGGTACTTTTTCACGCCGCCGTAATAATGAGTGTCCAGATAAGCGAAACCGCCGTCCTCATAGAGAGGATTCTGTTTCACGTCCAGACGGGGAGAGTCGATGTGCGCCCCGAGAATATTGATGCCGTCCTCCATCTTCTCCTTGCCGATCTGAAACATCACAATGGATTTATTCATCCATACGGAATACACCTTGTCCCCGGCTTTCAGCTTTTTGCCGTTCTTCACCAGCGCCTCCAGTTCCTGATATCCCGCCTCATCCAGCGTATTTACGATCTGGTCGATGCACTCCCGCTCGGTCTTTCCTCTGTCCAGAAAGTCCATATACTCTCTGGCAAAAGCGTCCACTTCCCCTAGCTGTTTCTCATCATAAGTTTCCCATGTGTTTTTCTGTTCCAAATTTACCACTCCTCTCTTTTCGGGTTTTCTGGCAGTCCGCGCCGCCAATGCACAGGCATGTACTGCATAATTATCTCTATTTTATCACATCGCAGTACCTTTTACTTCCAAAATCTGTCTTTTCTATTACAATTTTCTTCCCTACGTCTTTTTAACTTCTCAGCTCGATGCCCATGCCTTCCAAGCCATTCAGAATCTTCTTCATGGCGCTGGCCACATCCGCCTCCTCAAGAGTTCTGTCCTTTGCCCGGAAGGTGATAGAATACGCCATCGACTTAAATCCTTCCTTGATCTGACTGCCCTCGTAGATGTCAAAGAGCTGGTAATCTTCCAGAATTTTTCCACCGCGCTGTGCAATGACAGCCTCGATCTGACCAGCCATCACAGTCTTCGGCACAACCATGCTGATATCCCGAAGAACCGCCGGGTACTTCGCAATGCCCTCATACTTGCGGTCAAACGTCGCGAAGGACAGAATCGCCGGAATGTCAAGCACCGCCACATAAGCCCTTGTCTTCAAATCATAGTTGTCGCATACCTCCGGGTGCACCTCGCCGAGATATCCCACAAGCGTCCCCTCGTATTCGATATTCGCCTGTCTGCCCGGATGCAGATAGTTTCTGCCCGCCTGCGGGTCATAGACCGCCTTTTTATGCATGCCGACACTCTCAAAGAACTCTTCCACCACGCCCTTCATGTCGAAGAAATCACAATCCCCATACATGCCGAGGGTAAACTGCATCCGCTCCTCGGGCAGTTCCGTGAGCGGCAGAGCCTTGGGCAGATAAATATTGCCGAGCTCATAGAGCCGCACATCCTTGTTGCGCCTGTTGTAGTTTGTTGCAAGGCTGGTCAGCATCCCGTGCAAAGGAACCGTCCGCATAATCGAAAAGTCTTCTCCCAGAGGATTTGCAATCGTGATCGCCTGCCTTGCCGGATCGTCCGCGGACAGCAATAATTTATCAAATACCTTCGGGCTTTCAAAGGAATAGCACATTCCTTGTGAAAAGCCACAGTATTCCGCAATATCTCTAGCCTTCTGCTCAATGCGCAGTTTGAAAGGGAGTTTTCCCGTAGTCGCCTCGCCGTTTGGCAGCGTGGTCGGAATCTTATCGTAGCCGTAAAACCTCGCCACTTCCTCCGCGATATCGCACTGGCGAAGGATATCCTGGCGGAAAGTCGGCACCGTAAGCGTCCGCTTCTCGGCATCATATTCCACTTCAATCATCTTGAAAATATTAAGCATTTCCTGTTCGGAGACGTCTGTACCGAGAAGGCTGTTATAACGCTCCGGCTCAAAGGGAAGAACCACCTTCTCCTTCATCTCGCCGTGCACATCCACCATGCCGCCGACCACCTCGCCGCAGCCAAGCTCCTCAATGAGCTGGCAGGCACGGTTGATCGCCGCCTCCGCATTGTAAGGATCAAGCCCCTTTTCGAACTTGCCCGACGCGTCCGTGCGCAGTCCGACGCGCTTTGCAGACTTGCGGATGTTCGCGCCGTTGAAAGTCGCCGCCTCAAAGAGCACGGTTGTCACGCTGTCCGTAATCATGGAATTTTCGCCGCCCATGATTCCGGCGATACCTACTTCTTTCTCCGCGTCGCAGATCATCAGCACGTCCGAATCCAGATTCCTGTCCTGTCCGTCCAGCGTGCGGAAAACGTCGCCGTCCTTCGCCCTGCGGACGATAATCTTATGCCCCGCGATGGTGTCCAGGTCAAAGGCGTGCATGGGCTGGCCGTACTCCTCCATCACATAGTTGGTAATGTCCACCAGATTGTTGATGGGGCGGATACCGCTTGCCGCAAGGCGTCTCTGCATCCACTTCGGTGAGGGCGCGATCTTAATGTTTTTGCACACTCTCGCGCAGTATCTCGGGCAGAGCTCCTGATCCTGCACCTCCACGGATACATAGTCCTCCACCTTCTCGTCGTTTCCCTTTGCTGTCACTGCCGGCAGCACAAAAGGCTTTCTGAACGTAGCCGCCGCCTCTCTGGCAATGCCGATCACACTGTAACAGTCTACACGGTTTGAGGTCACTTCATACTCGAACACCGTATCCCTAAGTCCCAGTTCTTCCACCGCGTTCGCGCCAACCTGTACATCGTCCTCAAAAATATAGATGCCCATTTCCGGCGCCTCCGGGTAAAAATTCCTGTCGGAACCAAGCTCCTCGATGGAGCACATCATGCCGTTTGAGGGTACACCGCGCAGCTTTCCCGCCTTAATCGAGATACCGTCCTCCGGCAACGGCCCGCCGTCGTGCCCTCCGGCAACCTTGCCGCCGTCCAACACTACGGGAACCTTGTCACCCTCCTTCACGTTAGGCGCGCCGGTGACGATCTGAATTTCCTCGCCGCCGATATCCACCTGACAGACGATCAGCTTATCCGCGTCGGGATGCTTCTCGATCTTCTTGATCTGTCCCACCACGATCTTTTCCAGATTTTTGTCCAGTCTGGCGTAGCCCTCCACCTTCGTCCCGGAGAGGGTCATCGCGTCCATATACTCCTGATCCGTGCACGTAAGTTCCGGCACATATGCTTTAATCCATGACAATGCTGTATTCATGCTGTAAACCTTTCCCTTTCTTTTCTAAAAGTCTATGCTGATTGCGAAACTCTTCACAGCGTTATAAACTGGGTATATTTTGAACAATTTTGATAACCATGCAAGCAATTCACAATCGTGTAATTTTACAAAACCACTTATTTCAAAATATGATAAACACTCGGAATAATATTTAATCGTATGTGTATCCCGGTTTTTTATATAGCAAATCCTGATCGGCAGCCTCTTTATCCCAGACTTTCTCTTTCCAGTCCTCCTGCGCAACATCTTCAATCGCAACAGAGACACTTTCCATATCGCATCCAAGTATTTCAGAAATGTCTTCCGCAATCTTTTCTGCACATTTTTTCTTCTGCTCCTCCGTCCTGCCGGAAAAACATTTGATTTTTACATGTGGCATATTTATTTCCTTTCACAATTACTTCCCTGTCAAAACAGTTTAACAGCCTTTACCCATTAAAACTGTTTGAGGAAGCGGATATCATTTTCATACAGGAGCCTCATATCATCAATTTCATATTTCAGCAATGCGATACGCTCCAGTCCCACGCCGAAAGCAAATCCCGTGTATTCCTCCGGGTCGATGCCGCTCATTTCCAGCACATGGGGGTGCACCATGCCGCAGCCCAAAATCTCAATCCAGCCCTCGCCTTTACAGAACCGGCAGCCCTTGCCGCCGCACTTAAAACAGGATACGTCCATCTCCGCGCTGGGTTCTGTGAACGGGAAATGATGCGGTCTGAATTTCACCTTTGTGTTCTCCCCGAACAGCTCCCTCGCAAATTCGGCAAGCGTCCCCTTCAAGTCCGCAAAGGTGATATGCTTATCGATCACCAGCCCCTCGATCTGATGGAAGGACGGGGAATGGGTCGCGTCCACCTCGTCGGAACGGAATACCCTGCCCGGCGCAATCATGCGGATTGGCAGTTTCCCCTTCTCCATCTCATGCACCTGCGTGGAGGAAGTCTGCGTCCGCAGCAGGATATCCCCGGTAATATAAAAGGTGTCCTGCTCATCCTTTGCCGGATGATCCGCAGGAATATTGAGCGCCTCAAAGTTATAATAATCTTTTTCCACATCGGGACCTTCCACTACCTCATAGCCCATACCGATGAAGATTCTCTCCACCTCTTCCAATGCGATGGTATTGGGATGGCGGTGCCCCATCTTATTCTTTTTGGAGGGCAGGGTCACGTCTATGACCTCCGTCTTTAACTTCGCCTCCCTGACAGCCCTCTCCATCTTTTTGACTGAAAGCTCAAGCACCTTCTCAATCTCCGCTCTCGTCTCATTGACAAGCTGTCCCACCTTCGGGCGATCCTCCGGCGCAACATCCTTCATGCTCTTTAACACCGCCGTCAGCTCACCTTTTTTTCCAAGGTAATTGACTTTCACTTCGTTCAGTTTTTCCAAGGCATCGCTTGCCTCGATCTGACGCAGCGCCTCGGCTTTAATCTGTTCCAATTTTTCTTTCATATTTCTTTCTCCTTTTTTGTGGATTTCTTATATTTGAATACAAAGATCATTTCTTCACTTCGATTGCCTTGCAAACTCTGCTGCAACAGCATAACATGCGAAAATCCGATCACCCTTCCGTCCACATCCTCCATGTTTGCCGTTCTGATCTGCATATCCTTACCCTCTTTTGACTCTGCTTATGCGCGCAAAAAACGCCCCACATGCAACACACATGGGACGAATAAAATCCGCGGTACCACCCAGTTTCCCGTTCCCGGCTTCTGTCTCTTACACAGACCGGCAAACGGACGCTTCCTTCAGCGTAACGTGCCTATACGTTCCGAACTAATACGACCAACCCGCAAAAACAGTCAATCGGTTCACCCGGAAAGCTCTGGTGGGAAATTCAGATCATTTCTGAACCGAAGGGAACTCACAGCCGACGATTCCCTCTCTCTGGCGGAAAAAACTCTCCTACTGACACCTTCTTAGCCTTTCGTACTATTTCATTCCTTACTTTCTGCCCCGGACAATTATGTCCACAACAAGCCTAACTGCTATTTTAGTGGCTTTCCTTTGACTTGTCAAGCCACCCGAAGAGAAATTTATAAACAGGCCCGAAATACCTGTTGATATGTGCCCCGATCATCAAGATATACATCAGCATGTAAAACCAGAGCATCAAAATGACCACCGTAGTCAAACTCCCGTAAGTGCCGAAATCATTGTAGTGATCCACATATATGGAAAAGGCAAAGGAGGCGATACTCCACAAAACCGCCGCAAAAGCCGCCCCCGGGATCTGCGCCTTAAAACGAAGCTTGCAGCTCGGTACAAAGGCATAGATCATGGCAAAAATCAAAGTCAGAACCGCCCACGAAACGAGAAAGCGAAAACGCATAATCACATGCACCACCAGATGAAGCGGTGGGATATCCCTGAGAAGAATATCCACAATCACATTGCCGAATACCATCACGAAAAGCGCCACCAGCGTAGCCGCCAGAATGATCACCGTATAAAAGCAGGCGATGGCGCGCAGCACAAAATAATTACGCTTCTCCTCCACATCGTTGACCGCGTTCAGCCCGTGGATCAGCGCCAGCATTGCCTTTGCCGCCGACCAGATCGTTACCAGCGCAAACACCGTAATCGTCCCCGCCGATCTGGCATAGACGTCCGACACAATGCGTATCACCATGCCGTTCACCGCATCCGGCGTAAACTGTGTGATGGCATTGATTAAATCTACCTTCGTCAGCCTCGTGTACGGCAAAATCGCGCACAGCGCCATAAGAAGCGGAATTATGGACAGAAAAAGAAAAAACGCCGTGCTTGCCGCGAAGGCGCTGATATTCTTTTTCGTCATCTGCCAGTTAAAGTCCCGCAGGATTAAAAAAAGTCTGTAAATCGTTCTCATCATACTCCCCGGTTGCTTTCTGTCATGTTCTGTGTATTCCGCTTAAAGCTGTAACTAAGCTGAAATAAAACTATCCCCGTTCTACTGCTCTCTCAGTTCTTCGGCGTCCGTCACCTCACAGCCGGGATAAAACATCGAGAGGATCTGCCCGTAGTCAGCCCCCTGCTCACCCATCGCCTTCGCCCCGTTCTGGGACATGCCGACGCCGTGTCCGTAGCCGCCGCCAGTCAACGTATATCCTACCACATTTTCCCCGTCTTTTCCAGCCCCGCTGGCGGTATCCAGCACAAAAAAGCCGCTGGGAAGAAGCGTCCCCGGCACGGTCTCGCTCCCGTCCTGTTTTGTGACCGCGCTTTTTCCGTCACAGAGAACATAGCGGATATTGTACTCGGAAAGCACCTTGTACGTCGCTTTCTCCGTCTCAATCAGAAGCTCCTGCGCAATCCCGCCCGCACCTCTTTTCTCTATCGCAATCCTCTTAATTTCCCCGGACTTCCCGATCGGCTCCGACACATAATAATCCCCCTCCGCCTTCGTCAATACAAAAGCCGGCGCGCTGGCGTACCGCTCCTTCAGCCGTGCCAACAGCCTTTTTTCATCCAATTCATCCACATGGTAACTCCACCGGTACCACGGTTCATCTTTCTCAAAGTCCGTTTCATGTACCGTAGTGATAAACTGGCGAAATACCGCCTCGTCCCGCAGGGATTCCGCGTCAAATCCATCTGTCTGCCGCGCGCCTGGCTGTTCTGCGCCTTCCGCTCCATTCTGCGCATCCGGCTGCCAATCACCTGTCCGTTCCTCGCCGTCCGCACTTGATCCGTCGTCTGCGTCTTTCGATTCCTGCTCCGCTCTCTCCTCCCTGTGTACGCCGCTCACGCGCACGCCCCGCAGATAAGGCACTTCCTCCCCGTTCCCTCCCTGCCAGCTCACCACGTCCGTCCCTGTCCCGCAGGATGTAGAATAATAATAATTACCCGCAGCCTCCCCCTCATAAGTGAGCAACACCCCGTCCGTCTCCTTCACAGCCGTGGTGGAAGGCGCATGTTCCTCGATATTGTGATAAACCTGATACGCTGTGGTATCGTCCACATGGGCGCCAAGCTCCGGGATGCCCGCCCGCAGAATGTAGCGGTACGCGTAGGTTCTGGCGCACACCGCCTGCGCCTTAAGCGCCTCCTGCGGATAGGACGCCGGCATCTCGCTCGGCACCACCGCGTAGAGATATTCCTCCAACGGCAGTTCATTGATCAGCGCTATACCCTCTTCCATCCTGAGACATTCAATCGAACCGCGATAATCGGAATCCGCTCTCGTACTTCCCTCCATCTCCACCGTAACCTTGTCCGTGAGATTTGCGCTTCGATACGTTCTGCGCTCCCCGACGGTCATCTGGTCTTTGCGTATCCGATACTCTTCACCGTCCACAGAAATACCCACCGTTTCATGGAAATTACTGCCCGCCACCGTATTTTTTAAGAGCACCCGAATCTGATCCGCCCCTGCCTCTTCCGAAACAAGACAGGCATACACCTTCCCCCTGTCAACGACAAAATCCATATCCGCGCACCCGACACGCAGTTCGGCACGCTCCAGAGTTTTCAGACTGCCGTACAGTTTATAGACCTCCATCTCCTCCGCGATCTTATAAACGCCATAGTCCTCAATCTCCAATTCCTGTTCGGAAGCGCGAAGAAGTTTTCCGTGAATTTTTTCCCTGCGCTCCTTTGCCGCCACAATACGCCCGTCCCTGAAAGTCAGATCCGCAATCTGTTCCCGCTCCGGCGGCTCTTTTCGCACCTCCTCGGAAAGTGCCGCCCTGAATGCGGTCTGATGATAAAAACAGTCCAATGTACCGTCTTTGTTCTCCATCACCCAGACACTTCCCAGATAATGATCCTCTGGCAGCACCTCCACGATCGTGAGCAGCGTATTTCCCTTCATATAAACCTTTAACTCCTGCAGCTCGCTCCCCTCAAAAGCTGTCGAAACATACGGACACGGTCCCTGCACCGCGCCATTCTCCGTGTAAGCCTGCGCCTTCTCATGATCTGTTTTCAACACAAAAACCGTTGTCTCCCAGACAGACGATTCTGTATCAAGATAAGCCAGAAAAATACGGAAGGTACGATACCAGTCCTCTTTTAAGAGCGCCTGCTCCGGCTTATAGTTGTCGCTGTAATCGGGAAGCCCCCATTCCTCAGCCGACAGACTTTCACACAATGCCAGATATTGCCCATATGTAAAATATATACCTTCCTCTTCCCCAGCCATTTCCGTGCCGGTCTGCGGCTGTCCTTTGCCGTCCGAAGACGGTATCGAAAAATTCACTCCCAGCGCGTCTAACAAAATCGCCACATCCTCAACTGTAATCCGCTCTCCCTCCGACTGCAAAGGCTTTTTCTCCTGTGCCTGCCTTCTCCCCAGAAAAAGACAGACGATAAATAAAAGACCGAAAAAGATAAGCGCCAGCTTCGCAAGCTGTTTTCCGTCAAACTGCATATCCCAGTCCTTCCCATGTCCTCCTCTATTTCTATGCGCGCGGAAGCCAAAATATTTATCAATTGAGTAAGGAAGATTCTACTTTCTCTGCACGAGGCTGCGCATAAAAAGCTCCGCGGTTAAATTTCTCCCATTCTCCCGCGAAGCCTTCTTTATCCGTCAGTTTTACTCACCGTCCGCGTCTGCGCAGCTATTTTTCTTCCCCCGCAGACGGATATTCATTGCACAGCAGCCTGTACGGCGCCTCGTCCTCCTCGATCTCAGGGAACCTCCCTGCCGGCTCGTAAAACCGATTGTCGGTATTGTCATCATTGCACTGGGACACCTCGCCGATCAGTATACTCCCCGTTCCCGGCACCGCGTGAAACTCGTGGTACTGGTGCGGCCAAACTCACTCTTGCGCACATTGCCGCATCCGCCAAAATCAATGAACGGGAAGCGCTGCGCTCCCCTCGCCTACCGCAGTGTGAGAAAATAGCACCATCTCCCCTAAACGCTTCGCTTTCTTAGAGCATGTCCGCCCGAAGCTCTGCCCCGTCCTTCGCACTCAGATAAGCGGGCGGAATATCAAATACGGTCTTTGCACCTGTCTGCCCTTCCTGGGAAAGGCGGTAAGCCGCCCTCGCATAGGCGATAATCACACTGGAAGTAAACTCCGGGTTGGAATCCAGTTTCAGGCTGTATTCAATCAGATGGCTGTTCTCCTCCTCCCAGCCCGTTTTTCCGCTTCGCAGTACAAAACCGCCGTGCGGAATGCCGCTGTGATCCCTGAGAAGTTCCTCCTCGCTGATAAAATGTACCGTGGTGTCATAATCCGCAAAATAATTCGGCATGGTCTTGATTTCCTGCTCCACTTTCGCAGCGTCTGCCCCCTCTTCCAGAACGACAAAACACTCCCTGGTATGTTTTTCCCTTGTGGAAAGCTCGGGATTCTTCCCATCCCTCACCGCAGCAAGCGCCGCCTCCACAGGAATCGTATACTGTTTGGCGTTTTTGACACCTTCAATCCGGCGAATCGCATCAGAGTGTCCTTGACTGACGCCCTTCCCCCAGAACGTATAGTCCTTACCGTTCGGCAAAATGGCGCTGGCATACATCCTGTTTAATGAAAACATCCCCGGATCCCAGCCCACGGAAATAATGCCGACTTTTCCAGACGCTTTCGCAGCTGCGTCCACGTTTTCAAAATGCTTTGGTATGTTGGCATGGGTATCGAAGCTGTCCACCACGTTAAACAGTTTCGCAAATGCCGGCGTCTGCTCCGGCAGATCTGTCGCGCTGCCCCCGCAGAGGATAAGCACATCAATTTTATCCTTCCATTCCGCCGCATCAGACACATGGCAGACCGCTGCACTCTTCGTAAGGATGGACACCTGTCCCGGCTCCCTTCTCGTAAACACTGCTACAAGTTCCATGTCGGGATTCTGCTTCACGGCGCACTCAACCCCGCGTCCCAGATTTCCATAACCTAAGATTCCGATTTTTATACTCATTCTACTCATACCTCCATACTTGCAAAAGCAGCCGCACATGACGACTGCTTTTCCATCTTTTGTATATTCCCCCAAAATGCCGGATCTTGTATTTTGACTCCTAGCAACGCTAGGTGGGTAACCGCAACCATACTTCTGTCTTCCACTGCGTAATGCCCAAAGGCTGGAGGCCTGACATCTATATGACAATGTAGGAATCCCGTTTAAAGTATCTGTAGGTTCAAAATAACAAGACTTATCGTGCATTTCAGGTTACATCTATTATATCCGAATTGACCGCGAAATACAACAGAATTTTTTGCCAGAACAACTATAATCTTTTAATCCAATAAATATCCGGCTTTATTAAGAGCATTCCAAATAGCTAGGATTCTGACAATAAACGCCCGTTCAAAAATCCGATATTTTATCACTGATAAACGAGAAAAATCTTCATAAGTTCTTCTGTCTAGTTCCCAAGTTCTGCACAATCCTCGATCATTATACCATATAATCCACCAATGTCTGTAAAGCTGGGAATTGCATATTTACATTCTGTTATTGTATCGAAATTACCCTCAAGTATCTCATCCCGCTCTATTGCCGTTTTGCATCTCTCTGAACTTACAAGGCTCTCAAACCGCACGGACGTTGAATCAGATGGTTGCGTCGTTTTGCATCTCTCTGAACTTACAAGGCTCTCAAACCGGCTCAAGCATCACCTATTGCAAGTCGGTGTTTTGCATCTCTCTGAACTTACAAGGCTCTCAAAC